>Ga0208134_1000303_pt1 | contig 32284 bp, 42 predicted proteins | sample VirMetDEL_Mar_31_FD_184515 | JGI IMG/M metagenome (GOLD analysis project Ga0208134, IMG submission 184515) | Aqueous microbial communities from the Delaware River and Bay under freshwater to marine salinity gradient to study organic matter... | ecosystem: Environmental > Aquatic > Marine >...
ATACGATAAGTAGGCTGTTTCTTATTTTCCTTTGCCTGTTTGACCTTTTCTCCTACCTTTTTGAAATCAGTAGCTTCTTCCAGTTTCTTTATTAAGGAGTCACTTACTTTTCCTTCTTTAATTGCTTTTCGGAGTCTAAAGGCATCCTTGAGAATGAGTTTAGCATTGTCAATAAATCGGTTGAAGATCTTTGTAAGTTTTGCTCCGATCGATTGATGAACCTTGCCTTGTGTCGCAAAATGTACTGCTTTGGTTGAGAACCATTCGGGGTTGGATTCTCCTGTGTCTTGCTCTCCTGTAGCTTCGTAATAGTTTTTTCTATCTTCTGTGATTTCTGCTTCAAATTTTTCTTCTCCTATATTTTTTATTTCAGCTTTATAATACTCTTCAGCCATTTCTTCCTGGACAGCAACATACTCATCTGCCATTCTTTGTGGAGTTCCTGCTCTGGATATTTTAATAGATCCACCAAACGATGTACCAGTAATAATTATTTTATTAGGATCGGTATTTTCGTCAATTCCATGATCTCGTAACACCTGTTTTGTCTTTTCTTCTGTCCATCCTTTTTCTTCTACTTCATCAGCTAATATTCGGTCCAGGTATTCTTCTTCAATAGCTATATTAGGTGCTTCTTCTTTTACTTTTTTTATTAATGCACCAGTAAAATCTTTACCTTCCATTTGTTGCTGTTTAATATTTGCCCTGGCTCCAGCTTCTCTAAACTCTGTTTCTGTTTCTGGAAACTTATCCATCTCCAGATTCCTACGAATCATTTCTTTACCCAGATCAGATTGCCCTTCTATTTCACCTGTTTCCTGGCTAATTCCAAGTTCCATTGCTTCTTCTTTCGTAAGAGATCTTGCAAAGTTGGTAATATCATCATCGGTTAATTGTCGCAGTTGACCAGATTTAATTGCCTCTAATCCTTTGGCTTTTGATTTGTCTAATTTCTTTTTAGACCTTTTGTCTAATGCTTTTCCTGTACCCCTAACCCCTGCTGAAAAACCACCAATAGCAAAGGCTTCAGCTAACCATTCTTCTGCTGTAGGCATTTTAAATTCGTGTCCTTCTACTCCAGATTGTAAAAAATCTGTAAATCTTTCTTCCATTAACTCTACTGGAACTGATTGTATACCTGCCTGTCTAACTGCTTGCATAAATTTACCAGGAGGTACATTTGGGTTTTTACGAATTAATCCTTTTAGTAAACCATGAACAGCACTTTCTGGATTACTTTTTAAAAAAGTTTTAAACTCTTTACCTAAAAAGGGAATAGACTCCCCAGATTGTTCACCTAACAATTCTAAATAAGTCAATAAATATCCATCTACAATAGACTTGCCTAAACTTTTCTCATTACTGGAGAATACTTCCAGCTTGCCATCTAATGCTCGATTTAATTCATAGTCTGGTAATAATTCATTACTGGCATTTGACACTACCCTACTAAACATTTTTGGATTTATGGTTCTTGCAAGTGTCCCTGTAGTTGCACCTACTACACCCTTAACAACTTTTAAACCAAATTTATCTGCACCTTCTTTAAGGATCTTTTTACCTTGCTTTGATAGTACCCAATTCACTGATTCTTTCAGTGCTTTTTGACCTGCTTTCCTACCAACAGTATATGTACCAGCAGTCGTTGCAAATTCAAAAGCGTAAGCAGGAAGTTGTATCATTATATCCATAACCATTGCCCCAAAGTCACTATCTCGTTCCATTTCTAATTGGGCATTCATAACAATTGCATAATCTTGTTGGTCAGCAGTATTTCTTTGTATGTCTTTAATAGATTGCAGAAGGTCTAATGCTTCATAGGCTTCAACTCCACCACCTAAATATGGCAGTTTACTACCAAACTTTTTATAATCTGTGAATGTTTCTTTTAAGGTTCCTAAAAATGTACGCTTTGGTTCAAGTATCCCTTCGTCACTTAATCGCTTTTTTGTTTGCGATATAGCTTTTGTTTCAAGATCTTGTTCACTATAAACAGGCTTTCGATCAAAGGGACCTCGAATAACACTTTGATCCTCTGAAGTTTTAGGCTGACCAATATCCTGGGCTATTTTGTTGTATTCTTCTTGTAAATACGGTTGAAATAGTTGTTCGTATTGTTGGTATTTTTGTATTGTCTCCTCAAAACTTTTTTCTTTGTTTTCTTGCTTTTCAATAGAAGGAGGTTTATTTAATGGTTTCCCAGTATAATACGATGTATTTGTATATGCACTTTGTCGTACAGCTTCTTGGACTTCTGGTGCTTCGTTTTCTGTCTGCTTTTCAATTTTTTGTATCTCACCTAATCTCTGTGCTGGATCTGGTGCATTAATAATGTTATCCTGGCGTTGTCGTTCTACTTCCAGGTCATTATATGCCTGGTCCAGAATATCATCTAAATAATTACGCTGTGGCTGTGTGTTAAAGGGATCTGCCATTATCTATTTTTTACATCTGCTAATAATGGAATAATTCCCTTACCATGTTTTTTTATTAAATCTTGAATTGCCTTTTTTATAGCTAACTCTTGAGCATTTTTTGGACTTTCTTTTGCAAACCCAGGAGTATCATTTAAATGTTTTTGTACATTAGTATTAAAATTGCTTTTTATCATATCTTGATTTCTGTCAATTTTTCTTACATCTGGTGTTTTTCGACCATATTGTTGTGCTAATTCTGCCAATTTTAAACTATCTCCATATGCTTGTTCTTGTTTTCTAAATAATTCAGCACCTGGTCTTGGTAAGTATTGTATTGATTTTACATTATCACCATCTTCATTTACTTCTGTAACAACTGTTTCTTTGCGACCAAGATCTCTAAATTCTTTTTGTTTTTTACCAAATCGAAGTATATCATCTTGTGGGGATGCTTTTCTCATTTCTTCAGCATAAGATCTTTTTGCTTTTAAAGAATCTGTTTTCTTTTTTGTTTTTCGATTGCTTACATTATTAAGTAATTGCTTTTGCCAATCTTCCATTATTTTCCACCTCCCATTTTTAGATAGAAATCATCTATTTCCTCATCTGTCATAAATTGTTTCAATTGCTTTCTCATTTCAGTATCATCAATTTTTCCAGTACGATAACCAGCGTAAGCACTTGCTAATGCTGTAGCATTTTTTATTCCTGCTTTTTGAGCATATACATCAATTGATCTTTTGTCATCTAAAGTTAAAGATCCTCTTGCTTCACCTGTTGATGGATCAAATCCACCCCCTTGATACCTGGTGTCTCCAGATGGGGTACTATAGGCAACTGCATTACCATATTTACTCATAGCATCCATGTACGATTTATCTTGTGCTTGTTGCTGTCCTTGCCTTGCACCATATTCTGTTGCTCCTGCTTGTAGTGCTGTATTTGCACCACCTGTAATCATAGAAGTCAAAGCACCTCTACGCTCTGAACTATCTTGATCCATTGCCCTTGCATAATTCATTTTTGCATTAGATTTCGCTGTTTCTTCATTTTGATATATACCTCTGGATGTATCTGTAACTGCTCTTCTTACATCAGCTTCAGATTCCCTTAACCCTCTTTGTAAAGCTACAGAATTACCCATTCCCTGGTTAATGGCACTACCTATATATTTATTTCTGGCTACTTGAGCATTGTTTCCTGCCTGTGTCCCCACTTTATTTAATATATTAGATTCCTGTGCTTGAGATAAATTTCCATTCCTGGATCTTTCTCGTAGCATTTGACCATACTTGGTATTCTGAAATCTTGGTTGTAATAATCGTGAACCACTTTGTGCCATATTGCCGACACCTTTAGCGATCATCATCATTGTTGCTGGATTAATAGCCATAGTTACTCCGTTTCAATTCTCATTCGTTCTACCGAGAACACATTGGTACTCGATGGGGTTGTTAGTTCTATTTCAAAGTTTTTACCGTAGCGTTTAATTGGGAATCTGTTTACGCCACCATCGGCTGTAATATCTTTTGTAAAGGATACACTTCCTGCACCATCCAGATATATATTTACGGTTAAAGTGTCTGTGCCTGTAAATTTCACCATACCATAGCGAAGTAGTTTTTTCTGATCTAAATCCAATCGAAATCGTTTACTTTTCCAGGCTATTCCCACTGCTTCTGGCACATCAAATTTCTTTACATCGGTATCCGTATTATCCCACGCTACTGGTCCACTATTTTCACCAAAGGTAAGTATATCTAAATTGGTAGATGTGTTTACTTCACGCCAGGTTTTAAGTATTATATGATATGCCCACACCTCTTGGGTTGCAGGGCTTCCTGTTTGCCATGTATACAGGATTTCATTGTTCTTTTGATCATAGACACCCTTAATGCTTTTTTTGTCTGTAGCAAGTAAAAATTGATTCTCTATTCCTAATGTAATTTTTTCCATAACAGAGGGAGTTGCATCGGAACTGGCTATTGTATTTGATTCTAATCTGTAAATACCATCGTGGTGTACAAAATAAACACTGTCATGTACTTCAACAATACCTTCTGGTGCAATATTACCTATATTAATTTTTGATTCTTTTCGCACCCAGCTGGTTGGAGAAGAAGGATTTACTACATCCAGGACAAATATAGCCTGGGCTTTAAATACAATAAGTCTACCAAACAATTCTGATAACCCTGTAATCTGTCCCCCTTCACGATCTGGAAAAGGAATTACATTGCTGACTGGTCTTACATCGTAAGCATTTAATTCACTGTACGCTACCCAATCATTCTGCACTTCGTTTTCATTACCAGGATCCAAAACAATATTACCTAAAAATAATCTGCCCTTTAAGATCTTGGCATACTGTGCATTAATTTTGATTTTAGTTTCTTGACCATAAGGATGTTCTCCTAACGAAGTCGATCCTTTGTCTATTATAGCAATTTCGTTTACATCTGCACTTACAACAGCAGAAACATCTGAAAATGTAGATATAATTACTTCGCTATCGTTCCAGTTTCCACTTTGTGGTCCTTTATCTACCTCAATCATAGTAAACCCTAACTGCTCATCAAAAGTAGTGTAGGCTTTTTCTATTTTAAATGTTTTTGAAGTAGAAGAGGGTTTTGTTGCTGTAAACTTTTGACCTACAATACTATTTATCTTCATGGTTCCATCGGTATCTCTCCAGGGAGCCATTGTAAAATCTCCATTACTATCTTCGCTGGGCTGTGGCATAATAATACCCATGTATTTCCCAGCAAATGCACCTTCGCTTTTGGTGCTTACAATCGTTTTCCATCCTGGTCCAAAATTTTCTCGATACATTTTCCAGGATTCATTATGAAAACGACCATTCATATTATCATCAGTTGTTATTTTATACCATCCAGTTACCGATAAATCTTCTGCTTTTATTGGAGCGTATTTACTGTGTTCTCTTGCATTTGTGAGGGCAGTAATTGTTTGACTTGACTGACTTGCAGTTACTGGTATATCTATTACAAAATTAGTTGAATTGGTAATTTCTACAATCATCGCTCCACTGGGGATCCCAGTTGGACCAGTCATTATATGCCCAAGTGCTATAGATCCATTTGCACTGTGAGTAATGGTAGTTCCACCATTTGTATACTCAACTCCACTAATTGTATAATTGGGATAACCTCTGGTTACTTGTAAATCATTACCAATTACTTGATTTACATAAATTTTTTCATAGTTTTCAGCATTTACACCTTCACCATCATCTTCACTTCCCTGTGAATTTCCAACAGTCAAATCTCTAAATCCTAATCTGTATGTTCCATTTTGTACTACATTACCCGATGCATTATTAACAGTTATTGTTGTGTCTGTAGAGGTTAAATCTTCATTTAATGTAGCCCCTGTCGCTTCATATCCTGTAATCGCATCTACTGTTTTAATTTTTTGTTTTTCAAAAGATCCAACCTTAATTGCAAATTCACTATAGTAAGTTTCCCATTGATATTTATCATTATCAGTAACCCCACCTACGTTATTTGTAACATTTCCTGTGCTTCCATCATTTAACCAGTTTTTTATTGCATTGTCCTGGTCTTTTACAAAAATGGTCTTATCATTAAATACTTCAAAATTCATAACCAGTTCTGTATCTGCTGATGTTGTTACATTAAGGGTATCATCTCCTGTATCTACAAAATTATAAGAAGTAATTAGCTTATATGTTTCATACACTCCACTTAATTTATCTGCACGATATACATTAATTCCTGTAATACGCTTACTCATAGTGGATATAGGTAAATTCAACACAAGTTTTACTTCTGATTTGCTTACATCGTCATTATCCCCAGTATTTGATACAACCTGCTTTAAACTTTCATCATTAATCTGTGTTTCCTGGACACCATCATAAACTGCTGTTACTGTGTATTTAACGGTATCAGATTGTCGTATTTCTTCATCGGTAACCTTTAATTCTACAGTTTTAAAAGTAAATGGATTTGTAAGCCTGTTTGCTTCAGCAAAGAATGTAGGACCGTATACAGTGTTTCCATTAAATAGACTACGATCAATATACCCTAACCAGGCACCTTTAGCTTCATTACTGCCTACCTTTGCAATATTACCTGGCAATACTCGTAAGGTATCTCCAAAGGGTATAATTGGGTTTCTGTCTTTTTTATGGTATAAAGTCGGTACATCGTATTTACTGGTAACATCAATCCAGCGATACTCACAATCTCCAGATCCATTCCAGGTATTTGCCAACCAACCAATATCGGTCATTCTGTATAAATCAGCACTATTTGCCCCAGCTACATTTAGTGCTTCCGATCCATATATACCAATGTAGCCTTTAGCGTGTTCAAAAAACACTTCTCCACCATGTGTTTCGGTTACACAATCAGCAAAACAAGTCGGATTCCATTTACTTTTGGCAGATCCATCTACTACAACAGCTTGGTTATTTATAGTTACTACTGATAGCCCTGTGCTGACGGAATACAATTTACCATTTACTTGAACAGTCGGACTGCTAACACCATCAAAAACATCATCTGTACCGACTATAAGATATGTTGATCCTGGAGAATTGTATGTAGATGAAATAAATTCAATATCTGTATCATTTGCAAAAATACTTGTATTAATATCATTAAACCCTGTTAATACACTGGAATCAGAATGTGTTGAATACTGTAGTTTTGTATGTCCACTACTATTTAAATAATGAATAACCAAACTATGGCTTTTACCGTTATTTTGTCTAAAATTAGCTGATTCTATTGCTTTAAATGTTCCAACAATAGGTGTTCCATATTCTACCCAGGATCCAAAAGACAATGCATCGTTATAATATAAAATAAATCTTACCCCTGTGTTTTGAGCAATAAATAAATATTCGTGATTTACATCAGAAGATCCAAGAGATCCATTCGTTTTAAAAAAATTTGTAGAAGATATTGAAGCAAGACCAACAAATTGACTTGCTGTTATTCCACTGGTGCTAATAGTAGAAACACTATCAGAGGGTGTGATCTGGTAGAGAGCAATTCCTTTAATCAATAAATAAAGGTTACCATTAACTACTTTCATCCAAGAATCGCCAGTTGCAAGGGTTGATGATAAGTTAGAACCCACAACAGATTCAGATACAGTTCCATTACTACTGCAAGTGTATTTTACTATAAAATTATTATTAGATCCACTTTCTGTGTATGAATGATGCACATAAATAGCGTTATTAAACCCAATCATGCTTCCTGTAAAGTATACACTTTCATCTCTGTAAGTATCATGAAATTGAGTGCTTAAATCAGCTACAGAAGAACCAACACAAGTAATTAAATTTTTTCCCTCCTGCGAAACTTTTGCAATACTTAATGCTCTACCATTCATAGATGCGATTGCTACATCATATATTTTTCCCTGTAAAGTGCTGTTGTGAGATATTGAATCATGCATTAATAAATGAGTATTATGCTTCCCACTAAAAGATTGTGCCGATGCACCAGTTGCTAATGTGTTACTAAAAAAACTACCACCCCATGTCTGGGCAGTATCTGTATTGATTCCTACTTTGGTTGTAGAAGGGATTACATCGGCAGATTCATATACTCCTATTGGTGTTGCTGGGCTCCCACTTGTGATAGATGTTTGTGGGGATGCATTATTTTTAATATCCTGGACTAATACCTGGTCATCTTCTGTAATGCCATGTGGTGATGCTGTTTGAAACCATACAATATTATCTTCTATTTGTAAATGATCTGTTACATCGGGTAATGAACTATCCCACCACCATAATTTTACGGATTGATCGGTAGCTTCTACCGTTACTAATAAATATCGATACCCATCTCCTGCATCATTAATATCTCCTTCAAACTTATCCGATACAAATGTAAATATATTATGCACTGTATAGGCTTTGGATGGGCTATAAGAATCGTTTACAAAGGTTAAGCCAATAGAAGGTATACCCGAAGCTGTTCCAGCCCCAAATGTCTTTTCTAATTTTCCTGCCTGGATCTTTAGGTTTTTTATTTCCTGGGCAACATTATCTGGAAGATCTTCAATATCAGCATTGGTTAAAACTCCATCAAATTCTTTTATGTCAATAAAATTTGCCATTAAGGATTTGGATAATTAGGGTAGATAGGATCAATTAATGAATTAGAGGAAGAATAATCAAAGGGTAACCCTTCTCCTACGACTCCAGTAGCTGGATTCTGGTTGTATTTACCCAGATATTCATAAGCCCTGGTTAAAGCATTGTTCATGCGATCTTGTTTATTTACAGTTCTCCATAGTTCTGCTTCTGCAAATTCCAGGATTGCATCGTGAAAAATAGCATTTAAATCTGGAGCTATTGCTGGGGATGCTGTGCTGTTTAATACAGCAGGTGTTTTCATGTAGTAGCAGTCTACCTTCGCAGTATTGTTATAAATATATATTCTGTTTTTAAATATAAAGTACACTGGCTCTGTGCCATTAAAGGCAACATATCCTGTGCTGAAATCTTTGACCATATCAAAAGATACTTTGCGAATAAAGGTACTGTTTTGTATTCGTATTCCTAAAATACCTAATGGTCCACCAAATGGATCCGAGTCTAATGCTCCTGCTTGTGTTGGTATAAAATAGCTACTAAAATGGCTATCTACATCGGTATCAGTAGACATAGTAATATCGGTTTTAATTACCTGTAGATCAGTTAATAAATGTGGGTGTAACGACTGAATCACTTTATCCTGGGCACGATTCAAATATCGTTCTTTGATAGTCGTAGAAAAGAGATCCCCTGCTGTATCTTCCATTCTATCGCCTAATATGGTTACCATGTCTGCTGTTGTCATAATATTTCCAGTTATCACAGCCCCAGGAAAACCCCAGGGCTGTAATCGTTATTCAGTTACTTAAGCGTAATCCAATGGTGAGTAAAGATCTTCTACAACACAATGAGCCTTACGGTTTGTAACAACCATATTCCCATAAGTATGTACTTTCTGCACAAATGTGTTACTTTGTGTATCTTCAATCATATCGGATGCAGTGAACTTTGCACCAGAGTTAAAGAACATATGCAAGTATTCTGTGTTGATAAAATAAATTCTACCATCAAAGTTTGTACTTGCTACTGCTGGAGAAGCAACCTGCTGTTGTGCAGTTACCATATCCTGGTCAGCTATAATGTCAATTCCTCTGAAGTTTAATCCAGTGAATCCCATTGAACCCATTTTTTCAGACATTTTACTACCTGTTTTTCGTGGATCAATTTCGCTTTCAATAAGATCATACAAATACTGTGGCACAACAATTAAGTCTGGGTTTTCACCAGTTTGAGCCCTTGCATTTGCAACACCTTTAGCAAGAATACGAAGGATGTAAGTGTTTTTACTTGCATCAACCATATTAGCTTCTGATATATATTGAACTCCAGCATCTGGAGAATCACCTACATAATCACCACTTGCATCAGAAAAACTATCATGATCTAATACAGGTGTTTTCCACCATGAATTAGATCCAGGTGCAAGACCACCAGCAGTTGCTGAATCATCCAACAAAACACCTAATGGATTGAAGGCATCGGTTGCCAATGAAGTTGCAAACAAATTCTCTGCGACTTTCTTCTCTAATCCTTTTTGAAGGTTTTTTACTTTTGCACCAACAATGTTTTTGATAGCCTGTGGGCTATTCATTAACAATGTTTCTTCCTTTGTTACAAGAAAGTGACCTGTTAGCATTGTAGGATTGTAAGATGCTGTTTTTGCAATTTCAGCTTTTACTGGTGTGTACCCAGTTGCAGGACTATCTGCATTGGCGAGACCATGTCTATCACCAAATACGCTTACACCAGCATCTGCGTGTTCTATTGGTACAACGATTTCACGACCATTAAAGGTCTTTGCTTTTGCCTTCAGTATTGCAAGTAATGGATGAGACTTCTTAAAGATGTTATCATACAAAACAGGCATATAATACTGTTGGATTAAGGCACTTAATGAAGCAGAACCAGTTCCACTTACTACTATGTTAGACATACGCTAACTCCTTATTTCCGTTATGAATTAAAAAATGTTGCCACATCAATATCTTCGTAATTCGTGATCTTTGATTGTTTATCACTCTTTACGCCTACTTTCTTTTGGACATTGACAGGCACAGATGGTTTTGCTTTTACAGGAGTTTCTACTTTCGGTTTATCAAAACTCATGACTTTGTAGGCTTCTTCCAGCGTTAGTAATCTTCCAGACTCTTCGTGGGCGTTTATTGCATAGTCTAATACTTCCTGGACTTGCTCACTTTTTAACGAATATTGTGCTTGGAGATTGGACATCGACTGGTCTAAAACCTTTTCAGCTTCCATCATTTCTACTTTTTCCCTTGCTTCTGTTAATTCAGATTCAAAGGGATTCGGAAGATCCTTGTTTTCCATCTTTAGGGACTGTTCAAACAGTTGCCCTGCTTCTTCACCAAGTTCATCTTCAATCGCTTCTTGAAGCGTATCTCTGAACTCTTCCGATTTGTTTAGTTGTTCTACTAATTGAACCAAAGGCTCTACAGCCCTACGCTGATCTGCTACTTCCTGGGCTTTCTCCGTATTGGATTTGCTCCATTCGTGGCGATTATCAGCATCCTTTTTCCAGGACTCTATATCTTCAACAGTGAATTGTTCGCCATCTTCTGTTTCGTAGTATGATGTTTCCTCTTCACCATCAGATAGTTCCTGTTGTGGTTCATTAGGTTCTTCTGTTTCGGCTGGTTCTACTGACTCTGTGGTCACAGCCTGTTCTGTATTCGATTCCTGTTCTGATTGCTCTCCCAAGAGTTCCCCAGGGATCGGAATATTGTCGTAGTCATCCGTAGAGGGTTGTACTTCTCCCACTGTTGGATCTCCACTAAAATTTCCCACCTGTATCTGTTCAGATTCTGGTGTTACTTCTAAATTTGTTGTTCCTACTACATTTATTTTTGACATATTGTTATCCTTTCAGTTGGTCTTTCGACACTGGTTTTGAGTAAAAAAAAAGCCCAATGATCGCCAGGGTGTCCTGGGTAATCACTGGGCTTCTTTGTTAAAGATTGTCCCTATATTTTTATGAGTTACTTTATTCTTTTAGCTTAATACTTTTCCTTTCATTGATGTTCGCTACACCACCTTCAAAAAAATTAATTTCAATTTTTCCTGTAAACTTTTTTGCGATCTTTAATTGCAAATATGTAAATAACTTTCTCATTACTTTGTTGAAAAAAACATTAATAAAACACACCGTTTTCCAGCGTGTTGAGTTACCTTATGTTTCATAGGGTTGTTAAACTTTCCTGCTGAATACAATACACCATTTAAATAATGGTCTTTAATCTCAAATTCTTTTCCCTCTTGCTCAAAAAACAAATTGCCACCCTCAAATAAATTATTAGGGCTCAATAGCAGAGTAGATCCATAATTACACCATGCCATATGATTGTCTACCAGTTTCCCATCTTCTTCTTTGCATCCATCGTAATGCCATTCATGTCCTTTTGGTCGTGTTTCTATTCTCCAATAGCTTGGACTTGTTAATACCAATTCCTGGTTATCTAATTCCGATTGATACACTTTTGCTACCTTTTGTATGCTTTCATGAGAAAAGTCAGAATACATAGCCCCAGATTTCCCCATATCCTGGAGATCTTTTGCTTCGGTAGGGGTAAGTATGCCAGAAATAACCTGGATCATTAATATCCTTTTGATTTTGACAATGCTTTCTTGTACTCCTTCATTCCTGCTTTTGTGTATTTAAACTTCTTTGTTTTCCCTTTCATTTTTAGTTTTGGCATTGTGTTATCCTTTTGTTAAGTGATGGGCAGAAAAACCTCAAGCCCTGGGTTGATCCATATTTGGATCTTCTCCCTGCCCACCAACCAATCCTGCTACAGTGATAATACGATCCTGTATTTCACCTGGTAGTTGTTGAAAATCTGACGTTTCAGCCAAAGCTGGGTTTGCCATTATTAATTGTGCTAATTGTTCTTCTGCTGGTCCTCCCATTCCTTCCTGCATAATAGCTTCAATTAACATTCCTAACTGCTGTTGAAGTTCTTCTGCTTGTTGGACTTGTTGCTGTGGGGGAACCATCTGGTTACGAACATACCAATTCTGTATGATGTCCTGTTTATCGCTTACATTGAGAGCATTAACAACCTCTTCAATACCATAGATCCCTGCCTGGTAAAATTCCATTGCTCGTTCTTCGTTAGCGACTCTGCCTTGTGCATATCTGGATCCATTGGTAACATCTATATCAAATTCACTATCAGCTAATCGCTTGGCTGTTCCAGGATTAAACTCTGGTGTGCCTTCTTCGTTTCCATCTGCATCATAGACAGCCATTGGATTGTACTCTGTAAACTCAAATGATCCTTCTGCATCTCGTTGCCTAATAGATTTAATCTCTTCATCAAAGGTTAAGATCATCTGCACCATGTACTCACCTATTTCTTTTGTAAGTCTGGATACATCTTTGTTTATCTTGTGTCGTATTCTGGTCTGACTGGCTTCCTGCAAGGCTACAATGGCTCTACCAGACAAATCTTTTTCACTGCGACCTTGTGTGACATCATTTACACCAGTAATTCTTTCCATAAACTGACCAACCTGGGCAATATAATTCTGTATATATCCTGAAATTGGAGGAGGTGACTCAAACGTAACATCGCTTGGATCTACTACAGTTATTTCTTCTCCAGGGGCTCCTGTTATTGGTCGAGTTAATTGACCTTTGGCTCGTTGGGTTACTTTCCGAATTGGAAACCCCATACGCCTAATATTTTCATTAATAGCACTAAAGGTTTCATTCATCGCTTTGGTCTGTGTCCGAACATTTTCTGTTTCAGCCATACCCCAAAAATTGTGTGGTGATTTATAGTTGGATATCATAAATACTGGCATCCTGTATAATTCTAATGGTTCATCAACAATTAGTTTATCATTGACAATGACCGTATGTCTACCATTTGGATATTTTTCTTTATCAGATTCGTTACTGTAGCATTCAATAACCAATGCCATATCATAATCAGACTCTGCATTTGCACTTTCTATTCCCCCATTATCCGTTACCTTTTGGTACGCTCTATAATCATCTAACTTTCCATCTGCACTTACCTTGATACCAAACTCCCTATAGATTCTGGTAGTTTCCATAGGTACAGCAAACATAAAGTATTCTCCTGCTTTTAAATCTAATTCAGTAGCATAAGGATGAGGGACCACCGTAAAGGGATCAATTACTTGTATATCAAATCCTTTAAATACACCTTCCTCTGTTAAAGATGGCAAGATCTGTAAGAATCCATTGGAGTAGATTAAACTATCTTTTACTGCCTGGAGGATCTGACCATATAAATCGGTTTCTTCTACAATCTGTTGAAATCTTTTCTGCATCATTTCAGCAAAGAATATGTCGTTCTTTTCTCGTGGCATTACATCCACTGTAGGCTGAAAGTCATTAATGATAGGAAGAATAGTCTCTACAACAGCAAGAGGGAAATTAAAGATCATCCTGGACTGGCTTTCTGTTCCCTTGCTTGGGGTTGCCCAATGCCTCCCATAGTACAATCGTTCATTTTTACGCCATCGATCTACCTGGGATGCTCTGGCTTTCTTGCTTTTATCTAACCAGCTACGAACCTGGGGTATTCTTTCTGATGCATCGGCTACTTGGTCCAATGCTTGTTCCTGGTCTAATGCTGGGTAATAGTCTAATCCTGCCATGTTATTTCCTTGATGCTATGCTGTTTGCAACCAGGTTAGGATATTTCCATCCTTTACTGGCACTTAATTTTTTTGCATATGCTTTTTGTGAAGGGGTAAGTTTCTTGCTCTTTTTCTTCGGATTCTTTTTATCCCAAAATGCTTTTTTCATTAATAATTGTCCCATTCTGGTTGTGTGTTATCTGCATCCACAACAATGTTATCAATAAACTTCATGGTGTCTGTCCTGGTGTCTGGTCTGGTTGCACTATCTACAATCTCACCTATCATGTATCGTAAAGCATCAACAGCATGATCATCTTTCTTTAATGGTTTCTCTGGAGCGTTTAGATCTGCCCTGGATGCACTGGGTTGCTCCCACTGATAATTGATTAATTCTCTTCGTAAGTTTTCGCAGGACCTGGTAATAAACATCTTATTGGTTTTAATGCAGTTGGTTACTTTATCGATCCCACCTTGAACATCGTTGTTTGCTCCTACAACAGGGATATGTAATTGTCTGTAGCGATTCCCTATTGTCTCTGGATCTCCTTGCTTCCCTGCACCTGTACTCGGATCAATAACATACGTCTCATATCTGCCTTCATTTAAGTGAGCCTTCAAAGCCCTGGCATGATAGTCTACATCTTGACCTGCTTCGTAATGCTCTCTATAGATCCAGATCTTATCATCCTGGTCTACTGCACCCCACAATACTGCTGTTGGGTTTGTTCTTCCATGATCAATAGCAATAAACCTTCTCCAACCAGGATCTGGCATAAAATCATTTACAACATGGACACTTGGCTCAAAGTCGGGATAGATCTGACCTTCAAAAGCATCCCAGGATCCATATAAATATCGATTCACCCAGATCTCATTGTAGTTGTTCATTAGACTGTCTACATAACCAGCAGGTAGGTTTGCAATATTCTCTTCGGTCTTTGCATTAAAAATAATGTTCCCAGGGACTGGATCATGTATAAATCGATGCCATACCCAATTATGTCCTAATGGGTTGCCTGTTATCCAGCACTGTGGGTTTGATACAGCCCTTAAACGACCTAATAACGTAAGGAAAACCTCTTCGCTAACCTCTTCAGCCTGGTCAATATAAAACCAGCCTAAATTGATCGATAATAACTTGGCTGGATCATCCAATGATCGAAAGATAATCTCGTGACCATTCTTAAAAATACATCGGTTTTCTTGCTTCTTGTATTCGTAATGGACTCCTGGTAAGAATCCCATTAAATGCAATAATTCAAAGAAGGTACGCTGGGTTGAATCTCGTAATTCTGGGTAGGTCTGTCTGGCAATCATACCTAATTGTGGGCTATGATTTCCATCAACGACTCGCAGGATCCCTTTTAAGATCCCTGCAAATGTTTTCCCATTACCGATTCCACCAAAGAATGCGATTACTTGATCTTCGCACTGCATGAAATCAGCTTGGTTTGGATTAAGTTTTATGTCAGCCATCGTCTGCCAATGAAATATTAATAACAGGCATTTGGACTTCACCATCTACTTGGTGCTTATCAGTAAACATCGCCAGGTGCTTTCCCTGGAGTTCCGATGCTTTTAAAGAAATATTATATTGCTCTTTCCCCTCTGATAATTGTCTGACTCGCTCTATGTCATTCAATACTTTATCGGCAGTTAATTTTACTCTCTTCTCTCTCTCTAATTTTAATCGACTAATCTCTTCTTGTATAACAAGTTTAGACAAGTTTTCTGATGCTATTCTATTTGCTGTTTTTTCGCTGTACCCTGCTCGTATACACGCTTGTGTTGCGTTTAAGTCTATCAAGTATTCTTTACAAAACATCTGCTGTTTATCGGTTAGTTTAGGAATATCCAACAATAACCTCTATAGGTACATATCCAGCTTGTAAAGCACTAATAGCAAGATGTGCCCAAAGTTCCTGGACATCATCAAATTCGTTAAAAGCATAATCAACCTCAACAATCACACTTGATCCCAGTCTGGCTGGGGATCTGTTTCTTTTTTATTTAAATTAAGTTGTGGCACTATGGATTGATCGGATTGTCCTCGCTGATACACATAAGCACCTAAAAAAAAAGCACAAAGAACAGTGATCCCTTGTACCAAATATAAAATAATAGCATTCATTATTGCTCCAAATTTGTATCAGTATCATTATTTATTGCTGTGACTTTCTTGCATTTAGGACAAATTTCTTTTGGCTTCCCATAATGAGGAAAATCAACATAGTAATATTGTGGTCCTTCTTCTTTACTAAAATTTCTATTATTATGATTCCATTGCCATACAGTTCTACACTTTGGACAGCTAATTAACTGATCCAGTATTTTTTTATTCTTAACTTTTTTGGTATAGTTTACCTGCTTCATGTAATTGTCTGCTGTACCTATCTCTGTTGCCTGTAAAATCTCAAGGATAAAATCGTTCATACTGCATATCCAAGTTTTTCTAATATTTGCTGATCGGTCATTAATACTTCTCCTCTACTTTCTTTTCCTTTCCTTTCATATCCTATCTTATCCTGCGACTTTCTGGTATCAGAAACTATTTTAGATGGATTGTCTTTTGCTTTCATTGTGTTGTACTCATAGGGCTTCATAAACTGGTCACCACACTCACAAAATGCATCGTTAGATGTAATCTCTCCCTGGACTTCTTTCACCTTGTCACAGCCATAACAAATGTATTTAACTTTCTTTATTTCTTTTTGGATCTCTGGTGCTTTGACCTGGGCATCTTTATCCCAACTGAATGCAGTCATGTTCATCTTCCAGGTTGCCATCCTTCGCTTCATATCAAAGACCTTTTCCATTTCCCATCGCATCTTCTTTCCTCCTTGATTTGTTGCACCCCAATGGTTGTTAAACTTTCGTTGTTCTACTTCTGGTAACCCTTGTTCCTTGCCCACTTTTTTTATCTGTTCTACAAATTTTAATTGTCTATCTTTGAGTGTGAGTGGTGATGCTTTTTTAGCATCGCCTTTTTTCTTATTAGTTTTATTAATCTTATTATCTTTTATTATAGTAGTGTCACTCACTGTCATAGCTGGTGTGTCACTCACTGTCATACCTACTGTGTCAGTAACTGTCCCTTCTTGGCTCTGATATTTCTCATAATTCATGATTTTCACGAGGGTAAACCCAAAATCTGTATGTGTGTCAATCATTGTGTCAGCTTTTAGACGATTCATAAACTTTACTACCGTATTCTTTGCCATACCCCATCTCTCACCCAACTTGCGATAAGAAGAAGGAAACTCACCTCTTTTGATCGTTACGATCTGATCTTTGTATGGTTTTTTGACCTCCGAATAGTTCGCCATCATCAACATATCCAACCATGCTTTTAGGTATTTAGGATCCTCCCATAACCAATGATTTCTTATCTGCTTTTGTAAACTAATCCAACCCCTCATAGTGGAAACTCCATGTATCTGTAGAACCACTTCCTATGTGACTCCTGGTTATTCTTTGCTGTTTCTACTGCCAAGCATATCACCTCTTCATTTTCATAAGGATAATATGCGATTATGTCTTTCGGTGCATAATAGACTGCGATAACATCTATGTTGCTACCTACATATTTTTTTAGGCTTACTTCAATGCTCGATTTATGCCTTTTCTGCTTGTTTCTATACTTCACTTGAACTCTCTTAAGGCTCTTCCCTGTATCCACGACCATATCCACACCTACATCATCCACGATAGGTTCGTATACTGAAAATCCTTTATTCATCATCAAGTCTTTCTTGACACATTGCTCACCTACCCATCCTATTCTTTTCGTATTCATCTTTCTTGAAAATTGTATTTAAAGTTTTCTTGTTCAACATCGTGCAACACATCTCTTAATTTCTCTGCACCAACACAATGATCGTAGGTAGGAAAAAAATATTGCCAGGTTCCCCCTGCCATATTGATATGATAGAAAAATGCAATCCCTACTTTCCCTGTATTTTTTTTAAACTGTACATAAGCTGTAGACTCGCTTAATGGATGAATGCTTTTTACTTGAAAGGTTTCTTTCATAACATTCTTTTCTCGGTCTGGTCTACTAAAATTATATGCAACCTTTTCTGCTTTTTCCCTTAATGTAATTGCAACTGCTTTTCTCATATCTTATCTACAACTTCCTTTACCATCCTGGTCATTCTTAAATTGCCCATTTTAGCTTGATTATGCCTGTCGCAGATAACTTGTATGGCGTGTAATTTTGTAGCCAGGAGAGCAATATTTTGTTTTAATTCAGCGTTTTTCTTTTCCAACTCATCTACCTGGGATCTTTTTACAAATGGAAATGGCATTACTCCACTCCCTTCAGCTGAACTACTGTCCTGGGTTTGCTGGAATATTTTTTAATTGTTTTTAAATGACAGATCTGGCTATCATCTTTATAGAATACACCATTCAATGCATCCAACACTAACTTTACATAGTTATCTATATCAGCCCTGGATGTATTCCATATCGGTGCAGAACTTTTTAATAAATGAGAATGTTGTCCTGTTCTAAAATGTGCCTTTGGTCTGCCGACATAGAACTCGATGGACATAGAGATCGGTCCATATACAGGAGATTTGGGGGCTGTTTTTAAGGCTTTTTTTAAAAAAGTGTCTTTATCGCTCTTTGAAGGATCATATGTAAATCCTTTGCGAGTATGCCTGTGTCTTTTTAAGGCTACAGGTGAGCCTTCTACAGTAAATTCTATCATTGTTTTTCCTTTGGTATGTGGATACCAGGGTATTATCTATTTAATTCGTACCTATCTGCTATTGCTGTGAACACTAACACGAATGCGAATAAACCAATGCCAAGTACACAGATGTACCCAGCCAGTTCACCAAACATTCTTATTAATTCTGCTAACATTGAAATCATGCTTTCCCCTTTTGTTTATCCCAGAAATCATTCGCATACTCCGTTAAGCGATCTACCAACTGCTGGGCTTGATTTACTTTATCATATTCGTTTTCTTTCTTTCCTTCTAAAATCACCTTTCCTAATCCTTCCATAATCAAAGTCATATCTTTTGTACTAATTTGATTTTTTTTCATTTCCCCCACTTCTCCCTTTGCACCAATAAACTGATAATTGAATAGTTCCCAATATCTAAAAAACTATCTTCTATTGATTCGTTTTTTGGATCGGTTTGATTGATAAACAAATTCAACAATCGTTGGATCTTATCATTCATACGAAACCATACCCCTTGAAGGCTAAAATTCCTTTCCTCCTGGGTGTTTAATTGTGTTCCGACACTTATATTGCTTGGACCATAATCAAACTGTTTCTTGCAAAATAAATCATATTGCTCTTGCTGTATTTTTACAAACTCTGAACAGGTCTCTGGATACATCTTCTCAACTTTTTTTACTATTTTGTTTTCGGACATATTCCCTCCTTAACTTTCTTATTAACCCTGCTAAATCTTCTGGCGAGTAACACCAAAGAGGGAGCCAACCCAGTATCATACGTTTCATTTGTAATACTTTTTTCGTACCTAACCCTAATGGAAAATCCAATTGGGCTCTTGAGTACGTTCTTTGATATTCTCGCCATTTCTTATTTCCAGAGTAGTCTTTAGACAAATTGACTGATGATTGATTTAGTTTTATCATCTAAATCTTTGACACTACTCATAATCCACTTTATGTAGTCAAGATCCTCACCAGCTACCTGGGACCACATCTTACCTTTATGCTTTGTAAAATTGCAGACTGCATCTTTTATATCGTGGCTATTGCCATTCATTTTACTCATTGCCTTGCCTACTATCTTATCTACACCTGTAGGTTTTTTCTGTGTTGGGGGAAACTGGCTACCATCATCCTTTGTTAGATCTTCCCACTTTTCTATTTCTTCCTGGGATGCAAGTTCACTTTCACCACCATACATTGGATCAAAAAAAGCCAATGCTCTTCCTACTGCAACAGTCTCTGCCTTTTCTAAAGACTTTTCTTTTGCAATAGCATTAAAACCATGCCCTGTTGCTAAAATAACCCCCTCCTTGTTAAGAATTTCAGCCTTAAAAACAACATAGTTATCTGTAAGTGTGGTTATATTGGTTTGGATAAAAAAACCTTTGTCTGGATGGTATTTTTCTTTAAATGCAGTAAGCCTATCCACAACCTTTGTGTATAACTTTCCACCTTGTACTCTGATTCGCTCATTCATAATTAACTCCTATTATTTTAATCTGAATGTTCTTGATACTCCAGATTCCTTCACATACTTTGCATATTCATCTGGATTTGATTTTTGGAAATCGCCTCGATCAAACACCTTCCTGGGTTTACTACTTTTCCAGGTAGCAAGCGTATCTTCACCGAAAGTGATTAATTCACACCCTGCCATTTCTGATTTGATTGCGACTTCCAAACCTTTAATTGAGCCCTCTAAATCTTTCTTCTGGCTCTTTAATTCTTTTAATGCTTCTATCTGTTGTTTTAACTCGATAGATGCTTCCATAGATGCACCATTTGAATCTGGATACATCTTCTTCAGATCTTCAGCATTTGATGGATCTGGTGCAATTTGAATTGCTACATGGTTATACCAGAAATCCACACATTTATTAACTACCATCTCTGCAAACTCTGGATTATAATCATACTCTTGGATCTCAAAGTTCTCTGGACCAGCATACCCAAAAGTAAGTATAGCCACATATGCCTTTCGTAAACCTGTGATAAGCATCTGTCCCTGGATCTGTGTATAATATTGTATAGGTAGTTCAGCACCCCAGGATTGCCTGGCTAAACTGTTCGCTGTTTTAATCTCCAAAATAGATTTACTACCATCTTTATGGAAAATCTCTCCATCTAAATTGGTTGCTAAAAAATCATGTTTTGGATGAAATTTCACAAACCCATCTACAGCCACTGCTACATCTAATTCTTCCTCTACCCACTTGGCGATCATTGGTTCTGCATCTCTGCCAAACCTCATGCGAAGATTGTCAAAAGGCTCATAGCCATATACTTTTTCCATATACACATCATATGGACTTTTGTATGCATTGTGTAACCCAGCAACCACAGCCCATTCAGAGGATCCGATATAAGTCTGTCGTAACTTTAGATCCAGGTCTGGTCCTTGCTTAATAGGATCTCTCATAGCACCCTCGCCACATTAAACAATACACAAAACACAATAAGGAGCATAATCACAGCTTCTATTACTTCTTCAAATTTCTGCATGGTCAAACTCCAACGGTAACGACTCACAACAATCCAAACAGATTAGATCCTCACCTACATTGTTTTCTGGCTCTGCTGGTATCCACTCGACTTCTGTATGCTCACAAACCTCTACAATGTTGTCGATCTCAAACCATCTTCTATGCTTTCCCCAACGAGGGGCTCGACCTGGTAACTCATGCGGAGAAGTAGATGAGGACATTGAGCGGATGTCATCACCTCCAGGTCGAGTTAATGTTAAATCTTTCATTACTTGCCCCCCTGTGATTCTTCTTCCTCGATTCTTTCATATTTCTCACACTCTTCTCCATCATCTATGACCTCATAAGTAATGTGTTCATAGACTAATCCAAGTAATGCTTTGGCAACCTTATCTCCACAATTTGACCATACATTGTCTACATTACCTCCACTGTGTACATGGACACGAAACCCCATATCTTTAAGTGTGTTTGCCAAAAAGTAAACTGGAATATCTTGTCTGTGATGGACATGATATACTTCATTCATTTTATGTTCCATTGCTCATTCCCCTTTGTTTATAGTGTATGTACTTGGTATCGTTTGCTCTCGATATATTGATCCAAGTCCTTTTGTTTAACTCTGTACTGCCTGGCACTTAATCGATGACCAGGTAACTCTCCTGTTTTAATTAACATCAAGACTAATCTGTTGTCTTTTAATGCTAAAATCTTTCGTACTTCCTCTACTGTAAGTAGCTGTAATATGTTTTTATTGCTATTCAAATGCATCTAATGTATCTTATTGTGTTATAATTAATTAAATAATTAACAGAATATAACTTATTATATTTTGTTATAAAAGTAATAATTTATAATATTTTATAACTATCTGTAGGAGGATAAAATGGGCTCGGTTGATGATTTTATAAACAGTATTAAACTTAAAGAAGGGCTTCGATTTGATCGTGAAGTTGCTGAATTAGTTGGTGTAGATAAACATACACTGGCAAATGCTAAATTAAGGAACAAACTTCCTCAATCTTATGTTATATGGTATTGTAAAAAATACAATATCTCGATTGAAGCATTTAATAAAGAGATTTCTATAACAAAAGATAACACAGGAGAAGAAAAGATGCATGATTTTGCAATGAGTTTAGCAAAAGATAAGATCCAGGCATTGGAAATGGAAATAAATGAACTAAAAAAAAGAAGTCACCTCGTACAAAATCCGACTAAAATCATAACCACAAGTTTATGGGACACCATTGACTATGATGTACAGACGTTCCAAACATATGACTCAAGAGACTTTGGATACTTTAAAAGTTATAAAATAATACGATGGCAAGAGTTTTTTGCTAAACTTGGTTATCATGGCGAGGAAGCAGAGATTATGCATCAAGAACATCTTGATTCTATGGATATTAAAAATAAAAATACAGATAAAGCTGACGGTTACGAAAACTTCTTATTACACCATGAAGCTACAGATTCTCGCCTTTATGATAGAGAGACAAGTAATAAATTTTTTGAATATGAACGAAAAGCCCAAACTGTAAGTAAAATGAATAGATTTAATCTTAATTACAAGCATAAAAATGGTAGCTATGTACCAGCGATTTTACATTGTCTTTTCGATTTTGACAAATTAACAGGAATAAGTAAAATAAAATTTATTGATATGGTTGAATAGTTTGAGCAGGATTTACAAAAGAAATGGATCTCCATATTGGTGGTATACCTATGGAACAGCCCCTCATAGAATCCAAAGATCTACTGGTGCTACTGATAAAAAAGTAGCTGTTCGTATCCAGGCTAAATGGGATGAAGAATTGGCGTTAAGAAAAGCTGGTGTTTCCATACCGACTGTTGACCTGCAAATACCATTTCGGCACTACATAGATGTTATCCAACAAAATAAAAAGCATTCCAGGTATAAAGATATAAAATCAGCATTAAATATGTTTATGACATTATGTCCCAGCATAACCAATAAACACCTTACTCCATTTTATTTGCAAGAATATTATGCAAAACGTAAAGCAATGGGCAGATCTCCAAAAACAATTTTAGAAGATCATAAGGTAATAAATAACTGGTGTGAATGGATGATTGTTATGGGTTACCTATCAAAGAACCCAGAAACAGGCCTAATTCGCCCTAAAAGAGTTAAGGTTAGACCTCGTAAGGCTTACACCAGGGATGAAATAAAACACGCTTTAAATGAAGCCTGGTTAGATCATGATAAGCGATTATGGAATACTCTTTACAAAACAGGATTAAGGGCTGTTGATGGATGTACTTTAACAAATGACAATATTAATGGAAAATTTATAGAAGTGAGTCAAGGTAAAACCGAAACCTATGATAAAGATAGTATTGTAGTCGTACCTATGCATAAAGATCTGCAAACAATGGATATATATAATATTATGAATCCTGGATCGATTGGAAACTCCAGAGAAAGACTTAAAAAGATTTTAGGACATGGCGATTTACATACCCTTCGCCATTCGTTTGCATCGCACTTGGAAGAATTTGGTGCTACCAGATGGGAAACCAAATGTTTATTAGGACATAAAGCCGATAGCGTGACAGCACAATATGTTCATATAAATGTAGATAAACTTTCTCCCTTAATAAATCAATTATAATAAAGAACAATTTGATTGCTGTAATATAACCCAAATTGTGGAAAGTAAGGGAAGGGGGAGGGGATATATGGGGGTAGTCATTGTCACATTATTGTCACATTTTTAATCCTGCCTACTGCATCTTATTCACACTAAACTACACTTCTTAAAAAGCAAAAAACCCCTCAATAAAGAAGGGTTTGTCGTCAGTACGCCCGGGAGGATTCGAACCCCCAACCTTCTGGTCCGTAGCCACAAGTTATACTATATATATAAGAACTTACAGGGATGTGTCACATTATTTATGTGACATTAAACTCGGATAGATCTCCGAAACCAACCATACCAATACTTCTCCTGGCTTGATTTCTTATTTACAATGTCTGCAAACTTTAAAACTCGGTAAGACCTTAACCTTCCTGGCTCTACATTCTTACAAGCTGATAGGGTTGCTGGTCCAAGCCCACCGTCTACTGCTATAGTATATGTGTTCTTACCATTACAGGCTCTTTGTAATACCTTGACTGCACCTCGCTTTCCAAAATTAACCACCATGTCAAAATATATTTCACGAAGCTGTGCTGGTATTTGTTCTGCTTTGGAAGGGATCCAATAGTCTTTATAATAAATATCTTTTGCTTCACGCTCTGTTAAACTTTCTATATCCAGGTCTGGGTATGCTCTTTGGGAAACACCATATTTAGTAGTTCCACCTGGATCCAGGGGATCCTTTGTTATCCTGGATCCCCCTTCTGATTCAATTACCTTATTAATCACTTCTTTAAATGTCATTCTACTATATCTACTTTTGATTGAGTTTCCAACCATACTTTTGCACCACAAGATAAAGGTTTATTTGGACTGTATACAATTTCCGATGGACCATCAATTTTTACTTTTTTAGCATAATTATTTGATTTATATGTTTTAACTGTTAAAACTGGTTCATTTTTATTATGCTTATAGTTTGACTTTATTTTATGTTGATTAACATGAATTATTGTTTTCACTTAAAACGGTAAATCCTCATTCTCTGCCATTGCAGGTTCTTGCTTTCCCTGGAACTCTGAAACAGATATTGATAAGAATTGCTTTGATGGATCTTTCTTTGCAGTCTTTTTCCATCCAGCTAATCTCATTTTTGTACCGTTCATTGTTATATTGCCAGTATAGTCTGGCTGGTTTTCTTTTTCTTTCTTGTCATTGACAAATAAGACACCACTGTTATCATAGGGTTGGTCCATTTGTTCTCCTTGTTTTTTGTTATAGAAATTAAAGTGTACTCACAAATACTTTTATTTTTGCTACTATTTTATCATCTTCTTTTGATGGTGTTACTTTTGCAATTAATTCTAATACTTTAATTACAAATCCCTTTACACCATACTTCTTTACTTGACCTTTGATGTATCTTTTTATCATTACTTATCCTTCTTTACTATTTTTGTTAATCCTTGAAATACAACATCTAACAAAATATCATCCTTATCACTTGGAGACATCTTCACAATCTTTTCTAATACCATAAATCCCAATAAAACCCATTCCCAATTACTTGTTAGCCATTCCATTACATAAACCTCATTATTATATTAACCATTATTGGAAACGTAACTAACGCTATAGCACCCCAAGTTTGTATTTGAGCAATATCGGCATTATGCCTATTTACTTTTCCGTTAAGCTGTTCTAAATGTTTTTCAATTCGACCTAAAGACGAATAAATATTTTTAAGTCTTTCATCGTGTCTTGTTAAAATTCTTGTTATATCATTATTATCCATTTATGGTCTCCCAGATCCATTGATCCTGCCAGAAATAAAACTTATTTTATCGCTCAAATCATCTATTTCTTTCATTAGTGTTTCAAATCGTCTGGATGCAGACTCATTTTGTGTTTCGCTTATCCTGGTAGACTTATCAACTAATTTCAATATAATTGATTGGCTATTGCTTATAACTTCACTCATTGCACTTATGTTCTCTCGTATTGCTTCTAACTCACCATCCTGGGCTTTCTGACTTTTAACCAGGTTGATTAACATATACCCCAGGAAAACAACACAAAACCCTGTAGCCCCAAGTGTCATATAACTTTCTATTAGTAATTGTGGATCCATTATTTACTTTTCCTTACCATTTCCCACTGACTGTGTGTAAAACACCAATTATCAAAATCAACATTAATTTGATCTGCATAAAAATGGCTTGTAGAGTCCTCATCGATAATTTCTACATATGAATACATATTTGAATCCTCATGAAAACTTCCTACAGACCAACCATTAGAACAGCCACTAATAACAAAAACTAAAAATACCTGGGCTAATCTTCCCACTTATCAGATCCTGCTATGTACGCTTTAACTTCTTCATTTGTATATGCCTCAACTCCACTTGGTAATGCATTTAATTCTGCTAATGTCCAATCACCTTTAATTACAAACTCGGAATCATCTGCACTAATTCTTTGAGCAAAATACTTTGGATGTCTGGCAATAAGATCGGATACTTTTGCTCCGTGATCTGTAGTCTCATCAACCACCTCTGCCATGTAAGTATAAGACTCACTTACTGCTGGATGTCCATTCTCTAAAATATGCTCTCCTATGGCGTGAATTAAGTCTGCCTTTGTTCCACTTCCACTTATAGAATGTGTGGTCATAAAGGACTGAATATCAGTTTTTAAATCATCTTCTGTTGGTAGTTCTACCATTACATCACGAGTACCAGTTCTTTCTACTTCTTTATAGGTGAATGTTTGCCAATCGTAACGATCTGTAATGCGTAAACCTAAACCTTGCTCTGTGTTTGGTATTTTTAAATAATGTGTATATTGACCTTTCATATTAATCCTTAATTGCTATGTGCTGATTTTCCATTGTTGTAATTCTTTAAGACTTCTGTTGCTGATAGTGCTTTACCTTTATAAATCCTCACCTCATCTATGCTTCCATTAAAAAACAAGGAATCTCCATTTGGTGCATCTGCACCTATAAATAACGTAGAAACTGAATTAAGTGAACCATTTTTTGCAGATATATCATCAGTATCATCTAAAGCACCATCCAGATAAAATTTAGCATTTGCACTCCTATCTGCTGATACAATTACATGATGCCAATTACCATCATTAACAGCTGTATTTCCACTAAAGCCAGAATTGCCAGAACCATCATTAAGTTCAAGATTTATTTTTTCAGAAGTATTTACACTTAAAGTAAATCCACTTGAGGCATCTCTTTTATCCATTATCCTTAAATAACCTTGCGATGTTGTTTTAAGCCAACATTCCAAAGTAAAATCAGATGTTCCAAGGTCTAAAGACTCTGAATCCTGTACTGATATATACTCTGCACCTTTGAATCTGATACCACTTGATATTGAGTCTGTGTCTGTTAGGTAGTAGCCTTGTGAATCTCTGCCTTCATTAAGTCCTTCTGGAACTATGATTGATGCTGGATCACCATCTACTGTACCATTGTTAGAGTTTGTACTTCTATCTGTCCAAGTAGTAACACCATCATTTCTCCAGTATCCTACTAAATCGCTTGAACTTGCATAGTTACCACTATCAGTTGTTGTTAGTAAAGGTAGTCCAGAGTTGTATAAGGCTGTGATTTCATTGGCTGTTAAAGCTGAACTCCAAATAGCTACATCGTTCATCATACCAGTAAAAGCACTATTAAACACACTATCGCCATCATTTCTATTAATACCTATATATAACCTTCTTGCTACTTGAGATATTGTTCCACTACCAGAATCAGTTGAATCTAAACTTCCATCAATATATATTTTAAAAGTAGAATTATCATAGGATAACGCTATGTGATGCCATGCTCCATTATGTACTGCATTGGTTGAAGTATGGTCATAAACTGTTGCACCAGAACTATTACCTTGATAGCTTCTTATTTTACCATCACTTGTAAGAGATGTAAAAAATTGATTATTAAGCATAACACCAGATGAATTATGCTTTAATTCTAATATAGTAGAAGATGCAGTTGAAGTTTTAATCCAGTAAGAAAAAGTGTAGGTATTCCCAACCCAAGTAGCATCAGTATTATTTAATACATAATCATTACTACCATCAAACACCATAGGATTATTACTTCTTACTAATGGATGTTGAAAGCCATACTCTTGTCCAGTTGCCCAAGTGATTCCACTTCCTGTACCATGATTCTGATTACCAGAGCCATCTAATATTGCAACTCCAGAACCTTCTTGCATTGGCATATCTAACTTTAATGCTGATGAAGCTATGCCAGTAGGTAAGGTTAATTCTGGCTTTGTGTATAACTCTCTTACTTGATCTTGAGTTAAAGCTTCGGAGAAGACTTGCACATGAGACATAGAGCCTGTAAATGGTTGAGTTGCAAAACCACCCCCAGTTCCACCTAATTTTAATTGTTTGTCTACTCCTATAGTTACATCATCCCAAGTTAAGCTATTTGATCCAATACTTTGACCATCTAAAAATATTTGTGAACTATCCCCATCTGATACAACTGCAATATGATGCCACTTACCTAATGTTATAGTGGAGTCTGTAAGCCACGATCTCAATGATCCATCATAATAAAAATATTGTATTTTTTTATTTACATCTAATTGAATAGCCCAATAAAGATTAGCATATCCAATTAAAGTATCCTTATTGTAAACATTACTACCATGACTTGAAATGCTTGTTGCTTTAAACCACATTGAAATAGTTTTAGGTTTTTGCCATTCAACACTATTAACTATATTAACATAATCATTCGTACCATCAAAGCTAACTGCATTCCCACCATAGACTTCTCCATAGTTTAATGGATCAGCTACACCACTTGGTGAGTTTGTGTATCCTGTGTTTGTGGTAGCACCATAGATAGAACCTTCGTTATCTCCTTGTGCATCTGGTGCTTGTATTTCTTTTACAACTACATTATCTATTGATCCAGTAAATGATGTTGTTGCTTCAAAGAAAAAGTTAGCACCACTACCACTTCCAAATAGTTCAACTTCAATAGAAGAATTAGCATTATAATATCCACTTACTCCTTCACCTGTAGCAGAACTACCAGTTCGTACTCTTACACTTCCAGCAGAGTAATTAGATAAATCAAAAGTGATTTTATATTTTCTACCAACTTCTATTCCTATGTCTTGAAATAAAAATGATGCACCACTTTGTGATCCATCACAACTTGCAAGACCATTAGCAATACTCCATCCTGTGTTTTTTGTCCAATTACTATCAGTAGCAAAATCACCATTTGTTACTAAATCATTACCTAACTCTGTACTCCCAAGATCATACCAGCTTACAAGGTTTGTCTTTAATGCACTTGTTAATGTGCTATACGAAGAGAACATAATATCTTGTATTTCACTTTGGGTTTTTACATCCGAATAAATAGCTACATTTGCTATAGAGCCTTCAAAATATTCACCACCCGGTTGTCTACCTATCTCCCCTGTTGTTCCAGTAAAGCTATTAATTGTATTTGTGCCACTACCATCAAGAGAGCCATTTAAATAAATTTTAGCACTACCATCTGAAACATCTACAGTAACAGAGGCATGATACCATACACCAGCAGATAATACTGTTGAACCAGCAATATTACTTCCATAGGTACTGCTATATACTTTGTATCCACCAGAACCACCATTCCATATTAATAAACTTCTTCTTTCACCAGTAGCTTGATCACCCCAATTAACTACTATTGAAGTTTGAGCAACATCTAACTTAAACCATGCTGAAATAGTGTAGTTACCAGATTCTTGGAAAGGAAAAGATATATAATCATCACTTCCATCAAAAGAGGTACTCCCACTTGCTAATGCTACTGCACCTTTTGGTGTGGCTTTATCTTGGATTCTTGGTAAGAAAGGAGAACTGGCAGAATAGGCATCTGTTAAGAAGGTTGCACCATTATTTGTACCATTATTTGTTCCTGTACTATCATTAGCATCTGCACTTAAATTATACCAGCTAACCAGATTGGTTAATTCAGTACCTTTTAAATCTGCATATTGTCCTTTCCAGTAGATAGATTCTATTTCAGATAAAGACAAAGCACGATTCCAGATGCCGACATTTGCTATAGAGCCATTAAAATATGCAACATCACTATAGCTTTGTTTTCCAAACAGTAAATTTTGAGAAACAGAAACAGTTTGAGATGTAGAGGCAGAGGCTACTAAAGAACCATTTAAATATAGCTTTTGAGTAGTACCATCATAAGTACAAGCTATATGATGCCAAGTATTTAAACTTGGATTTGATACAGTTATATCACTTGAATTTAATTGATAGGTAAGGTTACTATCATATAAAAACCGAATACCATCATCATTTGCATCTCTATTATCAAAAACTACTCCACCTGTGGCTGATGCATTTACCCAGGCAGATATAGTATGATTTGTATTACTGAATGCTGTTCCTGTATTTATATAATCATCACTTCCATCAAAAGAGGTAGCACCAGATAGTAGTAGTTCTGGCTGTGATTCGTTAAAGGTTTCAGTGAATCGGTAATATAACTTTAAACCATCTCTGATAAATGATTTTGATACCCTTCTTATAGCCGATATGGCTGTAGAAACACCTATAAACATTTGGTATCCCTACTTAATATAAAAATAAAACATCACCAGCAGAAACAGCCGATGATAAACCAGAATTAGTAGCTACTTTGGTTGGTCTTATTGGGAGAATGCTTCCTTCCTGGCAGTTCTTAAATTGTACTGCACTACCATTCATTTCAAAATAATATGAACCTGTAGTACCAATGTAAACTGCTTTCGGTTGATTTTGTGCAGAAGTTGCAGAAATGCTAACTGCCTTATCGACAGATCCAAGTCCCTTGACTACGGCTATTGCTGATCCTGTTGCCATTTTCTTTCCTTACTGTGGGGACAAAAAAAGCCCCAGGTGAATTAAATGTCCCAGGGCTAATAGGAGGATCTAAATTTATTAAATGTTCACTATTTGTTCATACCACTTTTTTTAATCAAGGTATACTGGATTACCTATTTTAGGTTTCTTCTTTTTCTTTTTCTTTTTCTTTTTCTCCATAGGAAAACCTAAACCTTTAAGGGTTTTATCTTTTAATGATAGGTCTGTTTCTTCCGTTAATACCTCAATTGTGTTTTCTATTGCTCGTTTTGGTCCACTGTAAGGAACTCCAAATACTTTAGAGAAACCAGATACAAATGTATCTATAATAAAAAACAATTTTTTTGCATTAAACTCTTTACCATTAAATGTTTTTTGCACACTTTTCCCAAAATCTGTAAATGGATCAAGAATAGAAACAGGTCCCATTGGATAGGCTAAATTATAGATAGATTTAATAACATGTTCAACGCCTTTACCAAAAAACAATAACCCAGAAAATGGAAATAGTAGTATTGATACAGCTTGATCTTTATCATCCCATTTAAAACCATTAGATATAAACTGAAATAAGGTTGGTAATAAAAATTGACCTACAAAAATTCTTCTTAAATTTTCTGATTTGTCTCCACGACCAGCAAAAAAATTTCTATACCCACCAATAACCATTCGATAGTATTGATTAGGTGATGTCATAAACATAGTAAATAATTTTGCCAGTGAACCTCTTCTTTGAAAATCTGCTAAATCTTCTACATTACTTGCTTGTTGTGATCGCAGACTTGCTTCTTCAAATTTTTTCATAGCTATTTGCTTTGCATTCTCTATTGACTTGCCATCTTTTACAGCTTTTTTATAATGGTATTTATATACAGCCCACCCACCTAAAAAAATCGCCTGTTTATCTCCCATTTTTGTAAAAGCATAAGCAAAGGTGTTAACAAAATCGGTTCCACTAATTAATTTACCTGGTTTTTGGTTTTGTAATGCTGTTACCATATCACGCTCAAACCCCTGGTCGTATCTCATTTCTACCATTTTGCTTTTTGATAGCGTTCTGTACATTCTTTTAAATTCAAGTGGATTAAATACTTTAGCAAATTCTGTTGCCCAATCTAATGCTGGAATATCTGCAATATACGCTGGTATAGAGGCTAACTGTTTGGCGTAAACAACTGGATTTATACCAATGACAGATCTGCTAAAATTGGCTCTTAACTTATCCATCCATTCTAAATTTTGAGCCCTATCTACTCCTCCTCTGGCAATGTCATCCATAAACTTATTTAGCACTTGACTTATACCAGATCCATGAAAATCTGCAATAGACTTTGATATATTTCGATTCATAAATACAGATCTCATTTCTCTCATTACATCTGTATAATGTATAAAGTGTTCCATTTCTGTAATATGTTTCATTA
>Ga0208134_1000304_pt1 | contig 32266 bp, 25 predicted proteins | sample VirMetDEL_Mar_31_FD_184515 | JGI IMG/M metagenome (GOLD analysis project Ga0208134, IMG submission 184515) | Aqueous microbial communities from the Delaware River and Bay under freshwater to marine salinity gradient to study organic matter... | ecosystem: Environmental > Aquatic > Marine >...
ATGCCGTCTAATTTAGCTTCATCAGCGTCTGTGAAAGCATTAGTGTTTGCATTACTTTCATAAGCTACTTTAATTTCGCTTGCGCTTTGATCTGCAGTAGCGTTGTCTTCAATACCATCTAATTTAGCTTCATCAGCGTCTGTAAAAGCATTAGTATTTAAGTTGCTTTCATAAGCTACTTTAATTTCAGCTGCACTTTGATCTGCAGTAGCATTGTCTTCAATGTCGTTTAATTTAACTGCATCGGCATCTGTAAAGGCATTAGTATTTAAGTTGCTTTCATAAGCTACTTTAATTTCAGTTGCACTTTGATCTGCAGTAGCATTGTCTTCTATGCCGTCTAATTTAAATTCATCGGCGTCTGTAAAGGCATTAGTGTTTGGGTTGCTTTCATAAGCTACTTTAATTTCACTTGCACTTTGATCTGCAGTAGCATTATCTTCAATACCGTCTAATTTAGCTTCATCAGCGTCTGTAAAAGCATTAGTGTTTGGGTTGCTTTCATAAGCTACTTTAATTTCAGCTGGGCTTAAAGCAGGGCCTTGAGGGCCAGTAGCGCCTTGTGCGCCTGTTACACCTTGGGCACCTTGGGCGCCTATTGCGCCTTGGTCGCCTTGGTCGCCTTTAGCGCCTTGTACCCCAAGTTCTCCAAATTCTACATCAAAAGTATCTTCTGATAATGTAACTTCAAAGTTATCTTCTGATAAATTAACAATAAACTTGTCTTCATTAATTTCAACATTAAAATCTGACATAAAATTATTCCTTATAATCCAACAGAAGGTGAACCACGACGTATAACAAACACCATACGACTTGAGCGAATTGACGATGCGTCAGACGCTGCATCTGCATTATAGTCTAAGTACATAACAGCTAAAGGCACATCTACTGCTAAGTCTGTATCGATTTCTATTTGCTCATTTAAAGGAGTTACATAAAAATCTTTAGGTACTGTTATTTTAAATTTACCAAGAGTAGCATCAGAGATCACTCCGGTAAATGTGTGGGTTTTAGTAACAGTACTAGGTGTTAAATTAGTAATTACCATAGACCTAGGTGTAACGGTTACATCTGCTAAATAAAAATCTACAGTAGCAGTAATACTAAAAGCAGTAATATCTATGGGATTTGAGCTTGAGTCTAGAATTTGGCCTTCTAATATTCTTTGCTCACCTTGGATTAAAGAAAGTGCTTTAACATTGTCAGCACCGCCTATGTAGTTTTCGATTCCTGAAATTCTCATGGTTAAGATCCTATGGGATGTTTAAGCTATCTACGGACAGCTGTTTTGAGACTGAGTTTAAGTTAAAACATAATACAAGCTTTTTCTTGTGCTATGCGTATTTCTTTGTTATATTTTTTATGAAATCTTCTTTCTCAAATTGATTTAGTAATAATTCTTTGTACATAATAGGTAGTTCTTTAGCACTACTTCTTTCTTTAGTTACATACTTAAGAGAGTACTCTCGTAATTTACTTACATAATCAGATTGAGGATATTGTTTTTGTATTGAGTTTTCAGTATTACGATCAATAATATAAAAATCACTAGACATTGTTTGAAAATAACAAAGATTACCTTTTTGATGCTCTGATAATAATTGATAGGTATACAAGTGGTCTTCGCCAACAGGCAAGTCTTCATGCATTTTTATAAGTGCTGACTTTCTACTTTGTAATATAATAAAGTCAGAAGAACTTGGGAGGTCTTCTTCCCAGATATTTGACAGGCCAGGCCCAGAAGTGCCGTAAGGGGTTATTACGCTACAGCCCCAAACACCTACTTCTGCTCCGTTATGAATATTAAAAGTATAACCATTTGCTTTATCGTTACTGATATAATCTATAGGGATAACACCCAAGACATCTATGCAAGGGAAGTGATTAATATGATTGGCTAAAGATTTTAAATAAGTTGGATAAAGAAAATCATCTCCATCTATTTGACTTATAAAATCAAAGTCTGTATTTAAAAATAAGTCTAAACAAGAATTTTTACCCTTTCCGGGTTTGCCATTACTTTCTGTTCTTACAACAAGAAATGGAAGATTAGCGTTAAATACTTCTTGTGCATAATCTTCGTTTAAAGTGTTTAACACTACTATTGCTTTAAGTTCAATTTCTTTTACAGGCGTTAAATTTAATACTGAACCAATTAATCTTTTTAGTCTAGGAAGATCATTAGAGGTTAATAATGTTAATAATATTTTCATTTTAAACTTCCTTCGTATTGAAGAAAAAAGTTTGAAACAATCTACCGTTTTCTAAACAATCTCCAAAACCGGCTTTCATAGAGCTATGATACATATTACCTCTATAAATAACCATTCTGTTATAAACATTGCTAACCTCTGTAATAGGCTCCCACAAACTATTGTTCATAGGATTAGCCAATCCCTCAGAAAAGTTAAACTCTGTAGATTCGTCATTAGGGTTCCACCAGTGGATACCTGTTTCTTTGTGTCTAAATATAGCAGTGCCAGTTTCTTTCTCTGCACAAGGAGTAAGGTAACATACAGCTGCCCAAGTAGTAGCATCGTGATGAATCCAAGATTTGTCAGTTTCAGTAGTAAACTGAAAAGAAGTATTAGCTTCACGAGGCCAATATGTAATTTCTTTCTTAAGAATATTGTTTTGAATGTAATCTTTTAAGATTTCAGAATCTTGAACACCTAAAGGGTCAGTTCTAAGCCCCGGATAATTTCCGTGTCCTGCTTTAAAATAATGCATCTTAAGTGCTTGTTCTCGTACTAAATCTGGGTTTTCATAAAAGTCATCTATGATATATAGTGTTTGTCGCATGATTAATATTCTCTTATTATTTTAATTTAAGTATGTAAGCAGTTTTAATTCTTGCTTAGGAAGTTATTTCTTTATTGTGGTTTTACTGGTAAATCTGAATAGCTTAATTCAGCTGTTTCAAAAGTTTCAACGGTGTCCGAGAGGTCACGCAAAGCAGCACGATAGCTTTTCCAGTTTTCTTTTTCTAAAGAGGATAAAGGACTATCGGGAACCTGAGTCCAGTCTGATAGATTTAGTAAAGAATCTCTGCGGCTTCTGTTGATATTGCCAAACGGGATTGGATCGGGTTCTCTGTTGATTAATGTTTTATCTGAGATTTGAACCTGTTGAACCGAAGCATCCGCTATACCTTCAATGGCCGTTTGTGTTTCCTCGCACATTGAGTCTAAAAAGTCCGTTTTAGCTTTATTGTAAGTTTCTAACTCAATTTCTTTTAATAAAGTTAATACTTGTTCTTTAGAATTAGTATCAATAGTAATTTGTTCTATTTGCTCTTGCAGTAAAGATAACTCTTTAACTAATTCTATTGTATTGTAATCTTCTAAATCATTTTCAATTAATATAGAAAGACCGTTAGCTTTGAGCTTTAAATCGTTTAAAGGGTTTTCAGCAACTTGCACAGACTTTTGAGCTGCGGTATACTCAGAAGAAGCCGCTGGAGCTTCCCACAAAGTATAACCTGTTTGATCAATTCGTCCGGTGGTTTTATTGTATATTATAAAATTCATGTTATCCCACCTTTTTAATTGTTAGTTGAAATACAGACAAGCTATCAGTGATACCCGGAGAGTCTGCCCGGCCTGTTACAGTGTATACTACATTATCTGTGTTTGAGAGTACAGAGTCTTCAACTTCATAAGAATAAACGTTATTAGTACCTGCAACTACTGTTTCTATTTGTGCCATTTCTTCTATAGCGCCTGTTCCTACTCGGCGTCTTAATTTAGCATTTAAAACTGTAGAAGAAGTACTAGCTACCGAAAACGAGATTAAATACTTACGACCTTTTGGGATAAACCCAGTTGAAGTAATAATAACTTGATCGCCATATTGAGTAATAGAGGTAGGGGTTGCCTTAGATGCATACTGAATTGTTAACGCATCTCGTCCATTGAGTATTAGTCGATCTGCACTTGAATTGCCAATATTAGTAGAATTGCTAATAGAGGTAGTAAAAGGTACAGAAACAGATTTACCAATAACAATATTATTACTGCCACTAGAAGGGCCGTAAGCATCGGTACCTATACAAATATTGTCTATACCGGTGCTAATGTTTTTACCAGCTTCTGTACCAATAGCAATATTATCGGAACCTGTAGTTATTGATGATGCCGTATTTTCACCTAAAATAACATTTCTTGCGGCAACTCTAACACAAGATATATTTGCCCATTGGTGTATTCCGCTGGCTAGGGCGAACAAGCTTACGTAAGTTAAAGTACCTGTAGCGACAAAAGTACAAGAAACAGAAGATATGTCTCTTTCATTTCCGCTTGTAAGAGTATACTGGGATTCTGCGAGTGAGTTACTTCCAATATTTGTTCCTACATAAATCTTGCCTAAAGGGTAACTCGGATCTGAAGTAGTTCGTCTAAATCTTGCACTAACCGTATATGTTGCACCGATTTCTGTAGTAATTGCTTGATAGATACACCGAGACAATGCCGGGTTAGTGTTTGGCGTAAATTGGAGATAGTCTTCAAAGCCTCCGCTAGAGTAATCTAACGTAGCAACAGCTTGTACTATAAAGTTAGTAACATTTAACGTTGACCAACCTGTAGTTGTGCCATTTGGCTCCCCGTTATTTATAATATTAATACCTGAAGGAAATTGAGGTCCTGGAGGTAAACTGCTACCTGCTCCTCCGCCGATTACAACATTGTTAGCTCTCTTATCAGCTCTTATTAACTCTGCTATGTTTGCATCAAGATGATTATCTCCACCTACTTGTATAGTATAAGACATTTCAGCTGAACCGCTGGCATAACTTGGTACTCCCAGTAAAATATTTTCATTACTTCTTTTTAAGAAGCTTCCTGAAAATGAGCCTAATACCAGATTATTATAGCCTTGTACTAAACCAGTAGAGGTGCTTGTACCTATAGCTAAATTCCGAGAGCCGTATTGTATTGAACTAAATGCTCTATAGCCAATTGCTGTATTGTCATTACCATCAAACGATTGAGCGTAGAGTCCACCTAGAGTCCAAAAGCCCAGTGCTATATTGTTATCTCCTTCCCCAAGACGCCACGCAGCTGCAGTACCGAAAGCAATATTATGCTCTCCTGTGGATACACCAAGTAATGCTTGGTTACCTATACCCACATTACTTTCTCCGTTTAAACCGCTGCTAGTAAGAACATTATAACCTATTCCTATGTTATTATGGGCAAGTGTAGAGGTAGGTAAAATACTATCAACCGCACCTTCGCCGATACCAATGTTGCCATCAGAGCCCGGACTAAATGCAATTTCTGTTATTCCGTTAATATCGAGAAAGCCACCTTCTAGTGTAGTCAAATTGGTAAAACTTTGACCCGCTGGGATAGTAGCACTTGTAGTACTTGGATTTTGCCACTGGAAAACCTCACCAGTAGTTACTTGCCAGTATATGTCGGCATTGTTAACCTCGTCAGAACCCCTGTAGCTTTGTATTAACTCATACTTTTGGGCGTCAGTGTCTGTGGTTGCATCTACATCAAACGCGATTGCCGCCCCTGCTGAACCTACGGCACCGGTAACGCCTTGAGGTCCTTGAGCACCTTGGGCACCTACAGTGCCTTGGGCACCTACAGCACCTTGAGCACCTACAGCACCTTGGGCACCTACAACGCCTTGGGCACCTTGTGGTCCTGTATCACCTTGAGCACCTATATTACCTTGTGGTCCTGTATCACCTACAGCACCTTGGAGACCCTGAGCGCCTTGAGCACCTACAGCACCTTGGGCACCTACAACACCTTGGGCACCTTGTGGTCCTGTATCACCTTGAGCGCCTATATTACCTTGAGGCCCTGTATCACCTACAGCACCTTGGAGACCCTGAGCGCCTTGAGCACCTATATTACCTTGAGGCCCTGTATCACCTACAGCACCTTGGAGACCCTGAGCGCCTTGAGCACCTACAGCACCTTGGGCACCTACAACGCCTTGGGCACCTTGTGGTCCTGTATCACCTTGAGCACCTATATTACCTTGAGGCCCTGTATCACCTACAGCACCTTGGAGACCCTGAGCGCCTTGAGCACCTATATTACCTTGAGGCCCTATATCACCTACAGCACCTTGGAGACCCTGAGCGCCTTGAGCACCTATATTACCTTGAGGCCCTATATCACCTACATTACCTTGTGGTCCTGTATCACCTTGAGCACCTATATTACCTTGAGGCCCTATATCACCTACAGCACCTTGGAGACCCTGAGCGCCTTGAGCACCTATATTACCTTGAGGCCCTATATCACCTACATTACCTTGTGGTCCTGTATCACCTTGAGCACCTATATTACCTTGAGGCCCTGTATCACCTACAGCACCTTGGAGACCCTGAGCGCCTTGAGCACCTATATTACCTTGAAGACCTTGAGGTCCTTGGGCACCTTGCTCTCCAACAGGGCCTTGAGCGCCAACAGTTAAAAATGCAGAATAATTAGCAAAACTTGAGGCATCAATATCAGCTGAAAAGGCTTCTTGCGCATAAGTTTGATACTGGATATTAGTAACACCGCCGGGAACACCTGTAGCTAATCCATAAATTAAATAAGTAGCACCAACTGTTGTAAAAGTTGCATTTACTGTTTGTTTACCATAAGGGGTTAAATTGTTATAATTTATAATTTCTTTCCAAAGACTCCCGTTAATGGGTGTTACATTGCTTATGCTATCTGCTCCAGACCAAACCCAATTCTTAGAAGAATACCTAACTAAGTCGCCATTGTCATAAAGAGTAGAAGAAGCCCATGCACTTGGGTCAGCTGCTACTCCACCATAATCTGGGCTTAAAGGGTCTAAATAACCGGAAAGAGCATTTGTATAGTAAGGAAAAACAGTTTCGCCTTCATCACCTACAGCACCTTGCAAGCCAATGCCACCTTGGAGACCCTGAGGGCCTTGAGCGCCTAAACTTCCTTGTGGTCCTGTATCACCTACAGCACCTTGGAGACCCTGAGCGCCTTGAGCGCCTATACTACCTTGTGGTCCTGTATCACCTACAGCACCTTGGAGACCCTGAGCGCCTTGAGCGCCTATACTACCTTGTGGTCCTGTATCACCTACATTACCTTGGAGACCCTGAGCACCTTGAGCACCTATATTACCTTGAGGCCCTATATCACCTGTATTACCTTGGAGACCCTGAGCACCTTGAGCACCTATATTACCTTGAGGCCCTATATCACCTGTATTACCTTGAAGACCCTGAGCGCCTTGAGCGCCTATACTACCTTGTGGTCCTGTATCACCTGTATTACCTTGGAGACCCTGAGCGCCTTGAGCACCTATATTACCTTGAGGCCCTATATCACCTGTATTACCTTGGAGACCCTGAGCGCCTTGAGCACCTATATTACCTTGAGGCCCTATATCACCTGTATTACCTTGGAGACCCTGAGCGCCTTGAGCGCCTATACTACCCTGTGGTCCTGTATCACCTACATTACCTTGGAGACCCTGAGCGCCTTGAGCGCCTATACTACCTTGTGGTCCTGTATCACCTACATTACCTTGGAGACCCTGAGCACCTTGAGCACCTATATTACCTTGAGGCCCTATATCACCTGTATTACCTTGGAGACCCTGAGCACCTTGAGCACCTATACTTCCTTGAGGACCTATATCACCTACATTACCTTGGAGACCCTGAGCGCCTTGAGCGCCTATACTACCTTGAGGCCCTATATCACCTACAGCGCCTTGGAGACCCTGAGCGCCTTGAGCGCCTATACTACCTTGTGGTCCTGTATCACCTACAGCACCTTGGAGACCCTGAGCGCCTTGAGCGCCTATACTACCTTGTGGTCCTGTATCACCTACAGCACCTTGGAGACCCTGAGCACCTTGAGCACCTATATTACCTTGAGGCCCTATATCACCTACATTACCTTGTGGTCCTGTATCACCTTGAGGCCCTATATCACCTACATTACCTTGAGGACCTTGACCACCCAGATCCCCTTGGGGGCCGGTTGTACCTCTAACTCCAGAAGCAAAAGAAATAACCCAAGGAATTGCAGAATCAACTTCCCAAACAATACCGCCTGCTGGTAATAAAATACCTCTAACGGCTCTGTATAAGATTTCATCATTAACAATGCTAGGTGCTATAACTGTCCAACCATTAACACTATCTTGAGGGGCACCAGTAGTCGTATTAAAACCCAGCCCAGAAGGGCCAACAGAGGGTGAGTTAATTTTGTATAAAATAACTTCTTTGTATTGTATGCCATCTTTTACGTCTGTGATGGTAATTGACGATTGCGCTGTTCTGGCCATTTCGTTATTCCTTTATTAGTTGGGTAAGTTGCCTACAATGCAAGTAAATTGTTGAAATTCAGTTACATCTTCTTCCCCTATTTCAATAGAACGAAGTGAGTTCAATACAGCAGGGTTAGCAATAGTTAATGTGCTTAATGAGTCAGCAGGCACGCCATCAACTCCAGCGGGTACTTGCAAGCTTTGACGCCCTGCCACTGTTGAAGGGTCACCAATTGTTAACATAGGTGTATTAGTTATTGTATTTAAGAGTACGGAATCTCCCGCTGCATTAACAGTGTCGCTAACTACTATTACTTTGGGTTCTCCGCTAGCATTGAGTACTTGCCAGCTATACGTATAATCATCATGGTTAGTACTTAAAACTCCGTCTAAAAAGACATTCATAGTTAAAGTAGTATCACCTGTGTTATTTTTAAAAACTGTACCATTTGTTGTTGTCATGGTAGTTGTGATAACAGCAGGTCGATCGCCTATGCTTACGCTAGTAATTGCAAGAACAGGAGGAGTTGCAGGAGGCACCGGATTAGGGTCAGGTATAATCCTATTGTCTGTTGTTACAGCGTACATTCTATACAAATGTGTAGCTGCAGTATCGCCAACTTTATGTACATAAGAGGTAAAAGAAGAAGGGATGGTAGTAAGAACGGAAAAATTTGAGCTTCCTGATGCAGAGTGTTCAATTACGTACTGAGACACAGCTACGTCTTCATCAGGGTTGGATGTTATTTGTAATGTTATTTCGCGAGCTTCTACATCTGCGATAGCAGAGCTAATAGTAGTAACAGCTTCAGATACTGAGATAACTAATCTATTTTCTACAATAGGCAGACCTGTTAATTCCCATCCATAGTCACTTTGAAAATAACGAACAGCAGTAAATTTAACATTTAAGTTAGACATAACCTTTGTACTTTGTATTTTAACAAAAATACGATTGTTTCCAAAATGAGCAGCAGGATCTACAAGTTCTACAATATCTCCGGGTTCATAAAGAAACCCTGAAGGTCTTGTTTGAAAACTATAGGTTTCTCTGCGAGACTGTCTTACTTTATTACTTGCCCAAGCTTTAGCATGAAAGGTGTTAACGATTCCTCTCATATCATATAAATCTTTTAAAGGTTTTTGATTATCTTGAGTTAAAAAATAACTTAGCATAGCACTGCCATCTGGTGGAAACACTATTGAATCATCAGCATAATCTTTGTTTACATTAGGAAATCTAACATCTATTTGATTATACTTATTTGTAGAATCAGGGTATGCAATTTCTATCTCACCAACTAATTCAGAATCATCAATTACAGCTATAGTTTGAGTTTCATAATTAGCAACTGTGGATATTCTTGCCCAATCGGATCTAGTTGTGCTAGGGTCAGAACTAGTAGTATCTACTATTACTTCAAAAATACTAGGCTCTCCAGCTCCTATTGTATGTTTAATTCTAGAAAACCTAGGGTAAACTCCTGCTATAAATTCTTTGGGCATTTCAATTGGTTTAAATAATTCAGGAACTACTAATTTCCATTGTCCTGTTGGAGACCTAAAAAACTCTACACCCGGAATTACACTGAGAATAGTGGCTATATTATCGCGATGATTAGCACCTGTAGATATAGAACCATTAAATTCATATCTAAGTATACTATCTGAATTAGTAATTCCAGAGCTAGTATTTTCAGTATTAATGTAATTAGGAGAACCGGGAAGAAGCCCTAAATCTATTTCAAATTTTGGAAATGAGATAATAAATGTTTCACCATTCTCATTTGTTATTGTAAATTCAGCAGGAACTTGCACTTCTAGTGGTGTTTCAGCAGGTAAAGAACCATCTAAGTCGCTAGTAACTATCGAGTCAAGTACATTGTCTGGTCCCATCATTTTAGTATTACAAAGTTGATGTGCTTTGTAAAAAGACTCTAAATCAATATCATCTACAAGTGTAGGATCAGCTGCTTTTTCTTCAGCGGTATATAATTTCCATTGAACCCCATAAATAGGGTTTGTAATATAATCTAACAAAACGTAAGCTACAGTGTTACTATATCCCAATAAATCAGCGGTATTTTCTGCATTTCGAGTAATAGCATAAGTATAATTACCTTCTGTACCCGAACGAGTAATGCTTTTTACCTTTATACCTTCTTTTATAAAATATAAAGGATAAGGAACACCTGAATACTGGGGCTCTTCTCTGTTTAACTTATATACATTAGTAGCATGAGTTAATCCTTCGAAAAAATTAGTGGGTTTCAATCTTGAAACAAAACTTCCACCAGAATATCCTGCGGTTCCACCGGGGTTCCATTTTTGCATAGTCCATTTATAATTAGCTTTATCACCTTGTTTTTGATCATCAGTGAGACAAGCGTTTATGCTAGTAATTTCACCAATGCCAATAGCAACTTGAGTAGCTAAAAATTCATTTTTCTTACCCCCTGATTTATCTTCAGGACCGGACAAAAGAGGCCCTATTCTGGTACCTGTAAACTCAGCATCAGTAAAATTACTACTAGTTGCTACTACAGTTCTAACACCGCTAGTGGCTATTTTCCCGTAGTGTATTTCTAAAGGCTCTGAGGCATTAGTTACTCTAACATCTTGGCCTAAAGAAGCGTCTCTAGCTGCTGCAGCTTTCTTTTTAGCTATTACAGCTTGCGCTATACTTATTGTTGTTGAAATTACAAACAATACTACTTCTATACCCATAGGATTCTCCTTACTGTTTCTTTATTAGTAGGCGCTCTTGCCCCATTTAAGTGTAGCATCGTTTACCCCCTCATGGACTTGATCCATGCTAGTATCGTAATAAAATTTCCAAGCGTTAGTAGCAAACAGCACCCAACTAGGTTCTTGTCCTACAGGCGGTATTCCTTCTGCATACCATACTGTATCTGCCCAAAAAACCCTAGCCCCATCAGCATAAGCTTTTGTAGATATCCAAGGTTTTACGTCTAGCACTCTAGCAGCTAAAGTTTGTTGTGCAGATTGAGACGTCATAAGCGGAGTAGAAGAGTCTAACTGGGTCAATTGCCCGGTAAAGGCTACTACGCAAGAGAATCCGTTGTTTTGGCTTTTCCATTGAACTGAAGAAGATTGACCACTATAAACATTTAATAATTCAGAAATCAATGTTCCATCTTCTTTTAAAAACCCAAGTTTAACTATAATAGGTATACTATTAAGAGCACCACCGGATGCTGTTGTAAATCTATTTCTTATTGCTGCATTGTTATCAGCAAATGATAAACTATAATTATCTCTGTCTACAGAGTTTTGAGTAGCAGGAGCAGAAATACCTTGCAACTCGTTAGAGGAGTTATAAGTTATACCTCCAATTGTAATATCTCGTGGAGCTTCAGTAATATGCCACCAACCGGGAGTTGAGCCGCTTGTTGTGGGAAAATTAAGAGAGATAAAGGATACGGCAGTAATATCGTAACTTTTAATAGCTGCTAGTAATTCAGGATTTGTAATATCAAGCACAATATTCTCTCCAGTATATAGACAAAATGAGGTTGTCACCTGCTTCATCCAATGTCCATTTGTTTAAGTAATGTTTAAATCCCATTTTAGTTAGGAAATTAATATGCTTTCCATCACCTTTCACGGCAACGCCAAAAGCATCTCGTTTGTGTTCACGCTGTAATTGATCAATTTTGTCTTTACAACGTTTACGAATAATGGGAGACCAGTTATTCACTTCGCAGTGACACATAGCCATCCCGTTTACATCCTCAAAGGAGATCCCGAAGTCATCATCGAGATAAAGTAGATCTCCTTTTCCTTTTAGTTTATCAGTATTTTTCATTTATACTCCTTATTTTTATACTTTATTAATTAACTTATATTTTCAATCAAATCAATAGTTGCAGTTGTCATAATGCCGCCAGAATAAGTAACACCTTCTATCCCGTCTGCATTGTAATACGCTGTTATCACAGGATCAAAAAAGTTTAAAGTTACTAAGCTATCATCAACATCAGCTAATAACGGAGGAAACACTTTTATAGTAGAACCTTGAGCACCACTAGACACATATTGGGCTTCTATAACTTGATACACTTTAGTATGATTACTGAAAGTAAAAAATCTACCTGCAGGAATAATAGCGCCTAAAGCACCAGATGTTCTAACTAATGTAGAGTTTATTTTGTTTACTGTATCTAAGGCATCTTCAACTATTTCAAAGGATGTAGGGTTAATAACAGTTCCGTTATCATAAGTGAAACTAGTACCTATATATTGAGGCATTGGTGCATCATTAAAAGAACTGTGAATTCCATATTTAACTCTGTGAACAGCTAATGCAGCTCCATGGTGGTTAGCAGCGGTAGCTCCTTTGTTGTTAGAAGGTGCTAATGTTATAATACATTCCCATCTTTGAGACCCGTTGCTTACCGCTTGTATTTTAAGGTTTAGGGTCTCTGATCTAGAAACCCTTTCCCTGCTATTAATTGTTAATGGAGTAGAGTACTCTAAACCTAAAAACGTGGGATTATCCATTTAGAACTCCTCTCTCTCTGAAGTGTGTTTGAACATTACTTGTAATTTCATCACCCATATCTCGAACTGCTTTACGGGTAGCTTCAGTAACATCACCTGTGACTTGTAATGTAATATTGTTGTTAAATTGAGCAGGACTGGTTTTACTACCTGCTTTTTTAATCATATTAGCTTGAATATCAGAATTCATAACAGGTAAACTTCTACCTACTTCGCCTCCTGTAGAAAACTTAGGAACATTACCTGAGTTAATAGCTTCAATTAAAGGTCCATACTTTTTAGTAGATTTAGCATTGATAACATATTCACCATTAGACAGGTGAGCAAGGATAGAGTCGCTAGTGCCAGTACCGGGGCCGCTGACAGCTCCACCTGTTGAAAAGCCTACAATAGATTTACGCGCAGCATTTGCCATTGCGGTCCCTAATATCTCAGCAGCAATAGCCGCTCGAAGCATAGAAGTAGCAAGGCTGTTAGAAGCTACACTACCAAGGGTGTCAGCAGTTGCTTTACTTGCAGCAGCAGTAGTAGAAGCGGTAGTAGCTGCAGATAGTCCAAAAAATTCAAGAACTTGTTGAATAGTTTGAGAAATAAAATTACCTACACCGTCTACAGCACTTCCTATGCTTGCTGTAAATTCACTAAGAGCACTGGTTGCTTCTCCTTCTGGAGAATCTTCATCTCCACCACCACCAAGAAGACCCATCGCTCCATCAGCAATCCCGCCACCTTCTTCACCTCCAGGCATTAAACCACCCATTAAACCCTCTGTTATTCTAACAAAGTAAGGATTCATTTCAGTACCATCAGGTGCCATACCGCCAAACATACCGCCAATAGCGCCACCTACACCCTCTACGCTAGGGATAGAAGTAGCAGCTGCACCACTGACAGCAGCAGTTGCTGCGCCACCAACACCTGCGCCTGCTGCGACTTGGGGTTTACCGCTAAAGAAGGATTTAACCCCACCTATTGCGTTACCAACCATGTCATCTATGCCGCCACCGTCTCCAGCGCCACCCATTATTCTATCAGCAAGACCATCAACACCGGCATCTATTATTTTAGAAGATATGTCTCCTAAAAAGCCCATAAATGCGTCTTTGATACTAGCAGTGCCTTTTAAGATATCACTAAAAGCAGTCTTAAAGCTATCTTGGAAGCCTTCAGCTCCAGCTTTAGAATATTCTAATTGCTCATTTATTGCAACAAGTTCCTTTTTATAAGCATCTAAATTAATTAACTCTTCTTTAGAAATAATAGGCTGTGCGCTTATATCAGAAATAGCAGTGCCTAAAGTAGTAAGGCGATCTTGAACATCTTGTGTTAAAGAATTAAACTCAGTAAATGTACCACTAAATCCACCTTTTTCTATGCTTTCGAAAGTCTTAGAAAAGTCAACTCTTGCTACTGCTTTATTTAGCGAATCAGTTAAGTTCTTTTGTTTGATAAGAGCCTCTAACTGTTCATCGGTTAAAGCTCTAATCTGTCTTTGGCTAAGCCCTTGTTCTTTAAGCAAGCTGTTTATTTCTTTGCTGCGTCTCTTTATCTTTTCTGCATTTTCTTCTTGATTCTGAATTTTAAGTAATATTTCAGACTCTTGTTCAGCAGTAAGAGCAGTAGCATTAAGTATTTCATCTTTTAACTTTTTGATCTTATCAGAAATTGTAGCAAGCTTTTCAACAGAAGAGACTCTAAGGTTCATCAAAGAATCCGAATCCATATCTGAACCCATTCCTGAGAATAAGTCTTTAACCTTAGAATAAGAAGTTTTAGCTTTCTCAACAAACTCTGAACCAAAGTTATCAACGTTAATACCTAGATCAATGCCTTCGTTAGCCGTTTCTTTAATAGACTGATAAAAATTATCAAACATCTTTTTAGCCGATGCGCCAAACCCTTCTGGCTTAAGATTATCCATCATATTAAATTGAGGTTTTTCTTTTTTAGAACCTTTTCCGCCTACAGCATCATCAACATTAGATAGAGGGTCTTTTGTAAAGGTAAAGATATCTCTAAAGAAAGAGTTTAGTCTTTTTTTAATGTTGTCTAATTTATCTAAGAAAGAATTACCCTCTCCAAAAATTGCAACAGCAAGACCACCCGCTAGTAAAGTGCCGCCTACAATAATAGCTACAATTGGATTAAGCAGTAATCTAGCTAAAGCAGCATTTGCTACATTAGCAGCAACAACAATAGCAGTGCCGATAGCACCTATACCTGCAACAATTCCACCACCAGCAATACTTGCACCTAATGCAATAAATCCTAAGCGGATTTTAGTAAGTGCGCCTGCTGCTATTAGCTGTAGAGTTAAGAAAGCAGCTGCAGTTCGTGTGTTCATTGAAACCCAAGTTGCAGTAATTGTTACTAGCATAGAAGCTAATTTAGTTCTAATTACAAGTAACATACCACTAAAGGTAAACGTTGTGTTAGCAAGCAATAGAGCGTTTCCGGTTGCAGCTACAGTCTTCTGAGCAGCATAATAAGCTACAAACTTTGCAAGCAACAATTTAAGCCCTTTGGCTACAAGATTGTTTACAGCGCCAAGCCCGAATAGTTTGAGTAACCAGCCAGTAACAAAAATACTAGCAATACTGTTCAATAATGTATTAAAGCTTTCGGTTGTAAGGTTTACAATAAGAGCTAATGCCTTCCCTATTATTGGGATTTCACCAACAATACTTTCAAAAATAGCGCTTACAAAGGTAACAACTACTCCGGCAAAACTAGGTATTACCGAAATCAATTCAGCAATAAAAACACCAACAAACTTTCCTGCAGTAGATATAATTTTTGTAAAAGTACCGCTTAAACCTTCTACGCCTGAACTTACACCTTCCCTTATTGTAGTACTAATAATAAGACCTAATGCGGTTAAAACAGCGGGAACTCCGATGAGACCAGCTAAAATACCTGCTCCTATTAAAATAGAAAGCTTTTCGCCCACAACTGATCCAAATGAACTGAGTGCCTCATTGACAAAATTCACAGCACCAACAACACCTTTAGCAGCTCCCTGTACTATCCCGGTAAGACCATCAGCCACATAATTGTAACCTTTTTCTATTGACTTTTGTATACCGTTTATAGTCTTATCTACTGTTCTACCATAAGAAAGAATACTAAAAGTTGAAATAGGTCCACCTAGCGTTTGGAAAGCAAAACCTAAGGCTACTATAGCAGCAGCTAATGGACTGTAAATAAATAATAAAATCTTAGCAGAAAATGCTGTTCTATCAAGCAAATTACTAAATGATTCTGCAACCCCATTAAGAAACTCAGTGATAGGCGGCATTGCATCTTTAATTTTAGAAGCGTAACCTACTACGCCGTCAATCATATCAGGCCAGTAGGAATTGCCTACAACAGCATCATACACATCAAAGAATACATCTTTAACGGTTTCTCCGAAGCTTTTAATAACCCTTATAACTCCGTCTAATGCCGTTAGCTCCTTAAGACCCTCCACCATTTTAGACCAACTTCCGAGTGCAAGTAAGCCAAAGCCTCCCGCTAATACAGTAATAGCGGTAGTAATTGTATAAATTACTGCAACTAACCCAAAAGCTGCTTTTGCCATTTTATCAAACAAGGTCGCAATTCCATTAGCTACTATATTATCCCCTAAGCTGTTAATTGCATTTGATAAGCCATTAAATACAAAACCCAAAGCACCAAAACCTACACTAGCTAAAACCCCATTAATACTTACAAATTGAAGAGCTATTGCCGCCATAACACTGCCAATTAGACCCATCAGCCCAAGGAATACCTTACCGACTGAAGATGCAAAGGTTGAGATAGGTTTTAAAGCGTCTTTAATTTTATCTGCGTATTCTATTACTCCGTCAATCAAATCAGGCCAATAAGAATTACCTACAACGGCATCATAAACTTTAAAAAATAAATCAGCAACAGTAGTGGTAAACGATTTAATAGGTTTAAGTGCTACTGCTAAAGAATTAGAAAAGTAAATAATACCATTAGTTAACATCACTATGAATCTGTTTATTTGAAGGAAGCTAGGAACAAGACTGCTTGCAAGTGATGTTATTTCGTTTATTCCATTTCCTAGTTTATCTAACAAATTAATTTCGGTATTAATACCAAGACCACTAGCAAGAGTACCTGCCAATGTTCCAAAAGCAGAACCTAGATCTAATAGGGGGTCTACTAAATTTCCTACTGAAGTAGTAAACTCTGAAATAGTATTTATTGTTTTAACTAAGCTAGCCGCTAAGGGTTTAGCTATGCTATTAAGAGATATACCTAGCTTTTGAAACTTACGAACAGCAGCGCCTGTAGCTCCGGTTACTTGGTCTAATTCGTTTACAACTCTGCTAAAACCAGTAGAAAATACTTGCATTGCTTGTGCAAAGGTAACTGGAACTTTAGAAAATTCTTTATCAATAGCGTCACCTTGATCTTTCAAGGCATCAACTACCGCTTGAGCAGTTAGCTTTCCTTCGTTAGCGAATGCTCTTAGCTCGCCAATTGTAATTCCCATACCCCTAGCAATAGCTTGTGCTACAGCAGGGGTCTGCTCCATTACGGAGTTTAATTCTTGTCCACGTAAAGCGCCAGCCGCTAGACCCTGACCTAGCTGCACAATCGCAGAGTTAGCAGATTCAGCCGATGAACCAGAGATTGTAATAGCTTTCGCAACAGCTTCAGTTACCTTAATAACTGTTTCTTGTTCTACGCCCATTTCTCTAGTAGCGCGACCAATACGAGAATAAAGGTCTGCTAAACCTTCTTGGTTCGATCTTGTCTTAATTGCAATTGAATTAAGCTTTCTAAATGCGTATTCTTGTCTTATTAGGGAATTATTAGTAAGGGCAATACGCGCTTCTAACCTACGGTATGAATCCGTAATCCCAGTTACTGCCTTTCCGCTAGAAATAGCAGCAAAAGCAGCAGCAGCACCGATTGCTAGAGACTTAATAGTCTTAGTAGCATTTTGGGTTGTTTTGTTTATTTGCTCAACTGATTTATCTAGCTTGCGCAAGTCATTTTGCGCCTGTCTGGAGTCAGACTTTACTTGTAACTCAATAGCCATTGTGTCTCTCCTATGGATTAAAAAAGCCCCAGACAGACGGATACCATTAAGGGCATCAGTGCCATCAGGGGCTGGGGTAATTAGCGTGTTACTTCAACTACGACCCCTTTGGGTGCAAAGTATTTGAACACAGTAGACTCGATAAAACGAGCTGGTGCTTGTTTAGAGTTGCCCATATTCAAATCTTGTATATAGGGTACACTGTTTGTTAAGTATAATTTTTGAAATTCAGTACTAGAAATAAGAGGTAGAATCGAAGAAGAACCATTCGCTGCTCCTCCTGTTTCTTTGAAATCTCCTTTAACTGCAGAAAGGTTCCAAGAGGCCCTAGCACGACCCGTAAGCACTGGGGTCTTTAGCTGGAGTTCGGCTTGTGCTTGCAAAGCATTAATTCGCAGCGCTTGATTCGTTAAACGAATAACTTCTTCATCTACTTCCTTTAGTGCTTTTTTACTGTTTAGTAATTTAATGCTTAGTTTTGAGGCCATCTCTTTGTTCCTTAGTCTTATTGATAGACTGTTCTATCATTGCTCCAAATATAGACTTCCTTAAGGTTTGATTAGATTTTTCTTCATCAGACCTATCTTGCTCCCATTGATCCATTTGAGCAATAGAAGGAAATATATTTTTGGCTTTTACTTTAGCGCCCTGAGATTGCATAAGCATTGCGGCACGACTGTCTTCACGCCAGCCAATAGGCCTTGCTTGTAAATACTTGGCCCACATGACTAGCTCAGACTGAGGCATTTCTTCTAGCATCTGATACATAGGTATCTTCAGGTGAAATGCCAAGTCATACAAAAATAAATCTTCAGAGCTTATGCGTTTCCCTCTGCTGGAGAAGGAGTGCCCATGATTGCTTCAGATAACTTAGTTAATTCATTAACGGGAAAGCCGTCAAAATCTTCATCAGTTAAATCCGCAGCATCCATTACGGCTAGACGCAGTACGAAGCGCAGGATTTCTAATTGATCACCTTCGCCATCTTTCATTTCTTTTGACTTAGCTTCAATGGCACGAATGTCACCTACTGTCAATACTTTAATATCTACTTTACCATCCATAAATGGTACAGATTTAGTTTGGGTTTTACCTACAAATTTTTTCATTATTTAGATTCCTGATTGGTATTAAATAGATGTTGATTGTTTGTTTCGAATTCGTCTAAGAGAGTGTGCATCTTGTGAAGAACACCTAATGTCTCGAAAACTTCGTTATGTTTTTCAGTTCCAGACTCAAAGTCGCTAAAGCGTTCAAAAGTTCTGCGAATACTGAAATCAATATCCTTATGAATGTTTCTAACAGTTACTTGAAGTACAAAATCTTTATCAAAAGGTTTAGTGTTATTGGTATACATAATATTTTCCTTATAAATGAGGAGCCCCCGCAAGGGCCCCTCGTGTAACATTTTAGCTTAAGCAGACAGATCTGTATAAATTACGCCACCAGCGGTAGGCAAAGAAACAGGACCAGTGAAATCGCCACTTACAGTCAAAGTGATGGTAGCTTGAATTGCATCGGTAAGACCAGTAGTGATCTCAAAAGAAGCGATAGTACCAAAGAAGTAAAAATCACCGAACTCTTGATCAGCGTAAGCAACGGGGCAACCGGCGTTAGCAAGAGAAGTAAGCAAGCTAACGTCACTCATGCGAACTCGGAAACAAACGCGAGCGCTAGACTTACGTAGGCTTTCAAGAGCAGAGTGATCAGTAGCAACGTAGTTTAAGCTGAACTCCAAAGAAGGAGCATCAGACTGACCAGCGACCTGAGAAGAGGTAGATTGACCGTAAACAGGTACGTTTACAACGTTAGCAGGGGTACCGATTGATGGGAATTCACGAACGTTACCAACGTGAACAACTCCAGACTCAAGGGTTTCAGTTTGAGGGGAACCGTCAGTTGAAGTAGTAGTTGCGATTTGATTAGCTGCAGTTACGAACTGAGCTGTGATGTCAGCAAGGCTTGAAACAGCGTTAACGCCACTAGTAGCCAATACATAATCTAGCGAGCTAAACTTGCCAGCCGAGATTTTAGTTAAATGTGCCATTTTATTTCTCCGAAAATGGTGGATATTAGTTGAAAAGGGTAAAGTTGACTGTGTAGTCCCCACGGAATAAAGCAGGGTTAGCAGTGTCTTTTCCTATTATATTTAAAGTACTGGAATCAGTACTGGTGCCATTGGCAAAGGTTTTACTTTTGAAATAAGTATCGAGAGTATCAGCATTGTCCATTAGAGCTATCATTCCCATACCTGCGGGAACATAAATCTGGATAATCACTTGTCCAGAGACACCATCAAAGTTTCCGTAGAATTCTACTTGACTTGAGGGAAGTATCTCTAGTTTAACAAATGTTTTAGACTTAGAATCACCTTCGTAGTTAGCAGGGTAGGCAGGAATGCTTTCTGCTTTCCATGCTGCACTACTAAATACAGATTCAATGTCTAACCTAACTCTTTTGTATTTATTCTCAGCCATTTTATAACTCCGTTACAAAGAGGGTTGTGAGTGCAACATCAGCAGTATAAGATACTATTGTATAGACTTTAGTACCAACTGTGACGTTACTGTAAACACTAGGGTTAGGTATCTCATCAGATCTAATGAGCATTTGGGTTTGGATAATATCTAGCCCTTCTGGACTTTTTACTTTCCCACTATTTTCTATGATGACTTGTACAGTTGAGGACACTGTTGTAGTTGATACTGCGCCTTCTGTTGTAGGGTTCCCAAAGGGGTCTAAAACAGGAAAGGCATAACTTTCATTACTGGCATTTGACAAAGTAGCAGTTGTTACTAAGTCTCCCAGTGTAGAAAAAGCAATATCTACAGCAGAGTTAATGGTATTGACTAATGACATTACCAGCCCTCCCAAGATGACGACTTTCTGCCTCCATCTATAAGGTCTGCAAATCCATCACGGATAATACGGGGAATAGTTGATGCTTCGATTATAGAGTTCAACGCGATAGACCCAGCTTTCAAACCTTTAACAGAAGCCCCTTTATTCAAGAGGCCTTTGTTGTTTAGCAGGTGTAAAGCGAGTTCATAGGTGGCTTTGCGAATTAATGCAATTTCACGAGGTACTGCAGTTTCTGCTTCTTTAGAAGAAGGAAAAGCATATGTGCCTGTAAAAGTTACCACTCTATTTCGGGGAGTATCCCTAAAGCTACCGCTTCTTGGCCAAGCCAAGTTATTAGCAGCAGCAGTAGAAATTCCTATCCAATTTTCTCCCTCTAATAACTGGGTTGCAGTTACCAAAGCGAGATCAGGACTTTCAGTTGTCCACCAAATATCAGCGTCTAACCTATTTTCAAAGTAATTGTTGGCCTCTGCTAATAGTACGTAAGAATTAACGCCTTTTACGAGTGCCATTTTACTTTACCTTATTTGTGGAAAATAGGAAGAATGCCCAAGTTCAAAATATCAGACTTACGAGTCCAAGAAGCAGCAGCGCCCAAAACAGCGTTAGTAGCAAAAGCACTGTCGTTACCAGCAAAAGTGTAGCCGCGTGGGTGCATAACATAACCCCAACGGTACCAAGCGGTAGTACGACCAGAACCAGAACCTACACCTTCATTGCGATCGATAGCAACAGGGTTAGGAACAGAAACATCAGACATGTACATAACACCAGGAAGCATCATGTAAGAAGTCTTAAGACCGGCAACTTCAGTAGCACCAGTAATAGACTCGATAGCAGCGCCAGCAGCAGCAGTTGAGTAGCTACGTGAAACAACCAAACGAATCTGACCGCTTAAGATAGTTTCAAAAGCAATATTACCATCAGTAACACGCTCGTCATCAACGATGTTAGCTACTTTAATGTCCAAGTAAGTTTCAGGACCTACAACGAGGTATACGAAATCAGGAACATAATCAGCCCAAGCGCCCATTGCTTTGATCAAGTGACGTACACGGTTACCCGGAGTCATAGAAGCAGTAGCGTTATCAACCAAAGTATCGATGTTAGTACCAGTACCAATCAAGTCACTAGACAGGTCTTTAACTGCAACATAACCAAAGCCTTTGCTTGGATCAGCATCAACAGCGTTACCGGCCCAGTAGTCCTGGTATACAGAAGTAGCTACATCAAAAGTGCTAGCAGCGTCTGCAACAAGAATTTCGCTACCACGAACACCAGCAACGATAGCGCGAACAGCTTGATCTTCGTCTTCAGCACGAGTTTCAGAAAAATCACGAGCAATTTTAGAAATGCCATCTTGCTTAGAAATTACTTCTTGAACCAAGTACTCGTTAGCACCGTGAGTACGAACAGTCTTAATATAAGTTTGAACATCAGTTGAGATGTTAGTAGTGCCGCCGTAGTTCTCATCTTGAGAAGCAACGTTTACAACAGAGTTAGCTGAACCAGCAACGTCTTCAGAAGCGGAAGCGCCACCTACAGCGTAGTTACCGAGAGGCTTGTAAAAGCGAACTTGACCGATGAAATCTTCGCCGTTAGCGTTGATAGAGGCATCAGTACCCATGATAGCGGTAGAAACCAGCTTCTTAGCGCGAGTGTAAGCTTCGTCAGTGTAAGCAGAGATAGCTTTGTTTAGTGTACCAAAATTTGCAGATGAAATAGCCATTTTATGGCTCCTTTATTAAAAAGTTAAATGAGTTTAGGGTATTGGCTTAGCGCCAATCTTTACCACCATCTAGGTGACCTGCAGCCGCAGCTGCGAGGATGTCTTCCATTGACATTTCTGACAATGATTTAGTCTTATCAAAACCACCAGCAGGAGCGTTAGCAGTTTGATGCCCAGCGCCTGATGATTGTTTGGCTTTGAATAGAAATGATTTTTCTTCGTCCTTTTTAAATGTATCGATAAAGTCTTTAATAGCAGTACCAGTTCGGTGAACCCACTGACCATTTTCGTCTTGAACCAGCTGCGCAACTACATCGCGATAAGCGAATTCAGCAGCAGTGTCATTACGGAAATCCATACTCTTTAGTGCATCACGTACAACGTTATCACGAGTAAGTTCAGTTACTTGCTTGTCACGAGATTCCAGTTTAGCCATAAGTTCAGCTAGACGAATATCGCCTGCTTCTTTGTGCTTACCTTCTTCTTCTAAACGAGCAATTTGAGCTGCCTTCTTTTCTTCTTCAAACAATACAGCTTTTTTAACAGCTTCATCTCTAGAGGCATAAGCGTCATTGAGTTTGCTTTTAATTTGAGCTAGTTCTTCTTCAACACGAGCTTGAACCATACGGCTCAACTCCTCAGAAGTTGCTTGAGGTGGTTCTGTTACTGTCTTATCATCAATAATAATTTCTTCGGACATAGTATTTCTCCTGAGTCACGGACTCATTAAGTTTGTTTTAATCAGGGTGTAGGCACAGCCTTGCACACCTGTGTTCGGTTTAATTAGGGACCAATTCCATACCAATCTGAACCGGGTGGAATTTTTTCTAATATATCTTTTGAGGTAAGAGGGTCTTTTGGATTTAACAATCCCTCCTCGGTTCCTCTCTTCAGTAATGCTCTATAAGATGCTTCTGACAATCCGGCGTCCCGCATTGCTTCAAGGGTTTTGAGCATTGTATCACCCTCAACCGCATCAGCATAGATTTGTCTTAGAGCGGTTTTAGCACGAAGGCTATCACCAATATTAGTGAAAAACGCATCGTGAATCGTACCGGTAGGAATTCCATTCCTCCTACCCCACAGATGAAACTGCCGCACAAGTGTGGCGTCATTCATGTGGTTACCATTAACACCCAAACCAGACCGGGCATCAATAATAGAAGATTTGCCTAACAAGGAACCATCCGTTACTGTGTCTTCGTAGATATTGCTTATTCGCCTGCCAGTGACAGGGTCTCTAAACTCAATCCGCTCTTGAACAGTCGGGCGGTATCTTTGATACAGAAGTTTACCATCAACTGTGACCCAAGGTATGTCTACCTTGCCTGACTCAGTGATGTAAATCCTTGCAACGTCTTTCCAGAAATCTACAAATTGTTCAGTAATTGGCGCAATTTCTGCCAAGTGCTTACTCATAATCCTTGCAATTTCTTGAAACTGTCTAGGCCCAATTAGACCTTGACGAACGTTAGTTAGCTTGTTAACAAATTCTTCTACGTCAGGGTGTGAGTCCCGAGCTTGAGTAATGATTTTATTCCCTATAGGGGCACCATTGTCTACAATATCTTTTATCTCACCCTTCAATTCTCTTAGTGCAGTAGCTACAGCAATACTGTCTGAGTCTACCGCTAGTTTTATTTTTGAATCTAAAATCTTATTTACGTTAGAGATCTCGGATTTTGAAAGAACAGTGTATTCCTTCTTGTCTAGGATTTTAGCTAATTTACCTTCAATCGCCCCACCCTGTGTTGATCTACCTGCACCGTAAAATGCGACCATAGATTGCCCTTTTGCTGCCTTTGCCATATCATCAAATGATAAGTCTTGAGCAACTGCAAGCTTTCTAAATTCAGGATCTGACATAGTAGCTTCTGCTACCGTATCATACAGCCTATTCTTTTGGTCAGTATAGGTAACATTCGAAGCTTCACCTAATTTCTTATTTCTAGTTGAAAGAGCAATTAACTGAGCACCAGAAGCCGAAGCATCGTTTTCGCTAGTTAGCTGACTTTGATAAGATCTAAGTAGTTTTTTATTAGAGAAGTCTCCGTTAACATGATTGTATACACGCGTATACTCTAATGCGAATCGGGCAATCTTAGGGACGTGATCAGCATCTGTTGCTATTATCAAAGGATGTTCTAGGAACTCACGGAGTCGTCTAGGCCTTTGAGTCTTAGACAGCATAAGCTCGCCAAGTTCTCTAAATTGCTTTTCTCTTGCCTGAAAGGAAGCTATCCTTCCAGCATTAGTTAGTACACTTTGTGATGGGCCAGTCATAGCACCAAGTTGAGTCATTAGCTCGAAAAGAATGTCATCATCAAAGTTGACCTTTCGAGCAGTGTTTAAAAAAGGACGTACTAGCTCACCACCTGCTGGGTGTAGATAACCCGTGGTGTAAACTCGACCTCGACCATCAATTTGAACAGGGTTTCTAAATGACTCTCCTCTTTGCAAATGCCATTTTACTGTTTGCATTAAACCAGAGCCTTGATCCCCACGAGTTAATATGATTTTACGGAAACCGTTAAGTTCATCGTATTTAGCAACATTACCTCTAGGGTCTCTGAAGTGTAATAGGTCATCAAAGAAAGAAGCAAAGTCATTATCTACTTCCCACTCAGCATCCATTGCATGATTGAGCATATTAGAGAAATCTCTGTCTACTAAGTCTGTATCGTAATTGGCACCAGCTTTTCGGGTGATAACGGACTCACCTGTAGGGTTGCCACGGGCATCTACATATTCTTTTTGACCAGCCTTTACATAAAGTCGGTCTCTCTGGTTAACAATACCAATACGTCTTGAGTACACAAGCTCTCTGCTAGCTCTTTGTAATGCAAGCATTGAAGGGTCAACTATAGTTACTTCACGGGAAATAGTGTCTTTAAAAGAACCAGTCTCGGGGCGACCACTGTCAAGATCTAATACGCCTCGTCTTGTAGTGCCTCTTAGTGATACTTTAATTTTTCCTTGATCTTTCAACCCATCGAGGATCTTTGAGCCAGCTCTATGAAAGGCTTGTAAGCTTGGCTTGGGGAAAAATACATCAAAATCATTCTTACTATTTTCATATAGTTGCTTACCTATATTGATAGATAAAGTATCGTAATCTGTAGATTTACCAGTAGCTACTGATTTCATAATTTTAGATAATTCTCTTTCTCTTGTTTTTAAGAAAGAAGGAAGTATGCTAGCTTTATCATAAACTTCTCTTTTCTTTGCATACAAAAATTCAAGGTCTAGTATCTGCCTAATCTTTTCGTTACCTGCTCTTAAAAATTCAGTAAGAAGGCTATCATTAGGTTTACCTTGTAGTTTACGAGATAGCATCTTGCCTCCCGGAAGCTTTTCTATTTGCTTATAGATAAGCTCACGAACTTTAGGCATTTTAGGAAGAAAAGAAGGTATAGTAGGAAAATAGTTTTTAAGCGGAGATCTTCCAGTTAATAGAGACCTTCGAGCCAGTTGTAGACCTGTTGTGTCTGCCCAACTTTTAACATATCTTTGATTTTCAAGAGTCCTAGCTGCGATATCATCAAACTTAGTATGAATACCTAATATCTGAACCGTAGATTCGTTTCCTGCCCCAAATTGGAACTGTTGAGACCTAGCACGAGACCTTCTGTCTAAAATGCGAGAGGTGTTAACTACTGAGTTAGCCATCTCTGCTCTTGTTACTGCTGCATAGTTTTCCCAAGGTTTTTTATCTCTGGCAAATCGCTCAAAGTTAATACGTAGGTTTTCTATTACTGCTGTTTGCTGATTTACAGACAATCCATCATTTTCTAGAGACAAAGCAAATCTTTGAATAAAATTCTTTTCATCTAGAGAAAGAGTTTTAGAATTTTGGAGGTAATCTATTCTTTCTTGTAATACATTAAAATCTGGGTCATAAACTAAAGTAGATTTAGTTTCACCAGTTAAAGGGTCAACACCTGTATTCCGTTCATCAAACTGATTGTTTGCTCTACGGCGAGAAGTTTTCTTACCTACAATAGAAGTACCCCTAAAGTCTACTAAAGATAAAGGAGAAGCCATATCTACTGCATCCGCTTTAATTAAATCTCTCAATTCAGTTTCTTTTGAAGAATTACGAATTAAAGACCTAGGAGTAGAGGCAGAAGCAGCCATTGATTGCTTAGTAACTGCAGAAGACACTCTTTGTCTAGTAGGGATAACAGCTGTTGCTTTGTTATCTAATCGTCTTAAAGCTTGCAGACTTACACCTTGGCCTGCACTGTTTGTAAAAGAAGTAAAAGCTACTTGTCCACTATTAAATAATGCTAATTTTTCAGAGCTATTATCTAAGTGTCTAAGCTTTACATCTTGAGGTTGGCGTTTAAGCCAAGTACCATAGTTTTCTTTATTAGGAGAAGCACCATTTAGCTGTGCAATTCCTTGTTCACTCATGTTAGTTAGAACGTTCTGTTTAACTTCTTTGCTACTAGACGCTAAAAGTTCACTATGAGATTTAACTACAGGAATCAAAGTTGAACGACATCTCCAATGAAGAGGCGGCGTAAATCTAGTATCATTTAAATCATATACCATTCCATCGTGATGAGAACAAATAGGGGAGGTTTTAGAATCTAATACTGCAGTAAATCTAACACCTTTTAGTAGCTCTTCATTACCTTTGAATGTGTTTAGTTGCGCAATAGATTGAGTACGAGTTATACCCGTGCGCACTAATGCACTTGCTTGGGCTTCTGTTAATTTTGTTTTACCAATTACAGAGCTGATTAGTTGTTTTTGAGTAGCACCTTCTGCAATACCTTTCTTAAGAGCCATGTTAATTCTTAATAGCTCATCATCGCCTAGGCTTGTTATGTATTTAGTGAGACTTTTATCACCGCGTATATTTGAGCCTACGATGGCAGTGAGAGTTGTACTTGCTGGAGGTCGCTTAATATTGGCAAACTTACCAAGTTTCTTATTAAGCATATTGCTGTTAAAATCTGTTTCTACAAGACTAAGATCTTTTAGTTGGGTAGTCATAGAAGACTTCATTTCTTTAATGAATCTTTTATTCTCAGGTTCTAAAACAGTAGTTCGAGCTGACTTAGAGCCAGCATTCTTAATAGCTGCTAGGCCCTTTCTAAGCCGATTTTTGTGTCTTGCTATAATCCTTTTTACATCAGTTTGCATTGAGTTTTCAAAGCCACGCACCATAGAGGCATGGTCTATTGACAAATCATATAAGTCATCATTAATAGAGGACATTTTATTCTCCTTGGAGTAGCAGGGGATTGCCCGAAGGTTCCGATGCTTTTGTTTTCTTTAAGATATTACTGGAAAGATTAATAAGTCGGCCATTAATAAATAACCTAAAAGAACCATACCGCCCGTAAGCATATACACAATGGTACCTAGCTTAGTGGTGAAGTCATCATGCTTATCCATGGCATCCTCAATTCTTTCAAACTTATGTTCTACCTTTTCAAAGCTATCGCTTACTGTTTGAAACTTTTCATTTACTGTTTCAAATTTTAAGTCTAGATATTCCTTAGTTGATTTGTCCATTTTAAATTCCTTACTGGAGACCTTTTAAACACTTGTCTAGGTGTACGATCCTAAGGTAGTAGAGGTTTTTTAATCCTCCGGATTGTCCTTTTCGGCTTCCGATTCGGTTTCGCCGTTAACTGTTGCAAGCGCAGCAGCTTCCATTTTATCCATTTCAATTTCCATTGCAGCATTGATAATTAAGTCGTCTTCTTTAATTTCACCTATACCATCTTCGTCATTGTAGTCGGTAGGTAAAATATCGTTAGACTTAGCAATATCCACAAAAGCAGAACGAGGAATAATTCCTTGTTGATACCACTCAGTAACTAAACGCAACCAATCAGAACCCATTGGGGCTGGATTGAGGTCTGCAGTTAAAGTGTACTCAATGTCATTTGTATCATAGCTTGTATCATATCGCCAATTCATCATAACTCTAATAATCTTTCTCATTTGTTGAGAAATTTTAGCATTTAAAGAAGCCATAATAGCTGTTTGACCAGCGTTTCTTATTTCTAATGCTACACCAGAATCTCGACCGGAGCCATTATCGGGTGCTAACATGCGTATACCCATACGGGACATTTCAGAGATTGTACCACTAATAGCGTTTTCCATATCTCGAAGAGCCTTAGAAGGTGCTTCGAAAACACTAATAGAATCACCTTGGTCAATACGAATCCAAGAACCTAATCCAGCATCCACAATATCTGCAAATCTGTCTTCTGACATATCAGAGGAAATAACAGGGGTATAAGTAGCAGAACCAAGCAATAAGTGATTTCTACGAGATACTTTGTTATACAAAGCAACTTCACGATCAACCAAAGGCATAAGCAGTGGTTCAATACCGTCAATAGCTCCATTTAAAGGGTAAGCTGGAATTTCTGTCATTCGTTTGTCATTAATTAAAAGGTTATCAATAGTACGAATAAATTCCCATTCACCTGTACCGTTGGCACCACCTAAAGAACCGCCACGCGTTTGGTATTCTTGTTGTTCGACACCATTAATAAAACTTACATCTTCGCCGCCGCTATCTTTGTTACGCTCATATACATTAATATAGAAGTAACCATCAGCAGCAATAAAGTGATCAAACACAGTATCAACGTAATCCGGATGCCATTCGTTTTCACGATAGCTCTTCTGATAGGAACGAGTGATTAATCGGGTAAGAGTAATGTCTCTAGTAATAGGGTGAACAGATGTTTTCCAGTTAATTACAGACTCTGCATTCAATAACACAGGATAAGGCCGTAACATTTTTTGTTCTTCTACACTAAGCATATCCATATCTGGTACAGTTGGGAAGTCTACATATACCCATGCTCTACTTGTTTGCATTTCTTCCCAGATAGCTTCGTCTAGAAAAGATAGCATTGACTGATTATCAGAAGTGAACTGATGAGTCAACCATTCCTTTGCGCCTTCTGGGGCGTCATCGGGAAGGTTCATTACAGGAGGCTTACGCAACAAACCCGAAGTCAAGACCTTGGCGTATTGCGCGGTCAACCCGGGTAGCTCAGCTTCTGCTTTATAAAAGTTGTATTGTTCTTGCGTCATTGAAGGTGAGAATGGTAAAAGAATATTTTGAGACGCATTAACTGTACTGTCTAATTCTTTTGCTTGGTTCTGACCATTCAGTATTGCGCGAGAGGTGCGCCACAGCCGCCTGAGAGACTCATATCGAGCATTAGGGTCGCCGACTGATTTGGAACGATTTCCGGTGCTATTTGCTATCATCTTCGTCTACCTTGTCTGATTGAGGGTCTTCAGTGATTAGTTTTTCTTCAGCTTCTTTCTTTCGAAAAATAGCATCATATGCCTCGTCAAACCGTTTATGGTTAGTAGGGCGTTGTTTTGATCCTTTCCCATTCATAACGGGTTCTCCTTTGGCATTCTATTTCTTTTTACTAGGCTTTAATAAATAATCTTTGTCTCTCATTGTAGTAAGTCCTTGTTTAAATTAGTTTTAGTTGTTCTTTATAAGGCGGTATTTTTATTTTAAAAAGAAAAGCCTCTTTTTACAGTTTTAGCATGATTTCTTACAGGAAATAAATATTCAACAGCATATCTTATTCCGTCTGTCCAATGCTCAATTCCTTCAGTTTTATCAATAATTAACGCTTCTGGGTTATTCTCTTTCCAAGATGTACGCTCAATAGATTTAATCGTATTTACACAATTAGGGGCAACGAAAAAATGAACTTTGTCATCAGCTGTTTTAAGCATTCTGTTTACTGCTTGAACTGAGTCTGCGATTGCTGGTGCGCGTGATCTTGCTAAGGTAGCTAACCCGTGCGACTTTAAAATAGAAAAATCTGTCCTACCTACTGCAGCTGAGCTTTTCCTCGCTCGACCGCTCGGATCTGGATACGTAATGATCTTATGACCCTTATACTTCTCAGCTAAGTGCTTCGCTAAAGTCTCAGTATCAGGATGCCCTTGGAATTCATCAAGAACATGGATCTGCCCTCCTCTAACAGCAAAGGCCACACTTGCCATAATACCCACGTTAAAGTCAATGGCAACGTGGACATCTTCCTTGGCTTCAAAGTAATCTAAAGGCTGAACATTCGTAGTTCGATTAAAATTGTAAAAGACTGTATTACCAGAATCCTCAAAAGAGGCCTCATATTCCCTTTGGAACTTTAGGGCATCAATGGTATGCTTAGTCTTCTCAATTTCATCAGGGTCCAGATATGGACTATCTCTGTAGGTAAATCGGTAGCTCTTCCAATCAGAATCTCTTTCTTGGAAATTAAATTGCTCGTAAAAATAATCCATCCCCATAGGAGTAGAAATTATTAGTGCCCTTCCTGGGCTTGGAGCTCCATGTATTTCTGCCATTTGCTCTGACCATCGGGTCGTTATACAGGGCTGAATCACGGATTCCCATGACTCTTTCGCTGTAGAACCTGCGCCTCTCCATGATGTTGTTTCATCGCACACAACAAAATATTGACCGCTTCCTCGCATCCTTGATGATGCCTCGTAGGACCAGAGCTTTAACACAACATTATTTGGTAGCCAGAATGTCCCTGAGTGAGAACTCATCTTATCACAGTGGTCTGCTAATCCTAACTGATATGCAATCAGAGGGAAGTAGATATCTACACATTGTTGGTAAGTAGGGGCAATAATGGCTACATTCTTATTCGGTATATCTGCTGGCATGTTGATTAGTTCTTGACAGGCCAGAATAGCTGCTGTTGCTGCTAGGTATGATTTGCCGAAACCTCGGGAGGCACAAACAACACCGTATCGAACTGTTTGTTCAACAAAGATGTCATTAATGATCCGGGATTGTCCGGGATGTAAGTTAATAGCCATTATAGGCTCCTGTATATTTAAAATGATGCTTATGTAGATTATTCTAAGTTTACCCTTGTCCTCGGGATTTCTTGTAGCTAGCTTTCTTCGACTTATTCATCGAACTAGTTTTAACTGAGCCTCCAATAGAGGTCTTCTTTTTGGGTTTGAAAGAGATAGCTCTTCCTGTTGAGATTTTAGCCATTATAGTTTCCTATTTAGTATTGGTTAGTTGCACAAAAAGCTTGAGGATTATCGTTATCAGTCACTTCTGAGGCACAGTAACTATTCACTCAGAAGAGGCCCTTATATGACACAAAGGGACTTCATTAGGGGTAGGTTGTTATGTTAGTTAATATACACAATAACATGTCCTAGATATTAATCATAGATTAGTAGCTTAGATGTCTCTATAGATGATTCCCTTAAGGCATCTATGACCCTTATGTCCATTAATGACCCTAATAACCCGGGGGTCTGGTTCTTTATAAGGCGGTATTTTATTTATACACAAAACAACTAAATTAAGCTTCATTAAGAGCTTGAGAGGTATCCTCTATGACCATATATGCACCCCCATAGCCAAGGTATCAGGTAGTTAGCATAAGTGGCAGAGGTGTTCATTCTTGATGCTTTATGGTTCTTTTTGAAAGACCTTAAAGGGAGGTTGGATAAATTTGTAAGCAGGAATGGGCATTGGGAGCTGGCGTGAAAACGGGAGTGGGGCGGGGGGTTGTTTGTGGTCTTAGGGGTGTGGTGGTTTTCAAACACCTTAAAGGGAGATTTGTGTATCTTTGTAGGGAGGATGGTAGAGGCATTTTAAAGATTCAAAGCGGGGTAATAGCCCCCCATAAAACCTCTATGACCCCTATACTACCCCTCTATGCCCCCATCACCCATGTCCATAGATGATCATCAATGCATCATCAATGCAACACTAATGTAACAGCTATGTGCCCGGATTAAAGGCGACCGTAATGGCA
>Ga0208134_1000308_pt1 | contig 32081 bp, 53 predicted proteins | sample VirMetDEL_Mar_31_FD_184515 | JGI IMG/M metagenome (GOLD analysis project Ga0208134, IMG submission 184515) | Aqueous microbial communities from the Delaware River and Bay under freshwater to marine salinity gradient to study organic matter... | ecosystem: Environmental > Aquatic > Marine >...
TGTTAATGATAGATGAAGAAAGAAGTGTGGGTGGAGGGGTAGTGCCTTATTTTAAGCCAGTTTAACGGAGTAGATAGAGCATCTGACCATTACGACCGCATGAACTATGTGTGCAACGATCAGAAAGGCAGGTGCAAATCCTGTCTTACTCCACCAGTTATGAGAGGTAGAGAAGAAACCTGAGAGACTTCTTCTCACAAAGTCTAGGAGGCTACCTCTTGTATTATTTAAGGACTATTATGGATAGAGATTTAGATGACGAGAGCTATCCTGAGTCTGATTATGAGGAAGAAAGTGATTACAGCGTAAATTTTCAATTTGTGACGCTAACACAGGCTGTTAGTATGTCTCAAATAGCCTTAGACTTACATTTTATGAATAATAACAACTATAGTACTGAGCGAAAGAGAAGAAACGCAATAAAAAAAATCTATAGTTGGTTTTATGAAGAAAATATAACAAGGAAAGAATCTAGATGGAAGCTACATTAATTGAAGCTAAAATAAGGAATATTAGAAAACTTCCGTTAGATAAAGTTGTGAAGATGTGGAACGATTTAGAGAAAATGGGCAGAAAAGCCAATAATCTTGATCGCGTTGTTAAACTTCTTTGTTTAAATGACTTAGCCTATCTATTAATTCGCGTTTGTAGACGAAAAGATTTGGCTCAACCTTGGTTTTACGAAAGAATTAGAGAGGTAGAGGCTAAACCTAATGGTCATCTTGATCTTTGGGCTAGAGAACACGCAAAATCATCTATTATTACCTTTGGTCAGACTATTTCGGATATTTTAAATAACCCTGATGTCACTATAGGCATATTTTCCCATACCAGGCCGATTGCAAAGGCTTTTCTTCGCCAAATCATGCGAGAGTTTCAAGAAAACATTGTTTTGCATAACGCTTTTCCTGATGTCTTATGGGGAAAAAATATAAAAGAAAGCCCAAAGTGGTCAGAAGATGACGGAATTATTGTTAAAAGAAAAGGCAACCCAAAAGAAGCTACAATCGAAGCCTGGGGACTTGTAGATGGTCAGCCTACTAGTAAGCATTATAAAATTCTTATTTATGATGACATTGTGGTTCGAGAGTCTGTAACCACTCCTGAAATGATAGCTAAAACTTTAAATGGTTTAGAACAATCCTATAACCTAGGTGTTACGCCAGGTGGTGTTAGAAGGTTTATTGGTACTCGTTGGCATTTTTCAGATGCTTACGCAACAGTCAAAGAAAGACGTACAGCGATCCCTAGAGAACATCCTGGCAAAAAGGGTGGTACTAATGAAGGCAAGTCTGTACTTTGGTCTGAAGAAGTCCATGAAGAAAAGAGAAGAAGTATGGGTATATATAACTATGCCAGCCAAATCCTTCTTAATCCCAAAGAAGATTCGTTACAAGGCTTTAGCCGAGATTGGATTCAATACTATACAAATGTTTCCGCAGGAAAGCTCAATAAATACATAGTAGTAGATGCAGCTAGTAGCAAGAAAAAAGGCTCTGATTATACAGCCATGTGGGTGATTGGAGTAGGTGGTGATAACAATTATTACGTTTTAGACATGGTTAGGGATAGATTGAATCTCAAAGAACGGGGGGACGCATTATTTACGCTTCACAGAAAGTGGAAACCAAAAGAAGTGCGGTATGAGAAATACGGCTGCATGGCGGATATTGAACACTTCCAAGATAGGATGGAGCAAGAGACGTACAGATTTCGCATTAAAGAGGTCGGAGGACAGACTTCTAAGACAGATAGAATCAAAAGACTGCTCCCGATATTTGAATCAGGAAGAGTGTATTTTCCAAGAACGCTGCACAAGACAAATTGGGACAAAAAGACAGAGGACTTGGTGTCCATATTCGTTGAAACGGAGTTCTTAGCATTTCCTGTTGGCTCACATGATGATATGCTTGACTCGTTAGCGAGAATATGCGAGCCTAATATGGACTTAGTGTTTCCTAAAGAGGAATCACTTTACATTCCTCCCCCAACCCCTTCATTACAAAGGGGAACTGCCTGGATGGGCGGGTAAATAAAAGATCAAATTAGGCTGCGATGATAAAACCAAATATCGAAAAAGATGACGATTCTAGGGGGAATGTCTCTGGAATAGCCGAAGAAACAGCAGAGAGAACAGATAAACAAATATTAGATCAAGCTAAACACCGTTTTCAGATAGTTTCTGATGCTAACGCAGCCGAAAGAGATTTGCAAAAGGATGATGCTAGATTTGCTGATGAAGATCAGTGGGAGCCAGAGATTAGACGGGCAAGAGAAAGTGCAGTAAACGGCGCAAGACCAGTTCTTACTGTTGACAAAATAAATCAGTATATCTCGCAAATCGTAAATGATTTAAGACAAAACAAACCATCAATAAAAGTAAAACCTATAGACGATGATGCTGATGTAGATACTGCACAGGTATTTCAGTCTATTATTCGTAGAATTGAAGACAATTCAAATGCAGACTTAGCTTATTTAATTGCTGGTGAATCAGCGGTTAAGGTTGGTGAAGGCTATTTCATGCTGCGTACAGAATACATAGACGAAATGAGTTTCGATCAAGAAATTAGATTTGAGCCTATCTATGACTATAGTAAAGTCTATTTAGGCGAACACGATATGCCTGATGGCTCAGATGCTAAATATGGGTTCATTATTGAAGATGTTCCTGACGAAGAATTTAAGCGTCAGTACCCTAATGCAAAAGCAGGTAGTTCTACTGAATTTAGCGATGCCGTAAGTTCCCAAGAGGCTTTAATATGGCGAATGGAAAAAACAACTAAAGTCGCTTTATATCACTATATAGACTATAAAGACACAGAGCTTTATGCTTTAGCAGATGGCAGCACAATGCTAAAAGAAGATTATGAAAAATTAGCAGAAAGTGCCGAGCATATAGTTCCACAGGTAATGGATCGCAGACCAACCCGAACTCAATCTATTAAGTGGGTCAAAATGACCGGAGCAGAAATACTTGAAAAAGGAGATTGGCTAGGTAAGCACATACCTATAATTAAAGTGGTTGGCAAGTCTTCTAATGTTAATGGGAAAAAACATTTTAAGGGATTAGTGAGGTTAGCTAAAGACTCATTAAGGGCTTATAACTACTGGTTCTCAGCTTTAACAGAAAAACTAGCATTAGCACCAAAAGCACCTTTTATTGGCGCAGTTGGTCAATTCGATACTGAGCGGGATAAGTGGCAGAAGGCTAATACAGAGAACTACGCTTTTCTGCAATATGATGTAGTAGATGCAAATGGAGCTGCTTTAGGCGCACCACAAAGACAACACGCTGCTCCTATGGAATCAGGGATGATTCAGCATTTACAGTTAATTGAGCATGACATTAAAACATCTCTTGGTATGTTTAAAGCAAACGTAGGAGAGCAATCAGCGCAGCAATCAGGGGCAGCAATTAATAGCTTGCGAACTCAAGGAGAAACTGGCTCATTCCATTTTCCTGATAATGTTGCTATGTCTATACGTTGTGCTGGAAGGCAGTTAATTGATGTGATTCCTAAACTTTATGATACTCAACGTATTGTACGAATCATGGGAGAAGATGGCGGAATAAAGAATGTAGAAATTGATCCTAATCAGCCAGAATCCAGAAAGCTCATTGATGGTATAAATTCTATTTATAATTTGCGTGTAGGAAAATATGATGTAACTGCAATTGCAGGTGCATCTTATGCTACTAAACGTATGGAGCAATCGGAGTTATTACTTCAATTTATGCAAAACAATCCTCAACAGCTACCTATGTTTGGCGATTTGCTTTTCAAGATGCAGGATTATCCGTTGGCTGAAGAAATAGCGAAAAGATTTGAAAAGATGCTGCCACCTGGCATTAAACCCGCACAAGAAGGTGAATTACCACCAGAGATACAGCAGATACTAGAACAAGTGGAGCAAGAGAAAGAGAAATTGGCTGGACAGGCACAAGCTCTAAGTGACGCTGAAAATGAGATAAATCAAGCTAGAATCAAAGTAGGGAAGGCTACTGTTGAGGCTATGGGCAAAGAAGAACGAGTTAGGGTTGAATTAGGAAGAGTTGAGGTTATTAAACAAGAAATAGGCGTAATGAAAAGAGAGTTAGAGTTAAAGAACCCTAATGCAGACGCAGAGGCTAAAATTAAAATTGCTACCATTCAACAAGAGACAGATTATGTTTTAGGGGTACTAAAGGGTGAATTAGAAGAAAAAACACAACAAAACAAAGCCTATCAAAGTGCTATAGATGAAAAAAATGGAAAGAACGCAGAAATAAGGGAGCAAGAAAGAACGGATGCAGTGGCAAAACTAACTGAAATGGTAGCAGAGCTACAGGGCTTGGCATACTCCTCGAAAAAAAAAGAAGAAGAAGAGGAGGAGTAATACTCAACACTTAATGTAATTGATTAAGTATTAACTCAATATAGTTGATTTTGTTAACTATTAATGATATAAGATAAAAACCTACGTGTGGGTTAGCGCACGGGCAAGATTGGAGATTCCAATGAGTGAAGAAGCACAAGAAGCACAAGAAGTACAAGAAACAGAAGAAACTGTTGCGGATACAGAAGAGGCACAATCCGAGTCGGTTGCAGAGCCAGAAGAAACTGAACAGGTAACGGAAGAACCTGAACCAATACCGGAAAAGGTCTACACAAAATCTGAGTTAGATGAAATTATGACTCGGCGTGTTGCCAGAGAAAAAAGAAAGTTGCAGCGGGAGTTTGAGTCTAAAGAACCAAAAGAAGTGCCTGTAAAAAATACAGGGGAGCCTGATTTAGATGATTATGAAGACACTACCGAGTGGATTAAAGATCGGACAGATTGGGCGGTAAAGCAAGAAAGAGAAAAACACATCAAGTCTCAACAAGATGCGGAAGCGGAGAAGCTCAATGCCGCTTACCAAAAGCAGCAGAGTGACGCTGCTATCATTCATGCCGATTATTGGGATGCAATGGAAGTCTTGGAAGATTATGGAGATATACCACCTTACTTAAATGAGGCGGTAGTTACTTCCGACATAGGTGGAGAACTCTCGTATTTCTTGGCTAAGAACCCTGAAGAAGTAGACAGGATAATAGGACTTTCACCAACGGCTGCGGTTAAAGCAATAGCTAGGATAGAAGATAAACTAACAACTTCTCCTAGACGAGAAATATCAAAAGCACCTGCCCCTGCCCCAAAAGTTAATACGGGTGGGAGGGTTGACTCTCTTGAGTATAAAAAAGATATGTCTTTTGAAGACTTTCAAAAACTCAGGAATCGTCAACTAGGCAGGAATTAAAAATATATAGAGGGAGATTTAAAAAATGGCTTATACAGCAACTACGATTGATAGTATCACTAATGAAGTCTTGCGTTTAGCGCATGAAAAGGCTGCATTTATTGGTACAATTAATCGACAATTCGATGACAGTTTTGGTAAAGCAAGCGGTAAGATAGGAGATACTCTCCGCATCCGTGAACCAGCCCGTTACACACGCAGACAAAATAGTCGCGTAATGAATGTGCAGGATTCAGTAGAAACCAGTACTTCTTTAGTAGTAGCAACCCAAGACGGTGTTGATATGTCTTTCAACAGCCGTGAAATGAAATTAGACCTACAAGACTTTTCTAAGCAACATTTAGATAGTGCTGTAGCTTCTATGATTTCAGGCATTGAATCTGATGTTTTACAGGGTTGTACTCAACAGGTTTACAATGTAGCTGGAACTCCTGGCACAGCATTAGCTGATTTAGCTGCTGTTGGAACTGCTAGAGCAAGATTAAATCAAGGGCTTGCGCCTAAAGATGGTAATCGCGCTGTTCAGCTTGATTCTGTTGCAATGGGTGGAATGGTAAACGGCTTAAAAGGTCTTTTCCAAGATGCTACTCAAATTAAAGAACAGTATCGTGAAGGCATGATTGGTCGTACAGGAATGGCTGATTTCTATGAAAATGAGCGTGTAAACATTCATACTAATGGATCAGATGTAACTTGTACCCTTGCAGCAGCAGCAGCGGTTACTGATGGCGGAACTAATGTTACTTTCGCTTCTTTGGCTTCTACTACTACAGCAGGAACAGTATTTACTATTCCAGGTGTATTCCAGTGCCATCCTGAAACTAAAGCAGCAATGGCTCATTTACAACAATTTACAGTTGTAACTGGCTCAACTACAACTCAGGAAGTTTCACCTCCTACATTCTTAACAGGTGGACGGCAAAATATTTGTGCTGCTGATGGATCACAATTAGCTGTTGCATATTTTAATGATACTGGTTTGGTTCCTGCTTTTGTTGGCGCAGCTTCAACAACGTATGCACAAGGCTTGATGTATCATAAAGATGCTTTCACCTTTGCTACTGCTGAACTACCTAAACTAGGTGGCGCACATTCTTGTGTTACAAAGACATTTGATGGATTAAGTGTTCGCGTATGGCAAGACGGTGACATCAGAAATGATGAATTGCTAACTCGTATTGATATGCTGTACGGTTACAAAGCAATTAGACCAGCATGGGCTTGCCGTTTAATCGGTTCTGCATCTGCTTAATTATTAGCCACCCTTCGGGGTGGTTCTTTTACATGAATTGGAGATATTAAAATGGCACAGCCAACAGAGTATGAACAAGGTACATATAACGATAGCGAAGGGGCGCAGATTTGTAATAGCGCATCTAAAAAGGTAGCATTTTATGGTGCAACACCTACGGCTCAACGCTCTTATACAGCAGCAGTCCACTTATCAAGTGAACTAGCAGCTAGTGCTTCATTTGGAGCAACACAACTAGCAGCAGTTAATGAGATTCAAAAAACCCTAGTAGCATTGGGAATTTGGGCAACTGCCTAACTAACATCTACCCCTTCGGGGGTAGTTTTATTTTAAAGACAAATGACAAAAACCAAAAAGAAAGTTGCTTTTTGTGTTCCAACGGTAAAAAAACCATATCAAGTTTGTCTTAACAGTATAAAAGATTCAATACCCTCGATAGAGGAAGCTGGCTGGGATCATGTAATGGTTTCAGAGATAGGCAACCCATATATATCAGCAGCTAGGTCATATATGTTACACAAGGCATTAAAAGCTGATGCTGATGTAATTGTATTTATAGATCACGATTTATCTTGGGATTCCAAGGACTTACTAAAACTTATTGAGACAGAGGGCGAGGTTGTAGCTGGAACTTACAGATTTAAAAGAAAAGATGTGGAGTATATGGGCAGTCCTTTGCCTGGTATAGATAAAAGACCCATAGTTCGAGAAGATGGGTGCGTTTCTGCTTTTTGTATTCCGGCTGGGTTCTTAAAGATAACTCGGAAAGCGGTTAACATATTTATAGAGAAGTATCCTGAATTATGTTACGGAGACAGATGGCAGCCTAAAGTGGATTTATTTAATCATGGTGTTCATAACCATGTATGGTTTGGCGAGGACTACGCTTTTTCTAGGAACTGGCTTGCCACGGGGAATCCAATTTGGATTATACCTGACATAAATATTAATCATCATACTGATACTGAAGAATTTAAAGGTAACTATCATCAGTATTTATTACAACAACCTGGAGGAAGCGAGTCAGACAATCCAGAGCCACCAAGGGAACTTAAATGATATTAATGACGCATCCTAAACATGGTTTTCATCATGCTTATTCACCAGTTGATGTTCAGGAACATTTAGACAATGGCTGGGTGGCTGTTGCTAAAGAGCCTGAAGAAATAAAAAAACCACAAATATCAACCGCTGAATTAAAGAGAAGATACCAAGAGATGTTCCATAAAAAGCCTCATTGGAACTTAAACCGTCATAACCTACAAAAAGCATTAGATAGAGGAGTATAAAATGGCATTGAAAACAATAAGCATAATGCATAGAGAAACAGAAAGGGAAAAACTTAAAGAAGAACTTAAAAAAGAAATTGAGGCGGAGCAAAAGAAGAAGAAATCAAAAGATTCTGAGCCGTATTATCAGTCTTGGATTGATAAATTTAATCACGCAATGGACGCTCAAAAGTTTAAAGGGTCTAGCAAAAAAGGTAGTAAAGCCACAGATGTGGGAAAAGCCTTCGATTATTTAGGATAACAGACAATGGCAACCGCTAATGACATGATCTCACGGGCTTTGCGCTTGATCGGAGTACTAGGACAAGGGCGAAGGACTTTAGACGCAACAGAGGCTTCTGACGGGCTTGACGCATTGAATACCATGATGGACTCATGGTCAATTGACAGGAGTATGATTTTTCAATTACTTACCCAAACTCATACTCTTACGGCAGGAACGGCAGACTATTCGATTGGTACAGGTGGGACTATTAATACCACCAGGCCAGTAAAAATAGATCAGGCATTTATCCGAGACAATGCAAACTATGACTACCCTGTTGAGATAATAAATAAAACTGCTTATGACTCAATAGCATTAAAGTCAACTAGAACAAGGTCAAGGTATCTCTATTATGATGAAATATATCCTCTAGCCTTTATAAGACTTATTTATACCCCTTCTAACTCTACTGATGTATTGCATTTCACTTCATGGAAACAGCTTCAGCAGTTTTCTTTAGGGACAACTGAGTTAGATTTACCTCCTGGTTATCAGAGGGCAATAGAGTTTAACTTAGCTTTAGAGTTGCAGCCAGAGTATCCTGGTTCTTTAATAGACCCTAGAACGGCTCAAATTGCTCAGAAATCTTTAGCTAATATTATACAAATTAATCAAAAAGCACCTGTTCTGAATGTATCTGAAGCTGCGCTTACAAGCACAGGCAGAAGCAGAATGAGCATATTTACAGGATAATCGGAGGAAATTATGGCACACGGAAAAATGAGCGAAAGACAAAAGAAATTTATTAAGAGCAAGAAAGGTCTGGGAGATGGTTCTATGACTGATGCGGAAATGGAGCAATTAATCCGGTCAATGGAGGCTTTTGATGACTCTGGCTCTATTTCAGAGAAAGATAGAAATGAATCCAAATATAAGTCATTTAAAAATAAAATGAGAAAATCTAAATAAATGAGGACTGATTTTTTAGGGGTAGGTATTTTTTCTAAGTCTCCAAATGTAACTGCCCAGACTAGAAAGAATATGTACCTTGATGAACAGCCAGCCGGAGATAAGGTACAGGTATCAGCTTATCCTACGCCAGGGTTAGATTTATTTGTTTCTCTGGGAGATGAGCCTATAAGGTCGATGTATGAGGTAGGAGATAAATTATATATTATCCACTTACAAACATTTTATCAGATAGATAATGGAGGCACTCTTACTAACAAAGGGACGCTACTAACATCTGACGGAAGATGCTCTATCATAGATAATGGCGTTCAAATAATGATAGTCGACGGGCAATATGGATATATATATACCCTTGCAAGCTCTACTCTAGCTAGAATTACAGACGAAGACTTTTCGGCTAGTCCACAAACAGTTACATTTAATAGTGGTTATTTCATTATTACTGAAAATAACTCAGGAAAAATATGGATTTCTTCCCTTTATAACGGAAATGCATGGGATGCATTAGACTTTGCTACTGCTGAATCTAGTCCCGATAATCTAGTTAGAGTGGAAGAGAATAACGGAAATCTAGTTTTATTTGGAGAAGACACTACTGAGTTCTGGGTAAATACCGGAGAGTTAGATTTTCCTTATTCAAGACAGTCTGGAACAAATATGCAGTGGGGATTAGCTTCAAGATATTCTGTTGCTAAGTTTAACAACTCATTGATGTTTTTAGGAAAGAGTAGGCAGGGAGAAGTGAAGGTAGTCTTCTTGAAGGGAGTTACTCCTGTCCCTGTATCTAATAGTGATTTAGAACAAATATTTAATGCAAATCCAGCGCAAAATGCTACTGCTTTTTCTTATATGTTAGACGGGCATAGTATGTACCAAATTTCATTTCCTAACATTGCCAGAACTTTTTTATTTGATGGCACAACTCAAGTATGGTCTGAAATGACTTCAGATTATAGTCGGCACAGGGCTGAAATGATTGAAACATTTATAGGGAAGCAGGTATTAGCTGATTATGCTAATGGTAAATTATATCGGTTTAATAATGAAAACTATACTGACAACGGCTCTCCTATTATAAGAGAGATAACTGGTAGGCATTATGAAAAAGATATGGATTATTTTACTGTTCAGCAATTTATACTAGATTGTGAGATGGGAATGGGTCTTGATTCTGGACAAGGAGATGATCCTCAGATAATGATGCAATACTCTATAGATAATGGACATACTTGGTCTAATGAGTTATTGCGTTCACTAGGTAAGACAGGCGAGTATTCTCAAAGAGCCGAATGGTGGAGACTAGGAAGAGGAAAAGATTTTATATTTAGGGTTAGATGCTCCGATCCAATTAAGTTTGTGGTTACTGGAGCAGGTCTAAAGGTTGCTAGAAAACTTAGAGTTGCGGGGTACTAATGCCAAAACCAGAAAATCTAGGAGAGTTGTATAGAAGACTCTATTCGCACGAGTCTGGGATTTTATCTATGCCCCATACTTGGAAGGAAGGAGGCAACCTAAAGACCGATGTTTCAGATGATAGGCATCAGCCAGTACAAGGAAAGAAGGGTGGTGGATACTATGGTATGGGCAATATAACAACCTCAGACGGTGAGGACATGACTGAATATACCATTGGAATGAATATAATAGGCGAAGATGGGAAGGAGTATGAAATTGATGTTCCTTCAGTAGTTCCAGGGCTTACTTTATCTGAAATAGAAGACCTAAAGAAGTACAAGGTTAGCCCTAGTACTAAAAAGAAAGCCTTTGCTCATGCAAGAAAAAGGAGAAAGGAAGGAAGGTCTGTATTTGCCGAGTTAGGTGAAAAATACGACTTACCTACTAAATAATGGAGCTAACTAAGTTAGACGGAGAACAGGAATTTTTATTTCAAGATGAGATAAGAAACTCTCCTTGGTACGCTGAATTTATACTAAATGAAGGAGGCGCACCTGATTTAGATTACCCTGATTTTGATTATAGAGGGGCATGGCTTGACGGGGAAACCCCTAAAGTTAATAAGAATGATGGCAGACTGCATTGGGGCAGTAAGTGGAAGTCCAAAGACCATGCTACAGCTTGGAAGAATGACTTTATGAATGAATTTGGCTACGACCCTGATGAGAAAGGAATAACAAAAGAAGAATATAAAGCCGGATATGTTGATTTTGGAAAGGTTGCTAAATAATGGAATCTAATGTCAAACAAATAGGCGGAGAGCATTACCTCAAAGCTATACAGCCTTGGGATTTTATTGTAGCTAATGACTTAGGATTCCTTGAAGGAAATATTGTTAAATATATCACTAGATATAAAGAAAAGGGCGGGGTAGTTGATTTACAGAAAGCCAAACACTACCTAGAAAAACTAATCGAACTAGAAGACTGTAAATAATGGCTGTTATTACACCACCACCGCTAGGAGAAGAATTTGATAAGGATGGGGCAGTATCTCAACCTTGGCAATCATGGACTAAATCCGTTTACACAATTGCTAACTCAGTATCTCAGAGTGGAATAACAGCTAATAGACCCGCACAGAAATTTGTTGGACAACAATTCTTTGATACTACATTAGGAGAGCCAGTATTTTCTAATGGAACTGATTGGATAACTATTGGCGGCTCGGGAGGAGGGGATGCAGAAACCTCTGCCCCATTATCTCAATTTGCTGCTACGACATCAGCACAGTTAGCTGGAGTAATATCAAATGAAACAGGTAGCGGATTGCTTGTGTTTAATGACAGCCCTACTCTTGTTACACCAGCTCTTGGCACTCCATCCGCTTTAGTAGGAACTAATATATCGGGAACTGCAAGCTCATTTACTGCGAGCAATGTAACAACCAATGCTAATCTAACGGGGCATATTACCAGTACGGGAAATGCAGCGGTGCTAGGTAGTTTTACTTCAGCCCAACTTAAAGCTGCATTAACTAACGAAACAGGATCAGGTGCTGCCGTCTTTGCAGAAAGTCCTGCCTTAGTAACCCCGGCTCTAGGCACTCCCGCTAGTGGCAATCTAGCTAATTGTACATTTCCAACACTTAACCAAGATACTACTGGTCAAGCAGCAGACCTTACGGGCGGATTAGGTGGTCAAATACCTTATCAGTCAGCAGCTAATACTACAGCCTTTTTAGCTAACGGTAGTTCAGGACAAGTTCTAACAAGCGGAGGAACAACAGCAGCCCCTACATGGACAACTAATGCTGCAGGTGATGCTTTAACATCTAATCCTTTATCCCAGTTTGCAGCAACGACATCTTTACAACTTAAAGGTGTGCTTTCTGATGAAACTGGTAGTGGAGCAGCAGTATTTGCAACCTCTCCGACTCTGGTTACTCCGGCATTAGGAACACCTGCTAGTGGTAATTTAGCTAACTGTACCTTCCCGACTCTCAATCAATCCACATCAGGTAATGCCGCCACTGTTACTACCAATGCTAACTTAACTGGTCACGTAACCAGTGTAGGTAATGCAGCAGTATTAGGAAGTTTTACTTCAGCACAATTAGCAACCGCGCTTACCAACGAAACAGGTAGCGGAAGTGCCGTGTTCGCAACATCCCCAACATTTGTTACACCAGTATTAGGAACTCCAGCATCTGGAGTAGCTACTAATTTAACTGGAACAGCAGCTTCATTAACAGCAGGTAATGTAACTACTAACGCAAATCTTACAGGACATATAACTAGCACAGGCAACGCAGCAGTACTTGGTTCATTCACATCTGCTCAATTGGCTACGGCGTTGACCAACGAAACAGGTTCAGGATTGGCTGTGTTTGGAACCTCTCCTACGCTGATAACTCCTGTTCTCGGTACTCCAGCATCAGGTACGCTTACTAACTGTACATTTCCAACGCTTAATCAGAATACTACTGGTCAAGCTGCTGATCTTACTGGAGGTTTAGGAGCGCAGATTCCATACCAATCTGCTGCTAATACTACAGCCTTCTTAGCCAACGGCTCTGACGGGCAGGTACTAACAAGTTCTGGTGGAACAGCCGCCCCAGCGTGGGAAACTTTACCCGGCGGTGGTGATGCAGAAACAGCCAACCCGTTATCTCAATTCGCGGCTACAACCTCGGCACAGCTTGCAGGAGTAATTTCTAACGAAACTGGATCAGGTGTTTTAGTTTTTAATACATCTCCTACATTAGTAACGCCAGCATTGGGAGCAGCTACGGCAACCACATTAGCGGTTAGTGGATTTGTTGGTACAGCAGCAACCGCTGCGATTAAGATACCTGTTGGAACTACTGGACAGCGACCAACACCAGCTACAGGTATGCTACGGTTCAATTCAACCACTACATCCTTTGAGGGTTACAATGGTTCAGCTTGGGCTACTATAACCAGTGAATTGCCATTTACCGCCACTGGTGGAACTATCACGACAGATGGATTGTATACTGTCCATACGTTCACGTCGTCGGGAACTTTCACAGCAAGTAGAGCTGGTGAGGTTGAATACTTAGTAGTTGCTGGTGGCGGTGGAACTGGTAGAAAAACATATTATGGCGGTGGCGGAGGAGCTGGAGGCTATCGAACTGCAACAGGATTTGCGGTAGCTGCAACTGGACTTACAGTTACTATCGGTGCTGGTGGTGCAGCAGCAGCATCTTCTGGTGTGGGTTCAGATGGTTCTGATTCTGTATTTAGCACAATCACTGCTGTTGGTGGTGGTGGTGGAGGAACTCAAGATACCAATGGGCGAGCTGGTGGATCAGGTGGTGGCGGCGGCGGTAATGATGCGAACAATGCTGGTGGTGCTGCGGAGTCTGGACAAGGTAATGCAGGTGGGGCTAGTGGTTCTGGAAGCGCACGATCTGGTGCAGGTGGTGGGGGTGCAGGATCAGCCGGGTCAACAGGCGGCGGAACTTCTAATGGTACTGGCGGTACTGGCGGTGCTGGTTTGCAATCTTCAATTAATGGAACTGCTACTTATTACTCTGCTGGCGGTGGGGGAGTGCAAGGTGCTTATTCCCCAGTTATGGGTTCAAACGGAACAGGCTGGGCAAATGCAGCTAACCGAGGACACGGTGGCGGAGCTACTACTGAACAAGATGGTAGTTCAGGAATCGTAATAATTAGATACTTAACATAGGAACAATAGATTGGCACATTTTGCAAAATTAAATAACAACATAGTTACAGAAGTAATAGTAGCTGAAAAGGATTTCATTAACTCAGGACAAGTGGGCGATGAGTTCCTATGGGTACAGACTTCATACAACGCCAACTTTCGCAAGAACTATGCAGGACTTGGTTATACTTATGACAAAATAAGGGATGCTTTTATTCCACCCAAGCCGTTTCCTAGCTGGGTATTAGATGAAGAGACTTGCAATTGGAACTCACCTGTTCCAATGCCTATGGATGGTAAAATGTATACATGGAACGAAGAGACAACGAACTGGGTAGAGGTAACGCAATAATGCAAGTAGACTTAGACTTAGAGTATAGAGAATTTGTATACGATAAGATTAAAGATGAAGTAGATTTTACTTTTGAAAAGTGGTCTAAAGAGACAGCAGATTGGACATTTCACCCAATAGTCCAAGAAGGTAGTTTAGTTGCTGTTGTTACAGTGGTCAACAACGAAGTTCATGTAGCTATCGACCAAGAATACAAAGGCAGATGGCTTACCAAGGGGACTATACATAAGATACTTGGGGACATACTAGAAAAGTACGGCTCAGTTATAACTTGTGTAGGAATAGACAACGAAGTAGGAAAGAGATTTGTAACAAGATTGGGATTTGAGCCAGAAACTACTGGTTACGAATTAACAAAACTAAATTACTAGAAATAGATCGGAGGATTAAAATGGGTTCAGCAGTTTCATTGGGAACAACGGTTGGCGGAAACGTCATGGGGAAAAAGTCTGCTAATAATTCCAGGAGACGTCTAGAAGAAGGCTACAACAGGGCTAGAGACTTAACTAACGAAGGTTTTGGTGATGCAGAAGGGGTTATGGACTCCAGTTATTCAACCGCTATTGACCGCCTAAATCCTTATGCTGATCTCGGTGAAGGGGCTTTAGGAAAACTAGCTTATGGATTAGGATTCGATGTTCCTGATATGGAAGGCAAAGGTGTTGATAAAGGCAGTCTTCTTGAAAGTTTTTCCGCAGAAAAGTTTAAAACTGATCCTGGTTATGAATTTGCTAGAAGCGAAGGAAATAGGGCAATAGAGCGAGGAGCTTCATCCAGAGGGCAACTTCTATCTGGAGCAACTTTAAAAGCCTTAAATAAGTTCAATACTGGTCTCGCTAATCAACAGTATGGCGATGCTTATGAGCGTTACAATAAAGACAGACAAATGAACCTAAATTCTTTGTCAGCTATGGGGGCGCAAGGGCAGACAGCAGCAAGAGCGCAAGGTGGATTTGATGAGGCTTATGGACTAAACAAGTCTAGTCTAATTACTGACAAGTTTGATAAGTTGTCTGGGCTTGAGTTAGGCAGAGCTGGAGCAAAAGCGCAATCAGCTCTAGCAAAAGGTAGATATGCTCAAAACTCTATGGGAGCGATAGGAAATGAATTTGATGATACCATGGGAGATTTAGCTTCTACGGTTGGATTGATGGCAGCCTTTTCCGACAGAAAACTTAAATCAAATATTAAGCGTATCGGTACACATCCATTAGGAATAGGTATTTATAAGTATTTAATTTTTGGTGACGAAGCTATAGGTGTAATGTCTGATGAGGTTAGGAAAGTAATGCCAGAAGCCGTATCTGTCCATAAAGAATCTGGATATGACATGGTTGATTACGGAATGATTGGAGGAGTGTAATGGCTATTCAAATATATGATATGGGTGTAGATTTTACCAAAGGAGAGCGCACCCATGAGTCAATCTCTGATTTTCGTCATAAAAAAGCTCAAGCCAATCAAGCTAATGCTACTGCTGATAAGTATAGGGCAGATGTGGCTGCTGCTAAAGCTGCTGCTGCTAAAGCTGCTTCCTTACAAGCAAAAAGAGGAGAGCTTCTTAGATTATCAGGAGAGCTTAAAGATGAAAATGGAAACCCAGCGTCAGAGTTAGAAAAACTAATTCACTTTAGAGGTTCTCTCGCTGGGATAGGAGATACAGAAGCGTATGCCGAGGCAAGCAAATCTATTCTTGAGCATAGAACAGGAATAGCAAATAAGCAAAAAGCTGACGAAGAAAAAACCGAAGCCTTACAAAAGAGATATTCACCCAAATTCGCCGACTTAGAGCGAGATCCTTCTAATGAAAATATTGAGAGACATATGGAAGACCTTACCGTTACCGATCCTGCGGCGGCTCAAAGACTTCGGGAGATGTATGAAGCTAATCCTGATATGCCACTAGAGGAGAGGAGTAAAAGATTTGGCGAGATGGTTCATAAAGAATACAGGGAATTAAAACATAAACAGAACAAGAAGATTAGTATAGATACAAACGGGTCAATCGTAAGAGTGCCTGAAAATCAGGAGGGAATTTTCCCCAAAACTTTATCCGCTAAAGATCAACACGATATAGACAATCCGAAACCTAGTGCATTTCACTACATAACGAACGAGCAGGGCGATGTTACTGTTCTGCAAGGTGAAAATGTAGTTAGGACAATAAAGGGTGCGGGCAAACCATCTGCAACTCACGAAAAATCTATAAAGTCTGTTGAAGATATGGAACGCAAACTGGATGAGTTAATTCCTGAACTGGAACGTATTACGGCAGATGGTGGCTTAATTGACAAGTCGACTGGGAGCGGACTGGGTCATCTATATGACCTAGCTGCCTCTCTTATTGGTCATGCTACTGAAGGTGCTATTGCGATAGGTAGATTGCAACCAATATGGGATATGGCATTAAAAATGATCCCGCGATTTGAAGGACCACAATCTAACAAAGACGTAAAAACATACAGGGAGGCTGCCGCAGACTTAGCCAATCCACTGACTCCGAACGATAGGAGAAAGGAGGCAGGTAAGGAGCTGTTACGCCTACTCAAAGAGCGGCGCGGGCAATTTACTACAATAGAGGTAGAGGCTTCCGGTGGACGAAGGAATCCAGTCCGCGAGCTACAAGATAAGCGGAAAGGTGGAATCTACACTCCGTCTGGGGCTGCGGAAGCATTAAAACGAAGGAATAGCTAATGGATTACTCTAAATTCTCAGATGCTGATTTAGATGCCTTGTCAAAAGAGGACTATGACTCAATGTCAACAGAAGGATTGCAGATAGTTGTAGCTGCCGAAGAAAATAAGGCTTTTGAGGCAAAATCTCAAGAAGAACAAACACCTTCAGGAGAATGGGATAGCTCTCAAGGTGCTTCAGCTAGTTGGGGTGATCCAGAACAAGAATGGGAAACCAATCAGAGAAAGGGTGCAGGTTGGGGAACTAGGGCAATGAGCGAGGTTAAGGAAACTGCCGCAGGAGTTGCTGACTATCCCTTGGCTGCTGCTAGAATGGCGGGTGAAGCATCAGATGAAGTGTTTGGAACTGATATTGCTCAATATCCAGAGGCGGCTCAAGAATATGTTGACGAAGGTGTTAGAGAAGCAAGAACAAAGGCGGGGAAAGACCCTGATGAAACTAGCGGTTACAGAGAATCTGCAAAGTTCGTTATGTCATTAACTCCGTTAGGTAGATTAATGCGAATAAAGGGCGCGATAACAGGAGTTACAGCAGCAGCGGGTTATGCTGGAACGGTTGGAGCTTTAAATTACAAACCAGCCGAAGGTGAGAATTATAACTTCGGTCAGGTGGCAGAAAGATTTGGAGAGGATGCTTTAATTGGTGGAGCTTTTGGAGTTGCCGCTCCTTTGATTGGTGCTGGAGTTAAAGCTGGGAGTTCTGTTTACCAAGGCGGCAAAAGAATTATTACTGGGGCAAGTAATCCGGGAATGACTCTTAATAAAGCAGCAGGTAAAGACAAGCAGCAGATAATTGACGAATTAAGAACAACGGAAAGTAAGGTTCCTGGTACTAAGTTAACTCCTGCGGAAGCAACTACAGCAGCTCGTAGTCCTGAATTTGCTGCGTTAGAAAAATCTGTGATAAGCAAACGAGATCCTAAAGACTTCGTAGTTCTAGCAGAAAAACAAGAAGAAGCTGCCAGAGATGTATTAAAAGGTATAAAAGAAACTGGCGGCGGGAAAGAAGCGGCTATGAAGGCAAGAAAGAAAGCGGCAGAGCCTCATTACGCAGCAGCAGCTAATGACACTACAACCATTGTAAATACAACTCCAGTTGTTAGAGAACTAAAAGCATTAATAGCTGTAAATTCTAAAAATAAAGAAGTAGCAGAACCATTGCGTCAGATATTAAAGGAAGTTAAAAGTTCAAAGAATAGGTTAGGTAGAGAGACAAATTTAACCGTTCAAAAGATGAAGTCAATGTCAGAAGGAATAAGATCGAAAATAAAAGAAAAGGTTGATGGAGTTCCAAAGTATGACCAAGTTACGTTAATGAAGGTTAAAAAACTACTAGACAAACAAATTGAGGCTAAATCACCATCTTACAGAAAAGCAAGGAGAATATTTAAAGAGAAATCAGTTGCAGTTAATCAAGCAGCGTTAGGTGATGACCTTCTTAAAGCGTATAACTCTCCTTTAGAGGGCGGAAAGTCAAGAAAGACTATATTTGCTGGTGTTATTAATAAATACAAAACAACATTAAATCCTAAGACAAAGAAGCCGATGCTTAGTTCGCTAGATAAGAAACAGGAAGAAGGTCTTGCTGGCGTAATGGATTTATTAAGCAGACAGGTAAAGGCGGCTGAATTAGCTAAAGCTGGAACAGCAAGCGTTAAAACAAGAACACAGCCGTTCCAAGTTCCTTCTACTGGTATTTTTTCTCCAATACTTTCATTTGCGAGGGGTACTTTTAATAGAGCAGTTGGCGGAGCTAGTGAGAAGGGTCTGCAACGTCTAGGAGAGATAATGGCGAAGGCTGATAATAAAACAATAGCTGATTTAATGGAGAACGCTAGTCCTGCTCAAATTGAAGAGATGGCTGCATTTTTAAGAACCAGCTTAAAACCTATACTACAATCTTATGGGGCAGCAGTCGGAGTTTCGGCAAAAGAGCTTGCCCTAAATACACCAGAGGATAAATAATGACAGTATTTATAGCACCATCACCAAGACAGCAGTTTTTTGATTCCAATGGCGATCCGCTGGTAGGTGGAAAGCTATTTACTTATAAAGCAGGTACTACTACTAAGGTTGCTACTTATACCACTTCAGTAGGAGATACAGCTAACTCTAATCCTATTATATTAAATGCTTCTGGCAGAACTCCCTATGGAGTATGGTTAACAGACGGACAGTCTTATAAGTTTACTCTTGCTCCGGCTACGGACAATGATCCGCCTAGCAGCGCAATCTTTGTTTCGGATAATGTGGACGGTGTAAATGATTTTGAAGCAGCAGGAGCTTCTCAATGGATAGCTTCTGGTTTTGACCCAACTTTTATCTCCACTACACAATTCTCTGTAACAGGAAATAGAACAGCTACGCTACATGTAGGCAGAAGGTTAGAGCTAACCGTATCAGCAGGAAAGGTCTACGGATACATATCTGCTTCTACTTTTAGTTCTGTAACTACTGTTACATTAGTTATGGATGCGGGAGATGCTTTAGACTCTGGACTGACCGAGTTTAATTACGGCATATTATCCGCTACAAGCCCTTCAATACCTGGGTTAGCTGATGCTGACTGGCAAAACCTTGGGATAGCAACGCTTGGTGCGGATAACACGTTTGGTGCAGACAACACGCATACCGGAAAGATTATCATGTCCGGCAAAGCTATTGATGAAGCTGTTCATAGCGAAGCTGCTCATGCGACCACTTCGGATATATGGGCGGGTGGCAATACTTGCTTATTAACGGGAGGTGTTGTTACCTTCACGGATATTGCAGATGCGCCACAAGCCGGAGCAGTTCGATTTGTGGTCGCTAATGCCGCTCATATCATAACTGACGGGTCGAATTTGGAGGTTGATGGGAATCAAAATTATACTTGCGCGGCAGGAGACTTGCTACGTTTTGAAGCTAAAACAACTTCCACTTTCCGTGTAAGTGTTATGTCTCACGGAGACTCCGCTATTGTGGGTAAAATAATACAGGTAGTTAATACTCAAACTGGCGCATCAGCTACTGGCACAACTGCAATTCCTTACGATGACACTATTCCTCAAAAGACTGAGGGTGATGAGTATATGACTCTAGCCATTACACCAACCAAGTCTACCAGTAAATTAAGAATAGATGTTGTCGTTTACGGAGCGCAAGCTGCTAATGATAGATTAGGAACTGCTTTATTTCAAGATACTACTGCGGATGCTATAGCGGCAACCGCCACTCTTGTGGATACTAATTGGGATTCTGTTTCTACCTGTAGGCATACAATGACTTCAGCAACAACTTCCGAGACCACTTTTAAGGTTAGGTGTGGCTCGCAAACAGGAGGCACGTTTACCTTTAATGGCTCTGGCTCTGTTAGAAAACTAGGCGGTGTTGGAGCCTCCTCAATCACAATTACGGAGTATGTAGCATGAATATAACTCAATCAATATTGCATTTAATCCCAGACGCAAAGTTCATGTGCTGGGAGAATGATTATAATCGCATTACATGGAATGATTCTAATACAAAATCTAAACCATCATTGGTCGAGCTAGAGGCTGCATGGGTTGCTGTCGAAGCAAATGAAAAAGCCATGGCATACAAAGAGCAACGGGTAGCGGCTTATCCTCCTATGACTGATTATCTTGACGGAATTGTAAAAGCTGATAACGTACAAGTTCAAAAGTACATTGATGATTGCTTGGCAGTAAAGGCAAAGTATCCCAAGGGTGCGTAAACAAAGATTATTAACTCCCTTTCATACTACCTTGCCAAAGGATTTAGACCCAACGTTAAGGATAGTTACTATGCCGACAGATACCAACCATAGCGGCGATGTATTTGGTGGTTGGATAATGTCTCAGGTTGATATAGCTGGCAGTCTCTTGGCAATTCGGCGTACCGGAGGCAGAGTAGTTACAGTTGCCGTAGATAATTTCGTATTTAGACACCCCGTCTTTGTTGGTGACGTTGTTAGCTTCTATACCAAGATTACTAAAATAGGGCGAACTTCAATTACTATAGATGTCTCCGTGTATGCACAGCGAGGAGCGCGAGAAGGACATGAAGAAATCTGTATTAAAGTAACTGAAGCGATGTTGACTTATGTGGCAGTAGATGACAAAGGAAAACCGGAGGCTATAAATGAGTAAAGAGCTAATAGATCAGTCAGCGCACTTCGCAAGTAATATGTTATTTACGATATTGGTATTTGTACCAGTTCTAAACTGTCTGGTAGTTTTACTTTGGGCTTACACTAGGGAATACTACCAACATAAAGATGAGTCAAAATCCTTCTGGGGAAACATTCCAGACTTTAATAGAGACTTATTTTGGAGTTCAATTGGAATTGTTGTAGGATTGCTCATAAGTGGGGCTGTATGGGCGTTTCTACTGATTGGGTTAAGGGGCTAGTGACCAATTTAGCTTAAAAGCTCTTAGAGAGCGATATAGACCCCTTGCTGTCGATTTTGGCACATATTGGGACATAAATCATTAAATAACTTATAAAAGGGGTGCATATGGAGATGGATTTGTTTATATTGATAGGAAGTCAGGTTTTGGTCGCTGCTGCCGTGTTTGGCGGAATCCGTGCTGACCTGAGAAATATGCACGAAAAGATAAAAAACATAGATGGGGATGTTACAAACGCTCACAATAGAATAGATGGTATACTTCTAAACAAGAAATCATAAGGAGTTAAATTATGTGGCAAAAAGTTAAGAACTTTATAAGCGAAAGGTTGTCGGAAGCATCAACTTTAAGAGCGATCACTTTGCTTACTGGTTTGGCAGGGTGGACTCTATCGCCAGAACATGGTGAGATGATCGCAACTCTAGTTGTCTTTGGTTTGGGTTTATTTGGTATCATGCCAGATAAGAAAAAAACAGAAGGTGAAATTCTTGTAGAAGCTGAAGCGGTAAAAAAAGCAAAACTAGCTGAAGCTAAAGAATATGTGAGGATCGCAGAAGAAGAGGAGTGACTCAAAATGGAGTTCAAACTTCAAAGAGTTTATGTCGGAGAGGAAGGGGCTTTTGGAGTCTTGTCAAAAAATGATGAGCCTCCCTTCGCTGTCACGCTGGAAAGAACCTTCAAGCCGTCAAATGAAGTGGTAGTTCCATACGGCACACATAAGTGTATCAGAACGATGTTTAATAAGGGTGGGTATCCAACCTATGAGATACTGCTGCCAGAGACTCAACACACTCTAGTAAAATTTCACAAAGGTAATTTAGAGGAACACTCTTTAGGGTGTGTACTAATAGGCGAATCCTTCCATCAGTTCGGTGATATAGCTGGTATTGGCAATAGTAAAGGTGGCTTCAACGAGTTTATGGAACACACCTGCTCGGCTGAAGAGCTTATGTTGCTAGTGTGCTAATGGTTCAAGCTGCTATCGTACTGGTTGTTGCTTCCCTATTAACTGGCGCAGGTTTTATAACTGGCAAGAAGTGGGAGCGTTCCGTTTGGCAGCCTGTATATGGGCATTTAGCATCGCAACTGACTAAACTTCAATCAGACTTAAATATTAAGACAGCGGAATCTTTAGGTGCTTCTTCTACTAGGCTTGCAGAGATAACTGTATACGGGAAAGTTTCGGAGGTTAAAAATGAATTTGCACAAAAAGAGATTGACCGCAGGGTTGATGCTTACCTTAACAATCTCTCAGATAACGGGCTGCTCCTTTCTTCCAAAGAAAGAGATTCAGGTAAAAACATTAGCTCCAATCCTTTGTCCAGTTCCGCCAGAAAGTCTTACAAGCGAAGTGGGCAAGATGGACTCTTTATCGGTCTGGACAGACTTGAAAGAGGAGTTATCGAAAGATTAGTTAGAAGTAGGGACAAGGCTTTGGCCAGGAATCTTCAGTGCAAAGAATATCTCGATGAGCTAGAGATTAAGATGAAGACTCTGCGCGATTAATTGATTGATGGTCTATAAAAAGACTATACTCGTAGTTGGAAAAACTAACCTTGTATATAGTATCCCCGCCATTTGGAAATGTTCCTGTAACCGTCCCTTCTCCGTAAATTGAATGTTCAACATTAGAGCCAATCTCAATCATTTTTTTCACGCAATTCCCTTTTTTTCTTTAAAGTAGCCGTCATCCTGTCTCTACGAAGTTGATTGGCATTACTAAGCTCTAGTCGTTGTTCGGCTAATTTGGCAGATTCTTCAATCAGCACTTTTAAAAGTTCAGCACAAGTTGGATAAGCAGGAACTTCCCAATAGTTACAGGTCGTAAACTTTATCTTTGATTTTCCTGTATCAGTATAAGGGGTGCGGTTGTATTTATAAGTTGTTTTCATTTCATACTCCTAGTTTGCGCTCTAATTTCTTATCTCTGTCCGGCAAGCCATGCCAAGCAATACAACCATGCTTGTGTCCGTTCCAGTCGCCTAAAATTGCAATCTTACCCTGAGTCAGCAGCAACATTTTCTTACTGGCATTTTCTGGTGGTCTATCGTAAATCCAGTAGTTGCCTGTTTCTACAGATGCGTCTGGATTGCTCATCTCTAATCCTCTTTAATTACCCAATTAGCCCCGCAAACATCCTTGTCTGCTGGTTCAAGTCTACTGACTTCCTCATTTAAACGTATTATCTTATCCCACAATCCTTTAACCACTGTACAGTGATCGGTATAACGCACCCAATCGCCCGAAATATGTTCGGACACATTAGTCTCATCATAATATCCATCATCATTGTAAACTGCATATCTTTTTTTCATTTTTTTCCACCTTTGATTAACGTAAGTTTTGGCTTGATATGTTCTTCTATTGAGCCTTCAAAAAAAAGAATAACTGACATAGCTTCTTCAACAGAAATATCTAGTTCCGGCAATTGAAGCAGGTTTTTAGCTCGCTTTACTATCTCTTTATCGGTCATAGAAGAACCAGTAATATAAACAGTATAATTACCAATAAAGTCCACGGGAATTTGTTGTCTGTTTCATTTTGGTGATAGTGAACACCAGTAGCATCCCGATAAGTCCGGCTGAATTTAGCTGATTTTAATCTTTTAATCTCATTTTCATTTATATTCATTAGATGTCCTTTTTAAATTTTAAGCTCCCACTGTGGGAGTTATGCGCTTCCAACAGTGAGAGTAGCTCTTTGTTTTAGAACGGTACGTCATCCTTCATGGTTGAAAACCCCCCGCCCCTTGCTGGCTCTTTTTGCGGAGATTTCGGATTATACTCTTCCTTCAATTTGAATTTTAAAGCTTGATAAGGAATTCCACTGGCTGCGACATTATCCCACGCAGATACCCAATAAGGTTTCCCATCAACGATAAATGTACCTCTTTTATCCGGCTGACTATCCGTCTCTTTCTTATCGTTTGGAAATAATGAACCTGTATTATCCTTCATTTCAAATGCCATGTTAACTTCTCCTTTGGTTTTAAAAATACTACTTTGAACTTTGATTTTTTTCGTCTTGTAACTTTTTAATTTTGTTCCGACAAGCAGAATCATCTTTTAAATTTTTCCAGATCAAAACTTTACACTCATTGCTAATTGACCTGTCATCGCAAAATAACTTCCGCGCCGATTCATGATCTCCCACAATATAGCGTTTTCTTATTTCGTCGGCTAACTCTTTCGCTCTGACAATTTCACCTGGAGTACACTCATCTTCTGCCCCGTCTGTTGGTACGATAGCGCGTTTGCCACGCTTCTTAGGATCGGCAGCAGCGTTAGCATCGTCATCTAATTCTGACAAACATCCTGTCAAACTAGCCAAATTATACCTGCGTAAATAAGTAATTCCAGAGCCAGCCCCATGCGGATCTTTTTTAGCTAATGGGATAGATGACTTACAACTAATCCATTCGCCTGACTCATGTATAAGCACAGTCTCTAATGACTGAGTGCCGTCCACATACTCACCAACTAACTGCGTAACAGCCAGTCCGTTGTTATGCAATGGTTCGGCAACCGCTTCCCATACGCTGTTTAAATCAGCGTACTTACTTTTAAAGAATGGGTTATCCGATGACTTGGATGCTGCCCCCATCTCACTTTGCATCTTAACTAATGCTTTGCTTAGTTTTACTATTGATTCTGACTTTTCCATAATCTACTTCTCCTTTAATTAATAACTTCAAATACCTTTTTGTAATCCGCTTCCACCCTCATCCTCTCTTCTTTTTTTAGCTGATTTTCTTTTTTAGTTCGTATCTCTTGAGCAGCTCTTAATTTTTGAGCTTCTTTAGGCGATAATCCTAAGTTGTTTTCATCTTCTTTTTTTGCTGCCTGTGCCTTCACAAATTCATCATGGCATTGATTCCAGAAATCCCTGACAAATTTCTGATATTCCGCTGTAAAAGTATAATCTAATAACTGCTTTGCTGTTTTTGGCTGCGTGAAATTCTCGTATGCTTTCGCCAGCTCCTTGTCGGCAGGTGTTGGGTTTTTTCTACTCTTGAGATATTTTTGAATGTCATCCATCTTTAGACCCCCTTATCATTTTTAACAGGTCGGCTTCCATAACCTCTGCCCACTCATGCCCCTCATCATCCAACTGCTTTTGAAAGTCGGGATCAGCATCCAGTAAAGCAGCATCGGATGTTAGTCCCTGTTTAGCATCTTCATACCTATCTTCTTCCTGACTTTCTTGCCAAGCCTCTTTACTCATCTTCGCTCTCCTTATCTTCGTTAATTAAGCCTTGCTGTTGGTCTTCCCAATCGGAGTACTCCAGTATATAGGCATCGGCAAATGCTGTAAACTCTGGAGTTCCCCATTCGTAAGGGTTTTCAATGTGAAAGCCCGTTGATTCTTTTTGTTCATAGAAGTGATCTCTTCCCATCAACCCTGCTATTCTTACGCTAGTATTTGACATAAAAAGTTTCTCCTTTTTTGACAATGTTAGTGGATATTAAGGGATAGCTTACATGGTGTCAAGCAAATCAATATAAATATATGTTGGCTCTTTATTCCAACGCAACTTGACCTTGCTATTCATGCGGTGTTAATCTGCATACTTCACTAACTATTTGGAGGTTAAAAATGAATCTGCGAAAAAAATCAGAGGTTTTAAAACATTTTAAAAATAACAGGCAAATATCTCTCGCCTTGAATATTAGCGCACAAGCGGTTGGGGAGTGGAAGGAAGTGATTCCAGAATTGCGCTCTTATCAACTCGCTGAAATCTTAAAGAAACGTGAGTCTGACAAAACAAAATTAAAGTTGGCCAGGAAATTAATAGATCATATCGAAACGGAAAATATGGGAGACTAATATGCCAAACCGATTGCTCAAGTCGGGAATTTGCACTTCGGATACGATTAACCTGCTGACTAGCAATAGCGAGGTCTTTTTCTACAGGCTATTAACGGTAGTTGATGATTTGGGAAATATGGACGCTCGGATACCAATTTTAAAGGCAACTTGCTTCCCATTAAAAGACAACATTACTGTTAAACAGATAAGCTCGTGGCTCTCTGAGTTAGAGTCGGCAAAACTGATAATCAGATACGAATCTGAAGATAAAAAGCAGTATTTATCAATACTCAAGTGGGATCAACGAGTTAGATCGCATGGCAAGTATCCGCTGCCATCTGACAGCAACTTGCTGACAAGTGACAGCAATCCGCCGCTTGGGGTTGGGGTTGGGGTTGGGGTTGGGTTAGGGAAAGGGAAAAACACTACGCCGTTGGCGTTGTTGAGTGAGTACTCTGTTTCTAACCAAACCAGTTCTGACTGGGTGTCGTTACGCAACAAATTAAAAGCTCCCGTCACCAAGACTGTGCTTGAGATAATTAAACGAGAATCGGACAAGGCTAATATATCAGTTGAAGACGCTTTAAAGTTATGTATTGAAAATTCGTGGAGAGGGTTCAAGGCTGAATGGCTTTTAAAATCGATTTCAGGGGGTAGCTGCCCACAAATAAACCGACACAGCATAGTTACCCCTTCCGGCAAAAAGATAAGGGACTGGAGAGCGTCTGAAGAGGGTCAGGATGCAATGGCTGTTAAAATGTCCTTGCCAGCGAGGCCAGGTGAAGATTATTTCCAACACAAACAAAGATTATTCGCTAAAATTAAAGAGGTTAATAATGGTTGATGATGACGAGGGTAGACCTTGGGAGCGGTGTAGTAATTCTAGCTGTAGAAATAGGGCGATAATTAGTAAATCGTTTGACAAAAATCCGCCAAAAAATTACTGTGTTGGGTGCTATGATTTAGAAGGGTTAAATGCTGCGTTAAAATGGAATTACGCACAGACTCCACCGCTAGATACGGTTGAAAAGAGAAAGCAATATATTAGCAAAGGTTTTAAGTTAAAAAGGATTTAGATGTCTGAAGCATTAATAGTGGGGTATCCTGAAACTCTGGCTCAAATGAAAATTCGATACCGAGAAAATCGAAAATTAATCGAAGCGGGGAGAGTAAAGGAAGTCAAGCCATGCCCAACTTATTCATATACAGCGTGCAAAGGGGGTTATTTCCATGAGTGGAAAATCAAGTAGAGGTAAGGGACAAAGGGGTGAAAGAGAAGTCTGTAAAATGCTCCGAGAAGAGTTAGGATTAGAATCTTTATCTAGAAATTTATCGCAAACACGCAACGGTGGCTGCGACATAGCCGAATTAGAGGGTTGGAGTATCGAAGTTAAATATCAAGAGACTTTGCATATTCCGGCATGGTGGCAGCAATGTCTGGATCAATGCGAAAATACTAAACCGCTATTAATTTACAGGAAATCACGCCAACCTTGGAAATGTATCATGTTATTATCGGACGTTACTGATGGAAATTACAAAGGAAGCGATACGGTAGAGATGGGCTTTTTAACCGCCTGTACAATTATCCGTGAACACATAGCAATAGATATTGCAAACGCTCACAATAGAATAGATAACATACTTTTAAATAAATAAAAAAACCGCCAGATCAAAAAAAGTGGCGGTTTAATTCTTACTCGTCATTTAAACGCTCTATGATGCGCCTAGACAGCAAGTAAAGTGCAACGGGTATACCAACCCCTGCTAAAATAATTAAATAATCGTATAAACTCATTCTGCCCCCTTTAAACTTTTCATAATTTGTCTGCCGATTTCAGGATGCACCGCGTTTCTCAATACTTGGGCTGGGCAATGGTTGCCTTCATAATAAATGCTTCCCTCGTAAGCGATTCCAAGCCATTCCTTGAGGGCTTCCGCGCCCCTTAAAGTTGTTTGATTAATAAATCCTTTTGGACTCGGTACATCTTCGGCTTGAAATTCAAAATTAGACCAGAACAAATGTCTGCCCACTTTTTTTGAAGGTGCGATTAACGGCTTATAATAAGGCACAACATTTTCCACAATCCACTTGCCCTTAAAATCAGCTTGTAACAGTAAAATTTCCTCGTATAGTTTTAAATCAATAAATCTTGGTTTCCGATTTTTGCCTGATCGGATCATTCTACTATGGGACTGACAAGGTGGGCTTGACCAGATAAAATCAAAATCCTGGAAATTTTCTAGCAGATATTGGTGAGCATCCGTCACTATTACGGTATCTTGTGGATACTGTTTTTTGTAGGCGTTGGCTATCTTGTCGGTATACTCTACCGCCGTAACCGCGCAATCCTGCCAATACATACGGTTGCCCCCAAGTCCTGCATATAAATTTAATATTTTCATTTTGTCCTTTTATTCTGCGGTTAAAAATTCAACATTTTTATACTTTGCTAGAATGTATGCTCTGCATTTTTCCGCGTTTCCTTCGTGCGGAATTGTAAAATATTCTCCATCCTTACAAGTATCATCCTTATAAAGAACTTTTGTTCTTAATTGAGATTTTCGCTTTCTATTGATTAAGAATGAATCAACCTCGCCGGATATAATTATATCCATACCTTGATAGCAATTCCCGTCTTTGTCGTAAATTGCAGTAAACCCATCGGTATCATCTTCTATTCTTAATGGTGGATATTCTTTAATTGCCTTGGCAAGTAATGAGCAATTGGCTTGCCTTGTTTCGTGGGTTTTTCCGACATAATCATAGTCAGCCATTCCGCCACTTGCATCATCACGAGCAAAAGCAACTTTTTTGCCATCAACAAATACATTGCAGTTGTAACCGTGACCCTCGCGCCCTATAAATGTCTTTACTGCGTTAACTGTAATTTTCATAGTTATCCCCATAATTTACTAGTTAAAATTTAACTGCCGATGCAGTTCCAATATCCCATCGAATGAACAAGGTGTTTTGTTTTTCCTTGTATTTTACATTGAGCAACTTCCTCAAGTTTGCTCCCTAAAAAATGCAAAGTAACATCTTGATACTTTTTAAAATCATTCGGATCAATAAGCGCGTAAAGTTCGCCCCTCGCGTCAAATTCACCTGCTAACGCTCTTTTAAAGCCGTGCGTGTTTTTATTTGTAGCATGGAAATCTTTTGCTAAAGAGTGAAATTCTTTCCATCCTTGTTGCAGTTCGTCCTGCGTCATTTTTTTGCGAACTTTAAAAACTGGGTTTTTATTTAGTGTTAACATTCTGCCCCCTTTTGTTTTTTTAAATCCTCTAAACTAAGATTTCGGCTTAGTTCAATAAGTTCGGTTGCTGCGTCTTCATTTTGCGCAAAAGAATAAGCGCAATTACAGGCAGCAGTTAAAAGCCCTACTAACGCAGATGGTAAAGCGTCAGCCCCTGCGGTTTTGTCAATACTGGCTAATGCATCAAGTCCGGCATTGTACCCAATCTCGTAAATCTCGGCGGTGTCGTGTTTAATAGTCATTATATTATCTCCTTAATGTTTAGGAAGTCGGTTTCACAAGTCACAAGATAATCGTGCTGAGTGTCGTAACTTTCTTGCTTTTGTAAAAGCCGGATATTACCGCCCTGTTCTTTATTAGCTGCAACATAGGCAGCAGCAAAGTCTGACGCTTCAAACCGTGGCAAATTCCATGCGAACATCTTAGAACGCTCTACATTGCGTGCTATGGTCTCAGGGTCACCATCCCAGTGTTGGTAGATTGTAAAACTGTTGTGCGCGTCTTCAAATGTAATGCTTGCTCTTGTTCCCATCGTCTATTCTCCTCTGTCTAGTATTTTATGAATGGCAATTAATTGAGTATTGCTAACATCCATCCAGTTAGTATCACCCACAACAAAACTAATTTTTATCCTTGCATTATCTGGGTATTCGTTTACAGGTTTATTGTCTGCAATGCAAAACCCGATACCTAATAATTGTGAATTAATATATGACATTTCCTATTCTCCTTATTAAAGATCAAAAATTATCGGGTTTCCGGTGTAAGATTCTGTGCCGGAAATCTCGACACAATCGTCCTCAGTATCGCCGTACACTCCACCGATTAGATTATAAAAGACAGTCTCTAGGTCAGACGCTTGCTGCAGCCAATTATCTACATTATTATTTTTATGTTGGCTGATAAAATTTCGTGCGATCTTTTCTTTTTGTTTTAATTCTTTTTTTTCTTTTGTGTCTCTTTTTAAAATACTTTTTACTACTGCCAACTCCTCTTTTAAATCTCTGATTCTTTCTTTCATTTTTGTAATTTCGATTTTAGTTAATGCTTTCATTTTGTATCCTTATTTAAAGGTTAATTAAAGAGGGGCGATTAAACCCCTCTAAAGGGTCATGCTGCGGTTGCGGTGGCTTCCTTATCTTCATTGGCTACCTCAACCCCTTGGATAAAATCAACGGCTTTCTGTGCTTGTCCTGCAGCGGTAAAGATTGCCTTTTTATCGCCTTTTAAGACTTTGAGCCATGACTCAATATAGGCAGCGTGTTGCAGTTTGCCTTCAATGCCTAAATCTGCACAAAGGAACGCAGCTCCTAACTCTGCACAGAGTTCCTCTCTCGCATAGGCAGTATCTCCGAAACGTCCCACAAGGTTGCGATCACAGCGTGTCTTGTGGCTTGTCCAATGGGTTAGCTCATGCAATGCCGTTGCGTAATAGTCCTCAGGTGTTTTAAAAACATCCTGCACAGGTAGTTGGATATGGTCATGGCTAGGTGAGTAATAGGCAGAGTCACCGCCGTGTCGAATGTCCGCAGGTTTTAAGCACTCATCAGCTTTGGCGTGTCTTGTTTCTACTGGGGCGTACCATTCCTTCTCCTCTGGTAGTTCGATGCCCTCGCAGTCTTCAACGGAAAATACGGTGTAACTCTTTAGCAATGGGATCACCATAAACTCACCCTTTTTGGTTTTGTCTTCAATTTTCAAAGGTGAGTAGAATGCTATAGCATGACCCTTTGCGCCCTTCTTGACGTTACCGCCTTTCAACTTGGCTTGACGATAGGTTAGGAAGTAGTTGGATTCTGAAACGCCCCACAAGATCAGGCGGTTGATGCCACGGTATGCTTTACCAGTTATCAGGTTTTTCGGTAGCAATGATTCACCCCTATAGCCCCCGTCACCTTTCCAAGGCTTGACCCATGGCACACAGCCAGATTCTAGCTGCTCAATAATGCGATTAGTAACGTCTTGCATCAGGTCTTTTTTTACATAATTTTTTTTCATGTTGTCACCTCTTTAGTTGACCCCTTTCGGGGGGTTAATTATTCGCTGTAAAAATCCACTCTTCCTGAATCATAAGGCTGAAACTCCCAGCCAACTGATTTAACCCATTTAGCAACATTTGGATTTAGTCCGCTGTCATAAGTGTATTCATAATTATAATCATCGAACTCATCAGCAAACATCCGCGCCATTTCCTCGTCATGGTAAGGATCGTACAACGGTAAGCCATTTGGCATATCGCAACACTCGCCTGTAAATGGCTGCCCGTTCTCATCAATTTTGATCCAGAACCTTTCTGATCCGCCAAATTTCTTGGTAAATGCTTGCACGAATGTTTCGCTGCTTTTAATCTTGTTCATGTTAGTACCTCCGATGTTGCAGTTAGGGGCTGTTGGCTGCCCGATGTCTCGATTATAATTAATAACATCAGATATATCAACCCCCCTTTATATAAATAGATGTAATTAACCGAGGCCAGGTTTTTTTTTGCC
>Ga0208134_1000311_pt1 | contig 32014 bp, 40 predicted proteins | sample VirMetDEL_Mar_31_FD_184515 | JGI IMG/M metagenome (GOLD analysis project Ga0208134, IMG submission 184515) | Aqueous microbial communities from the Delaware River and Bay under freshwater to marine salinity gradient to study organic matter... | ecosystem: Environmental > Aquatic > Marine >...
ATCATATTGGGGGACACCTAGTTGCCGCTCAGTTTCCAGCAAAGTTCTTTGCACACCTCTGGCTCTGCCGCCGACTGCGCCGCTCTTGATCCCTCCTACTAAGCTCTCAATAGTAGTGAAGTTCTCCCCGGACGTTGATTTTATCATCCCTTTGAAGAACTCAACGATTCGATTAATTAGCGATCTAGGCTTGCCAGACACCTTAACAGTGCCATCTACAGCATCTCGGACAAGCTCGGCAACCGCCTCTTCAACCTGAACGGTCAAGCTCTGGTCGCTGTATCTTTCTTGAGCTTCTTCAAGGTATGTCTGATTGACGCTTGGCCGCTTCGTATTGGTTACATAGTCAGTTAAAAGCCTCCATTCCTGCTGAGTAAACAGGTCTAGATTCCTCATGGCATGTAGCATTTCGTGATGAAGGGTGCTGATCAGCCTATCCTCAATCATCTTCTCTGTTGCAGGCTGACCTGCCTCAAATGCCGACTCTGATCTGGCTGTATCTATAGCTGAGAATATTGTGCTAGTGGCAGGATCAAACATTGCCTCGGCAATTGCGTACCTCTCTGCACTTTCTTCTGGGGTAAGTCTCTCGGCATACCTGCTACCATCAGCGGTATCGGTTCCAGTAGCAACGCCAAACACTAGATCGCCATTACTGTTTTTAGCAACTGACGTTAAAGAATTTTCAAGGATGAAGCCAATGTCTTTTAAGCCAAAGCTGTTCATCGTTTGCCTAAGTCTTTTTCTCAGGGCGTTAATGTCAGCAACCTGAGCTTCAGGCAACACTTCCTCTATTGGAGATACGTCCACTGGGGTAAAAGGCACTAAGCTCATTTCACGGGGAATAGCTGAGGGAATGGGGGCAGGCTTTGCCGACTCCTCTACAGTAAACTTTGGTATCTTGGTGGGGGAGTTAAAGCGCGGCAGACTCCTCAGCCCCGCAACAACAGCCTGAAACTCACTAGCCTTTAGCGACTCTACTCTCTTTGGCTTTGCGCCCACAAACTGCTCAACAACAACACCCATCTCAGGAGAGTTAATGTCATTAGATATGTTCTTTGAGTCTAACACCTGATTGATAACGGCAAGCTTCTGCTTCGGGGTCTTTGCTGTTGATAAGTCAACAAGTTCACCCTGCACATTCTGGAACTTTCTGCCTAATCCGCTAGACGCATTCATCTCTGCGGCTATGGCCTTAGCTTCCTTTGCGCTTTTAATTTTTACAGGTCGATTCTTTGGAGTAAACTTACTGCCAGTCTCAACTTCGCTGGCGGTGCGGGGTCTTGTCGTAATTCTAACGTCATTACCCTGTTCGTCTTTGCCTATAACAGTGTGAGTGGCTCTGCGCTTTCTAACTGGCGTTCCATCGCTTTTAAGCTCAGGGGTTCCGTCAGCATTTTTAGGCTCAAACACCTCTACTTGGGTATCTGCTGAGAATGAACTGGCGGGAGCTAGGGATGGGATAAACTGGTCAAACTTCTTGGATGGAACAAGACCAGACTCTCTTATTTCTTTGAGCGTAAAGTCAGCCTTCTCTGGCAACCCTCTCATAACGCGAGACTCATTGAGCTTCTGCGCGGCTGTCATGGGTATGTTTTCACCCTGAGCGATTAACTGCATTACCTGCGTGGCGGATAAGTCTTCTCTAAAGCCTTTCTCTACAGTGGTCTCTGCGGCAGAGTTGAGTCTAGTTGCGGGGATAAGGGTCGTTGGGCTGTTGGGGTGCATGATGGTGTCACCAACAACCGCCAAGGTATCTTTCTGCTCTAGATTGTAATTTTCTATTGGCTGGGCATTATCGATTACTTTATTAACAGTCCTGCTAATATTTGCGTCTATAACCTTTTGATTTAAACGCCCAGACACGATTCCAGCCTGATCTGCTGTCTCTAAGTTGTCAGCAACAACCTTTTCTTGCGGCGCACCGTCAATATCAGGGAGGTTTGCAACAATCTCGTAGGTGCCGTTGTCAGTGACGCGAGCGTCAAATGATCCTTCAGTAGGAAAGTTCCTACCTAGGGCTAGCTTGATTGCATCGGCATGTTCGTAGTCGATATTACCCGTAGTGGATTCTGCGGGTCTAGGGATAGGTTGTAGCCCTTCTAGAGACTGTACGGGGGGTACATATACTTCGCCAGTAACCTCAGCCTCAGCCTGTTTCTGGGCTTCCTCGGCCTCCTGTTGCTGTAGTTCTGTTACCGCCTGACGGCCATCTGCAATTCTTTTATCTTGCTCCGCCCTAAGAAGGTTTTCGTGATCTTTTTCTGCTTGATTCGCTAATTTTCCTCTTCTGTTTGCTACAGAGTTAAGGATAAGGTCTGCGGCAAAACCACTAGCGCCACCAATTGTAAATTCATCAGAGGTAAGCATTCCCTCAAGAGACATATCGCTCTCAAGATTCTCGTTATACACTCCACGCTCAACAGCATCCTGCAAAATGTTGGATAAAACTTCCTGCACTCCCTCCTCAATACCAGACTTTGATGCCGATTTAAGCCTTTCCTTAATACTGTTAACAAACTCAGGCTTGGCGTTATTACTGATGCGCCCCAAAATCCTTCTTACAGGCGCTAATTCAAGCAATCCTATACCTGAACCAAAGCCTATAGACGCATCTTCCTGCTCTTCAGAAACCTCAATCCCTTGATCTCTAGCTCTCTGTATTCTTTGGGCTTGCTCACCGGCACCTACGCCACCAGCTAAGGTTCCTGCCGCTCCCAACTGAACGCCTGAAGCAAGCTTACCTGTAAGACCTAGCCCCTTAACGAGACCAGCAGGGGTAAAGAATGAAGCAAACGAGCCAACTCCCTCACCGAATTTAGTAAGCCACTGATCCCTGTAAGCATCGCTAGCGCCAAGATTTTCTTGAAGAATCTCTTGACCTGCCTTTGCGGCAGACACAAGCGCATTCTCATCGCCACTATCTATTAAGTCTTCAAAGCCAAGGGCATTAGTACCAGCGTCAGCTAGTTCAGCTAGACCTTCTGCGGCAGTCAAGAATGATCCAGCAAAGCCCCTTACAGCACCCTTACCAAACTCACCAGCCTGTCCCAACGCTGTTCTTTCGTCAGCGTAAGGGTCTAGCTCTTCTTGAACCTGCGGGACTGAATCTGACATAAGACTCATGACTGTCTGATCAATCACTTCGTCTGTAGTCTCGTCAGGAAACTCTAGAACACGACCATCAGCTAACTCTGCGTATCTCGCCATTACAGCCCCTAATTATATTCGTTTGCCGCTCGCATCAAATTTTATTGCTCCTGAGACACCAGCCGTAGAAGCTGGCTCAGAGCCAATATAAGTATCAACTATTCTTTTCGGCACTCTCAGGTCTGAACCGATGCTACGCCCAAGCTCTGCTCTCTTAGCGGCGCGTCTTCTTGCGTACTCGTTGGGGCTGGATATCTTCAACCCTGCCAAAGCAGGATCAGACTTCTCCCAATCTATTAGCTCTCTTCGCACCTCAGTTGCCAGCTTTATCTGATCAGCCTGATCTGCGGCACTTAACCTAAAGGCTTGATCTCTTGAGGCTTCAGCCCTTCGAGTATCGTAATACTCCTGCTGTAAGGCTCTATCGGCTTCTTTCTCTCGTATGCCTGTAACCGCCTTAGCCGCATTTTCAATGCCTCCTCCGAGGTCATTCTTCATAAGGCCAGCACCTATGTACATTAGTGCAGTAGAAAGCATTTGCTGATCTATTTTACTGTCATTGCCAGCCTGTGAGGCTATAGACTGCGCGAAACCCTCCGCCTGCTGTTTAACAGAATCTTGGGTTTCGGCTGTTAATCCGGCAAATGCATTCTCAGCCACAGCATCAACATCAGTACCTGTACCTGTACCTGTACCTGCACCTGTACCTGTACTTGCCGATGCTATTAACCGATTACGCTGATCTTCACGCTGAGTGTCAATGTCATCATTTGCGCCGCCCTGTCCGGAATTGCTAGCGTTAGCAGTAGAAACGCCCAGCAATGCTCCAGTGCTGACTGTCGTATTGTTGCTGAGTGTTTCAATGCCAGTCCTTTTGCGCCCCATTTGGCCGCCAGTGGACGGAGTTCTTCTATCAAACAAGCCTTCAAACAGATCAAATTCAGTGTTGGGGTTGTTTCTTGCTTCCCGTCTACGAATTCCAGAAGGTGTAAACTTACTAGCATCCTCTACCAGTGCGCCTGAAGGATCATCGATTTTCTCTCCATCTTCATCTACCTTTGTTGGCACACTCATATTAGTAGGAGACACTACCGCTAGCAAGTCCGACTGCATGGATGTGGGCATTGCCCCAGCCGCCACAAACTCTTCTTCTGAGATTGGCTTTTTGGCATTTTTTGCGTCTGCAAAAATCTGATCAACAGCGGTAGTGTCATCAAAATCTTGAGGAGCATTCTCAAACGGCGATGAAACTGCTCTGGCAATAGCGCCTAGAGGGGTTTTTCGATCTGAAAGTCTTCTTCCTTCTGGCACTATAGTTGATAGCGGAATAGCATCGGATGTCATATCGTCTATTACAGGTCTCACTTTTTGCACATCGTTCAGGCTAGAATAGATTTGAGCGGCTTGGTCTCCCGCAGTATCTCCAAACTGAGAGCGTATGGTATCCACCAATCGGCTCTCAGGCACTCCCATTTCACGCGCTCTCGCTATGTTGTCGATAAAAACTTTGGCAGGGTCAAGTAAGGAAGCATCAATACGCTTTCCATCATCAATATATGCGCCTCTAGATTGAGGTTCTGCGCCTAAGAAGTTAAAGTCGCGCTGATTCAAAAAGCCCCCGCGTTGCATACGAACAGTGCCGCCAGCGTACATTCCTTGAGGCTGTTGCATGGGTTGTTGCATGGGCTGTAATGCGGCAATACCTTCCTGAACAACACGTTGTGCAACTTTGGGCTGTGCTTGCTGTGAGGCTTCACTGTTTTTACGCATACGGGTACGGTCATCAATCTCAGAGACAAAAGCCCACTGAGGAATTGATGGGTCTCCCTTCTGCGCTTTCATCAAAAGCACATCATCAGGAAGTCGGCTAACAATGTCGATTTGTTGCTGTATGTTATTCATTATATTGCCATCAACCTCTTAATAATTAACCGCGACCAAGGGCATTATACAACCCAACACCACCAATACCTGCACCAAGAGCCTGCTGGTAAGAAGATGGCCCTTCGCCAAATGCTGTTCTAGTGGTTCCGGGCGTAACCGGAATACCCTGAAGGATGTTACTGAAGAATCCAAGCTGTTCACGACCAAATGCTTGCTGACGCAAGAAGTCCTGATATCCCATATCAAGGCTACGTTGCTCCAAGTCTCGCATATTCTGGCCTGCCGCCTGCAAGTTCTGCAATCGCTCAAGCTCCATACGCTGATCTTGACCGCCAAGGCTACCAAGAAGCTCAGAGGATCGCAGTATCTGATCCCTGTTTGCTCTATCTGAGTCTAACGCCTGCATTGCTAGATTGGACTGGTTTAGCATGTACTGATTATTTGCGTCTCTAGCGGCCATTCTGGCATCGTTCTGAGCCTGATTAACGCGCTCCTGTATCTCTTGAGCAGAAAGACCAAGCCTAGCACCTTCTTGCTCGGCACGTTGCTGTGCTTCAAACACCGCTCTGTCTTCTTGCTGTTGAGCCATTCTAAGCTGTTCGTTTTCAGAGAATGCTGTCTGAGAGAACTGCTCCTGAGCTTGACGGGCCGACTCTTCTTGCTGTTGAGCAGTTAACCCTAACTGAGCGGCTTGCTGTCTTGCCTGCTCGCCTGCATTAAACGCCGCAAACTCAAACTGCTGTTGCTGTTGCCTAGCCTGATCAAACTCATTAAACGCATTGACCTCAAAGTTCTCTCTAGCCTGATTAGCCGCATCAGTTGCTTGTTGGGCTGTTAGACCTAACTGTGCCGCCTGTTGTCTTGCCTGTTCTCCAGCATTAAAAGCCGCTTGTGCAAACTGCTCTTGTTGCGCCCTTGCGTCCATAGTCTGCCCGTAAGCCGACTGACGGAACTGTTCTGCCGCTCGTTGAGCCTCTTCATTCATCCCGAATGCAGACTGACCAAATTGCTCTCTCGCCTGTTGCGCGGCATCTTCTGCTTGCTGGGCTGTCATGCCTAGCGTAGCGGCTTGCTGTTTAGCCCTTTCACCCGCTTCAAAGGATGATATCGCCATCTGCTGTTGAGCTTGTCGCGCCTGCTCAGTAGTGCCAAAGGCAGACTGTCTAAACGTCTCCTCTTGACCTCTAGCGGATCGATCAGCCTCAAACGCCTGTAAAGCCTGATTAAATGCCGCCTGATCGCCCGTAGCCTGTATGTCAGACAACTGTTGCTGTAGGTTTCTGTCCTGCTCGGCAAGCAAAACACCCTCACGGTAGCCGCCAAAAGCACCAGAACCAGCCGCTTGAAGGCCGATATCTGCCGCGCTCTTATCGGCTTCTCGTCTCGCTTCTCGCTTCTGAACATCAGTAACAAGTTGCTGATAAGGGTTCATGTACTGATCAAGAACGCCTTGATCTGTTATGCTTCCCGCCTCAAATCCACTTTCAAGGTCTCTTGCCGTGTAATCCTGCCCAAGCTCTCTGGCAACATACCCTGCATCAAATTCTCTTCCTTGATAGCCAGTTTCGTACTGCTGGGGTGCGTACTGGGATAAAAGGTCTTCAGCTATAAACTGAGAGCCTCTTGCACTTGGATCGTAGCCTGCATCAAATTGCATTGGCTGATAACCAGTACCGCGATACATAGCCTGATAATCACTGCCTATGTCCCCCGCCTGATAGCCAGAATCAACGTCCTGAGCCATATAGCCAGAATCTCTCTGGCCTGCTTGAAAGCCTTGACCTAAATTTCCTGCGCCATAACCAGAGTCAATGTCTCCAGCAAAATAGCCTGAATACTGAGCATCAGGCCGATAGGCATTAGCGACTTGCATTGCTTGATTTGGGTCTTGATAGCCAACTCCTGCCGCCAACTCAGAAGCCTGCTGTAATTGCATTGGATCGCCACGATACGCCATATCAGCGATACCGCCCATAGCGTCCATTTCATACGGGTCAAAGTCGGCAAGACGAGGAGCCATGTAGCCCTCATATCCTCTTTCGCTTTCATACGTTGCCCTATCTAAGAGGTTTTCATAGAACGGTCTTGCGTATTCGGGCAAGTTGGTTGTTGTTTGCTCGACTTCTTGTACGCCACCGCCGCCGCCACCTTTGCTCATTTCTCAATCCTCTTCTCATAAACAACATATGACTGTTCAAAGTCATCTTGCTTTAGCCATTTCCAGAATCCCTGCCTTGCAGTGGCCTCTATTCCGTCACAACCTGAATCTTTGGCGAAGCCGTTGAACTTTTCAAGCATATCCCACACCCAGTCGTTGAAGTTGTCTCCTCCAAGGAACTGAATGGCAAGCATCCTTTTGTTTGGATAATCTATAAACTCTGTAGTGCCTACGCCCTCAATCTCTTTATCTTCATTAAACGCCAACCAAAGATGTTGCTGACCGCTAGAGATGACCTGAAAAAGGACTTCCATCGTCCAGCGCCCATTAGAGCGTATTACAGCGCGTTTAAGCTGATCCTCTACGTCAGGCCACAATGCATTTAAATACGTTGTAGGGGCTATTGTGATGGTGTGTGTGATCTTTCTGGGGGCGTTCTTGTTCTTTACCCGTGGTTCTCTAGAAAGGTCTCTTTTAACCTCTTTCTTTTCGGCTACGCTACTCATGCAGGCAATACCCCACCTTGTTTAGCTTGAATTGGAGCAGGCTGTCTAGTTGTTCCGGTTCTTGTTGAACGAACCCTATCTAGCATCTCATCTAATTGTTCTGCGCCAGCACTTGAGCTTCCATCACCAATGCCAGAAACTACATCAGCGGGAACAATGTACTCGTCAGGGCTTACTGCGACTGGCTGTTGATTGCCAATCATGCCCATAACCTCGTCATCCATGCCTCCACCTTGGCCTTCTATCTTACCTTCTGTTTGGGCGTTTGGCACTACCGATTGTAGCACTGTATCGCGCAACTGAGCGAAGACTTCACTGCCGTAGGTATCTACGAACATGTTAATAACAACCTCAGCTTGATCGGAGGGCAACTGACCTAGAATCGCTTGAGTTACCTGCTCCAAAAGTCTGCTTTCATCGCCTTGGGGAGTCATGCCGCCCTCGGCAAACATGTAACCGGAAGGTAACGCCTGCTCTTGAGGCGCTGAATTGATAAGGCTAGCCATAGCATCGTCACCTATCTGCGCTCGTATCTGCTGAAGCTTGGCTGTAAGCTCCTGATACCGCTGAGGGTCTCCTCTCGACCCGTCAGGGTCTGCCTTAGCTATGGCCTTAACCTCAGATATAACCGACATAATCTCCTCTTGGCTCATTTGAGGTGCGTCCATCTGTCGGGGAGGTTGATTAGGATAGATATTCATCTCCATACCCTCTGAACCCATAGATGGAGATAGGGAAGGAATACTCTGGCCTTCAGCTAAAGACACAATGCCTCCACTAGCCATTTCGTTTCTGTTGTATATCGGTACGGTCAAGTCTCCGTAATCGCTAGCAAAGCTCCTGCGAAGGTCTTCACTGCCAATTCCAGTTACCAAAGCGCCAGCCTCTCTTGCGGAACTGTCCCTCAAGGCTCTTTCTGCATCATTTGCATCAAACGCACCGCGACCAGTTCTTAAAGCATTAGCCCTCATCGCGCTCTCTACTTCAGTGGTTCCCATATCCATGTTTGCGCTTGGGTTGTAACCGCCTTTTCCGGGGAATGTTGGGAAATTTGGCGGAAGCTCATATGGAGGATTGCCATCGGCAGGGGGGTCTGCTGGGTCTACTGGGTCTACTGGGTCTGGCAGAGGCTCTCTAAAGTAAACTTTCTCTGCGCCGAATCCTGCGCGAGGGTCTCGACCTTCAGCTACCATAGCCGCTGACTCAGCCTCTAACTCCGCACCTGTGACAACTCTGGGGGGTCTAACTGAGCGTTGCGCCTCTACAGCATCGCCTCTATTGAAGTTGAACATACGAATATCAGAGGGGATTCCACCCCCATTAAACATCTGAACAGGCGCTCTGCCCATATTCTCTAGGTTATTGCGCTGGCGCATGTAATCTTGAGGGTTAATCGAAGTTAAGCCGCCTTGATTATATCCGTATGCTCCTGTGTATGGGTTGTTAAGAGCAGTGTCCTTCCGAGCCATCTCTACCGCATAGTCTCTCCGCGCATAAGCATCTGCCAACTCCGCATCTTTCTCGCCCTGCCTCTTACGGCCAGCCGCCCTCATGTCATCTGAAAGCATCTCGCCTGCTCTTGCGCCCTCGCCTATCGCTACAGGAAGGATTGAGCTTGGGGACATCAATTCCTTGCCGAACTGTCCAGCGAAGTCTAGCGGCTTGTCAGCGAAGTTTTGACCAATGTTCGCCCCTGCCTGAGAGGTTGCGTCAGCCAAAGTATCCGCCTTGTAGGCAATGCTTTCAAAATTAGGGGCTGGAGCGCCTACCTGTCCTGAAGGCATTGGTGTGGAGATAGGCGCATTAAGAGCCTGACTTCTAGCTATATCAGCCGTAGTGCTAGCACCTGTGTCAGCGAGGCTTTTAAGGCTAGCAAGCTCATCTGCCGATGATGCGAGGTCGGCTGTGGCATCAACCACAGCGGGATCAAGAGCCGCAGATGCCCCCTGCAATGCTGTACCAATGCCATAGCCAGTAAGTCCTGACATTATTCCCTGCTTCAAGTCACCCGTAAGGGCTGTGGTGGCAAGACCAGAACCAATCGCTCCAGCGGCGGCAGAACTTAATCCCCCCGCTATAAGGCTTGACCCAGCGCCAGTCAGGAATGTGCTACCCAGCATACTTCCAAGCAATGGCGCTAAAAAGGGCAGAAACGCCTCTGGCTGACCTGTTACGGGGTTAGTAGTCAAAGAGCCTGTAGGAGACAGAGAAGCAAGTCCTGCAACCTCGACAGGGTTCATGTGAACCATCATGCTATCGCCATAACGTCCGTGAGTAGCCATTTGGTCGGCAACCCCCTGCATTGGGCGTTGGTTTGCATATTGCGCGTTAGGGTTGTTCATTAACTTGTCTCCACACCGAATAGGTTAAAACTTACATCTACAGCACTGGCGTACACCTTGATGACATCGGTCTGTCCGAGGCATATACCAATTACTACAGTTTGAGTTGTGTTAGCCGCAAGGGCTTGATCGTAGAATAAAAACTGCTTATCGTCTGCACCAGCCCCTGCAACATGTACGCTGACCCTGAAGGTGATGCTAGAGCCTGTTCTGTTGCAAATAACTAAAGAGCTTACTGTTGTTTGAGTTAAATCAGGTACAGTGTATAAAGTGGTTGTTGTTGTGGCCGCTGGATCAAGCTGACCCAATACCTTAATAACGTCAGTCATGATGCACCCATCAATAGGAACTGAAATCTACGCATAGCTAAAGAACCTTCTTTGTCGCCTTGGGTTTTTGCCGCAGTTATTTCAACTTGATGTTGATTTAATGCATCCTCAACGGTTTTCCGAGTTATAGATTCATTAAGCATGTCGTATTGAGCTTGAGGGATGGGCAGGGGTGTTTTCTTGATAGCCATTATCTTCTGCCATCCTGTCTAATCTGAAATCTAAGCGTTCCAAGTCTCCAGCCGTATCCAGAGCCTGTGCTTTCCACCCTGATCACTGGGTGTCTAGCCCGCGCTCGCAGGTATGACTCTGTTGTTGACTGGTTAACAGTAACTGACGAAAGCTCTGTTGCATCTTCAAGCGGATAGTTTCTTCCTTTTACTGTAATATCAACTGAAGGGTCGGCTCCGTCAAACGAGAAGTCGGGTATAACCTTGCTCATAAACATGAACCCTTCACCGTCACCTATCTCAAGGTCTCCAGACTCCACATAAGCCGTCATAGCGGAGCCGTCAGCATCAAAGCCGGTCTCATGGCTATAGAGGTAGTTGTAGGTTGCGGCTGTATCTGTATCAACGCTCGTTGCTATGGGGCTATCTCCCATTCCTGAATCAAACCATGCGCCTCTATCTAACGTCCCTACAGACCACAGGTTTTCCTCGTAGTTGTACGTCACATAGTTGGTTATCTCTGTATCTCCAGTTCCTATAGGATAATACCAAGTAACCTCGGAGTATGCAGAGTTTTCAGCCGCAAATACCTTGTAAGATTGGCCGACATTTAAGTTGGAGAACACATAGTCCTTAACGGAGCATGGGAGAGGCTGAACTGAACCGTTATAGGCGTAAAAACTACCCTCATCCATAAAGTACACGGAGCCTCTCGCATTGATTGCCGCTCTAGGGGAAACCATCGAAACATCTGTGCTAACTGTCGAAAAGTCAAATACAAAAGGGCCGCCCACGAATCTCATTGAATGCAGGCTTTCATCTGTGAATACAAGTATCTCTTGCCTTGTCTGAACAGCGCCAACGATAAGTGAGCCAGAGTTTATTCTCGCTCCGCCTGAAGTATTGGTCGCGGTGGGTGTCCAGTCGGTTAAGCTACCCTGATCAGAGAATCGTATAAACAAAGGGTCTATGGTTGATGACCCAATAGGATTTACGCCAAAAGCAATAACATGCTGATCAACATCGGATACCATTACCTGCAAGGCCGCTGTTGGGGGGTTTGATCCTCCAAGTGAGGCATCGGTAATGTCCAAAGCTCTGTTTGCTAGACCTGCGGAAATGTCATAGTAATATATACCTCCGCCCCTTGGATTGAACACAAGGTCTTCGCCAAAATTATCTTGACTATATAGTCTTAGCTGACTTGATGCTGTTATTGCTGTTACAGAACCAAATCCTCCACTACCCCAAGTGTTAACGCCCCAACCCGTGCTTTGAACAAACGTATTCAATCCTGTGTTTATCTGATACGCACCAACAGTGCTACTGCCGCCATTCCCAGAGTCGCTAGCGTTGGCGGTTACGGTGTTGCCAGAGGTATCTTTTGCAATAACAGTATAGCTATTGGAATTTATTATAGATGCTATCTGATATTCCTGATTAAGGACGCTAGCAATAACGGTTCCACCAAGGCTAGCCGCGCCAGAGAATGTTACAAAATCATTAACAACTGCACCGTGAGACGTATCTGACACAGTAATCGTGGAACTTTCATTGGACGCTGAAAACGTAACATCACCCGCTGATGTAGTAGCCCTTAGTGGCGTGACATCATTGAAGTTTACTCCCTCAGTGATGTAGAACTTTAGGTTTGTCCCAACACCAGTGTGCTTGGTAGCACCCAGTGTGGCCCATGTGTAGAGAGACCTGCAAACACCCTGAAAAGTATTTAGAGAAAACTTAGTCCAACCGCCTATTTTTTCAGGGCGACCTTTCCTAAAGCGTATTTTGTCAGAATCAGTCCACCCCTGATCGGCAGTATAGTCTGTCCCTTCTTTGCTAATTCCAGCGGCAAACTGAATCTTCTGTAAGGGCATAATTAACCACCATAGGGAGGATTAAATGGAATCTGAGGCATTGGTCTTCCGCCCTTAGATGGGCCGCTTGGCATCCTTCCGCCCTTAGATGGGCCGCTCATTGGTGGCCGACCATACGGGCTAGGCATCCGAGGACTAGGCATAAAAGGTGGAGGCACTCTTCTTGGCGGTTGAGCGGGAGGTCTTCCGCCCTTAGATGGGCCGCTAGGAAAAATTGGGTCTCTAGGGTCTCTAGGAGGTCTTTGCTCGTAAGGAGGCCGAGGCATCCTTCGAGGAGGATTAGGCATAGGCATACGCTGAGGAGGCTGATACCTCTGAACAGGACGATATGGCCGAAACTGAGGATTACTCATAGACGGTGCGCGATACTGTCCACGCAAGCTAGCTATTCCTGACTGATCAGAAAATAATCCACTAGGAGGTCTAGGTCTTGCATAAGGAACGTAAGGCTCAGGTGCTGGCGCAGGGTCTTCCATCACTGGGTCTTCTAATGGAGGATCAAAGTTATCAATAGGCCGATTAAGCTCTTCAGCGGTTCTGGTGTCAATATCATCAGGGTCTATCGGGCCAACTACGCCAAAACTAGGATCAACTGGTTCCTGACCTGCATTAGGATCAAACCTTATTGGCCCTGCGATAGGGTTATAACCACCCTTGCCGCCACCCATGCGAGGTGTCTGCATCATCCGATCTACTTGTTGCTGTCCTTGACGCTGTGTCGATGGAACGCCCGTAGAGGCCGGGGGAACATATCTATATCCGTCCGTAGGAAACTGGGACGTTCTGTACGAAGGAGTATAGCTACTTTCTGATATAGGAAACTGGGAAGTGCTATTGGCTAGATCAGCCGTAGTGGTAACACCTCCCTTGCCACCACTCATTCTAGGCTGGGAAGCTGGCATGAAGCCCATTCCTCTAGGGTTTATTTGATTACGCCCAAACGCTTCGTTCTGGCCTCTCATTGGCTGTCTGCTACCCATTCCCATTATTGATACTCTCCGGTTCTTATCATGTTAGTGACCTCAACAGCCCTGTTACCGACCTGCTGGCTCCACCTAGAGTCCATAAACTCATCTGCCGCCCTGCTATAGTCTTTCTCAGACATAGCCTGCAATGCATTCTTAAACTTTCTTAATGATGTTTGACCTACATTAAAGGACAGGTCAACCATCGCATCTTTTCTTACAGGATCAAGCCCATCAAACCAATCATACTCTGATGATAACTCATCAATAACCCTATAGATATCGTTCGTTAACAGTGACAAAACCTCAGAATCAGAAAGACCTAACCCAGAATCGGAGATGTTTCTGCCAACTCCTATCGTTTCATAGCCAGCAGAACACTTATATACATGCCGTTTAACGCCTTCATGACGCTTTAGCATTATTATAAGCCTATTGAATCTAGACTGACTCACTTCTTTGCGGCCTTCTTCGTGTAAGCCTCGTTCTTTTTTGTATTAGGGTTGTCGCCAACAAAACGGCCCCTCTTGTCTCTTGCACGAACCAACTCGTCTTCCGGGGCGTGTTTATCTTCCTCTTGACTGGTTGAGAACAGTGAGGCTACCCAAGTAAATAATCCCATTTTATTTCTCCCGTGATACTTTCTGAATTTTTTCAACGGTACGCATACCGCCAAGACCAAGCATACCTAAAAGCACAGGCATCATCTCAGACATCTGTAGCAGAGGTATGGTTATCTCGCTTCCAGCAACCGCCAAGGCAAAGTTGCCCATTGGAATCAGTATATAATTTGAGGCCATGCCGATTACAGTTACCCAGCCCACAGCAGGTCTCCAGCCAGCAACAAACATTGATTTTGATGCCGCCTCGACCTTATTGACCTCCAACTGCCCCTTAGCGAGTTCTTGAGCGTGGCGCTCAGACATTGTAGCTATCTCATGTGCCAAGGCGTTTTTGGTATCTTTATCTTCGATAAACTTGTCAAGAAGACCCGAAACTGGGCCGATTAGTGCTTCTAGCATATCTACTTCCTCGTCATGTAGGCTGTTGCGCCAAAAAACATTCCAATTACAGATGCTTGGCTGAGAAATAGCATATCGCTCAGAGACGCTATAGTGTCTAATCTGGATTCTGGTATAAATGGCATAATAGGAAGAAGCGCGTAGACGCACATGCTAACCATAGCCACCCATGCCATCTTTCTCTGAGAGTCGGCTTTTTCTTCTCGGATAGTTTGATCGACCATTTCCGTGTGACGGGATATCTCTTCATCAGTAACAATGCCATCGTGATCTAAATCAAACTCTGAGTATTTGCTTTCTTTCTCTAATTTTTTTGGAGCCATTACTCACCCAGCACCTTCATAACCTCAATAGCGTACCAAACCGCTCCGCCAAGGACGGCAATAAACAAAACCCCCACGACATTCTTAATCATCTCGTCTCGCTTGGTAATGGCTCTGTTTTTAGCTAAACGAGCCTTCTCTCTGCGTTGTTTGTCTTCCATAAGGGATTTGTGCTGGATAGCCAGCATGTCTCGCCATACTAGGCGGGGAGTAATTTTCTTGAGTTCTTTTTCTTTCTCTCGGATGTCGTTTTTAGCCCAAGCAAGCTGAAGAGCCTCTTCCTGAGTGATGATGTGGTGTCCTTCGTTCACTTCGGACTCTATCTGCTCCACAGCCGCCTTGCTTTTAGTCAGGCCGTCAAAAACACCAGTCAACCCTGTAAGGTGACTGCCGCTCTCTTTTACTGTAGATATTCCCTCATTAAGCGCCTTGAGTATCCCAACTACGGCGGAAATTTCTGCGATCATTCAAACTCCTACGCAGGCATCCACTTGAACAAAGCTATCGCGCTTATAATAAACGGATACATGCTAAACATTATCAACTCAAGGCGGTCAAACCTTTTAGTTCCCGACTCAAGACGCCTTTCTATGTTCTCGTACCTTAGACTGCACTCTTTTTCGTGCGCCTCAAGCTTCGCAATGGTGTCTTTTACTGTAGGCAAGATACTACTCCGTGGGTTTGCGTTGCAGAAGATTGAGAATAGCCTTGGTGTCAGACCTTACCTCTGACAAGTCCTGAACAGCGTTATCAATCTGAATCTCAGTACGAGTCATCTGTTGCTGTAACTCAGAAACGTCTTCTTCGATCTCCTCAACCTGCTCTGCCACCTCTTCAATATCCTCCGCATTCTCAGACGCAGAAGCTTCGAGGCTGGCATAGCTAAAGATAGCGCCTGTAGCAACAACTACAACGGGCAGTAAACTTAACAAATTATGTGTCTTAATTTCCACTTACTAGCCCCCTATATTAGGCTTGGTATCTGGGAAGTCATCAGTAGCAGGCCAGTCACGCAAAGCAGTCCTATAAGTCAGGATGTTATCACGGTTGGGCCAGTCTGGGGTTTGCGAAGCTTTATCTGTAGCTAAAAGCTCACCGTCTCTCCAATCACGCGCCTCGCTGTGTGCGATTTCCGTTAGTTGCTCTTCTGTAGGCGCTGGTGGAACAACAAGCTCGTATTTTCCAGAGTGGTGTTCATCCACAAAGGCTTTGTCAGCCTCTATGGTGTTTACGACATCCCCATCAGAATTTAAAATTTTGTAAGTAGGCATTGTAATTCTCCTTATGCGTAAGCCGTGTAGTGAATAAAGACCATTCCGGGGCCGCCCTGACCGCTTAATCCAATGCGGCCAGAGCCGTCAAAATTAATCATTCCGCCACCGCCTCCACCAACGCCACCGTCACCAGTTTTTGCACTTTGAGTTTGTTGCTGATACTGAACAGTGCCTCCACCGCCTGCAAAAGCGCCACCATAACCGCCAGCTTTATTAGCGGAGTTACCCGCGTATCCACCGCCTCCAGCGCCCATAGATGGGGTTTGGAAATTATTATAAAACGAGTTGTCTGAACTATTATTACTCTGTGCGCGACCACCGCCTCCATTACCCGGCGTTTCGTTGGCGGTATTACCTGCGCCGCCAACAGCAACTTGTTTCCCTATTAATGAGGCATCTCTGTATAAATACGAAAACGCCTCTCCTATCCCCGAGGACGATACATTGGTGCCATTTGCTACCCAATCGTACTGAGTCATTTTGTCGTACCCAGCGTAGTTTGCACCACCGCCGTTAAATCCTAATAAGTTTTGAGCTAAGTTGCCGTTAACCTCATGAACACCGCCCCCGCGACCTCCAATGCCAGCGCCGCCTGTTGCAAGGTACATGTCGTTAGTAAACTTAGAGCCACCACTAGCAAGAGTTATGCTACCGCCTGCGTAGCCTGTTGAAGTTAATATAGCAACAGCGCCACCGCCAGTAGCAAGCTCAAGTAAACCTCTATTAGCACCAGTGACTAGACCTGCACCCACTGTGCCTCCAGCGCCCCCTGTCCGATTAATATCACCGTTTGAGGCTGTGCCACCCGCTCCTCCTGCCGCTCCGTTTTCAGTAATAAAGCCCTGTTTTCCGCCACCACCGCCATTAGCAGTTAGCGTAGCTGATAAACCTGTGCCTGCGACAGTCGTGTTGCCCCCAGCGTTTCCGTCATTAGCGGTGGCGGCGTATACACTTGCTCCTCCAGCACCTATAGTTACAGTGAAAGAGCCGCTTGTAGTAACATCAAGACCTTCTTTTATGCAAAGACCGCCAGCACCGCCCCCTGTACCGACAGTTCCTGTAGGTTGCCAACAATAAGAGCCAGACCCACCAGCACCAATACATATAATGTTTACTGTTCCGTTGCGAGGGGGAACAAAAGTTTGTGAACGTGTAAGCGGTATCTCCATGAGAACGCCGCCATAAAGACCTTGATTTACATTACCTAATAATACTGCCATTTTTAAATCCTCTTATAGCTGTAGCCAGCCGATTGTTCCGTCAACATACACAAGCTGAGTGCTAAAGCCGTTGTTTAGAGTTCCGTCCGCCGCTGTAGAATTGATGTTTGAAGAGTTGCGCCCAATTGTAACTGTACCACCGCCTGTAGCTTTTACTGTAACTACATCGCCTGCGGAAGGGCTTGATGGGAGAGTCATTGTTAGTGCGGTAGTCTTGTTTACAATTATTTGATCTCCAGAAACCATTGTGTAATTGGCTGTCTTGATCAGCCAGTCGTTGTACAAGCCGCCTACTGCCGCAAAGGATAAAACACCACTACCGTTAGTAACCAGAGCCTGACCGCTAGTACCAACTGAGCTTGGCAGGGTTAATGTAATATCCGCTGTAGAGGCTGGCCCAGCTAGAGTAACCTTATTAGAGCCATTATCGGAGTCCTCAAAAAACTGTACAAAGCCTGCTCCGGTAGCGCCATTCTTAACGTGTAGTCCAGCGTTACCCACTATTGTGCTTGCCGCTGTAACAGTACCTGCCATAGTGACATTGACAGTGCCTGTTGGCACCTCAATAACATCAGCGTCAGCATCGTTCTTAATGGTTACGTCATTGGTAGAACCTTGACCTGTAAGGATAAGACCTTCTGCGGCGGTGTAACCTATAGCGGCGTTATCACCAGCGGCGGTGTCTCCGTCAGGCTCAAAAGTTGCCGCTGTAGCCACACCGACAATATCCACGTTAGTTGTGCCTGTAGGGACAGTAAGAACAGTCCCGTCAGCATCATTTTTGATGGTGACATCGGACGTTGAGCCTTGCCCTGTAACAATGATGCCTTCTGCGGCTGTATAGCCTATTGCCGCCGCATCACCTGATGCCGTGTCGCCTGATGGCTGTACGGTGTCAGCCACAAACAAATCTCCTGCTACTGACAGGTCAGTCATAACGTCATACAAGACAGCGCCGCTTCCAGCACCGTCTGAAGCTATTACCTTGGTCTGCCCAGCCGCTACAGCAACATTAGCACCAGAACCCTGTGTAAATGTAAGCGTATAGCTTGTAGCGTTTTCAATAAACCAAACCTTAGATATGGTGTTTGGCGCTAGGGTTATCGTTGATGCTTGACCGCCCCCAGTTAGCTTCAGATATAAAGACCTAAGCTCTCCATTCGTAGCAGTTCCATCGGGCATTGTGATTGTGGAGGATGATGCGTCAGCAACTGCCTTAGTCGCATAGCCCATAGCCTCACCGATTAACTCTAGGTTAACATTCGTCTCAGTACCCCATGTACCAGAAGAGTCACCTGTTGCGATCTCCTTCAGTCTGAGATCATTTACATAAGTTGCCATTTAAGCTACCTCTCGCCAATCTGTAGTTTGACCCGTCACAATCAGCCCGTACACGTTACTTGTGCCTTCACTTACTGTTAGTGGGTCGGTAGTTGTTATCGTAATGTCTGCACCCGCAGAAGCCGTTACCGATGATGTTGCTAATGATACCTGTGCGCCAGTTACATTAACCAATGCTGGTTTACGCGCTGTGACCGTAACGCTACCAACAGAAGCCGCTACCTGATTTCCCGTAACATTTATATCATCAGGAGTCCCCCAGCCATCAGTACCCCAGCCAGACCGACCCCATCCGGTTATTTCAGCCACTAGGCAATCCTTATTATCGCGTTGCTAGCATCCGCCGTAGGGAAGGCTATCGTAAAATCACCCTCTGTTGATGTTTTGTCTGATCCAAAGGCCAGAACCACAACAGCCCGATCAGCATTTGTGTCGTTGTATATTAATGCGCCATTTGCAGTTACTGTCGCGTTTGAGAATGTCAGGTCAGCAAAGTCAGTAATCGCTGTAGTTCCTGAAAGTGAGGGGGTAACATTTGTTAACGCGCCGCCTCCAGCGGTGTAGTTAGTGCCGCTAGCTTCATTAGTTGAACTATACGCCGTAGTAGTGGCCCCCAAGCTAGCACTGCTTGTATATAGGGCTAGCTTGAACGTATTTCCACTGCTGTTAGTAAAGTTGTGTAGCCCCTGCAAAAGCTCTGATTTAAAGCTGGAGCAAACTGCCTGCGATATCGCCATTACAATCTCCTAATTATTTCTGCCATTTCTTTCTGTTGGTTTGATTCAAAAACGCCCGTGAGCGTGGTTCTATCGCTTTTTATCGCTTCCTTCATGAAGTGCAACACGACAGTGTAAACCTGATCTCTAAATGCCTCAGCCTGCTCCCTTACAGCGGGGTGGCTAGTCTTACCAACAGATACGATCTTGTTTGTTGCTTTTTCAGCCCAAAACTCTACATCGTGACCTTTGCCTGACGTTGTAGCAACCTCTACTATCGGGGTTGATGGAAGCTCCATTAGCATTATGATCTGGCCTTTCTTACCGCGCCAGACCTGTAACTGTCTGTAGTGTCGTAGCCTTCACCCAGTATCTCTAGCTTGTCGAGAGACTCTTGGTACTTTGATTGATACTGAGCCATAAGATCAGCATCTCCTTTAAGGAACGTGTAACCTTCAACAAGACAGCCATACAACAATGCATTCTCAGCGTTGTCACCAAGCCAGCTAGTCCCGTCAGAAGACTGAGTAATCGATATAGGCTTGTAAAAGTAATGTAGCTCAAACGTAAATGCCGCATTTGGTGTTGGAGCCATTATAAATGTCTGATCATTAAATAGAGCGTAATACTTCGGAACGCCTGTTACGGTGCTAACTGGGTATGCTTCCCGTATAAAGTTAACATCTTTATTGAGCAGATACTCATAGCCACTATTATCTAGAGCTATGGAGTACAGCGCCAGAAAATCACTAGGGGTCTGAAGATACTGATTACCGGATGTGCAGGCACCTGTAACATTCTTCCTGAAGTTTGGAAGCTGTACAGACTTGAGTATTCTTTCCTCTGCGCGAGTGATTATGTTCGGAAGCTCACTTACGAAGGTAGACTCTGTAGTCTCAAGATAGTCTTGTATAGAAGACTTTAGTGTTGTAAATGTCCACGCCATTAGGTTATTTCCACCGTAACTTTTCCTGCGTGAGCAGATATATCTAAGCCTACAGTTCTACTGCCAAGCTCAGTTACACCTCCACCAACAGGATCAAATGCATATAACTCTCGACTTTCTGCCTGCGCTCTATCTGGTCGAGGATTCCTGAGAGACTGATCATCATTTGTTCTGACTCTACCCAACTGAAGTTGCGGCTGATCAACATCCAAAACGTCTTTGCCAACCAACAATCCTGTAGGGCGCTGATTGACTATCTGTGGAACCAAGTCTTTCAGTGGATATCGGAAGCCTGTCAGGTCACAAAACCCAAAAGCTCTTTTACCTTGAGTTCTGCTCAAAACTGGTAACCGCCGGGAGAAACAAAGATAGATGCTTTCTCTCTATCCGCATCAGCCGCAAGCGTCCACTGTGCCTCATACTCCGCCTTCATGACAGAAGCCTTTGCTCCCGCCTCTGCATACTTCAGGCAAAGCTGATAAGCCAAGCCAGCAACAAGACAAGGAAGATACCTAGCAGGTATGCTCATGTTAAGTGATGCTGGCGATCCTGCATCTTCAACCCTGCGAAGATAATAATAGGAAAGATGATACGTTTCTTGGCTATCAGGAACAGGCCACAGATTGAATGTTATTCCTGTCGGCTTTTTTTCCAACCAAAATTGCAACGGCTTTCCTGTTGTTAACTTGTTAGAAAGATGAGCATACTGACTTCCTGATATTCTTGTCAGAGTCTGATCGAACTGGCTAGATGTATTCCCGCTGTTTGTTCTCACAAACGCTTCAACTATATCTAGCTTATCAGCGGATAATGGGTACGTTGAGTCGCCTGCGGTCATCGTCTCCGAAGCAAAGTCTACAGTCCATAGGTTTAAACCTCGGTTCTGCCACTCAAGCATTATCAGGTTGATGCTACGCCTTGCGGTTCGATAGTCATAGCCGCTTCTTAACTCAAGACCAGCAAGCTCAAACGCCTCTTCTATAGCGTCTCCTAGGTCTAAGTCAAATGCATATGTTCCGCTTGTAGCCATGTCTATTTCCTTCTGGATTTAGCCCCAGAGCATTTCCATCGCTTACGGGATAGATTGTTTGGAGTGTTAGGGTCGTTTTGCTTTTTCTTTGGAAGGCGTTTTTTAATCCCCAGACTCCTAGCGCAATAGCTGTCTCCCTTGGATGTTCCCGGCTTTACCCTCGCACCACCGCCCTTTGCTTTGCCAGCCTGACCATAGCTAACCTTTTTCCCTGAAGAGGTTACCTTAACCTTTGCCTTACCTTTTCGTGGCGTAGCCATTACCTGTGCCTCGCGGTTTTCTTAGCAATCTTCTTGGGTTGCTTACTGTGCTGTTTGCCTTTTTTCGTATCGGCTCTCTTCTTTCTCGATGTAGCCGCATACTCTTTGTCTGTTAGAGCCTCCCTTGCCTTCTTGGGGAGATATCTTTCGCCCGTAGCTTTTTTGCCTTGGGTGCTGTTCTTTCCTGACTTTGTCCCCCACTTCTCTTTAGTCCACTTATCTAAAGACTTCTGGGATTTTTTCTTTGCGCTACCGCTTTTGGTCTGCTTTCCAGCCTGTGCGCGTGAAATAGCCATTACTTTTTGCCTTTCGCCCTTGCCTTGGCTTTAGCCGACAAGTCTTTAAGGTGAAACAGCTTTACGCTTGTCTTAGTGTGAGACTTATTACTATGTAAGGTTCCGTCAGGCATCTTGTGGGTAGAGCCTTTATGCTCAGTTCCGTCTCTTTTGTAGTGCTTTACGCCCTTCATTTGTAACCTCCACCCGCGTCTTTATAAGCTTTTGCTAGCATCTGAGCCTTTCTTGCGCTCCACTGACCAGCCTTTCCACCCTTGGTTCCAGCCTTGATGCGGTTAAACTGTCGCTTACGCATCTCAGGCTTTGTATAGTTGCCTGCCGCGTTTACCTTAGACTTTGCCTTCTTCTTGGCTGGCATTAGCGCATCTTACAGGGACGAACTCCCTGCCTTGCCTTCCCTGCACCGCGAACCTTCCCGCCTTTACGCATCATCTGCGGCTCCGGCATAGGGGGTGTAACAGGCGCTTTAGCGGATTCATCAATGAGCTTTTGCTTTGCCTCTTCTTTTTTATTCTTTCTTCGGCTTCTTTCGTTACCGATAAGACCCATAACGCCTAAACTTTTGCCCTGAGAAATGGCATATGCTGGGCTTAAAGCAGACAGTATATTTTTGGTTTTATCATCCATATCAATATCTCACTTCTTTTTAGTGCCGTTTCTAGACCTATTCTTGGCTCTAGAAGTTACTCTAAGATTGCTAGACTTGTTGTTCTTGGTGTTACGATCCTTGTGATCAACATCTTTCTTATCACCTTTTTTGACGAGACCTTTCTTTTCCATGATATCTCTGGCCGCATTGCGGTTAGCCCTGCGCTTTTTCTGCTCAGGCTTTGAGTGATAATTCTTGTACTCTAGCTTATAGTTTCTAGCCATAGTGCTTTAGAACTTTCATTACAATAGTGTAGCTGTCACCAGAAGAATGACCTACCGTAGTGAAGTCGATATCACCAGTAACTCCGCCACCCGCATTGTTGGGTATACCGGAGAAGTCAGAAAAGTCTAAGTTGTCTGAGTAGTCAGCGATAAGATTCCAAGCAAGAACATTGGTACTAGCATCAAAGTCGATCTTAACACTCATCCCTATAGTGCTATACCATATGCCATAGATCGATACGCTACTACACGACTGCTTTGTAACAGGGTTCACGCCAAGAGCAGAGACATCAATCTTCTTAACCGCGTTTTCGCCAGTACCGTCACTAGCATTTGTAAACTTAAATGTCGCAAACTGTGCGCCATCACTGATCGTCTGCGTTGCAACTGCATCAGCCATTTAACCGTCCTCACTGTAATTGGTGGGATGGCTGACCTGAGCCAGCCTCCTCATGTTAATTTTACTGATCACCGAACGCTGGAGCAGTTGCGCCAGTCACGCTACCAAATATCTGATAATTAGTCGCGTCTATACCCATAATAGTTACATCAAAGCCAGCGGGTACATTGATCTGTATCTTGCTGTTTGAGTTACCATCAGAGAAAACCGCACTAACTTCATTGTCAGTATCAAGGAATGTTACTCCGCCAACGAAAAAGTTAGCATTCGCGGGAGTAACGATAATTGCATCAGTTGCATCAGCCGCTCCGCCTGCATAAACAAAACGGAACATAGAGCCTGCCACAGGTGCTGGCAATGTGTATGTATTATCTTGACCGCCATCTGGAACAAGGATAACCCTGCCGCTGTGGGTCGCGTTGGTGAGAGTTACGTTTGCATCAGCAAGGCTAACGGGGGCATCACCTACAGTGACTACTTCGGTAATAGCGCCTGTGGTGGTGTTTTTGCTTACTGTCTTGAATGTGCTTTCGGAGCGTACTGCTCCAGTAAATGTAGTATTACCCATGTCATTCTCCTGTCGTGGGTGAGTCTGCTATAAAGCAGTCAGGATTAAAAGGGGGAAGAAAGTCTTCCCCCCTATAACCATACCATTAAACCTTAACAGGTCAATAGCATTGTTACGCTCCGGGCGATCCGTAGATGCCCAGCGGATCGGATACACCGAACGAGTAACGCTCACGCGCTTTATAGCGCACGTTACCTGTGTCGAAATCTCCGTCCATGCTAGTCTCTAGAGCAGTACGCTCAAAGTGCTTCAGACCGTTTGGAATATCGGTCATTACGAAGAAAGCGTTAGTGTCAGTCAGGTAGTGATTGACAGAGTAGCCTTCAGGTACAGCACCCATGTTACGAATAGCATTGAGGTCGTTATCGGCAGTTCCAACTCGCTGAGTAGTTTCCAGCAAGCGATCCGCAACGAACATCAGGTTAGGCGGAACAATCAAACGAGTAGGACGAGCCGCAATAAGCAGGCCGCGCTCATCTGTGTATCCTGCAATCGTAATGATCGCATTCTCCAGAGATGTTTCGTTTAAGTCAGCACCAGTGGCAGGACGGTTGCTGTTGAAGCCACCACCTACAGTTGGGTGACCGCCACCGCCAGCAACACCATCACCAACAGCAGTGAACAGGTTTACGCCGTCACCAGACTGATAAGCATTAGTGAAACCGTTGTTTAGGGGAGAAGCCGCTTTAACTTGCTTGGTGTATGCCATAGCGCGAGCAAGAGCTTTGGTGTAACGAGCAGACAGTGAGTCATACAAGTTATCTTCCATAGCTTCCTCGGTTATAGAAAACCCAGTAGCGATAGTTTCGTGGTTGTAACGGGCAGTAAAGGACTCTTGTGCTGAATCATAAGAGATTGAAGAACCTTCGTTCTTTACTGGAGCCGCCGCAAAGCCGCTTAACTTAACTTCTTCCTCAAACGAGCGATCAGAACTCTCTGTTTCATAAATAAGAGTGTGTTCATCATCATACTTCTCGTACTCAAGACCAAATAAGGCATTAAGGCCGGGGAGTAGCTCTTTGAGCATTTGTGCGCGTGAAATAGCCATTTCCTAAATCTCCTTAAACGCCAAGTTTGGTTTCGTAAGCGTGACTCAGTGGTAGATAGGTCACAATACAGTCAGTGAAGGCATCGCCTACAGTGCTGGTTGGGCCATCTACGAAGTCAACGACACGAAGAGGTAACGAGTTAGTCGTAGCGATAGAGCCGCCATCTAGAGCGTTCTTGCTTCGACCAATCGAGGTTGAACCCGCTGTGCTAACCGCAGAGATGTTGTTGCCAAGCCCAGTTTGAGCGATAGCCTCGTCACCTTGCATACGGAATAACAGTTTTGGATCATCACAAACATACGCCATGATATCGCTAGCGACAGTAGACGCTGGATAGTGCTGGCTAAATGTCATTTGGTTTGTAGTAGGATCAGTGAATGAGCATCCCATGAAAATGCCGACAGTGCCAGCAACAACTGCTGTTGTCACGGCGGCTTTCTCTACAGTACCAGCGGCAACCAACTTAACGAAATCGCCATAAAAAATAGCGGTTCCGTAGTTACTTGCGATACTAATGTGTCGAACTTTTCCTGAAAAAGAGCCGCTCGCACTAAGAGTATCAACTGGTTCTGCACCTGTTGGAGTTGCAGTAGTAGCCATGATGGCCTCCTAAAAATAGTTAATTACTTAGTTTAGGAGCCTTACCAAAAGGTTTAGCTCCTTCCAAAAGTTGTCTTAGAACTGCGCTCTGGATTTAACAGAGGCATTCTAGGATCATTTTCACGCAAATAGTTTTGGTCTACAGAATCCATTTGATTCTGAGCAACTTTCTGGAAGTGCTGTGTACGCGATTCCATTTTGCCTGATGGTGCCTTACATAAAAGCAGTCCACCAACCTCAATGTTGCCTGCCCATCTAGAGTTGATATCAGACTCAAGCATTAACTCAGGGTGATCTTCGGCCTTACAAGGCTCCCAACCTTCCCTAAACATGCGAGAAACGTGTGTATTATCTGACTCTCCCATCGTGGACGTTCGTACCCACCGAAACAGCCAACCGTCTTGCGGGGTTGGGTCTGGAAGGATAGATGCTGGCATCCATGAATCGTTAGCTCTAGCTTCTTCATTGCGTGAAGACTTTTCTCTGGGTTTGCGCTCTTCAGTCATTTCAGGTTCTCCTTAGCGAGTTGTCTGGCATACTGTTCTGGGGTAAGCCCAATTCTCTTGGCGAGAGAGATTTGAGTGGACGTTAGCTTCACTTTGCGCGGTTTTGCACCATTATTCCTGCTTGATGATGCCACTACCGTGGAGCGTTGATTAGCAGTCGAAGTCGCGGTACGTCCATCAGAATCGCTTTTATCCTGCCAATCAAATGTGGGATACGCCTCACGCATTCCTGAGTCAATAAACTCAAAATACTCAGACGTATTAGGTTTAATCTTATTATCAACAATAGCTTCTTCGTGCAAACCATAAGCTGTTGCAGTCATTCGCTTGTTGCTTGGAGACATAAACCAATCGTTCTTTTCAGCCCACTCCTTTGCTTCTGGGTCTACAGGAAGCGGAGCCTGCTGTGGTTGTTGCTGGGGTTGTCGCTGAAACTGCTCTTGAGCTTGAGGCTGAAACTGCTGTCGTTGAGCTTGAGCCGCAAGGTTCTGCTCATACTTAACCGCTTCTGCCATCTCGGCCTGCGCTCTATTTAAGGCTTCTTGAGATTCAATGACGTTGTCAGTGTCTCCCTCGTCATACGCCTTTCTATATCTATTCTTGGCCTGCTCTAGAGATAGTTCTGCCTTACCCTTTATCTGCTGAACAAGTGCGGCTTCCCCTCGCGTAATAATGCTCTCGTACTCTTTGTTCTTGTTGCTAAGAGTTTGAGCTACACGAACTGCCTCTTCACGCATCCTTTCAGCCGCTTCTCGCTGTCGGCGTTCCTCATTCTGCTCATAGCGAAGCTTGTTGATTCTTTTCTGAACCTTATCGCTATAGCCAGATAGTTCATCGTCATCTTCGCTTTCATCAGAGGCTTCCGCTTTGGGCGCTCGTCTGTCTTCAACGGGACGATCATCTATAGTCTCGATCTCAATGTCAGAAGACTCGTCTTCAGTCTTCTTGGCACTGCTCTTAACTATTGTAGTTTTAACGCCAAAGAATTTATCTTCGGCACTGCTTTCAACGTCTACTGCTTCATTAGATTCACTCATACTTTAACTATGCCTCTTGGGTCTTCGACTACAGCTTCAACACTGTCATCGTTGATTAACCGGAACTCTTTGCCTTGCACTTTGAATCTAGTGCCTGAGTAAGATCGCATCAAAACCCAATCTCCCTCTTTGCAAAAAGCGCCAGACGGGAATCGTTGAGGATCGCTGTAAGTGTCTGGGCCAAGTTTAAGCACCATTCCTACAATCGAACCAACCTCTTCGTCTTGCAACGACCTAGCGGATTTAATAATTCCGCCTTCCGTCTTTTCATCTGGCTCAGGTAAAGCAATCAATATTTTATAGCCCTGCGGCTTAGGCAACTGATTAGCCTTGCGAGAAGTTTCTTTCTCGTCTTTTTTTGACGGTTTAGACAAATCTGTCATCAGTCTGACCTTCTGCACTGGAAAAAAACGTCCAGAGTCGTTGTGCGTTACTGGATGTAACGAATTAGTCGCTTTCTAGCTTGGCCTGCAAGTCTAGAAGTTCTCTCTCTGCAAGGGCTAAACCCTCGATTATTCCGCAACACTTTTGGTAGTCGGAAAATTCTTTACATGCGCCACCACTAACATGGTCGCTCATATCATTCATTTGGGCGCGTATCTTCTCTCTAAGATACTCCCAAGAATTATTCTGCGCTCTTGACATTGAATAGGCTCTCCGCTAAATCCTTGCCAATCTCGATACCCTGAATCTGCTCTTTAGTTGACTGCTTGCGAGAATCCATCTCCTCTCTAGCCCTATCCTCAGCAATCTTGACAGCAAGCTCGGCTTTAGCGATCTCAGCCTCTTGATCAAGCTTCTGCATATCGTAATCAGCCTTGCTTCTAGCCTTAGCGATTTCAAGTTGCATCTTGGCCTGATCAATCTGAGCCTTAGCCATAGCAGACTGCTCTTTAATTTGAAGCTCACGCTGTGCCATCTGGACAACTGGGTCTTTAGCCTGCTCTTGCGCTTTCTTCTGTTGAGCCTCTTGCTGATTCTTGCCTTTAAGCTGTTCTGCCGCAGGGGCAACAAGTCTTGAAAGTTTAAGTTCAACGCTCTCAGGTAGGTCTTCGTTGTTTGCTGGCAACTCAACACCAAGCTCATCCTCAACCTGTTGACGATAAGCAAACGCCAAATGCTCTTGAACGTGTGCCGCCATAGCCGCCGCCATAGCTTTTGCCATAGGACTTTTCCCAGCGATTTCCATAATCTTGGGGTCTTCCATAAAGGCCATGTGAGCCTGAATGTGTGCCTCATGATCCTGATACATAAACGCCTTGACTGGCTTGTTGTTGATGATGTTCATGTTCTCACTGACTGGGTTAGTCGGCTTAATGTCTTCATCAAGAGGAATGATCTTATCTGCGTCACGGATGTTAAGGACATCTAGCATCTGACGGTGCAATAAAGGCAGATCGTACATATCAGGGTTCTGCTGAGATAACTGCAATGCCGCCTGATACTGCATGATTCGCTGTGCCATAGTGCCAGAGTTGGGATCGCTTACCGCAATAACATCTATTCGTCCATCAAAGTCCTCAGATATGACCTTGTTCTCTTCAGTCTGATATGGATATTCTGTAGGGCCAAAGTCATAAACAATCTTGGATAAAATACGCAATTCTTTACGCATTGAGGCGTGTAGCCTTGCCTGAACAGCACTCATCACCTTCATGGATCGCTCTAGTATGGCTAGAGTCGTTCCAACAGGGGCTTCTGAGTTCATATCAGCCGCTTTTACGTCTGCGGCTGAGGCAAATCGCCTGCCTTCCTCTACAATATCGCCCATAAGCTGATAAAGAACATTACTTGGCTCTTTATAAGGCAAAAAGCTAATATTTTCACGGATAGAACCGCCCGGAACGTCCACATCTCGGAACTCGCCGGGCATGATGGGGGTATCGTCACCCTTTATTCTTAACCCTCTAGATTTTAAGCCGCCGGGAAGATTTGAAAGCGTTCCAGCGTCTACAAGCTGTCTCAAAAGTGAAGTTGCAGACTTAGCCAAGCCGCCAATCATGTGAATCAGACCGAATCCATAGAAGCCGAGGCCGGGCATATACTGATAATGCACGAAATGCTCTCGCTTCATCTTCTGAGCGTCATCTTCGTAGTAGTTTCTACGGATAGACAACACCTGTCGTGAGCTTAGATCAATGCTGACAACGTATGGAAGCTGTATTCCAGTGATTTCTCCGTCCTGCATGTCCTCAAAGCCAATAAGGTCGAGGTCAACCTGCATTTCAAGTATCGTATGACGAGAATCGTTGTCGTAAGTTGATGAATTACCCGTAAGTTCTTGATATTTATGCTCTATTTCGTCCGTGTTGTCGCTTGCCTGACCTAAATCTACGTCTGCATAGAACCCAGAGACCTGCAACTTGCGTACTTCGTTGCTGGTTTTCTTCATTATGTGGGTGGCTCTTTCGCAGGTAGTGAGGTCAGAAGCACCATAACTAACAACAAAGTCCTCAGCAGGTACAAACATACTGCAAGGACGGCCCATAGTGGGATCAAAGTACACTTTTCTGAATGCGGAACCCGCTAGAGGCAGTGAGAACAGTAGTTTTTCTGTCTCAGAGCGATACTCTGTCATCTTTTCAGTGACAAGGTAGTTTAAATAATCTTGTACTCGATGAGCTTGCTTCTCTTTCATCTCATCAATAACGCCAACAACAGTGGTCTTTACTGGGCCACTGGCTGGGAACAGTTCCTGAATCGACTGAGACTGAAACTTAATAACAGACTCTGTGAGCAGAGGGTGGAATACGCCACAAGCGCCATCCCAAGGAGTTGTTCTATCCTCATGCTTCAAGCCTAAGAGGTCTAAGCCTTCAATGTAGACCCTTTCCCAGTCTGATCGGCTTTCTTTATCTGACCTGAACAGACCTACAAGCTCACTGGCAAGCATTGCCAAGTCCTGCTCTTCAAGATACTCAGCTAGGTTTGCATCGAATGCGACTTCGCCAGACATTTCAGATTCTGGGTCAAAGTCGAACATTAGACCGCCATCTTCAGTCTCTATTGAAACCGACTCTGGGTTAACGATCTCTATCTCCATAGCGCCAGACATCTCTTCAGGCGTTAGCTGATCTGGAGTAACAAGAGGTTTTTCCATTGCCATAAGAAGTTCCTAGCCGTTTTTGCCGAACTTTTGCTTTCTGGCCGCACCGCAACCGCGAGCCGACATGGTTACACCGCCATCACGGTAGTGCATAACCTTCTTGCCTTTTGCATAGCCGCTAATCTTGTTCATGCCATCTTGCGCCAGAACAGTCTTGCCGCCACCCATCATTCGACCTATGCCATCAGCCGCAAAATCAGGAACCATCTCGCCTTTATTGTTCTTAACCATCTTCATCTTACCGCCATCTGCGTAAGACATCTTGTCGCGTGGCTTTCCTCCGCCCATCATTTTTTTGGGCTTTGCTTCTTCTATCTTCTCGACAGAAGTATTGCCTCTTGTAGTTTTCTTTGACTTGCCTTTGAGTGCCGCTCTTGGCGCTTCAGACCTAACTCTTGAACCTGTTGTTTTCATTACTCAGCCTCTTTATAGAAGGTGCGCTCCCACTCTTTGTGTCGAGTGATTGGAACTTTGAAATATTTTAAGTATCTAGCTGTTCTTATCATTAACCAGTTAGCCCAAGACAACCAAAACGGCAAGGGTCTCATGTAGTCCAGAAAAAGAACAACTCTCTCATGATCTGTTTCGTTTACTGCAATATGCTCGTAAGTGTCATCAAACACCACGCACTTACCCTCTTCCCACTTGTAGGGCTTGCCATCAACTACCAGTGTACAGCCATTCCCTTGCTTTGGGATGATTAATCCTAAATGAATCCTTATTATCCCACACCACGGCCCTTCATGCGGCATAAGCATTTTGTTTGGCCCTAAAATAGAAAAATAAGCAGAGACTATATTTCTGTGCTTATCTAGAAATGCCATTGTGTTGGGGCATTCTTGACAGTTCCTATCGAACCTTACAGTGCCAGCCTTGAGGAAAAACATCTTCCATTTGTCATCATTTGATATGTATATCTGGTCTGGGCTTATATCCTGAAACGGGGTAAGCTCCTTAGACCTCAACATAACCCTTCGCAACTCCGCGAGTATTATAGGGAAATGAAACTCAATCTCTTCAGTAATAGGGAAGTCTTTGTTGTCAAAATACACATGATCCCCAACCTTAGAGAACCTCCTAAAGATGGGTCTAACAAGTCTATTAATCAGCCAACCCTTTACTTCTATGCCTTCCATTAGTAGTAGGCCGCTGTTCTGTTGCGTAAAGGCTCTTCTTCTTCGTCAGAGCTTAACTTTAAGAACCCGCCCTGCCTAAACCTCAACAGCGCCTGAGTTGATGAGTCAACAAGGTCATCATGCTCTCCCGCAGGAAATGCCGCGAACTCCTCAACAACCTCTTCTGCAAACCTTCTCTCAGGTCGCCACACTATGCCAGAGGCGAATAAATCAGATACTGCATTCACTCTCGATATCTTGTCGTTACCACGGGACGGGGTGTAATCCGATACTGGGATGCCCATAGCCCTTAATTCAAAGATTAAAGGCGTTCCTGCGGCCTTTGCTTCGATAATACATGCATCGGGTTGCCAGTCCGTGTAAAGCTCCTGAGCGGCCTTTTTAAGCTCAGGAAACTCTAGTCGCTCTTTTAGTGCGTCTAGTAGAATAATATTCGCTACAGTCATGCCCTCATCATCTGGGGCGTAAAACACCCCCCATGTTGTGCAGGCAGAGTAATCTGATCTCTGTGTCTTTAGGAACGCCGTGTCCCATGACTGGATAATAAACTCACACGGAGGCGGATGTTCATGCTCCCATATGCGCCACCAGTTACGTTTGATTAGCGCCCCCTCTTCAGAGGTCGGATTTTGCTGATACTGGGCGTTCCACTTAGCTGAGGGCAGTTCCTCCCTTAGCGCCACCAGTTCAGCCATAGGCCAAAACTCAGGCCATAACGGCTTTTCTGACGGCATGATCGCTGGAAACTCAATCACCTCCCACTCATCTGAACCTACACGCTGAGTAGAGGACTTGATAATCTGCCCTGTCAGGTCTCTTTTGTGCCAGCGGGTCATTACAATAATGATCGCACCGCCCGGCTGTAAACGCTGTCTTGGCCCTGATGTGTACCACTCATGAGTCTTATCAAAGACTGAGGGATCACCGCTC
>Ga0208134_1000312_pt1 | contig 32012 bp, 27 predicted proteins | sample VirMetDEL_Mar_31_FD_184515 | JGI IMG/M metagenome (GOLD analysis project Ga0208134, IMG submission 184515) | Aqueous microbial communities from the Delaware River and Bay under freshwater to marine salinity gradient to study organic matter... | ecosystem: Environmental > Aquatic > Marine >...
AGCAATTGCAACAGTGGACCAAGTTGAACAAACTGGATCAGCGCATGTTCAAACTGTTCCGCAACACCATCAAGTATGGCGATCAAGTGTTTGTGCGTGATCCAGAAACATTTGAAATGTACTGGGTCGACATGGTCAAAGTCAGCAGAGTTATTGTAAATGAAAGTGAAGGCAAGAGACCTGAACAGTATGTCATTCGTGACATCAATCCCAACTTTGAAAATTTAAGCATTGCCCCCAAAACCACCAGCGATTACTATGTGAGTCGTGCCACAGGTTCTGTGGGACAAAACAATTATTCAGCCCCCAACGGTGGCGGAGGTGGCGGCTACGGTGGCGCCGGCGGCAACAGCAGATTTACACAAGCAATGAATGAAACCACAGTTGATTCTAAACACGTGGTACATCTGAGTTTAAATGAAGGCCTTGATTTCTTTTGGCCATTTGGACAAAGTATTTTGGAAAACATCTACAAAGTCTACAAGCAAAAAGAACTGCTAGAAGATTCAGTGCTGATCTATCGTGTGAGTCGTGCGCCAGAACGTAGAGTGTTTAAAATTGACGTGGGCAACATGCCAAGTCACATGGCCATGGCCTTTGTTGAGCGTGTCAAAAACGAAATGCATCAGCGCAGAATCCCCACTGTCAGTGGTGGTGGAGCCAACATGATGGATGCCGCATACAATCCATTGAGCATCAACGAAGATTACTTCTTTCCACAAACATCAGACGGACGTGGCAGTAGTGTGGATACATTGCCTGGGGGAACAGGCCTTGGTGAAATTGATGACTTGAAGTATTTCAACAACAAAATGGCACGTGGTTTGCGTGTGCCTAGCAGTTACTTGCCCACTGGACCTGACGACTCGGACCGTGCATTGAACGACGGAAAAGTAGGAACAGCACTGATTCAAGAATATCGTTTCAACCAGTACTGCGAACGCTTGCAGCGTTTGATCATGCAAAAGTTAGATGACGAATTTAAGATGTTCATGAAGTGGCGTGGGTTCAACATTGACAATAGTATTTTTGACATCACACTTGGTCCACCACAGAACTTTGCCAGCTACCGTCAAGCAGAAATGGACACCAGCAGAGTGAGTACATTTGCATCGTTGGAGCAATTGCCTTATATGAGTAAGCGTTTCTTGATGGAACGTTACTTGGGATTGAGTCAAGAAGAAATTGCAGAGAACAGCAAGTTATGGCTTGAGGAACGTGACCAGCCAGAGCTCAACACCACACAAGGGCAAGACTTGCGTAGTATTGGTATTACCCCTGCTGGCATGGAAGGTGATATTGAAACCGGCGATGCATTTGCTGCAATGCCACCAGAAGGCAGTGCTGATATAGGCGCTGTGCCAGGCGCACCTGCTGGACCAGGAACTGCCCCTACTGCTGTTCCGCCCCCAACTGCATAAATACTTTTATGATTTTAAACGAACTGTACGAAAAGCAACCTGAAGGATATCAAGATATCTCCCAGGACAACAGCCAGCCCCAGCAAGGCCAATTGCGTAAAACTCGTTTGACATTGAAGCAACTATCCAAACTACGACAGATGTCGGACGTGAGACAATACGAATATAATGAAAAACTCAAAGATATTCGTAAACAATACGCTCCGCCTGCTCAACCTCCCGGCTTGTAATTTTACGCCAAAAACACCAGTTTTTGAGTCTAAAAGTACCAAGTTTATTATTTCTGAGTAAGTAATAAACATGAGCCATAACCTACTGGAGGAAAATTATGACATCAAAATTTGAAAAGTTAATTGAACACGTAATTAACGACGAAGAAAACGAAGCACAAGCACTTTTTCATGAAATCGTAGTTGAAACATCACGCGAAATTTATGAAAATTTAATGGACGAAGAAGTAGTCTCTGAAGAAGATGAATCCGAAGACGACGAAGAAAAAGTCGACGAAGGCATGATGAACGACGGCGACGCTGCTGACGATTTGATCACTGACGTTGAGACCGAAGAAGAAGGTATGAGCGAAGGCGAAGAAGAAATGGATGCAGCCGCAGAATTTGGCGCTGAAGTTGGTGCCGAAGCAGGCGAAGAAGACGAATTAGCCGACGAAGAAGATGACATTGAAGACCGTGTTGTTGATCTTGAAGACAAGCTCGACGAACTAATGGCCGAATTTGAAGCCATGATGGGCGGAGAAGAAGAAGCCGAAGACGAAATGGACGCAGACATGATGGATATGGATGCAGACGTTGAAATGGACGACGAAGAAATGATGCCAGAAATGGGCATGATGGAAAACGTTGATCTTAAAGCAGCCCCAAAGCCAGTTACTACAGAACCTGCTGGAACAAACAGCAAGTCCACAGTGGCCGCTAACAGTGGTGCTAAAGGCATGGCAGCTAGTCCAGTTAAAATGACTGGTGATACTGCACAAGGCCGCTCTGCTCCTGCTGCCAAAGACATGGGCATGACAACTAGTCCTGCACAAGGCGCCGCACCAAAGCCTGTTACAACACAAGCTGCTGGTGTAAACACCAAGTCACCGGTTTAATAGATTATGGCTCGTTATCTACAAGAACATCTCAGCTTCCACCAAGCACAAGTAAAAGTGCTCACGGAGGAAGCTGCTGACGGTTCTGGTAAGACCCTTTACATGCAAGGTATCTGTATCGAAGGCGATAAGCGCAATGCCAACGAAAGAATATACCCGGCTCACGAGATCCGTAAAGCAGTTGGCACGATCAATGAACAACTTGAAAATGGCAACTCGGTATTAGGCGAAGTAGATCATCCGGATGATCTCAAAATTAACTTAGACCGTGTCAGTCACACCATAGATAAAATGTGGTGCGACGGCGCAATAGGTTATGGAAAATTAAAAATATTACCTACGCCAATGGGACAACTGGTCAAAACCATGTTGGACAGCGGTGTTAAATTAGGTGTTTCAAGTCGTGGATCAGGAAATGTCGACGACCGAACAGGACATGTCAGTGACTTTGAAATAGTTACTGTAGATGTAGTTGCACAACCCAGTGCTCCAAATGCATACCCAACAGCAATTTACGAAGGCCTCATGAACATGAAGTACGGACATAGATTGTTGGAAGTGGCAAAAGAAGCTGGGGTGGACAACAAGGTACAAAGATATTTGAAAAGTGGAATAGTGAAGCTGATCAAAGATCTTAAAATTAGGGAGGAATAAGCATGTTAGATGCTATTAAACCGTTACTAGACAGCGATTTGATCACCGAGGAAACTCGCCAGGAGATCTCTGAAGCTTGGGAAGCCAAGATGACAGAAGCTCGTGAACAAGTACGTGCAGAGCTACGCGAAGAGTTTGCACAACGCTATGAACATGATAAAACAGTGATGGTGGAAGCCCTAGATCGTATGGTAAAAGAAGGTCTTACAACTGAGATCCAAGCAATTGCTGCTGAAAAGCAAGCTATTGCAGAAGATCGTGTCAAGTTCAACGGCAAAATGAAAGAATCCGCAACGAAGTTCAACAGCTTCATGGTTTCTAAATTAGCCGAAGAAATTGGCGAGTTGCGCAAAGACCGCAAGCAACACAATGAAGGACTCCAGAAATTGGAAGGCTTTATTGTGCATGCACTAGCCCGTGAAATTCAAGAATTTGCGGCCGACAAACAAGCTGTTGTGGAAACAAAAGTTCGTTTAGTCCGCGAAGCACGTGGCCAGCTAGAATCATTGAAGCGCCGTTTTGTAAAAGAATCAGCACAGAAAATGAGCAAAGCTGTAAGCCAACATCTAAAGGCTGAACTCAGTCAGTTACAAGAAGACATCAAAGTTGCTCGTGAGAACAATTTTGGTCGTCGTATCTTTGAAGCATATGCAAGTGAATTTGGTGCTACCCATCTCAATGAGAAGGCAGAAGTACGCAAGTTACACGACACAATTGCACAAAAAGATTCCAAACTGTCTGAAGCCATCAAACTTATTAAGAATGCAAAAGTTCTTAATGAGAGTAAAGAGCGTGAAATACGCATGATCAAGGAATCCAATGAGCGTCAAGCCACATTAGATCACTTGTTGGCTCCTTTAAACGAGGAAAAAGCCGAAGTCATGAGTAGTTTACTCGAAAGCGTACAAACATCACGTTTGAAAAACGCATTTGAAAAGTATCTTCCAGCTGTTCTAACAGACCGCTCTGTAAAAACCCAAAAAGTAATTACAGAATCCGTGTCCGCAGTCACTGGCGATAAATCTGCCCGTAGCCAATATGTAGAAGAAGTTGCTGATGAAACCAGCAATGTAATCGACATCAAGCGTTTGGCAGGGTTGAATTAATTTTAAAGGAGACATAAAATGTCACAACAATTATTAGAAGGTCGCTGGGACGAGACCAAGGAAGCACTACTTGAAGGTCTAAACGGTTCTAAGCGCAGTAGTATGAACGTTATTCTTGAGAATACACGCAAGTACTTGAAAGAAAATGCAAGTGCTGGTTCAACAGCATCTGGTAACATCGCCACATTAAACCGTGTGATTCTACCAGTTATCCGACGTGTCATGCCAACTGTTATTGCTAACGAGTTGGTTGGTGTTCAGCCAATGACAGGTCCAGTTGGACAGATCCACACATTGCGTGTACGTTACGCCAGTGCTTTAACAGACAACTCAGCTGCTGCTACTTCAGTTGCTGCTGGTCAAGAAGCATTGAGCCCGTTCACAATTGCTACAGCTTATTCATCAAGCCCAGCTGCTGCAAACAATGCAGGCACAACAACCACCAACTACCAAGGCGCTTCAACAGCTTCCATGGAAGGCAACGGCGGTAAGACAGTCTCTGTACAAATCTTGAAGCAAGCAGTTGAAGCCAAGACACGTAAGTTGCAAGCTCGCTGGACATTTGAATCTGCACAAGACGCACAAGCCATGCATGGTATTGACGTTGAAGCAGAAATCATGGCAGCTTTGGCCCAAGAAATTACTGCTGAAATTGACCAAGAGATTCTCTTGAGCTTGAGCAGTTTGGCCGCTACTGAGTACACATACAACCAAGCTACTGTATCAGGTACAGCCACATTCGTTGGTGACGAGCATGCCGCATTGGCAGTTCTAATCAACCGTGTTGCCAACTTGATTGCACAACGCACACGTCGTGGTGCTGGTAACTGGGCTGTTGTTTCACCAGCTAGTTTGACAGTGCTACAAAGTGCTACAACTAGTGCTTTTGCTCGCACAACAGAAGGCACATTCGAAGCTCCTACAAACACCAAGTTTGTTGGAACATTGAACGGTGCAATGCGTGTGTTTGTCAACAGCTACGCTACAGACTCAAGTCCAGTTCTAGTTGGATACAAAGGTTCTAGTGAAGCTGATGCAGCCGCATTCTATTGCCCATACATTCCATTGATGAGCAGTGGAGTTGTGTTGGATCCATCAACATTCGAACCAGTCGTGTCATTTATGACTCGCTACGGGTTTGTAGAGTTGACCAACACTGCAAGTTCATTCGGTAATGCTGCCGACTACGTGGGAGAGATAGCTGTGCAAAACTTGTCTTTCTCTTAATCAGAAAAAGACTTTTCGGAAACGAAAAACAAAAAGGCCCTTCGGGGCCTTTTTTATTGATACCTGCTTTGATATTGTTTATTGGGGATATTGCAGTACAGCATAAATAAACATATGAAAGATATTGATAAAATTAAACCCTACACATACCTGGTCAAACACAAAGCCACTGGCAAAAAATATTACGGCAGCAGGTGTAAAAATTTTACTAAACTTAATAAAACTCCTGCTGAAGATTTTTGGAATCACTATACTACAAGTAGTGAAAATATCAATAATATTATTAAATCAGAAGGTAAAGAATCTTTTGAGTATGAGATACGCAGAACATTTGATTCTGTTGAAGAAATGGCTAACTGGGAAACACGGGTGCTTACAAGATGTCGTGTATTAGAAAGACAAGATATTTGGTTAAACGGTAATGTTGCTGGTAAAAAAATACTCACAGAAGCAGGAGTTAAAAAAATCAGCATCACACATAAAGACAAACCTAAAACAGAAGAACATAAAAAGAAAATAAAAGAAGGCAACATAGGAAAAAATAAAGGAAGAATACAAACTAAAGAGCATCGACGTAAAAATTCAGAAGCAAACAGCGGTAAAAATAATCCTATGTACGGGCCCTGTTCGGAAGAAAGAGCTGCAAATATAAGTGCCGCCAAAAAAGGAAAGCCTGCTAAAAACAAAGGCACAGCAATGACCGAAGAGCAAAAAGCAATTATCCGTGCTACCAAAGAAAAGAACAAAGTAATGTTAACATGTGAAGTGTGCAACAAGACCATGCGTGAAAGTCATTTTAAAATGTACAAGCACGGTGTCAACTGCGCTGCCATAAATATCGCATGATCGCACAAATCAAATACTCAGGATTGTTTCCAGAAAAGCATGCTAGCCCTGTAGGAACAGCATTGGGTCTCAACCAACCCAGGCCTGCACCAGTGCCACCAGTTCCGGTTGTACAAAAGCCAGTTAAATCTTAAACAGCTTCAAGTGCAAGTTGATTTTTTTCACAACTGACGCCCAGTCGCCCATTGCGGGCTGACGGAACAATCTGGCTGTGGCATACCACGGAGTGTCGTCTCTGTTGAGCAGCCAGCGCCAGCACGGTGCATAGTTGTTCAACATGATCCAAGTGGGCTTGCCCAATGCTGCACTCAAGTGTGCTGTGGCAGTGTCAACACTGGTGACCACATCAAGATTGGCAATCAGCCCGGCTGTGTCAGCAAATGCAGGAGTACCACCTGGAAAACAATGCACACCTGCGTCAACCAGTTGCTGTTGTTCTTCCGCTGTGCAATCAGCTTGCAAGTTGTACCAGTCATAATTGGGATTAGTTTTGACCAGTTCAAGCATGTGCTCAAACGGCATTGCTTTGTGTTGGTTGATCCAACTGTCGCGTCTGCCACTCCACGCAAACCCCACTCGTAGTTTGTTTTTGGAACCCAAGTTTCTACGCCAGTTGTCGATCAACAGTCGCCCAGGATCCAGGTATTGAATAGTAGTGGGCAAGTTCTCAACACGCACATTTATTTTTCCGGGAATACTCATCAGTGGAATCCAATAATCAAAGTGTTCACCTGGGTCTTGGTTATAGGTCAGTACTTGAACTCCTTGCCCTACGCCACTTGACTGTATCAGTGACACCATGGCATCAGTCACTTGTATGGTCACAGCAGCACCGATGTTCTTTAAGTTTTGTACAAAGCGCACAAACTGAATAATGTCTCCGTGTCCTTGTTCGCCACGTACAAAAATACTTTTGCCTTGCAAGTCTTCGCTGTTCCAAACTGGCCAAGGATAGTCTGGCAGTGTGCCTTTCATGTGTTCAAAGTTGTGTCTGGCTTCGTATGCAGGCCACCCCTGTGCATAGTCACCGCTCATCAAGTAGGCCACAGCAAGATTAAAATGGTTGGTCACAGTGTTGCTATCAAGTTGCACAGCACGTTGATTGAACGGAATAGCACCTGCAGGATCACCCAGTTCTCTTAACACATTGCCATAGTTGTTGAATGCACTGGCAGAGTATCTGTCCTGGACCATGGCATGCATGTACTGCTGTAATGCCATTTCGGGTTGATGTTGTTCTCTAAAAGTGTTGCCTTGAGCAATAAGAAGTTCTGTGTTTTGCATGGCAATATTTACACAGCTTTTGGGTTGGGATCAAAATATCATTATGGCTAAATACTTGTCAACACAATACGGTGTTTTATGCGGCACACCAGCCGCGTAGCAGCTAGAACCTGCATCGGACTTCTTTAAGGAGAAAACAAAATGGGTCGTCCTCTAAAAATTCAAAAATACAACGTAGCCTCATCAACACCAATTGATCAAGGTTATACTCCATTTGCAGCACCGACTGCAATGGACACAAATACTGTTGTACTTCCACAGCCACCAACATCACCTTTGCCATTCACTGGCGTAGTAGGCGGTATTGACAGCGCTGGTGTCAGTGCCACATATCCTATTGTTGCTGTGACAGTAAATATTGCCAACAGCTTTTCTGGTGCAGCAGCAGGCGCAATTATTCGTCAGAAAGGTGCTCGTAAGTTTTTGGTAGCAACCACTGCCGCTATTGATCCTGCAAACGCAGTAGTCGGTGTTGCGCTTCAAATTGCTGCGGTCGGCGATACAGACTGGCAAGCAATGGGTGCTCCTGTAGGCGCCGCAATTGGCACATTGTTCACTCCAACAGCAGCGTCAGCTGGTGGCTCAACTGGCACAGCATTTGAAGTTGGTCAGTGTGTGTTGGCAGCTGCCGGAACTCCAACTGCTGGCAATATGAATATTGCTATGGCAGTTGCTGATGACAGTACCAACGTTTACATCAGCAAGTTGACCAACAAGTTTGTGCAAGACTTCAACGGCGGCGGCGACGGCGGCGTTGCCAACACTGGCGATGTATGGGCCTACACTGCTACAGTTGACAACATTGACTACGCATCCAACTTCTTTAGTGACTCGTCAACATTTGACAAGTCTGGTGCAGAAGTTGCTACTTGGGCTGCTACTCAACAAAACAGCGACGGTACATTGAACCTAGCACAAGTTGACAGTACAACCTAATAAGTCAGTTACTTAATTTTCAACATTCAATCCCCGCAGTTAAATACCGTGGGGATTTTTTTATGACTGTGGCATTTGTGTTGGGAAACGGCGTCAGTAGATCTGGCTTGCCGTTGGAACGTATTCAAAAACTGGGGAAAATTTACGGGTGCAATGCTCTTTATCGAGAGTTCACACCCGATGTCCTTGTGGCCACAGATCGCGCCATTGCACAACGAATACAAGAAACTGGCTATCCTGTTAAAAATAAATTTTATACCCGCAAGCCCATTGAAGGACTTGGAGCACATCGTGTACCACAGGAATATTACGGCTACAGTTCTGGTCCAAATGCTGTGGGCATAGCAGCAATTGATCAAAATACCAAAATTTATATTATAGGGTTCGACATGGGACCCAGTGTGCACAATCAATTCAACAACATGTACGAAGGCACAGAGTTCTATAAACCCTCGGGGTCAGCACCCACATACACAGGAAATTGGGTAAAACAGTTGACAAAAATAACAAAAGATTTTTCTAAAACACAGTTTATTCGTGTCTGCGGCAACACTACAGCACGTTTACCAGCACTGGACAATATCACAAACCTGGCTCACGAGGATTTAGCGACCTTTCAAATGCGGATAAATAATCAAAAGGATCTATAAATGGCCACAGTAAAAAATACCAGCGACGATTATACCATCACAGTAGCGGATGGCCTTGGCACGCTGACCATTAATGCTGACCTAGATGTAGTTGGTAATATCACATATATTGACTCTACTGAGCTTAGAGTCACAGACCCGTTTATCACAGTTGCATACGACAACAACGGTACAATACAAAGCATGGGATTGGTGGCTCAAAAATCATCAACAACATTTGCTGGTTTACGGTTCAACACCGTGTCCGGTGATTGGGAAATTAGTCCTGCTGTTGATGGTGACGGAGGAGCAATAACTCCTTACTCGACTATTTCAACAGGCGGCATATCACCAGGCGCTCCGTTCAATGCTGTACAGTACAACGGAGCAGGAACATTTTCAGGCGATGCAGCATTTACATTTGATGCTGGCAATGCCAAAGTAAACATAACAGGTCAAATGGTGTTGGCCAATATTGTGTCAACACCTGCTTCTACTCCCAACGTGGCAGCACTATACAACAAAGCCGAAGGCTCAGGTGGCACTGGCGTTTATGTCATAAGTCCAACTGTAGACGATGAATTGGTCAGCAAAACCAAAGCAATTGTATTCGGCATTATATTTTAAGGAACAAAAATGGCAATTACCAACACTAGATTAGACAGCACTAATCCAACCACAGTATTTGATGCGGTGGGACAACAAGCTATCACAGTAATGTATCTGTGCAACACAACTTCGACCACTTGCACAGCAAATGTGTTTGTGATCAACAGTGACGACAGTACATCTTCTGCTGATACCAACATGGTATATTCGTCATTGGAAATTACAGCCAATGACACATATGTTATTTCAACTGAAAAAATTATTCTTGATGACAATGATTTGATCGAAGTGGAAGCCAACATAGCAGATTGCCTTACCATAACAGTGAGTTCAATTAGCGTATAACATGGGAAATTGGGTAAAAAATCGGGTGGCGTCCTCGGGCAGTACTGCAATTAGACTACCTACAGGAACTGCTGCTGATCGTCCTGGAATGCCAGTGTTTGGTCAGTTTAGGTACAACATAGATATAGCCGGACTAGAATACTACAACGGTACAAGTTGGGAAAGTGTTGCTGCCGGCGGAGCAATACAGTACACAGTTGATAGTTTTGTTGGCAACGGTGTTACTACTATCTTCACAATGTCGGAGCCCGAAAGTGCACCGCAACAAATTATGGTGTTTGTGGGAAGTGTTTATCAAATACCCACCACAAACTATACCGTCAACGGCGGTTACGATATTACGTTTACCAGTGCGCCACCAAACGACTTGCCTGTCAACGTAATTCACAGTACCAGTTAAACAACTAAATACCCCATAAGGGAAAAAATTAATGGCTATCAGTAAAATTGCAGGACAGATGTTAAAAGACAATCTTGAAAGAGATGGTGCTAATCTGGCAATTACAGATACAATAGCTGATACTCCGGTGTTGTTTGTTGACGTAGTAAACGGTCAAATTGGCATTAACAATGCAACCCCGTCAGTTGCATTAGATATTTCAGGTAATGTGTTAGCTGGGAATATCACCACAACAGAATTATTGTCAACTGGCACAGCAAATGTTGCCAATTTACAAGTAGCCGGGAATGCCACAGTTGATGGAAATTTCATCACGGGAAACATTACAATACCATCAACAGGCAATATCAACGTCGGTACAAATTACATCAACAATGTTATTGATCCAGTACAGGACCAAGACGTTGCTTCAAAAAAATATGTAGATTTTGCAACAGGAAATGTTGGCAATTCTGTAATTGGTAATGCTATTGCTCTCGGAACTCCGACGGACAGTAGCCTTGTTGTTAATGTAGCATACCCAGGATGGACAACAGCAACTTTTGTCACTGACAGTATTGATGACTTGAATCAGGTTGCATTGAATATTGCAAATGGCACGTATGTTGGTCGAGCTGCATTTTCAGGAACACCAACAGCAGGACCCAGTCCTATGGCAGTTACATTTACTGGAACATACATTGGAGATGCAGACAGTTTTTTGTGGGATTTTGGCGACGGCAATACCAGCACCGCTGGCAACATAGTTGTTCATAATTATAACAACGTCAGCGGTGGCCAGTTTGATGTAACATTTACTGCATTTAATTCCAACGGCACGTATTCTGGCAATGTCTCTCTTGGAGCAAAAGGGTCAACTTCGTCGTCAACAGTCGAAGACTATATTACACTTTACACACCAAGTCCAGTTGCTGCATTTACCATTACCGACAACGTAATTGATACAGGATCTGGCGCCGAAGTTACTAATACATCAACTAATGCGTCCTCATATGAGTTAGACTGGGGTGATGGATCTGCCAATGTTGACATTGATGGCAATTGGACAACGCAAAATCACACATATAACACTGCTGCAAATACAGATACAAGATATGGAATTGTGCTATCAGCAACTAGTGACACTGCTGGCCCGTCACCTGTAACAGATGTATCGTCAACCGGTTTTATGTATGTTTATGCAACACAGACTCCGGCGTTTTCTGCTAACACATTAACAGTAATAAATTCTGCGGCAACCAGTGGAGGTATAGTTAGCTTTAGCAACGATACAAGCACTAGCCCAGGCGATACTGCAACATTTGGAGCACAACAAAAGTATTCATTTGTGTGGGGCGACAGCAATGTCAGTAATGTAGATATTCAATCTGGGCTAGCAGGCAATCCCAGTGCAGCCAACATAACACATACGTTTGCGTTGACATCTGGAGAACAAGCAGGCGGAACAGTTGTAAACTATACAGCAAATTTACAAATTTACACTGGGTATAGCACAAGTCCTTTTACGTCAAGTGATATTGTAATCTCTGTAGAACCAGAAGTGCGCAGTGCATTTGCTGGCGTAGCTGTCACTCAGTCTGATGCTACGGGAGCAACAGCACAAACAGGATACATTTATACTGATTATAACGGCAATGATCGTGCATTGTTTACTTACGAAAATACAAGCCAAAACGGTAACGTATTTGATTTTGCCTGGGGCGATTCAACTACTAGCGGCAACATCAATGCAGGCAGCCCTGGCACACCTGGCAGCGGCAACATAACGCACACTTATACCACAACAGGATCTAAAACAGTTGCGCTAACAAGTTATGGTACACCCGGAACACTAGCACAGTCAAATGTTCAAACAAGAAGCAGTTATATTAATATTGCCACTAACCCGACGGCGCCTGGTGCTGTGAGTACAAAAACATTGTCATTGTCAACTGGCAGTCAGGGCAATAGTCCGTTACTGGCAGCGGCCGCAGATGACAACACAAGCGGCAATATACCAGCTGCTGGCTCAAGCGTGACACGATATATAACCAGTACACCTATTGTAAGTTCGACTATAGCAGATGCTAACACATCGCTGTCGACAAATACGTTGACATCATACATAAGTGGCAGTGCTACAGGCAATGTGACTTTTAATACTGCAACTGATTCTTCTGGAACATACAGTTCGTTGGTTGTCACCGAAGATGAAGACGCGCACACAGCAATCAATGCCACTTACCCAACAGGATTTTATAAAGTATTTTCTGCCAGAATTAGTCAAACTTTGGCTGCGTTGACAGTTGGATATAACGATTACCAACTGAGACATTCGACCACTGGCAACACTAACGCTACGGGTTTTGTCAAAGACAACTTGACTGTGGTACCTACAGTTGATACTGCCAGTGTAACAATGACAGAAGCATCTGCTGGAACGTACAGGTATATCTCCGGTGTTCCGTATTATAATACAGGCAGCCCGTCGATTACAGTCACCAGTTTGGCAGTGGCTGATTTAACTGGACAAACATATCGCAATACAGCAACTCCATTGACAGTTGCGTCGGGCACAACCGACGAAGGCACATCTGGAAGTATTATCAACTCCCAGAGCAAATCCTATGCTGATATCGACGGCGCTCCGTCAATGCTAACAGGCGGCATACCAAATGCCAATGTTGGAATTGCAGCCGATTACACACTTGGGAATCAAAGTATTTCAATTGATGGGTCGGCAAGAGCAGTTGCTACATTACAAGCGTCAATGATCAACGTCAACGGAACAAGTACCACAGTTCAGTTACCGACAAAAGTTCAAGTTTACAATTTATCATTAACAGGAATTGATGAATCTGCTATTCCAGTAAGTGACAGTTTAGGTGGCGGCGTATATACCAATGATGGTGTCCGTGTAGCACTAGGTCTAAGCGGAGACAATCCTGCGTTTTCGGCAAGCACAAACTTCTACACAGCTGATGCATGGTCTGGCGCTGAAACTGTTGCTGGAACAGATGAGTCAATCATACGATGGGGCACAGCACAACACTTTACAACTGACTTGTCAGCAGGTTACTTGCCAGTTGGACCAGATTTGAGCACTGGACGAAGTGGAACACAATATTTTACATTTGCGTTTCAAAGACAAGCCGCTGCTAGTTTCGATATTACGTTAACATCGTCCACCGGAATAGCTGGTGTGTGGATAGCTTTGCCAGGATCTAGCATCGACACTACTGTCAGTGCTGTTGGTCCAACTTCAACAATAAACGGATGGTTAGATTGCACTTTGCAATATAATGGCGCTGGAGTACCAGGTGCAGACACTGCCGCCGGTGGCAACGGCAGCAACGGATGTGCGCTCACTGGTGCTGATAGAATTCCCACAGCAACAGCAATTTCAAATGTCAGTTATACACAAACTTTTGGTGAACAAAATATGAGTAACTCTACAGGCAACAACGTGTTGGTTAGAATTGCTCTTAGTTCTGGTCAAAGTATTACAGCAGTATCAATCGGAGTAGCAAGCTAATGGCATCCGACTCACAAAAACTTGATTATCTTTGGAAAAAACTTGGCTTTGGTGCTACTAAGACAGCACCTCCGGCAAACAAGGAAGCGTTCAACGAAAGTATACCTAGCCCGTTGTTGTACCGTGCTGATTTAATATTAACCAACAGCGGAGAAATTCCGGCAGTAATACCAACTGCTACTAGTAGTATTATACAAATTTACAAAGACACACCTGGCGCATGGACACAAACAATTGAATGTACCGAAGACCTCACTGCACCTGACAACCAAACTTGGAAAACCAATGTAGTCAATTGGGTACCTTCGCAATTTGGGTCAACATATCTTGTCAAAGTTTATGTCGACGATGCTGGGTCAGTTACACCACAAACCACTGGCACACAACTGTTCCAAGCAGGTTCTGGAAATAGTGACGGATGGTTCTTTGACTATCAATCAGGCGTATTAAACTTTAACGATACAAATATTCCTAGTGAAATTGGCACAGGCGTCACTGGTAAATCCGTGTACATTGCCGGTGCCAGATACATAGGCGCTCTTGGGCTTGGCGTAGCCGACACAGGAAATATTACGTTTAGCGGCGATACGATTTCCAACAGTCAGGCCAATGGCAATATAATTTTAGAAGCAACCGGCACTGGAATAGTTCAAATTGAAGGAACTGCCGGTGTTTCAATTCCAACTGGTGACACAGGCGAACGCCCAAATCCAGCAATTGCCGGAACGTTGCGTCTTAATACAGATACAAATGTTGTAGAAATATACACCGGAACTGTGTGGAAAAGCGCTGGTGACGGGTTGTCGGTTGCCAGTAACCAAACCATTGAAGGAGACGGAGTTACTGATACATTTACACTGAATCAAGACGCCACAGCAGCCGGCATATTGGTCACTGTCAACGGTGTTAGTCAAACACCTGGGGTAGATTACGATGTATCCAGTGGTGATCAGTTGACATTTACAACAACTCCAATTGTGTCTGACACTGTACAAGTTCGCTTTATCACAGTGACCACTACAATTTCTGCATTGACAAACACAGTTGGAAATACCACAGTCGCAACCACTGCAAGTGGAAATATCAATTTTGAAATAAATAGTTCAACAGTAGCACAGATAACCAATGCCAGTATATTGGATATTAGTGCCGCCCATAGCCTTCAATTGCCCACATACACAGTGAGCCAGGCTAGCGGGTTAAGCAACGTAGCAACGGGACAGGTAATTTATGTTTCGGACGGAGCTTCTGGATCACCATGCCTAGCGGTATACAGCGGCGGTGGTTGGAAGCAAATTGCTATCGGCAGCGCCATTACAACCTAACTTTTTCCTGCACTGAGAATTAACTACCCAGTGCGGTTTCCTCACGAATTCGGTAAATACTCCCAGTAGTATTGAACGTATGGTAATGGGTACTGTGCGGGAAAAGTATAATAAAGGAGTCTTAAAATGGCTGTAACCAGAATTAAGAATAATCAGATAACTGACGCAACAATTGTTGCCAGTTCAAAGTTAACTGATTATTCGATTAGCGCAGGCAAAATCGCTAACAACTTGACTTATGGATCAAACTTAACAATTTCCGGGAACCTAACAGTTAACGGAAGCACAACCAATATTGACACTAACATTACAACCATTGAAGATCCGGTTATTTTGTTGGCATCAACAGCAACAGGCGCACCTTCAGTTGACATTGGTTTTCTAGGTCAACGTGGTACAAGCACAAACGTCGCATTTGTATGGGACGAAAGTCAAGGCCTATTTGTAACAGCGTTTACAGATACAGCCGAAACAGAAACAACCGTCAACATCACTGCTTATGCCAGTACCAAAGCATTGAACGTTGAAGCAACTGGTGATTTAAATGTAACCGGCCAAAGTAATTTAGCCGACATTTTGGTTGCTGCTGCTTCTACAGTTGATTTCAACACAAGCGTTATCGGCAATATTGGCGCACCAATTGCTGATGCAGATGCTGCAACAAAGAAATATGTTGACGACGAGCTAAGTGGATCAGGATTTAGTATCAGTGACGGTGTCACAACCGAAACAGTCGAAGGTGGCGACACAATTGAATTTGAAGGCGACACCAACATCACTGTTACCGTTGACCAAGTGTCTGGAACAGAAAGTAATGTTGCTGTTACATTGAACGACAGTATTACTCTTACTGGCAACATCACAGGTGGCAACTTGGCAACAGGTGGCGCAGTAAATGCTACTGGCACAGCTACGTTAGGTAATGTTGCAACTGGTGGTACAGTAAGTGCAACTGGCACAATCACAGGTGGAAACGTTGCAACAGGTGGAACAATCAGTTCTACTGGCACAGCCACCGTAGGTAATGTTGCAACTGGCGGCACAGTAAGTGCTACTGGAACAGCCACAGTTGGTAATGTTGCAACTGGTGGTACTGTAAGTGCAACTGGTACAATCACAAGTGATGACACAATCACTGGCGGAAACGTAGCAACAGGTGGTACTATGAGTGCAACTGGTGTACTCACAGGCGGCTCAATTGAAACAGCTACTACAGTAAGTGCTACTGGCACAATCACTGGTGGCAACGTAGCCACTGGCGGTACAGTAAGTGCTACAGGAACAGCTACTGCTGGTAATATTGCAACTGGCGGAACAGTAAGTTCAACTGGAACTGCTACATTGGGCAACGTTGCAACTGGTGGAACAATCAGTGCTGTTGGCACAATCACAAGTGATGCTACAATCAGTGGTGGCAACTTGGCAACTGGCGGAACAGTAAGTTCAACTGGAACTGCTACATTGGGCAACGTTGCAACTGGTGGAACAATCAGTGCTGCAAGTACAATCACTGGCGGTAATGTACAAACTGGTGGAACAATCAGTGCTACTAGCACTATCACAAGTGATGATACAATCACAGGTGGTAATATTGCAACTGGTGGAACAGTAAGTTCAACTGGTACAGCTACTTTAGGTAATGTTGCTACAGGTGGAACAATCAGTTCAACTGGTACAGCTACTTTAGGTAATGTTGCAAGTTCTGGATTTATTTCTACAACTGGTAACGTAAGTGCTGGAAATGTCAATACATCTGACATTGTTGGCGCAACAGTTACTGTTACATCTGCTGGCGCTATTTCATTGGCTGGTACAGAAATCAATGCCAACAGTACAAAAATTCTTAACTTGGCTGACCCAGTCAACGGCGGCGATGCTGCCAACAAGCAATATGTTGATTCAGTTGCCGAAGGTCTAAACGTTAAAGCAGCAGTAATTGCCGCAACAACAGCCAATATCACATTGAGTGGTGCTCAAACAATTGATGGCATTGCTATCGTTGCCGGCAATCGCGTTTTGGTCAAAGACCAAACTGCTCCTGCTGAAAATGGTATCTATGTTGCCAGTGCCGGGGCATGGTCTCGTGCTACTGACATGGATGTATGGGCAGAATTTCCAGGTGCGTTTACTTTTGTTACAACTGGTTCTGACTATGCTGACACAGGCTGGGTATGTACATCTGATGCAGGCGGTACACTTGGCACAACAGCAGTTACATGGAGTCAGTTCTCTGGTGCTGGTCAATACACAGCCGGCGAAGGTTTAGATCTAACTGGCGTAGTATTCAGTGTCAACGTTGACGAAGTTACAACTACAATCACAGGCGATGCTGTTGTGGTTAAAGCAAGTGCTCAGTTTGTGACACCAGATATTGGTGCTGCTACTGGCACAAGTTTAAGTGCAACAGGTACTGTTACTGCTGATGATACAATCACAGGTGGTAATATTGCAACTGGTGGAACAGTAAGTTCTACAGGTACAGCCACTGTAGGTAACGTTGCAACTGGTGGAACAATCAGTTCAACTGGCACAGCCACTGCTGGTAATTTAGTAACAGGCGGCACATTGAGTGTTACTGGAACTGCTACAGTTGGAAATGTTGACACAGCTGGAACAATTAGTGCTACAAGTTCTATCACAGGTGGAAGTGTTGCAACTGGCGGAACTGTAAGTGCAACTGGCACAATCACAGGTGGTAATATTGCAACTGGTGGAACAGTAAGTTCAACTGGTACAGCTACTTTGGGCAACGTTGCAACTGGCGGCACAGTAAGTGCTACAGGTACAATCACAGGTGGCAACGTTGCTACTGGTGGTACAGTAAGTGCTACAGGTACAATCACAAGTGATGTCACAATCACAGGTGGTAATATTGCTACAAGCGGTACAGTAAGTTCAACAGGTACTGCCACATTGGGCAACGTTGCAACTGGCGGAACTGTAAGTGCTACTGGCACAATTACTGGTGGTAACTTGGCAACAGGTGGTACAATGAGTTCTACAGGAACTGCTACTGCTGGTAACCTAGCAACTGGTGGTACAGTAAGTGCTACAAGTACAATCACAAGTGATGACACAATCACAGGTGGCAATGTTGCTACTGGTGGTACAGTAAGTGCTACAGGTACAATCACAAGTGCTGACACAATCACAGGTGGCAACGTAGCTACTGGTGGTACAGTAAGTGCAACTGGCACTATTACAAGTGATGTTACAATCACAGGTGGTAATGTTGCAACAGGCGGCACGGTTTCAGCAACTGGTACAATCACAAGTGATGACACAATCACAGGTGGCAACTTGGCAACAGGTGGAACAGTAAGTTCGACTGGTACTGCTACATTGGGCAACGTTGCAACTGGCGGTACTGTAAGTGCTACTGGAACAGCTACTGTTGGTAATGTTGCAACAGGCGGCACGGTTTCAGCAACTGGTACAATCACTGGTGGTAATGTTACAACTGCTGGTACATCTAGTTTGGGCAACATTGTTATCAGCGGCGACGACATTACAGACGTTGGCGGCGGAGTTGTTACAATTAACTCAGCTGCTGCTGATGTTGACTTTGCTATAAGTGGTGACACAACTGCTAACATATTCTTTGTTGATGCTGGAACAGAAACAATCAGTATTGGTAGTGCAACACAGACCACAGGTGCTGTATTGTCAATGAATGTTGCAACATCATTCTTGGCTCCAGTTGGTAACACAGCACAGCGCCCAACAGTTGGTGTAACAGGTATGTTGCGTTTCAACACTGCTCTCAACTCAATGGAAGTGTATGACAATGCTGCATGGACACCAGTTGGTCAGCAAGAGATTACAGTTATCACTGATGACCAGTTTGCTGGTGATGATGTTACTGTTGCCTTTACGCTAAGTGAAGAATCAACCACATCAGGTACAATTGTTGCAATCAACGGTATTCAACAGATTCCAACTACTGCTTACGCAGTATCCGGAACAACAATAACGTTTACTGAAGCTCCTGCTACAGGCGACGTGATTGACTGTCGTGTGTTGACAACAACAACCACTGTTACTCAAATTACTAACTCAGCACAAACTGCTATTTTAGGAACTAGTCAAGCTGGTAATCCACAAGTCAACATCACTGGTGACTTTGTACCTACTACAACCAATGGTTCGCAAGACATTGGTAGTGTGACTAATCCGTTTGGAGCTATTTACGGTGTTGCTTCATCAGCTCAATACGCTGACTTGGCAGAGAACTATGCAGCTGACGCTGAATACGCTCCTGGTACAGTTGTGTCTTTTGGTGGTGATGCTGAAGTTACGTCAAGTACAGATGCTGACGCTCGCGTAGCTGGTGTTGTTAGTACAAACCCTGCTTACACAATGAATAGTGACTTGGTTGCTGATCATGTTGTTACTGTAGCATTTACTGGTCGTGTACCATGTAAAGTTACCGGAACTGTGCGCAAAGGTGATTTGATGGTATCTGCTGGAAATGGTTTGGCTCGCGCCGAAGCAAATCCTGCACCAGGAACAATCATTGGTAAAGCTCTTGCTAACCATGATGGTGCCGAAGGTACAATCGAAGTTGTAGTCGGACGCTTCTAAAAAGGTTTATATCAGCAGGCAACTGCTGGTATTACCTGACAAAGAATAGGACCTTCGGGTCCTATTCTTTTGGCTAAATATAGCTAACAAACTGGAAAACAAATGGGATTAACTAAACCTCGCGCATCACAAATTTTTGATATTGATTACAAACAAGCGACTCGTGTGATCACGGTTTCCAATGTGACATTGACCGGTGGCGCACCGTCTGTGGTCGACGGAGTTTCTCTAACAGCCGGCGATCGTGTTTTGGTAACAGGTCAAAGCACTGGCAGCGAAAATGGATTGTACGCAGTAGCAGTGGTTGGCATAGGATCAGACGGTACGTGGGTTCGTACCAATGACGGCAACGAAGATGGTGAAATACAAGCCGGCATGATTGTAATGGTCACCGAAGGTGCTACCTATGCTGACACACAGTGGAAACTGACAACTGACGGCACAATTGACATAGGAACAACTGCTCTTGTGTTTGCTCCCAACACTAACGAAAGTTATGGAAATGTTGAAGTTGCTGCCTATCTCGATGGTAGTGCCGGTAATATTATTCCAATTGGAAATAACACACAAACGTTAGGATCAGCAACTTTCCAGTGGAAAGACGTATACGTCGGCCCCGGATCATTATACGTTAATAATCAAAAAGTACTCGAAGACAATTCCGGAACAATCACATTAACTGCTGATGTAGATCAAAATCTTAGTATATTGACACACGGCAATGGTGACATTGAAATTAATCCAGGCGGATTAATACAACTCAAAGGTAATGTCGAAGTAAGTGCTGGATATTACATTAGTCAAGCTGGCGGCGGCAGCATTCAGTTCTCCTCTGGCATTTCAACAAACACAATCACCAGTTTAACTGCTGATACTAATTTAACATTATCTGCACTCGGAACTGGATATGTATATGCCAATGATAACTTGGTTGTTGCCGGAAATCTTACAGTAAACGGCGATGCAACAAATCTTAGTGTAACAAGTTTAACAGTACAAGATAATATTATTACTATTGCAGCCGAACAAACAGGAACGCCGACAGTTGATGCTGGTATATCAGTAGAGCGCGGCGATTTGAATAACACATTGTTAAGATGGACCGAAGGGTCTCTTAAATGGCAATTCACAAATGATGGATCCACTTATCAAAACATAATTGGAACTGGTACAAACGAAGGATCTATTAGTGCCACAGGAAACATTGATAGCGGCAATATTAATGCTACAGGTAACATCACAGGTGGTAACTTAATCACTGCAGGATCAATAACACTTAATCAACTTTCACTAAATTCAGACCTAACAACAGTATCGCCTTTGCAACTTACAGCAGGCTCACTACAAGATGGTGTTGGCGCATTGCGTATTGATGCAGTTGAACCTGACATTTACTTAAACGACACTAACTCTAGTGGACATAGTACTGTAACATTTGCCACTGGAAATGTGGCAGCCGCTGCAATTGGTAAAAATAATAACGAAGACTTTTATATCACAGTTAACACTAGCAGTGGATGGTTAGATACCACATTTATAGCAGATCATTTAACTGGTAACATATCTCTAGGATACAATCTGGCGGTTACTGGCAACATTAATAGCGGCAATATAACCACGGCAGGAACTGTAAATGCTGGTAGTATCAGTGCCACTGGTGCAAGTAACATTGGTGATATGAATGTTGCTGCCGCTTCCGCAATTGATTTCAATACAAGTGTCATTGGAAACATTGGAACGCCTGTTGCTGACACAGATGCTGCTACCAAGGCATATGTTGATAGCTCGCTAAGTACATCAGGATTCAGCATCACCGATGGTGTCACAACTGAAGCAATCATAGCTGGAGACACAGTTGAATTTGAAGGCGACACAAACATAACTGTTTTAGTCAACCAAGTGTCTGGGACAGAAAGCAATGTTGCTCTTTCATTGAATGATGACGTTGTAATTGGCAACAGTTTAAGCGTAACAGCTAATGTAAGTGCAGGAAATGTCAATGGCACCAGAGCCAACTTTACTAATTTAGTAGGTACACTAGAAACAGCCACACAAACAAATATCACCAGTGTTGGTACATTAGGATCATTGAGTGTCACTGGCAACGTAAGTGCTGGAAACGTTGATGGCACAACCGGTGCATTTACAACTGTTACTGGTGCAGGAAGCGGTATTACAAGTCTTAATGCAGATGAACTATCAAGTGGTACTGTACAGAGTGGTAGATTAAGTGGCACATACACCATTGATATCAGTGGCAGTGCAACAACCGCTGGCACAGTCACAACAGCGGCGCAACCAAATATTACCAGTGTAGGAACATTAACCAGTATTACTGTAACAGCTAATGTAAGTGCTGGAAACGTTGATGGTACCAGAGCCAACTTTACTAACCTAGTAGGTACATTAGATACAGCCGCACAAACAAATATCACCAGTGTTGGTACATTGACCAGTGTTACTGCATCAGGTAATATTACAACCACTGGAAATGTCAATATCAATGCCCGTCAAGGCCTATATTTACACGATAACGACAGTTCACATTATGTTGCAATTGTGCCACCAGCAACTGTTGCCAGTAATGTAACATTTGTATTACCTGGTGATGCAGGAACTTCTGATTATGTTTTGTCTACCAATGGAGCCGGCACACTTAGCTGGATAGAACAAAGTGGTGGCGGCAGCAGCGGAGCGTCATCGTTTCCAAACAGCACAGTTACTCCACTACCAAGTTCAGGAGGCAATTTTGATTTAAGTTATAACTATGCACAAACCACACAAGAAACACCATTTGAATCAGGCGGCACAGACGCATTTGGTGTTAGCCTTGGTGAAGTGTATAGCATGATGGATCCAGCCGGCGATATCCCGACGCCAACAGATTTGGGCATCCTTGCCTGATAAATAAGCATAACACTAGGAGAACAAGATGCCAACGGTATTACAATTTAGACGCGGAACTACTGCACAGAACAATTCATTTACAGGAAGTGCCGGTGAATTAAGTATTGATACAGATGTAGATAGTATTCGCGTACATGATGGTTCGACCGCAGGCGGTTTTGAAACAAACGCCAAACAAGCACAATATGCTGACGTTGCAGAACGTTACCGTGCAGATGCAGAATATGATCCGGGTACATTGTTGGTGTTTGGTGGCGATGCTGAAATTACCATTAGTAGTGAAAAACATAGTAAACGCATTGCCGGAATTGTTAGCACAGATCCTTACTGTGTTATGAATAGTCCTAAAGACGAACGCAATGATCCGACTTTTCCTGCAATGGCATTGTTAGGCCGTGTTCCTGCAAAAGTAATTGGCGAAATCCGCAAAGGCGATTTAATGGTTGCTAGTGACACTCCCGGTTATGCAGAAGCATGGCGAGATGAAAGCAACCCCCCATCAGGCAGTGTTGTTGGTAAAGCAGTAGAAGATAAAACTGACGCAAGCAAAGGCACAATCGAGATTTCAGTCGGCCGACTATGATCAGAGAACAATATCGAAGTGATTACGAAGGTGAATTTGTAATCACCGAAAGTAGATGGTCTGGCGGCAAAAAATCACAAAACAGAGAATGGGTTGAAAACCCAATTGAAAACCAACACATCAGCGGCCGAGCTGCTTGTATTGCCAGCGATGTTGACAAAGAACGATTTGACTACACACGCCTACACCGTCATAAAGGCGGGCTACTTGGCTCAAAAAAACTACAAACATACGGATTAGGGTCTATTACCAAAGAGATGCGGTTGGATTTTGCTGTCGAAACCAACAAAGAAATACTCAGTGATATATTAGAACGAACGTATTCAACTGACAATATTGTTTACAGCACAACAAGAAACTGTTTGATGAATCCAGGCGAGTTTTACTTGATACCATACAACACTGTTATGTCTTTAGAAGCACTCATATTATGGTTGGCAGCATTTGATGGTCATAAAGAAATCTTTATGATAGGATACAACAACGAAACACTAGGATTAACCAGTGAATGGATGTCACATGTAAACACAGTTATCAGCGTGTTTCCGTCAGTTAAATTTACGTTGGTTGGTGAAGAAACCATTATGCCAATAGAGTGGCGTAAAAACGCCAATGTCAATTGTATTGACCATCGAACTTTTGTTACGTATTGCGACGTTAGGTAATACTGTTTTCAATAGTAAACATTTTACCACGCACAGCATCGAAATTCACAGTTGACCATAACCCAGGATGCATGGGTCTAGGCCATGTACCGCTGGCAATCCACGCCCACCCAATATGTTCTTCGTTCAATACTGGGGCAAACTCGTTGGCAACGCTGCAAAAGAATGTGTGATAAGAAAATCCTCCATCTGCACTTGTAAATTTTTCTATTGGAACCAACTTTAAATAGTCGGGCATTGAACCCAATTCTTCTTCGCACTCTCGAATCATTGCCGCCATCAGTGTTTCGTCTGATTCGACTTTGCCCCCGGGCAATCCCCAAGAATCTGGATGTCTTGTATCGTTGCGCAACAAATAAAGATACCGCTGTGTGCTGACGCTAAAAAACCAAACCCCAACTGCTGATTGTGTCATTATAGTACAATTCTCCATTGACCGCCTGGGTATAATCCTTGATAACTTTTAACCCAAGTAGTACCAGTCCACTTGTATTGTATTGCAGTGGTAATGTTTGTCACATATTGTAAATTGTCCGGACTCGACGCATTGTCAAATACCACTTGCCATTGGCCGTCGATGTATTCGACAATATCATTGGCTTTGGCAATCAATGGTTGTCCCAACGTACCTTCCCAATCGGCTGCATTACCTGTGTTGCTGCCCGTGGCCTCAGTTAACAAGTAACGTTGCCCAACAGCCGCAGCCGGTAACCCATTGCCAGGACCGCTACGTAATGGATCAATGACTGACCTCACTGGTGACAATGTGTTTTGTGGTTTTGTATCTTCGTCAATAGTAAACAACATAAAGCGATCGTCGCTTGGGTCATATGCAACAGTACCAGCAACTTCGGTACCGTCTTGTTGTTCTAAAAACACTTGACTGATACCAGGACGTAATACACCATACGCACCTACCAATCCGGTCCATAGCAAGTTGCTGGGCGGAGAGTCTGCAGGTGTTAAACTGGAATTTGGTTGATCAACCACTGCACTAGGACGCAGTGCTTGCAATTTATTACCAATCAACAATGTTTGGTAATCCCACGGAGTAATCACAACTCGTGTGCCCAACAACAAATCATTGTCTAGCACAGCATTGGACGCATCGCCGTTGGCGTCGTGTATGTTGGCAATAATACGCTCAACTACGCCCAACTTCTTGACCTTGGCCGGACTTGTGATCCAAATTGGCAACGAGAATGTCAATGTTGCAACATCAATTGCATCGTCTGTGCCAACTGGTACTGATCTAGAAGTCCATTGCGAAGATTCCAACTGAACAACACTCAAACTGGTCCAGTCAATGTAATTGTCTGTGCTTTGTATTTCCAATGCAGGGTTAAACAACACTGCTATTTGTTCCAGCAATTGAAACTTTTGGTTTGTGTTAGACGTCCATACATCCAGTTTCAATGTCAACTTGTACGGCACCGGCATCAATCGTTCAATTGTAAATGCATTGCCTTGTGTGGTTTCGTATGTTTGAGTGTTCTCATCGTATGTGCGTTGACGTACCGAAGTCTTGCTTACAAAATATGGTTCTTGCATCCGTGGACGATCGTAATCAAATCCTGAAATGTAAAACGACATCATCGGAACAGATGTCATAAAGTTTGCTGAATTATTTTGTATAATATTTTGTACTTGACGACTTGAATCACCATAACGAATTGGCACCCGCACTAGTGTGTGTGCAGTTCCTTCTTCGTTGCGTCCGTATTCAACTTGAAAGTTTGAAAAAATACGTGTGAATTGTAAAAGGAAACGACGTATTTGTTCGTCGTAAAAAAAGTACGGATTAGTGTTTGCCCCTTCGGTTGCCATTTTGTTTATTACCCGCCGTTGTCTGCGTCTGGTTTGAGTATGTCACTCAAACTTTGACGACTTGGAATAGCACCACGATCGGTGGTTTGCACAGTTTCTCTATTGTTAACAAATCCTGCTCTTAGTGAAGAATTCTTGTATGTGGTTTCGTCGTAACCAGCGGCTGGCTCAAACACAGGTGCAGTACGCACACTGTCTTCGATTTTGATCCATGATCCGCCATTGAATCGGAACAAACGATTTGGAAAGTAATCCAAGCGCAATGCATAATCGCCAGCGGCTGGATTAGACGGAAATCCAACACCGGCTGTGATTGGCAAGCCATTGGGAGCAACGCCGTCGCCTGTTAGGTAACCAACTGTGTAACCATCTGCACGTGGTGTAGTGCCTTCACCGCCTTGTGTGCCATCCACTGTTGGGTTTGAATCATCAGCGGTGAGTCCTGCTTGAGCAGGTTGTCCATCTTCTGCGCTAGGAAGAATATAAAATTTGACAGTATCGTAACCTGTCAACGGAACTTCCGCTGCGGCTTGTGTTAATATTGCATCGTTGATTTGTAAATCTTTTGTGCGTGTGGAAGTTTTTCCACCAATTGTATCTGGAGTTTTTTCTGTCCAGTAGTCAGTGTTGGTGATAGGAGTTCCTGGAGGAACTTCTTTGCTGGCAGTATAATATTTGTCACCATTGTTGACAACAGTACCAGCAGGATACAAATTACCCGGATCCCAAATGTTGTTTGGCTCAAACGGTTGCTTGGTAATGCCGTTGTATTCTTGGGCATTGACCATTGGTGTGGCTTTGACACGCCACAAGTGTGGCAACCAAGTTTGGCTAAAGCCCTCACTGGCAAATGATGCGTCTTGAATCACATACCATTTAGGCAATGCTTTAACAATACTGGTATCTAATGGGTGATAATCTTTTAAATTCGGAACTTCGATTACATCCCCGCTCATGAGTTTGCGCCCAACAGTATCGATCATATCATTATAATGAAATGTAATGAACAATGTGTCGTTGTTTAAAAATAATCCAAATTGAGTTAAATTGAAATCAATGTCCGATACACGATAAACACCACGTTGAACATATACATCTGGATCGTATTGTCGATCTCTATTTTCTAACAATAATAAATCTTCGATAAACAAAGGATTTTGAGTATCATAAACAGGCAATGTAGCATCTGCATCACCTGGATCACCCGTAGATGGTCCGATATATTTGTGGATATATATGTCAAGCCCGCCTACAGTATACATTTCGGATATAGTTCTATCCAAAAACTTGTAATCGGAGGTTTTATTTGGTCTATATAAACTTAAACGGGGCATAGTGTATTATTTAGCTATTCTTTTTGGTGCTTGACCAGAAAAACAACTTGTGCTATAATAACAGCATAATTAGCAGTTTGGAGAACCTTATGAATGCAACAGCCACCCGTGTCAAAGCACTAAACCCACGTAGCCCCGACACTAAATTTATGGGTCACGAACCCACATGGACAATCCAGCCCAGCACAGAAAGCCGAGTTGGGGCAGTGTCATTGGCATTTGCTTGGTACAATTACTTTTACAATAAAAAAGATGCTCGCGATATGGTTGTTGCATATTTAGAACATCATGGTCGTAAGGCAGATGTCAAACGTCTTCGTGGTGTAAGCGACGCTACTCTACGGTTGACCACTGCTTGGTTGTGTCGCATGAGCATGGTAGGACTGCAACTCACTGAGCACGAGCAAACACAACTCGACACAATGCTCAACGAAACACTTGGCTCAAAACAACAAGAAGTAGTTGTAGCAGATCCCAATGCGGCCACCATTGTCAAGATCACTATCCAAGATCGATTGCGAGAAAAACTAAGCGAATGTGCTGGCGAACTAGAAGGCATGTTTGACGAGTTTATCGCAGATGGTGCCAAAATGAGTGCAAGTTACAAACCCATTGCTACAATTCGTGGCATGAATGTGGCACCACAGATGGTCAAAGACATTGCCGCTATTTGGCAAGAAAAACTTCCTGAATTTGAACAAGCAGTGGCTGGCAAAGACAAAGAGCTCAGCGAAGCATACAGTCACCTTACCAAAATTCAATTGCGCAATGTGATTAAATTTTGCGAAGCAGTGATCAATGACTGTGGTGCATATGTTCAAATCAAGAAAGTCGAACGCAAGCCACGCCAAGCAAAAGTTGTTAGTCCTGAAAAACGTGCGGCCAAATTCAAGTACCAACTAGATTTTGCGGATCTCAAACTTAAAAGTTTGCCTGCTTCTAGTTTGGTGGACAAGAGCGAAGCCTGGTTATACGACACTAAAAAGCGTAAACTTATTCACGTTGTAGCAGACTCGCATGTGGGGTCTTTTACTGTAAAAAGCAACAGTATCATTGGATTCTCAACAGTGGAAAGCCAGCAACGAACTGTGCGAAAACCTGCTGAAGTCATAAAAGCAATGAGTGCCGCGGGCAAGCCAGCTGCCAGAAAGATTTATAAAGACCTAACAACTACAGAAACTGTGTTCAACGGTAGAGGCACAGAGAACTTGATCATACTGAAATCTTGGTAAATAAGTAGGAACGGAGTTCCTACATGGCCATTGAAGTTGAAACAAGTCTTAACACATTAAAGCAAGATCTTATTGAATATGTTCGCCTACAGTTGGGTTCGCAGATTATTGATCTTGAACTTGATGCTGAACATTATGAAGCGGCTTATCAACGCACACTAGGTGTTTATCGCCAACGTGCTCAAAATGCGTACGAAGAAAGCTACAGCTATCTAGAGCTTGTGGATGGTGTCGCCATTTATGATTTGCCACAAGAAGTGATTCAAGTCAAGCAGATCTTCCGTAGAACATTTGGCAATTCACAAGGACCGTTTGCATCAAATTTTGATCCGTTTGCTCAAGCACAGATGAGTGTGTACTTGATGAACTTCAACGTGTCAGGCGGGCTTGCTACATATGACTTTTATAGTCAATATGTTGAATTGGCCGCAAGAATGTTTGGTGGCTACATGAACTTTACATGGAATCCTGTTACCAAAAAACTACAGTTGATTCGTGATCCAAATGGGTCCGGTGAAAATGTACTGTTATGGACATATAACCTAAAGCCTGAATTCAACTTGTTGCGTGATTTCCAAATATCACAATGGGTGCGTGACTACATGGTTGCCAACTGTAAAATGATCATTGGTGAAGCCCGCGAGAAGTTTGCATCAATTGCTGGTCCGCAAGGTGGCTCCACACTAAACGGTTCTGCAATGAAATCCGAAGCACAAACACAAATGGATATCTTGGTGCAAGATCTCAAGAACTATGTTGATGGTTCAGAACCGTTGTACTGGGTAATTGGATAATGAGAGCAAGCGAGTTTATAACCGAACACACGCTGGTCTGGGCACGTAAAAAAGGTAGCGGCGCACCTGTTATGAAATGGCGTTGCACCAGCGGCCCACGCAAAGGCCGTGTAGTGCCTACAGCAGCCAAATGTGGCGATGCTCCGGACATAGCCGCAAAAGAACGCATGAAAAAAACACGGGCCAAAACAAAAATCATGCAAGCACGTAGAGCTAAAAAAACAAAAAAAGTCAATCCAACAAGCCGGCTGGTAGGACGTTTGAATAAAAAACGCTAGACATTATACATTGTATAGTGTATAATTTCAATATATGTGGAAATGCCTAAATAACCCAAACAATGAAATCCGAGATGTTGTAATTGTTACTGTACCTTGGACCGACTCATCAATGCCACTAATGGCACCTGCTGTATTACGACCCGTTGTAGAAAAAACCGGCCACTCGTGTTTGGCAATAGACTTAAACGTTGAAATATATCATTGGACACGACAACATGCTGATCAACAAGATCTGATTAGATTCTTTTTTGACGAGTATATTAGTACAAAAACTGGTCCAATTCTCCATCAGATGTTGTTATCGATTGCTCAAGGCATTGTGAGTTGGCAACCAAAATATGTAGGATTGAGTTTGTTTAGTTATGTATGTCAACATTCTGCAAAATGGATTGCATATTACATAAAAAAACTCAACCCAGATATCAAAATACTAGTAGGTGGCCCTGGATGTTTAGCAACGTTTACAGGACCTTCTGAATATATTAATAATATGTTAAATCAAAAATTGTTTGATTACCATATAAGAGGTGATGCCGAACACAGTCTATATGAGTTATTAACGGGCAATGTTACGTTCCACGGAATTAATTCGTTGAAATGGAAAGAATTAGATCAAGATGAACTACGTGCATTGCCAATGCCGAATTATTCAGATTATGATTTTGAAATTTATGATAAAAAAGCGTTACCTATTATTGGAAGCCGCGGTTGTGTAAGACAATGTAAATTTTGTGATTATATTGCTAATTGGAAAAAATTCCAATGGAGGACAGCCGCCGACATTTTTAATGAAATGTTACATCAAAGCGAGTTATACAATATTAACACTTTTAAATTCCAAGATTCGCTAACAAACGGTAACCAAAAAGAATTCCGTAGATTAATAGAATTATTAGCAGAACACAACATTAATAACCCAGGCAATCAATTTACGTGGAGTGGGTATTATATATTCAGAGATATAACTGCATCGTCCGAGAGTGACTGGGAATTAATCCATGCAAGCGGCGCCACTACGTTAATGGTCGGAATTGAAAATATCAATGAGCATATACGATTTGACATTGGCAAAAAATTCACAAACGAATCAATAGATTTTCACTTCGAACAAGCAAAAAAATACAATATTCTCTTGGCTATATTAAACATTGTAGGATACGTAAACGAAGTTGAAGCTGATATTGACGCAATAAAACAATGGCTCCGTGATCATGTACAATACAAAGATATTTTACTGTTACAATGGGGCGCCACACTTGGAATTTTTCCTAACACCTACTTATCAGAACACAAAGAAGAGTTGGGTATAAAAATGATAGGCAATCAGCCGTCATTATGGGTCAATGAAAGCACTGGAAGTAACCCCGCTCTTAGAGCCAGATGGGCCAAAGAAATACAAACCCTTAGTAAGCAACTTGGTTATGCAGTAACTGAAAACCTTGACAATCACTTTATATTAGAAACTTTAATAAATGACTAATTTTAATAAGTGCAATATTAAATTTAAATTTGAATTTGGAAGTATTGAACAACGTTCAATGAATATAACTGCAATGTGCAATAATAAGTGCTATACTGTTGACAAATCTGGGGTTATAGAATTTGAGATTTTGTTACCAACAACAATAATATTGGATGTTTCTGGGAAAAATTATAACACAGATACTATAGTTGCAGCCGACGGAACTATATTACAAGATATATTTGCAAAGATAGATTCGATAACCATTGACAATTTTCCATTGAACCAGTTATTTTTGCACCAGCGTATTACATTAAGTACCGATACTGATCAAAATGTTATAACTTCGTATTTTGGATTCAACGGCACTGTAACAATTGAACTAAAAGAGGACACAGTGTTTGCGCAATTATTGTCAATGAATTCATGAATAATAAATTAAATCCAACAGCCAAACTGTTCGATGCAGTTACGTTGGAATAAAAAGAACAATTAATAAGTTTGAATAAAAAACGCTAGACAAACTGTTATAAAGCTGTTATACTATACGTATGGCAGACTTAATGATCGATCTTGAAGGACTTGGCACAGGTCCCGACACCACAATACTAACCATAGCCGCACAGAGTTTTGATCCTCTGGGCAACGGCTACAACGAACGCTTTTATTATGCTCGAATTGATCTTGAAAGTCAAGAAGCTCGTAGCATACAGCAAGACACAATAGACTGGTGGGCAACCCAGCCTGCTGCCGCACGTGACGAAGCATTCAATGAAGCAGATCGTATTCCACTGGATCAAGCACTGGATGAACTTGGCAAAATAATATGGCAAAGCAAACGTATCTGGGCACAAGGTCCCACATACGATATGAACATACTGGAACACGCATACAAAAGCTACAGCAAGCCGTTGCCGTGGATGTTCTATGTGGTTCGTG
>Ga0208134_1000315_pt1 | contig 31933 bp, 48 predicted proteins | sample VirMetDEL_Mar_31_FD_184515 | JGI IMG/M metagenome (GOLD analysis project Ga0208134, IMG submission 184515) | Aqueous microbial communities from the Delaware River and Bay under freshwater to marine salinity gradient to study organic matter... | ecosystem: Environmental > Aquatic > Marine >...
AAAGAAAATGAACCAAAGGAAAAACTATTGACATACGCCTGTGGCAAAGAACCTGAAACACTTTGAGTAGACGAAGAAGTATTTACTTGATTAAAGTTTATACCATCAACTACTAATTCAGTAGATGATGAACTTAATGGTGTTGAACCATCAAAATACTGCGGAAATACTATTAGTTGTACACTCATTATACAGACTGTGTTCTTAGTGTTTTACTTTTCTCTACTTCAAAAGTGTATTGAATAAGTTTGTCGTTAGCTACTGTCTTCTTTACAAAACTTGAAGTAGTAAGTCTTACAGGTTTTACATATTGATTAAGCGCTGAAGTAGCTGCGTCAGGTTGATAGCCTTCTAAAATATATACTTCAGGACTGTTTATTAGTTCTTCAAACATTTCGTTTTCGATTTCACTAACAAAGTCTGTGTTCATTTTTATTTTCTCAGTAGCGTTTACTCTAAATGCTTTCTTTCCTCCTTTATAACTATCTACTCTATATGCTGCTTCGTTCCAAGTTCCTGCTAGTTGCTCGTATGTAGAACCCTTAGTTGATATGTTCCTTACTGACTTCTGAGTGAATGTATAGTAATCCCAAACTCCCCATTGATTTAACCAACAAAGTCTTATGCTTTCAAATCCTTTAGTATTAGGACAATTTATGTTTATAGTGTATTGTTTAGCTATTCTATTACTGCTATCATCAAAAGCTTGTATTTCTATTGAACCGCCCTGTATTGTTCCTGCTGTAACTAAACCTGCAAACATACTACTTCCGTCTCTCATTAAGTTAGCAGGAAAACAGCCAAAGTATAAAAGTCTTGATGATATTTCTGTACTGAAAGTAGTATAAGCTCCATTTGTTACTGTCCTATTTATACTTTCATTACCTAACGGACTTCCTGAGCTATCATTGTAAGTCAGTTTAATGTAGTCTAGATTGTCGTCAGGTGCTAAAAATGCAATCGTTCCGTAATCTTCTAAATTAGCATACTGAGTAGAAGGTGCGTTTGTTAAGAAGCTATCTGTTTGAGCTGCAAGGTTGTAGTTACTCAAATCATATCCAAAGTTACTTGCAGTTGCACCTGTACCCATTGTAAGAATATCTGAGTATTTTAAATAACCATTGAACATCTGATAATCAACTGATACTGTAAATAAAGCTTCAGGTGTTACTACATCACCACTTGCGTCTGTGTATTGTGTTTTAAACTGAATAGTTAGCCATCTAGCACCTTTTTTATTTTTAGAATACTTATCTATCAAATGTAAAGGGTGAGGTGTGTCATCAGTTGTACTAACGCCTTTATACTCACTAAAGTTTGCAGCCATATTATCAGCACTAACATAATTTTCAACTACTTGCTTAAAATCAAATATTCCTACTCCTGCATTGTTTGGTGTAGTTTTAAATGTAGCTGTAGGAGTTGAAGTTGTAGTTACTGATGAAGGTATTGTGTCACTTATATAAACATCAGCAATAAATCTTACATTTGTTTGTGTAGCTACTATTGTATTATTTGATACTACAAAAATTACCTCTTGACCTACAGGAAGTTGAGTGTATAAAGGTTTTTGTTCTATTAGTGTTGCCATTTATTTTACTGTTGTTAATCCGTTAATAATATCATCTTTTACTGCTCCTAACATTTCTTTTCCAAACTGCTTTAAACCTAACATTAAAGGTTTCTGAAAGAAACTTATTCCTTGTATTCCTTTTCTCTTAATACTTCTAGCTATTAAAAAAGATATGCTTTTCCTAGACATAAATCTACCTTTTTCATCTCTTGGAGCAATTCCTTTTTTTACTATCCACTTATCAAGCACTCTGCTAGGTGGTTGCTTTGTAGTGTACTTATAAGGACTTGAAATTGTTCTACCCTTATAATCTTTAAAACTTCTTTTTACTTCTGTTCCTGAAACTCCTTTATCTACAAAAGTACCGTAACTATCCATATAGAATTGTACACTAAACCCTTTAGCAGTTGTAATAACTTTAAAGCTTAATGAATTCTCTAAATTAGTACCACCTCCTTTAGATTTTTGTAAGTTTCCTTTAGCTCTGTTTACTACTTGTTTACCAAAGCTATTAAGATACCTTTCAAGAGCTTCTGTCTTCATTATACTAGTGCTGCAAAGACTTCTACTTGAACATCAGTTGTTGCTGAAGGTCTTACCTCTACAGTAACTAAATCTTCTAATGTAGGAAATGCAGGAGTTGCATCTTCTTCACCAATTAATGCTTCCTCAGCTTGGAATAAGATATGTGAACCACCTGCTCTAACTGTTACTTGATAGTTTGTAGCTGCTGTTACATAAGCTACTTTCATATCTTGGTCATCACTTAAATTAGTTATTCTTAAGTATTTACAGTTCTCTACATCTAAAGCACCATCTGCTCCATAAGGAGTTGAATTAAATACTGCTACTGTTGTAGTCTGCGTGTGAGTGCAAGTTAATATCCTTTCAAATACATCAACTATGCCTGTAGTTGTTAAGACGTTTGTAGAACCTCTGACTGAGCCGTTCAATACGACATTCTCTGTGATTGTTGTTGTTAAATCTGCCATTTTATAATTTTATTGTTATTTTAAATTTCTTCCATCCTATTTGAACTATTAGTCTTCCTATCTTGAACTTTAGCATTAGTAACCTGCACCGCTATCGTTTACAGGAATATTACAAGTCTGAAAATCATTCTGAACTAATACTCCTATATTAAATACAAACCCACAACACAAGTTATCAAAGCGTTCTTGAAATGGCTCTATTGTGAATTGGTCTTGTGTAAAGTAGATAGGTTCGTTTATATCATTAACCCCTTCTATTGATTGTCTTGAACTATGTCTAAGCATACCTATAATGTCTGTGCAAATAGCTAGAGTTTGATTGAATACTTCCTGTTCGTTATTCTCAGTGTTTACAAGCTTAGTTAAAAGCTCGTGCTGTTTAGTTTGCCAATCTGACTTTTCAGATACCATATCCATAATAAACACTTGGAAGTTATATGTCAGCTGACTATCACCTGTTACTACTGATGTTGGATTTACGTGCATTAATGGAAACTTCTCCATCTTCTCAAGATTGATGTCATAAATGTCTCCAACTGAAGTAGTGCTTATCTGTTCGTGATACTCGCCTAGTCTTAGCAAAGTGTTTACTACATTATTATAAGTCTTATTATTCACCATTTCTTTTTACTTTATTTTGTGAGTTTAAGTCTGTTTCATAACTTAACCAAGTTAAGCACTCTAACAATCCTAAATTCGTTATTCTTTCTAAGTTTACTATTTCAGCATTACACAATCTATAAAAAACCCCAAACCACGACCACTTCTCTGCAAAGCTCTCTGTTGCTATTGCGTCTTCGTTTCCTTCAGCCGCTCCATCAAATACAATGGCAAAATCTCTGACAACTCCTTCCCTAAAGTGTAAAAAAAAACCAATGCACTTTGCACTTGTTGAGCTGACATCTTTTTCATTTCTTCCGCCCTAAGCCGTATGTTTCCATCATAAGCATCAACAATATAAATATCATTCTTCTTTTCTTTTATCGGTGCATATAATACAGCCATTATCTCAGGCAAATTCTTCTCTATTCCGTTCTTTATAAAAGTCTCCAAATCTGCATATTGCCCCAAACTTATACTATCCAAATCAGGCATAAAGCCGTACTCAACACCATCTATTTCAATTATCCTTTTTAGCTTTGTATCTTGCTCTTGTTGTAGCTCTGCTATCCTGCTCATTATAACTGCTACATCTGATAAAGCTAATTCCTTTACTAACTGTTTAGGAATGTTAGATAACGCTGCTATTGTTTCTGTTGCTTCTTCAGTCTTACTACCTGTTTCAAAATCAATAAGTTGCAACCATTTTTCAAGAGTTACATCTTCCCAACTGTTAATCAATTTGAACTCTTTTACCTTACCTTCCTTTTTGACTTTTACTTTCATCTGTTATATAATAGAAATTTGTTGTTTTTAGTTTACTGCACATAATACTTACCTGCGTTTGGATTGTCTAGGTGATAAATAACATTATACCTTATACCGTCAATAGCGTGGTTGTAGTTATCTACATAAAGCTTAGAACCCTTGTCAGCGTATATGTAATTGTTTAACTCTTTAGCTATGTTTGTACTCTCAGGAGTTATTATAAGTTCATAGTCTTGCATACGAGTTATACCACTCTCAATAGTTCCTTTTTTTACAGGCTTGATGTTTACCCCTAAGTGTCTAAGGTCTGCTATTAGTCTTGGTTCTGCACTATCAGCAATGATAAGTTTGTTATCTACTTTGTCTAATATGATTTTAGCCAACTCATTTGACTTTATACCATTCTTATAGATATGTTCTTTTAAATATATCTTACGCTTCCTTTTGTCAATAGCTACTTCTGTAAGGCTGTCAGGGTCTACACTAAAACCAAAGTCCATTCCACAAGAAGTTTGTAAGCCATCAGGATTAAATTCTCCTATTGACCAATTGGTGAACACGACACCATCGGCACGGTCTAACCACCCTCCGAGAATTTTGTGCTGATACTTTTTAAAGTTTCTATGCTTTATAGTCTTAATACGCTCTAGGAAGCTCTGTGAGAGATTATCTTTGTTGTCTAGGTATGTACTATGTATATAGCATACATTGTCTTTAAAGCCGTTAAAACCTGCTTCAACTCCTTTGTCCTCAAAGAACCTTTTGTATATCCAATGCTCTTTAGTAACAGGATTAAGTATAAGTATAATTCTATTCTGTATTCCCTTTTCTCTAATACTCAAATCAATAGTGTCAAAAATATCCTCATCAATAAGTTCCTCGGCTTCATCAAGTACCCAAGTGCTTATTCCTTGTAATGACTTTAGACTTGCTGTCTGATTTCCTGCTGATGTCTTAATACCTCTAAATAGAATGTCTGACTTGTTTCCTAAATTTAAAACCTCAGCTTTGTTTACACTAAAGATGTTTTCAAAGCCTAACAGACTAATCTTTTCTAAGAACTCAGGAATGATAGATAGGTGAGCTGATACCATTGTAAATCTTGTAAACAATACTCTTATGTTCTTAGACATAGTAAGTAAAGTTAAAAAGACTGTAACAGCAAAAGATTTACCTGAACCTCTACCACCTGTTATAATGAAGTATCTAGCGTCAGAATTAAATAGAGGGTTATATTTATTACTCAGTATCAGTGTTTACAAATGTTATTAAAGGTACATTAAGACTTTCATCATTTGTTGTAACATCTACCCTTTGTTGAGGTTTACCATAAAAGTATTCAAAGAACAGTTTGACTGCCCATTGTTCTTTCTTGTCAATACCACTTTCTAAAGACTTTAAAGCCTTCTCGTTCATTGGTGTTAAGTTCTCTATTAACTTTTGTTCTGCTGCCTTAGACTTTCGTCCTGCACCTTTTCTAGCACCGCCATTGTTTATTCGTTTATCCATAATTGAAATAGATTGATTATTCAATCCGTATTATATAATAGAAATAATTGTTATTTATTTAAAACATAGTTAATTGCTGCTTATGTTTTTCTATTCTTTTCATAGCTGCTTCATAATACTCTTTGTCTAATTCACATGCAGTTAAATCATAACCTAAATTATGGCAGGCTATAGCTATACTACCACTTCCAAGATGTGTATCTAGTATCTTATCTCCTTCCTTTGCATAGTTCATTAAAAGCCATTCGTATAATGCAATAGGCTTTTGTGTTGGATGCATTCTTATACTTTTTTTACCTACACCTTTTATAGCTCCAATAAAACCATATCTATTACCATCCCACATATATTTAAAAATCTTTGCATTTTTATCAAAAGAAGTCCAAGCCATTTCACAATCAGCATAAGTATCAGAATGGTTTAATTTATCCCAATTTAGATAACATCTTGTATTACTTAAATGCTCTATAAAATAATTACCTCCCCAAATGATTTGGTTTTTACTTACTCTTTTTAATTCTTCAAAATACTCTTTTTTAGGAATTTCATTATCCCAATCCTTATTAGATATATTATTTAATCTTTTATTTTTAGTAACACCTATTCCATAAGGAGGGTCTACTATCGCTAAGTCAAAGTGATTATCTTCATACCTTGACATTAACTCCATATTACATTCGTTTGTTATATTCATTCGTATTCGTTTGGAAGCATTAGTCTAATCCCTAAGTCAGTTAAAGCCCACACTCTTATTTGCTCTGTATATTGCTCAAAGGCTTTAGTGTTTAAAGCTGTTGTACTTCCTATTTTATTTATTGCTATTTGATTATCATTAAAACTTATCATTTCATATTCAGACAAGAACTTAGCTCTTAAAGCATCGTGCATTTCGTTTGGAAAATATCCTAGTTCTTCTGCTAGTCCTTGTACGATACATTTCCAATAGTAACTGTTCTGCATATTGCTACGAGTGTTTCTTTGTTTCTTTACACTTACTATGTAGTCGTTCTCTAATTCCTTTAGGTAACTAAAAAGGCTTTGCTTGTCTCTATTGTCTTTTATTACAAACTTCATTACTCAGTCTTGCTTCTTATCTTTTCTGTTGCTCCTTCCCATAGCTTGTCTCGTTTTATACTTAGAGTAGGTTCTGTTCTTTTAAGGTTAGGCATACCGTCTGTTGGTTTACTATCCATATACTTACCACAACTGCATTGAGCTTCTTTGCATACCCATTTTTTATCTCTTAGAACTATTGTAGCTTTTCCTATTTCCATAGTGTTTCCACATTCGCAAGTATATAGTGTCATATCTTATTTGCTTAATCTGTCTAGCTCAAAGTGTAAATGGTTTATTGCTTTCTGTATATCTTGTTCAGCAGGGTTACCTTCTTTTTTACCTGCACGTAAGAGGTAACTGATTGCCGTTCCTATGTTGTAGCTATCAGGTTGAAAGTCCTCAACTACTTTTCTTGCTGAGTAACCGTACTTCTTTCCTGAGTAGTAACTTGGTTCAGGTGTTGCTTTATAGTCTAAGTCTATTGGCATAGTTTCTAGGTTTTTAATTAGTTTCTCGTTCTGTGTCATTATTTAAAAGATTAAGTAATTGATGCGGTGTATAAATGCGACTATCACCTGAGTAATTTTCAAAAATACAAGTAAAGTTATCGTTCTCCCAAGTCCAAAGACTTCTGACATTCTTTTTAACGTGGTTGTTTAATACCCATTTAATTGTTTTATAAGTTCTTTTCATATCTATTGTTTTAATTGAGCCAATTAGTATTTATATTCGGTTCATTTTTTTTTAAATACGCTAAGGGTTCAGAAAAAAATAAGAAAATAACCACATTGTTATTTAAGTTAAGTTTAGCCCTTAGCATATTCTTTATATAGTTTTTTTATCCCATCAAAGCAAGTTGAAATACACGAACCGCAATTCGTTCTTACTCCATAGTTTGTATTGTAAATTGTGTTATATGTTTCAATCATTCTCTTTTTAGCTGCTTGGTCTTTTGCTCTACCTGTTTTTAAGTCTTCCCACATATCTAAAATTTCATCTACTATTTCCTGAGGTAAAGTTTCAGGAGTTTCTACTTCTGTTGTTTTATCCCAATACTTCTGAGGACAAGCCATAGGTGCTATTCGTGCTTTCACTTTCATAAAGCATTTACAAATGGAGCAATTTCCTAATAAAGATTTATAGTAAACACATCCCTTACAAATTGCTATTCTATCTTCATAGACTTCGTTAGGTACAAAGAACTTATTCATTCAATTCTTTTTTAAGTATCTCTCTTACTTTATCTATTGTAGTAAATAAACTATTTCTGCTTATTCCTGTTTTCTTTGCTAGACTGTCTAGTGTCTCCCCTGAGTAATATAACTCGAATATCTTTTTATCGTACCAAGTTTGCTTATCTAATACTTTGTCAATTTCTTCTAGCTTAGTCCATTTGTAATTGTCTTCTATTTCTTCAGGTAAGTTATAGATACTATTATGAAAAGCGTTCTGACTAGAGCTTACCATATACACTCCTACTAAATTAGTGTAGTACTTCTTATACTTATAATAAAAAGGACTTCTTACACTTGTCAAACTTCTTCTTAATACTACTGCACCGTAACCCTTTATTCCTTTGATACCATCTTTTTCATAAATGTTTTTTAATGTTTCAGGGTTCATCTGTAGGAAATACAAGAACATTTCTTGACAAGCGTCATTAATAGCTTCTTCATCTTGCGTTATACCATAACACATATTTCTAAAGAAAGAACTTAGCTTTGATATTTCTGCGTATATCTCAGTCATTTACTTGTTCTAAAGCGTCTATTTTGTCTACTACATCAAAAACCATCTCACTAAGTACAACCTTATAAGCTCTTATTATTGAAGCGTTAGTTTTAGTTTCAAGCCCTGCAAAGAAACCATTTGTAGCTACTGATAGATTTATTGGTATTATCATAATCCAATCGTACCAATTTCTCTCAACTCCTTTGCCATAGTTGTTGTGATATTCTAAGATAGTATCTAGCACATCTAAATAATTATTGTATCTTGATTTTGAACTTACATCTTTTGCAAACTCAGTACACATAGTTATATAAGTTTCGATTATGTTCTTGTGTTCTTCACTTGCGTATATCGGTTCTATCATACGCCAAACTTAATAAAAAAGTTTACTCAATTCCTCTTTCTTTTTTTAACTTATCAACAAGTGATTTGTAATAACTTATCTTTTCTTCATATTCAACACGACTTATCTTTACAGTTGTTCTAGCTAAGTATTGTAATTCTTCAGCTTTACCTTCCCCATACTTTGCATCTAATGCTAGACTGAATTTATACTGTTCCCCCCAAGAATAGACATTACATTTCACGCACTGATTTTGACAATTTTCCTCATCAAAACGAGTTGATAGATGTTTCCTACTTTGAAAGTGTCCGTTTTGCATACCATCTTTATAGTACCTGACTACTCCACAAGTGAAGCATTGACACATTCCATATTCGTTAGCTTCTCTAAGTCTTATGTAAAGACTGAACCACTTGTCAAGTTCCTTTTTTAATTTACTTACTGTCTTCTTCAATTCTTATTAAGTTTTTAATTAATACTTTAACGATTTGTTCTTGGTCAAACGTGCTGCCTTCTCTTACTGCTCTACCTCCATAATAAAAGATACCTTTCAAGTTGTTTATTCTTTCATAGACAATAGCGTTATTGAAAGCCCATATAATAGCTACAGGTTTACCGCTATTGACTTGAAGCTGTTGAGCTCTTACTATCTTTCTCATTGCTACAATAACATCTTGTCCGTCCTCTATATTCTTATGAACTCCTTTTACTTCAGCGAAGCCTGTTATCTTTCCTTTGTTATAAAGAACTGCGTCTATGTGAGCATATTCCTGATGTGAGCCATAAGTCAAATCAAAGTGATTGCAAAACTGAGTTAAAGCTTTGTTCTGTCTTTCTCTATGTGCTTTTCTTTCAAATTTCATCTTCAAACTTAGAACAAAATATTGCTTCTAAAATACAAAGTACAATTATTATTCCCCATACGATTGTTAATATCTTCATTTTAATTTTCTTATTAGCCACATTACAATGGCTGTTATTAATACCCAACCTATCATTTTATGCCCCATATTTTTTTATCTTCTTCTGTTAAATAATTATCAGCTTCTAGTTTATCTGTATGTTTTTTAGCTTCTTTATAAAGTTTTATATTTTTTTCTTCAATATAATTTATAAATTCTTCTTGCCAATCTATCCTTTCGCAATTCTTTCTATTCACGTCAAGTACGTGTAATAAGATTTCTAATGGTGCTGTTTCTTTTTTTTTCATTTTAATAATTTTATTGGTTCTTGATACCATAAGGTCTTTCCTTTTGGCTTTCCTAATGTATGCACTTCATAGTACGCATTGTCTACTAACTTTTTCTGAGCATATACCCACTTGTAAAAAGTTCTGATATTTAAAAAGGGTTCGTCTTTACCAAATCTTACGCCCTGCCTAAATGCGTCTTGAACTTGATTGAAAGTCATATTGCCAAAACGCTTTTCTTGTATTAAGTCTTCTGCAAAGATTTTAGATAGTGAAGCTAAAGTCTGAGCGTCTGACCTGTGTCCTATCTCAACTGAAGTCTTAGCAACTAAGTCTAGGACTTTTTCAGTTAGGTCTTTTAAGTTTTCTTGTTTTAATGGTTTCATAATAATTCTTTTGCTTTTTGCCATTCATTAATTTGAGCGTCTAACTTACTCATTGTTTTTTTATTAGACTTAGGTTTATCCCATTTCTTTTGATTAGATACCCAAGTCTTTAATCTGAGATTTGTACTCCAAGTTTTGTTTAATTCATATTTCATTTTTGTATTAGACTTATTAGGCTCTGTCCAATAATCTATAAATCCATTTAAAATACTTTCATCATAATCAAAAGACAAAACCTCAAATACAAATTCATTACGCCTATTAGATATATTATTTTTATTATTATTCTTATTGTTATTCTTATTAATAGTTTGCGTTTTTTTAACTGCTAGTTGTTCACTTTCTTTACAACTAGTTTGCGTTTTTTTAACAACTAGTTTTGCAGTTTCTTCACAACTAGTATTGAAATAACTTAACAACTTGGCTTCCATTATTTTAAAGTGCTGCTTTGCAGGAACTCCAATTACTTTAGTTTCTATTATTCCTAAGTCCTTTAGCCTTTTAATTGCTTTCCTTTGCTGATGTGAAGTTAAACAAGTGTCTTCTTCTATATTCTTAGCAGTATTAAAAAACCATCCGTCAGTCATTCCGTTAGCCATAAAGTATTCTTCTTTGCTAATTAGGTCGGCAAGTAGGACTGCCCCTTTCAATCCTACCTGCTTCGCTAATTGCTTGTTCACTATTAAAAAAGCTGAACTACTTAATAAATGTTTCATATAACTTCTATTTCGTGTTGATAATTTTGAAGGGCTAACTTACATAATTCTAATTGATTGTAGAAGTCTTTGTAAGAAACTTTAACATCAGTTCCAAATTTACCTGAAGTTATACGTATAGTAGTTTGGTGTGTTCTGCTGTCGTGTATGTCATTTTTTCTTAAATGTTCCTGTAAGTTATACAAGTCAATGAAAGTTAATTTAGCGTCCTTGATTTCCGTATAAGCGTTAAATATTTTATTAAATGTATCACGATATAAAGGAAAAGAAGAATAGTTAGCTGAGTGACATCTTTCGTAATGGTTCACGCTTGTTCTATTCCTATCCAATACCTTAGCAATTACTTCTCTGTGGGTTTCATCTTCAATTCTTGCAACCATAGCTGCAATCATTCTAGGGACTTGGTATTCTAACTTTCTGCTTTTTAAAGCTAGAGAGCCTTTAGGCAACCCCACTAAACTTGTAGTGAGGTCGCAAAGGTTTTTAAAGTTATCTTCTGTATTCATCTTAGAAAGGCATATCTTCTTCTCCATTCTGTATTTTGTCTGAAGATTTATTACTTTGATTAGTGAAAAAGTAGCCGTCTATATTGTGAAAATATCTTCCGTTATATTCTCTAGAATAAACATTACAAAGAACTGATACTTCCATTCCTATTTCTAGCTTGTTCATTTGTTGTAATTTATCACCAAAGGCACTTACACATACTTCATTATTAAACTCTCCACCTGTATCAATTACTATTGATTGCTTTTGCCATTCTTTACCTGCTTTAGATGTTCCTGTTTCTAATTCAAGTTTCTTTACTAGTTTTCCTGTTACTTCCATTTTTATTTATTTATTTAATTATTACTCTTTTTAAAATCTTCTGCTTCATCTTCTCCAAATACTCCAAGTTCATAGAACCCTGTAAGCTTCAGTACAGCTCTTGACATAGCTCTCTTTTCTGCCATTTCCATTGTATACCAAGTGTTAGTGTTTCCGTCTTTAAATCCCGCTCCTTTTAAAGCTGAACCAAAAGTTTGGATTGCCTTCCCTTCTTTTCTTGCATTGGCTTTTACTACGCAAAAATCTTTTTCACATTTAATAACATCATAATCTATGTTGATGTTTTCCAAAGCTTGTATCTTGTCAATACCGCTTCTTGTCAAGATGATGTAGTGTTGATGTTTGAACACATCATCTTTGGTTAGATTGTACTTAATGTACTTTTCTTTTAGTGCTTCTGTTTTCATTATTTTGTTCTTAATATTAATGCTTTTCTACCTTTTTGGTTATAAAGCTTGTTGTAGTGTTCTAGTTTATCTATTACCTTCTGATTGTCTTCATCTGTTATATTCAAGATGTTGTTCCAATATGAACCTTTAGGCTCAACTTTGTAGTTGTAACATTCATTAAGCATAAGTCCATTCTTCTTACTGTATTCAACTGATGCTAAATCTATCTGTTCCTTAGTTCCATAAATCCTTATAGACCTTTCGTTCCCTTTTACATCATTATTCAAAATGAATAGGTTGTAATCCCAAGTGGCTTCATTTGTGTAGCCGTCTCCCTTATAAAAGAAGTCTTGACAAATTAAGTTCAATGTATTGTATTCTATGTATTCTGCGTCTAGTCTAGTCATCTTAGTAGTTTTGAATGTAAATTAATGTAGCTAAGATTGAAGCTCCTACTATTGCTAATTGAGCAACTACATCTAACAACTTGTTTATTCTTTTTGCTCTCTCTTTAGTTAGATTTATCTCATTATAATTTTGTTCTTTGTTTTTAATAAAAAAGTTTGTCTTTTCTTTTTCATTTAAGAAGTAAGTAGCTCCTGTGTTATTGTTTACGATTTTGTATTTCATTTCTTAAAATTGTATTGATTAATATGCAGCAAAGATATAAAAATAAATAGATACTAACATAATTATTATCAAAGTTATTAACAATTTAAGTGTTAAGAGTGTTTTTACTAGATAAGCAACTTTAAGTGCTGTCTAGTATATTACCATTAAAAAGATGAGAAAGTGCCTAAAACGGCTAAAGGGGGTTATAAATTTAGCAATAAAATCACTAAGATTATAAGCATATACATTAAAAATATGTTGGTTGATTGGCTTTCTTCCATTACAAAGGCATTAACAAATTGATTGGAGTTTGACCGTTATTAAGGACTACTGCACAACCAACAGCAGGTCTTTTACCATATTTAGCGTAAGCCATAGCGTAAGATTTGTGATTGATACCACAACCGACCTGAGTTCCATAAACTCTAAACTTCTTTCCTACATAATGTTCTGTATAACATTGAGTGTGAAGATGTCCTTGTACGGTATTCATCATATCAGCTCTACACTTAGTTCTAGCCGTACCTCCTTCTCCGTGAATATATTGTACTCCGTCTGTTTCGTATCGTTCAACAAAGTTCCAATCAGGAGTTTCTAAGACTTCTTTGAAAGACTTAATCCATTTAGAAGGTATTGAGGAAGTCTGAGCTTTACGCATTATAATTCTATCGTGGTTTCCAATGATTACAGTAGCCATAGGAAAAGCATCACGCCATCTACCTATTTTCTTAATAGCTAATTCTAGCTCGTCTAAGCCACCCATTCCGTCAGCTGATGCCTCGTGATAGCTTGAGTAATGATTGTCTATTACATCACCTATAAACACAACCTCTGTGCAATTATAAGCATAGTATTGTTCTATACAGAAGTCTAAGTAGCCGTCTAAACAGAATGGTTCGTGCAAGTCGCCAATAACTAGAACATTTCTAGTCTCGGCTTCTCGCATTTTTTCTAGTGCCACAATTTCATGCGGCTTTAATCTGTATCTGTTACTTTTTAGCAACGTCAGCTATTCCCTGTCCAACAATTAAAGTAAGGATTGCGTAGTATAAATCTTTTGCAGTAGCTTCATCAACTCCTAAGTAAGTAACTAAAGCAGGTACAACTACAGAACTAACTGCATACCAAAACTTCTTGCTCTTAATCATTTGACCGATTAAGTACTTTTCTAAAAACTTTTTCATAACTATTTATTTTTGATTATTAAATTAATATTTTCTCCGCCCAAATATATAATTTCTTGCATAACTAAATCCATAGCTAAGCGAGAGTTTTCAACAATGTCTTGTTCACGACCATTTCCTACTAGAATACAGCCGCTTGTATCTTTAGCTGTGTTACCCCTATGAAATAAGATATAATCCCTATTAGGAACGTCCTGAACTAACAAATGCAAGTAATCCCTTGTAGCACTTTCTCTTGCTAATCTAAGTCTTACCTTATACCGACCTTTAGGAATACAGCTTATACTTCTTTGATTGTCTATCCAAGGATTTTCTAATGTATCACAAAAACTTTCACCATTAATAAACAATCTACCAATAGTTGATTTTTCTGTGAAGGTATCTCTTATGATTAAAAGATTAACGACCTTGACCTCTGTAGGCTTTTTTAAAACCGTTCTGTCCTTTACTTGCATTTTTGGAGTGTATTCCCTTTCGTTTCTTTTTAACGCTCTTAAAAGAGCTTGTAACAACTTTACGAGCCATCTAGTTATTTTTATCAAATTGAATGAATTTATATATAGTATATGCTATTGAAAGTATTAGTGCAATAAAACTTAGTATTTCATTTGCACTTGCTAGAGTGAACCCAATAGCTGAAAAATTAGCTAACCCTACTTGTAGAGTATCTTTTACTTCTGTCATTGTTTTTTGTTTTTTTATCTAAGTAAGATTTTAACTTAGTAACATTTTTAGTTTTCGGTTTATAGTGTCTTTTCATTATGAGTAATCAGAAGCGTTTAAAAAGTTTCTCAATGTAAGTTTAGTTCCTTGTCTCATTGGTCTTTCAAGGTTCATACCGTTATAGTAAGCGTTTTGGTCAGGAGAAATGTCTGCTCCACTATTAGTATTGTATTCAGGAAAAAGAGTTATATTGTTAGTGATATACTGTATCATTCTTTCTGTAAAGTATTCAGCATTGTTTCTTACTTCTTCTCTAAGGTGTTGAGCTTCTTCTGTGCTTAACGCATTTCCTGTCTCAGAAGTCTTAGAATAGATGTTACCGTTTTCCGTTTTAAAGCGTAAATAAGGTATGGACATATGAAACGCCCACGAAGGCAAACAGTCGCCTATATACTCATCTACTAAAGTCTTGTATGCCCCTGTTAAAGTTCCTGCTGTAATTTCAGCTTCTAGCTTTTGGTACAAGTCAGTTCCTAGTTTTGGCTCTATATAAATACGCTGTGCCTGTAAAACATAAGGTAACAATATTTGAGGGTCAACATTTAAGTTAATTGCTGTGCTATCTTTTAGCTTTGCTTCTGATATAAATAATACGTAGCTCATAATTAGTTGTAATATCCGTTATTTTTCATTTTTCTAGGTGGTGTTGCTACCAACTTATCGTTCTTCTTAGCAGTAAATCCTTCTGACTTAGCTTTAGTGTAGCCAATCATATCAGCGTCTTCTATTTTAGTTGTCTTACTTTCACCTATAACTGTCTTGTAAATTCTTCTACTCCAAAAGTGATGACATTGAGGTCCTCCTTTGTAGAGCCAAATTGAATAAGTAGCTGCTCCGTCAATACCAAACCCTGCATTTACAGGTTTTTTACCCATATTAATTATATCTTCCTTTCTGTAAAGCTTTTTAGCTGCTGTCATTTTCTTGCAGAAATCTCTTTTAGTTCCTGATTTGTTTTCTAAGAAATTGTCATTAGCGTAAACATATCTAACTCTAAAGTAATCATAAGACTTTTTAGAGATACCATCTTGCTCTGACTTACGGCTTGGAATAGCTCTACCTGTTGAAGCTAGTTCTAACTTCTCAGTCATTAATTCGTTTAATACTTCTTCATAGTTAAAGTCTTGGTGTTCTCCATCTACAACTTCTTCTTCTATTAATTCCCATTCTTCAGGTATATCCTCTCCAAATTCTTCAATAAATTTATCAAGCTCTGTCTTTTCACTTGCAAAGTCTTCTCTAACTTCTACATCTGCTAAAGGCTTCAAGCCAACTTCTTCTCTTATCTCGTCTTCAGTCATTACTCCTTTTAAGTCTTCTGAAGTAAATTCTACTGTTATAGGTTTTAATTGTACAAACTGAACAGGTAAGTCCATATTGTTTACTGAGAATATAGTCTGTAAAGTATTTAAGATATGGAGTTGGAACGGCTTTACAACTGTGTTCAAATAGAAATTTCCTGCTGCGTTAAGTTCATCTACATTTGAGCCTAAACCTGTGTCAGATTTAATACCCATAAGCATAGGAGACGTTACACGGTGTCCTGTAAGTATGTTTTGAACTAATAGCTCTTGTAGTGCTAAGTATTGTTTGTCTGCGTCAGAAACGCTTATAGGAGTTATTTCAGGTGTTCTAGTCTTATCATCTGAGAACGTTAAAATAAACTTCCCTGAGTTTGAAGCTCCTGTAAATTTCTCTACTAAACTTTGTTCTATCTGTCTTCTTTCTTCTTGCGTAGGAATACCATTAGCAAAAGAAACAAAATAGCTCCCACTAAATCCATTTTCTATATTGTTTAAATGAAACTCTGCTACCTTTTGGTCTACTAAGCACCAATTATTAGCCGCTAAATAGTCAGGTGTATGATAGCAATCCATATTAGGACTGTAAGCACCTGTATAAAGTAACTGACTTCCTGAAGTTCTATCGTTCACATTAAAAGCATTAATAGGATAGGGTTTATTTGTCCTAGTGTTTGCCCAATCAGCACTTATATAGTAACAGTCTACCTTACCCATTGCGTTTGGTCTTCCTGCTCTTACACGCTCTACAGGTACGTGATACACCTCTGCTATTTCTGTTCTTTCTCTATTCCATACAATATGCAAAGCGTATGCTCCTTGAAGTTTAAAATCAAAAGCTACTTTCTTTATTACTTGGTGTAAACTTTCGTTGGAATTAGCGTGTCTTAGAAACTTTTTAAGCTTTACGTAATTTTCTAAATTAGTATCTTCTTCTTCAGCTATTAAGTCTTCTCCTGCTATCATTTCAGCTGTAGCGTTTATGATTGCAGCGTGTGTACTAGAATTATAATAAAGGTCAATTAAGAACTGAGGGTAAAGGTTTCTCCAATCTTCTGTTCCGTACTCTATGTAATCACGTCCTCTTACTTCTTGTACTATTGGAGCTGTTGATGTTTCTAAGTTTATACTAAGTATTTTATCCATTTTATTCTATTATTAATTCATCAGGGTCTACATCTGTACCTTCTGCGTTCTTTTCATAACCTAAGAACGAATGTACACAATTTACAGGAAATAACTCGTGTATTCCAAAGTCAAATTCTTCTGTAGTCATTAGGTCGTAAAATACTCCATCATAATAAATAGGTGGAGTTAATTCTTTACCATCTTTATCATAAGTTGCAGGTACTTCTACTATCTTACCAAGATACACGATTGCTTGTGTACCATTTCTGTAAACATCTTGAGTAACTCCTTCTTCAGTTATTACTTCGTAAGTACCTTTAGCAAGTAAGTCAGCATCTCCTTCTGCTTTTGTGTCGTAGTGTAATTTATATATGTTTTGATTCATTATGCGTAAATTAAGTTTGTTCTATTTTTAAGTCTTCCCGACATCATTGCCCGTAATGTACTTATATTTATATCAAAAATTTTACTTGCAATTATCATACTTTCATAAAATATACCTGTGCTTGAGTCTAACAATATTTTGCTGTGTTTAGAAGATATTTTTCTTTTTGTTTCATCTGAATGAGTATAACCTTTTTTAGAAGTAACTCTTTTGTTTATATGCTCATTACTTTGTTTTCTTCCTTTTCCTGCAATACTCATTTTTTTTCTAACCTCTGTACTAAAAACTGCTTTTTTATCTGTTGTTTTAGTTAATATACAATTCAATCCGTTTGTAATAGCATTATAAAACTCTTGCCAATATCTTTCACGATAATTTAATTGTTCAACATCACATTCTTCTATTATTTCAATTTGATGATTTTCTATCCCATACTTTAAAATAGAATTAAATATTTTTGGCTGTCCATTACAATTTTTTTGTTTTTTGTATTCCAATAATCTTTCTTCTAATCTTATAGATTGACCTATATAGACTCTATTTGATGGAGAAGTTATTTTATAAATTCCTATCATATTATGAAGTTAATGCTGCTAGTTGAGTATCTGAGAGTGCTGTCTTGTAGACTTGTAGTTGTTTTACTTTGCCGAATAAGTTTTCACTTCCTGAACCATTATCAAGTGCTAATCTATTCATACTTGTTGGTGTTGTTCCACTAGTATCAGTTCCTCTTTCTACTCCATTAATCCATATAGAAAAATCATTTTCTTTATATTTTAATGCTACTTTATTAAAATCAATAACTGTAATTCCTGTTATGTCAAAAGTAACTTGAGTTGAACCACCTACTTTAACTTGAGAAACTATTCTGTTACTTGAATTACTAAAATAAAGTCTAACTAGATTATTTCCTGTGCCATCTGATAACGCTATTGTCCTATTAGTTCCATCATTACTAAATGCAGCCATTTCTACAAACAAAACCCCCTCTGTACTATTAATCAAACTACCTATACCATCTCTTGTGAAGATGTCTTGGTTTCTTGTTACTGTACTTCCTGATGTTGGAATGTATGATGTTGGGTAAGAGCCTTCTTCTAATTGTGCTCCCCATATTAACACTTCAGTAAGAGTAGATGAACCTCTGAAATCTACTGCATAAAAATTATTTACACTTGAAGTAATTTCTATTCTTTGCCATTCAGTAGTAACTGTTGTTAAAACACCACTGTCAAGACTGCCATTTCCAAAGTAAGCAGTACCACTTCCACTAATAGTTCTTGCCCAAATTGATTTACTATATTCTACAGAACTACTTCCTATTACTTTTGCAATTTTAGAATTACTACCATCTTTAACAATATGCCAAGCATTATAATTACCATCAGGAGATTTTATTGTTGTACTTTTAACAGGAGTTTCTACATCTGTATTAGAAGTCCAATAAGTATCTGTAAAATCTTCACTATAATGTATAAGATTTGTCCTCTGTGGCTCTGCTAATATATGTGGACAACCTCCTCCTGTGTAGTCTATACGAGGTACGTTAGATAAAACATCTTCAATTAAACCATTCTCATCTACTCTTGTAGCAGCAGTTGCTCTAGTAACATCCATATCTGCCGTTCCATCACTAGGAATAACTGCATACAATTCTCCTGCCTTATATCCATTAGGAGTTACTACAATACTTACATCATCTAATAAACTCATGCTATATTACTTAAATTAGTTAATTGTGCTTCTAAACAAGCCTTAGCCTCAAATACACCTCCATCAGCAACAACTCTAACCTTAAAGTCATTTACTTGCTTTTGTACAGGTGTTAATCCTCCTTTATTACTAGAAGGTAAAGACATTCCTAGTGCTAACTTCATTATATTACTTGGTCATAGTAACAAATAGCAATACCACTTGTTAAAGTAATTGCTGAAACTGCAAGAAATAAAGTCGTTCCTGCTGCGATAGTCGTATGAAGCCTTGCAGCTGAGCTTCCTGTTCCTGTTTGAATATTAGCAGCAGTTATAGAAGCTATAACGCTTTCTGTAACAAAGTAAACTGCATAATAGTCTTTATCTGTCATTGCTGTTGTTGTAATAACATCACATCTATTTTTCCCTAGTTGCTCAGTTAATAATTGTTGTACGTTTTCTATTGCCATTTTTTTTTATTTTATTGTCCGTAATATATATAATTCGTTTCTGTTGGTGCTTCTCTTTGTGTGTATTGAACTTGCTGTGTTCCGTCTTTTTCTGATACGTTCATTTTGCCTTTAGTTACTAAACCCTGTACTACTCCTTTATCGTTAGCAGCAGGACTTAAAACATCATCTTCTGTTGCAGGTGCATTACCTAAAGATATTGTTACTGTTCCTATCCAACTAACTTCGTAAACTTCATACTTCCAATATCCTGAAGGTAAAAAGTTAATCTGACCTGCATATAAATTTGGAGTTAATTGATAAACAAATGCTGCTTCTGTGAACCTTTCTTTTATATCTTCAATAAAAGCGTAAGCGTACTGAACAGACTTATCCATATCATTTGTAAACTTAAACAAATGTCTTATTTGAGTAGAAGCTACAGAAGTATCTATACGATTATCCTCAGTCTGCACATTTATCTCTAAGTTTGTTTCAGTTATTGCTTGTATCATAGTTAGTTTGTCTGTTATATAATAGAAATAAGTTATATTTATTTGTATTCAGTTAGTAATAAAAAGAAAAAGGTGAGCCTAAGCCCACCCTAATCAAGAAATATATAAGAAAACTACTAAGATGTAACGATTGTTCCCATTGTAAATGCTGCATTGTCAAATGGGTCTGTAGTGTAATCTTCTACCATTGGGAACGGTTCTGCTTCCATACCGTCAAAGGTAAGAGTATATCCGTTTTTATCTCCCCAAGCTGCACCACTGTCCATAGTACCTGCATTTAATTCCATTCCATTTACTCTACCTAGACACACGATAACATCGTGTCCGTTAGCTAGTTGTTGGTTTAATTGAGCAAAGATAACTACTTTTGTAGCTCCTAGCAATTTAACCTGATTTTGGTCTTCTTTTGTAAGTCTGTTGAATAATACCTGAACTGTTGGTGTATAGTAGATTGTTCCGTTATCTCTACTTCCAACTATTGTATCTGTAACAGAAGCTACACCTAAAGGCATAGCATATCTGTAAAGAACATTAGCTCCCATTTCAATATCAGTAACTTCTCCTGAAGCTTCAACAATTCCTGTTCCGTCTATTGGTGCGTCAAATTGGTCGTAAACTCCGAAATAAATAAATTTTACTCCTCCACTGATACGATTACAGTCGAGCCCCCTACCTTTTGTTAGTGCTGTACAAGCCATTTTATTTGTTTTTTTTAGGTTAAGGGAGGAAGGGTTTTACCCCCTCCTTCCGTATTATTTATTTTATTATGATTGGTGTACGATATCAGCTCCGATACCTAACTGAACACCTCCTGAGTAACGAGCAACTAATCTCATATTGTCAGAACCATCTAAAGCAGCCATATCCATCAAAGCAATTCTTGTTTGATCGCTTAATAAGTCAGTTCCAAAGAATAAGTTAGATTTTTCTGCTGCTACTAATTGGTCGTTTGGCATACCGTTACAAACAGCGATTTTGTACCCTTCAAATACAGGTGCATAGTCTCCGTTCATATTGTAAGCATTAACATATCCTAAAGTAGATACTGCTGAAATATATAAAGCATAAGTCTTTGGAGACATATAGATATGTAAGTCTTCTTTTCTCAATACTGCTGAAATATCAGTTGCCATATCTTTTGTTAAAGTTTGTAAGTTAGCAATGATGTTAGCTGCTGTGTAAGCACCTGAAGCAGTTGAAGTGTTTACTGTACCATCTACTGCAAATGCTCCTGTAGTAGCTGTTAAGAACCCTTCAAATTCTCCTCCTGTTGCTCCTGTTCCTGACCATACTGAAGCCTCAACTCCATTAGCGATAATTTCTCCCATATAAGAAATTACATAGTCATCAAAACTTGCAGGTGGTGGTGCTCCTGCTCCTGCTCTCATTTGTAATGCTTCCCAACTGTCAAGTAAAGTAGCCTTGCAAAGGTCTAAGTTGATTTGTAGATTTTTTGGTGTAAGTACATTTTCAGTAAGTGCTAAAGTACCTGCTCCGTCAAAGTTGCAAGTAGCGTCTGCTACTAAAGATGAACCTGCCATTTTTTGAATGTTAGACTTAAACTTGATGTTTTCAATCATAGTTAAGTAGTCTAGTGAGTTTGCTTGGTTTAAAGCTGCTGAGATGTAAAATCCTGCTGCCTTTCCTGCATAGTTGCTTGTCGTAGTGAAAGCCATAATTTTTGTTTTTTATTTATTAATTATTATTTATTTAAATCGTGTAAGAACTTTTCTCTTTTAGATAGTTTGTTATATTCTTTTCTAGCCATTGGCTTTCTATCTGAACTGAACTTGTTTGTATCTAAAGGTGCTGAAGCAGGTTGTGAAGCCAACTCAGTCTTTAGTTTTTCGTTTTCTTCTTTTAACTTAGTTAATTCGTCTTCTGCTGAGAATTCAACTACTTCTGTAGTTTTAATAGACTTAGGAGTTGTTCCTCTTTCTTCAACTTCTTCAACTTCCTCAGCTAATTCTTCAACTTCTTCTTCAGTATCTTTTTCTTCACCTTTTAAGTCTGCAACTGCATCCTCTAGGTTTTTAATTCTTTTCTCCATACCTTCCCAATCAGCAACATCTGCTTCTTCAGCTAATTCTTCAGTAACTTCCATTTCTTCTTCTTCAACTACTTCTTCAGTTTCGCTTTCAATAACCTCAGCAACAATACCTTCTTCTTCAACTCTGAAAGATACTCCTGTATCAGTCTTGTAAGTTCCAACAGGTAATAAAATTGTAGTACCATCTTCAGTTAATACTGAGATGTCCACTCCTGCTTCTAATTCTTCAGCAGTTGAAACGAAAATAGTTCCATCTTCTGATTTTGCTTGCCACTCTAAAGAGATTGTTTCTTCTTTGTCAAGTCCAAGTGCTACTAAAATTTGCGTCTTTAAATCCATAGTTTATTTTTTAAGTTCTGTTATATAATAGAATAATTATTTATTTGTTTGATTTTTAGATTTTATTAGGGTTACAGAATTTTCTTTAACATTTCATTCCAACCATTTAAAGCATTTTGATTTTCAAACATTTCATTTATTAATTTATTTGCTTCTTTATATCCTTTCACATCATTTACAGGCACTCCTAATTCTTTTGCTTGAACTTCTATTTTATTCAAGACTTTATCACTTTCTTTCTTTAATGTACCTGCTTGTCTTATAGCACCTCTAGTAATTCCTTCTGCATCAGAAATTACTTTTTTTACTTCTTTAAATTGAGTTTCTGCTTTTTCTCCCCATTTAAAACCATCTTCTTGTAAGCCAATTATTCTTTTAGCATCACTAACTATATTTTTTAAATCATCAGCAACTCCCAACTCAACCTTCTCAGTCTTAAGTTCAGTTTTGTTTTCTCTTATTAGCTTGTTTAAAGCACTTAGTATTTGTTCTTGTTTTGTTTTCATATTATAAGTTTAATTTTTTCTCGTAACTTAAAGCTTCTTTCTGCTTTCCTGAAGCTATTGTAATTTGTTTACTTATGTCTTTTATAGCTTCTTTAGAACCTAATTCTTTAGCCATTGTTAGTGCTTTTTCATATATCTTAATAGCTCTATCGTAATTGTGTGCTGAAAGTTTCCACCCTCCCTGAGCATTTGATTGTGTTTGTACAGCTTCTTTATAAAATGAATTACCTAAATCCATTAATTTAGCAGCGTCATCCATTATACTTAAATCAACCTTCTGAACACTTAACAATTCTTTTAGTGCTGTCTTAACTTCTTCGTTTGTAAATTCTTTCTTTTGCATTTGTTCAAATTTATTAGTAAAGTAGCCTTCTATTGAAAGACCTTTTAATTCTCCTTCTTTGATTTTATTCCAAAGTTCGTCATTTTCTATCTTCATTTTAACAAACCAAGTGCCGTTAGGTAAGTCGTAACCGTATAACTTAGATTTGTCTTGGTCACCTTCCTTAATCCAACTTTCAACTGTTAGAACGCCTGAAACTCTATCTTGATGTTGGTATGTAGCTTTATGGTGGTTGTTATGTTTTAAATAAAGTTCACTTGCTTTCCTAACTGTATCAGGACTAAAGTAAACATAATAGTCGCTGTCTGTATTAGGGTCGTGTCTGAATATTTGCTTATTAGGAATAAGTGCAGGACTAACCAACATTCTTTTCTCCTCATCTACCTTAGCGAATGTTAAGTTGTTCTTTTCTTTTCCAAAGTAAACAAAGTCTTGTTCTATTGCAGGTGAAGTTACTAAACTGATAGCGTCAATAGCTAGTTCTTGACTATCGTCTGCAATTACTAATTCTACTATTTTAGTTGGTGTCATAATTTTATTTTAAAGCTGATACATTAATAATTCCTTTTGCAGTATTCATAAACATATCAATAGTTTCTTGCGCACCCTCAGCTTGTTCTATTAAATCTACAAGCTCTCTAACATTAGGTATTTCACTAGGATTAACTCCTAATTCTTTTGCTTGTTTTACTATTTGCTTAGAAAGTATTTCTGAATTTTTAACTGCTAAATCAACTGCTTTTTTGTTTTCTACAGCAGTATTGTATTGCTTTTCTACTTCTTTTCTTTGTTCTTGTATATCTCTTAAAGATTTACCTAATTTACTTTTATTACTTTTAATTTGTTTTACTGCTGTACCTAAAGCTTTTACAAATTTGTCTAACTCCTTGATATTAGCCAACTCAACTCTTTCAACTTTACTCAAGTTAATTTCTTTATATTCCTTTAATTCTTTTTTGTATTGCTCGTAAGTCTTTCCTAATGGTGTTGGAGTGTTCATAGTATTTATTTAAGATTGTAATTAAGGTTCTGTTATATAATAGATATATAGTTAATATATTTGATTTTAAATTGTAGCTCTACGTCTAATGTTTGCTAATTGGTTTTGACTGTTTGTCATTTCATCTGTAACTACATAAGCACGAGTTGGTTCAGGTTCTACTCCTCCACTTAATTCAAAAGCTCCTGACATCATTTGAGGTGCAGGTGCTTGTGCAGGTGCTGAAACTCCTCCTCCTCCTCCTGAGTTTGGCACATCTGTTTGCATAATTGTTTTTACATTGTTTAAACCTGCTGCAATTACGGCTGCTCCTGTTACAAACCCTGCTACACCTCCTTGAGCAAATGCTTTATTTGCACCTACATAAGTATCTATTACGGCTGAAGCTACGGCTAACGCTTTATTCTCACCTGCTAAAGAACTTAAAGCTCCTGCAAGTCCTGAGAACGCTTCTAACTGACTATTTACATTTTCTTGTATTAGGAGTGATTTTTGTTTATTAAATTCTTTTTCAATAGCAGTAGTGTCCATTCCTGACTTTCTAGCCATCTCTTTCTTTAACTCATAAGCAGTTTTAAGTTCTTCTAATTCTCTTTGCAGTCCTGAAAGTCCTTCAGCTCTTACTTCATTTTGAGTTTCTAAAAGTTCTTTTTCTAAAGCTACTGCATTTGTCTTTTGTTCTGACAACTGCCCTGTAATAGTTTCTTCAAGCTCAAGCATTGCAACTTTAGCTTCCTGTAAGGCTATGTAGTTTTCTTCACTTGCGTTTATATTATACTGTTGCTGTGCTGCGTCTATACCTATTTGAACTTGCTCTCTTTGAAGTTCTTGTTGTTCTGCAAGTATGTCATTTAACTTATTATTGGCTTCAATTCTTTCTGCAAAAGTCTTAGTTTCATCATCTCTTATTTGTCTTTGTACCTCAGCATCTTTTAAGTATTGAGCATTTAACATAGCAAATTGTACTGCTGCTCTATCTGCTGCCTTTGCCGTTTGAGTAATTGCGTCTGCTTGTTTTAAGGTTTCAGTAACATATCCTTTAATAGTTTCAGTAACTTTCTCAAAACTATCATCTACACCTGTATATACGTCTACAACTTGAACTCCTGCCTCTTTAATAGTATCAAAGGCTTTACTAAACTCTCCGTCTATTAATTGACCAAACGCTTTACCTACTAACCCTAAGACTTCTAAGAACTCATTAAACCTAACTACTAATCCATCTTTAATAGCTACACCTAACTCTTTAATCTTTACACTTGGGTCTTCAAATAGTGCTTTAAAATAACCTACTACTGTTCCTATATTATTTTCAATAAAACCAAACAAGTCATTGAATGCAATACTTAATGCAGTCATAGCTGTATTAAATACGTCTAATACTTTTTGGTTCTTACTAAAGACTTCCATTAATTTAGCAAGTAAAGCCACTACAAGACCTATCCCTGCTGCTTTAATAGCCGTTCCCATTCCTTTAAAAGCTGTTCCTATTTTACCTACACCTTTTGAAGCCTTTTCTGATGATGTAGTTAGTTTATCTGTGTCTTTTGCAACATCACCAATGTTAGACTTAACTTCCATTTCTAATACTTCCTTTGCCATATCTTTATTTTTTAAAGTGCTACTCCTGTTTTAATTTGTGTGAATGTAATGTTACTACACCATTCTATTGTTGTGTCTGCGTGTCCTCTTACTCTCATTGCAAAGTTAGTTCCACTTACTATTCCTGTTGGTTGCCAATTAGTAGTATGTCCACTATGTTTAATTGCATCTCTTTCTCTTTCTATACTTAATGTTCCTGATTTATTAATAATAACTCCTCTTTCAACCCAACTTGCAAAATCACCTACTGCTCCTCCTCCTGACGTATCTGTTCCACCAACTCTTACAGCTACAACGTCAGCGTGAAAATACATTACAGCGTTCTCAGGAACGGCTAAGAGTTTATCAGTTGTATTGTTTAGATAACTTATAGTATTTGTTCCATTAGTAGTTTGTATCCCATATAGCACTTGTATGCTCTGTCTTTCACCTAATAGGTCAGTTGCTACGTTACCCCCTAGGACTATTGAGTTATCAGCTGTAGCTTCTCCTAAAGTGCCATAGACGTTAGCATTGTTTACTCCGTTTGCTATTTCATTTTCATTACCTACAATAATATTGTTTCTTGATAAACCTTTTACTGTATTGTTCTGACCTATTATTAAGGTATTGTTAGTTCCTGTTTCTGTTGTGTTGTTTGCTCCTTGTACTTTATTACTTTCATTGCTAAAACTTCTGTTGAGATTTGTGTTATATCTAAAAGTAGAGCAAGTTCCATCTGCTTTGTTATAAGTATATCCGTAAGCTTCGCATTGTAGTTGATTAGGTGTTATGTCGTTAGTTCCGTCTGTAAAGGTAACAACTCCTAAAACTGAGGTTGAAGAAGGCTTTACATCAAATCCTGATAAATATGGTATTGTTGGTACTTTGCTCATTATGGTATAAGTATAAATTCTACTGTTGCTAAGTCGTTTGGTTTATAGTCTATCTTGTTCACTCTGAATGTTCTGTTTTTAATAAATACTGTATCGTTAAATTTAAATGTATTAATATCTGAAGGACTTAAATTAACTTTAATAGTCATAATCCTAGTGTCAGGGTTGTACAGTTCTGAGTAATAAGGCAACCAATACAAATTAAATAGATTATTGTTTGTAGGTGACCCTACAGGTAGTATTAATTGACATTCCCCAAAGTGAAAATCCCTTCTGTTCGTAGCTATTGCTCCGGGTGGTAGTGATGTCAAATGACTAAATTGTAAAAACTGATTTTCAAAAGCATCTCCTATAACTCCGTTTTGGTCAGGGATAAAATATGTACAACTTGTTAAAGTCTTTTCACCATTATCAAACATTATTCTAGGACTATTTTCAAAGCCTTCAGAAGTATTATCATCAGGATTGTAAGAATAAACAGCAGGTGTTATAAAATCAGCAAATAGTTCGTCTAAAGGCTTTACTACTGTTGCTGCAAAAGGTTCTGCAATTATTTCATCTTCTCCTGCTAGAATTGTAAACTCTGAAGCATCATATTTCTTACTACCGTACAAATGACCACCTACTGAATTTTTATAATTATTAAAAGCATAGTCATCATCATCTTCTACAAACTTAAATATAGTTTTTTTGTTTAAATCAGTTAAAGGCATAAGCTTCATTTCTGAAACATCTATCTTGTCAGTCCAATCTAGTTCAATAGAAGTATCGTCAAAGAAGTTAGGATTTGCAGCATCATTACTAGACATAAAAATATCTCCATAAGGTTCTATCTTTATATTGCTAGGATTGTCTTCATCAGGCAAAGTAACTAAGTTAAACATTGTAAGAATTCCTTTTAAGAAATCCCATTGTCCTAATTCACCCCTTAGTGTTCCTAAGAGTGTGTCTGTTGTAGTTTGCGCAACAGATGTTGTTATTGTTACAAGTGAAGGAGTTACTCCTAAAGGATTATATACTCCTTCTAAATCATAAGTTCCTAAAGAAGACTTAGCTTGACATAAAACAGTATCGCCTGATGTTAAAGGGGGTGTAGTAAAAGTTCCTGTATAATTAAAAGAAAAATTTGTAGTAGTTGCAAAATCAACTGAAACTCCATTTACTAACCATTCAACTTCTAAAATGTCAGGTACTATGCTACGCTTAAATTCCATATCAAAAGTAAAAGTATAAACTTGTGCGTCTTCCTGAGCTGTAAAAACTCCTGCTGAATATCCAAAGTTTGCGTCTAAATTATTACCACCAACAGTAGCCATTTCATCAAAAGGCAAAGTCGTAAAAGTTGCAGCAATACTAAAATCTAAAAGATTTGTCAATTCACCACTTGAATTAAATACTACAGGAGCATTATCAGAACCCCAATTAAAGTCCATAAAAAGCTTTGCAAAATCTGCTGTATCAAAAAATGCACTTTCATAAGTAAAATCTGTTGCAGCAAATATTCTATCTATTAAATACTTTAATGTTAAAAAAGGTCTAAAAGCACTTTCTAAATTTGGTAAAACAGGAAAGCCTGAACTAGCATCAAAAGTAAATTGGTGCGTCCAATCTACAAAAGGGTATTTAACTGTTTCAGCAGCTCTAAAGCCTGAAGTACTAGGGTTGGTATATGTTACCCCTGTTGCACCCCAAGAAGCTTGTATGTTTGATAAATTATAAGCGTGATTTAATTCAGAAAAGTCTAAATCAGAAAAAGTTCTATCTCCTAATACATCAGCTAGTGCAACAACTTCAGAATAAAGATTGACATTGTAGCTTATCTCTCCTTCCTTGTCTGAAATATCTATCATTCTTAAATAGCCTTCAAATAATAAAAAGCCATCTTGTTTTAGAATACATTTTGTTTTCTTATAAGGATTAAAGTTAAGTCCTGTATCAGTTCTAGTTACTTCAAATATATTATCAAAGATTTTATTGTTTCTTTTTGTAGCAGGTAAGTTAAAAGCCTTTGAATATGATTGCACTTTCTCAGCTACATTTTTAAAGTCATCTACACTAAGACTTAAAGGAATATCCTCATCTTCATAAAGGTCGCATATTACTTGTCCATTACTTAAATCTGTAAATACTCCACTAGGTGTTGATGTAGATGAAACACAAGATATGTCAGCTATACCAACAACTGAGGTTGCACTGTATATTATGATTTGGTCTGAAGTTGAATAAGCGTTAAACGATACAGTCTGTAATCCTGTTCCTGTTATTGTGTGAGAGCTTCTTAATACATTTCCTGTATATTGATAAACTGAAAAATTAGTTGTGTTAGAATTTATGTTTAAAGTTAAGTCGTAAGTAGCTCCGAAAGTAAGGTTAGACAATCGTTGAACTATACCTGTGTTTATTGGTATTGCTAACGAGCCTGAACTTTGTGTTATCTCACTTGCAACACCACTAAAACGATACCAAGTGTTTAAAATAAAAAAAGAAAATGAACCAAAGGAAAAACTATTGACATACGCCTGTGGCAAAGAACCTGAAACACTTTGAGTAGACGAAGAAGTATTTACTTGATTAAAGTTTATACCATCAACTACTAATTCAGTAGATGGTGAACTTAATGGTGTTGAACCATCAAAATACTGTGGAAATACTATTAACTGTACACTCATTATACTGATTGTGTTCTTAGTGTTTTACTTTTCTCTACTTCAAAAGTGTACTGAATAAGCTTATCGTTTGCTACTGTTTTCTTTACAAAACTAGATGTTGTAAGTCTAACAGGTTTTACATACTGATTAAGTGCTGAAGTAGCTGCGTCAGGTTGGTAGCCTTCTAAAATATATACTTCAGGACTGTTTATTAGTTCTTCAAACATTTCGTTTTCGCTTTCACTAACAAAGTCTGTGTTCATTTTTATTTTTTCTGTAGCGTTTACTCTAAATGCTTTCTTTCCTCCTTTATAACTATCTACCCTGTAGGCTGCTTCATTCCAAGTTCCTGCCAATTGCTCGTATGTAGAACCTTTAGTTGATACGCTTCTTACTGACTTCTGAGTGAATGTGTAGTAATCCCAAACTCCCCATTGATTTAACCAACAAAGTCTTATGCTTTCAAATCCTTTAGTATTAGGACAATTTATGTTTATAGTGTATTGTTTAGCTATTCTATTACTGCTATCATCAAAAGCTTGTATTTCTATTGAACCGCCCTGTATTGTTCCTGCTGTAACTAAACCTGCAAACATACTACTTCCGTCTCTCATTAAGTTAGCAGGAAAACAGCCAAAGTATAAAAGTCTTGATGATATTTCTGTACTGAAAGTAGTATAAGCTCCATTTGTTACTGTCTTATTTATACTTTCATTACCTAACGGACTTCCCGAGCTATCATAGTAATTAAGTTTTATGTAGTCTAGATTGTCGTCAGGTGCTAAAAATGCAATCGTTCCGTAATCTTCTAAATTAGCATACTGAGTAGAAGGTGCGTTTGTTAAGAAGCTATCTGTTTGTGAAAACAAATTAAAGTTACTCAAATCATATCCAAAATTGTTAGCAGTTGCACCTGTACCCATTGTAAGAATGTCTGAGTATTTTAAGTAGCCATTAAACATCTGATAATCAACTGATACTGCAAATAAAGCTTCAGGTGTAATTATTTGCCCAAATGTAGAAGAAGTAGGGTCTTGGTCTAAATACTGTGTTTTAAACTGAATAGTTAGCCATCTAGCACCTTTTTTATTTTTAGAATACTTATCTATTAAATGTAAAGGGTGTGGTGTGTCATCAGTTGTTGTAACACCTTTATACTCACTAAAGTTTGCAGCCATATTATCAGCACTAACATAATTTTCAACTACTTGCTTGAAATCAAATATACCTACTCCTGCATTGTTAGGAGTTGTTTTAAATGTAGCTGTAGGAATTGAAGTTGTAGTTACTGATGAAGGTATTGTATCACTTATATAAACATCAGCAATAAATCTTACATTTGTTTGTGTAGCTACTATTGTATTATTTGATACTACAAAAATTACCTCTTGACCTACAGGAAGTTGAGTGTATAAAGGTTTTTGTTCTATTAGTGTTGCCATTTATTTTACTGTTGTTAATCCGTTAATAATATCATCTTTTACTGCTCCTAACATTTCTTTGCCAAACTGCTTTAATCCTAACATCAAAGGCTTTTGAAAGAAACTTATGCCTTGTATTCCTTTGCTATATATGCTTCTTGCAATTATATAACCCATACTTTTATGGCTCATAAATCTACCTTTTTTGTCACGCCATTGAAAGCCTTTCTTTTTTACCCACTTAGCCATAATTCCTGACATCCCCCCTTTTGCTTTGCCTACTCTTGAAGAACCTGTACCAAACTTATAAGGACTTGTAATTACTTTACCTTTATAATCTTTAAAACTTCTTGCCTTATTAGTTCCTGAAACTCCTTTATCTACAAAAGTACCGTAATCAGTCATAAAAAACTGTACAGCAAAACCCTCAGCATTATTAGTAACTTTAAAATCTATTGACTTTTCTAAATTAGTGCCACCGCCTTTAGCTTTTTGTAAATTTCCTTTTGCTCTGTTTACTACTTGTTTACCAAAGCTATTAAGATACCTTTCAAGAGCTTCTGTCTTCATTATACTAGTGCTGCAAAGACTTCTACTTGAACATCAGTTGTTGCTGAAGGTCTTACCTCTACAGTAACTAAATCTTCTAATGTAGGAAATGCAGGAGTTGCATCTTCTTCACCAATTAATGCTTCCTCAGCTTGGAATAAGATATGTGAACCACCTGCTCTAACTGTTACTTGATAGTTTGTAGCTGCTGTTACATAAGCTACTTTCATATCTTGGTCATCACTTAAATTAGTTATTCTTAAGTATTTACAGTTCTCTACATCTAAAGCACCATCTGCTCCATAAGGAGTTGAATTAAATACTGCTACTGTTGTAGTCTGTGAATGAGTGCAAGTTAATATTCTTTCAAATACGTCTACTATGCCTGTAGTTGTTAAAGTATTAGTAGAACCTCTGACTGAGCCGTTCAATACGACATTCTCTGTGATTGTTGTTGTTAAATCTGCCATTTTATAATTTTATTGTTATTTTAAATTTCTTCCATCCTATTTGAACTATTAGTCTTCCTATC
>Ga0208134_1000316_pt1 | contig 31920 bp, 45 predicted proteins | sample VirMetDEL_Mar_31_FD_184515 | JGI IMG/M metagenome (GOLD analysis project Ga0208134, IMG submission 184515) | Aqueous microbial communities from the Delaware River and Bay under freshwater to marine salinity gradient to study organic matter... | ecosystem: Environmental > Aquatic > Marine >...
AAAGGTGGTCAGATTTGGAGATCCAAATATGAAGATAAGGAAGTCCAATCCATCTGCACGGAAGTCTTTCAGAGCAAGGCATAACTGTGCTAATCCCGGTCCTAAGACAAAGGCCCGTTACTGGAGTTGCAAGAACTGGTGATGTTTAATAAAGAAGAAAAAATAATCTTGAGAGATGAAATGAACTTGAGGGAGATCAGAGAGATGATCACATTCCTCAAGGATTCAAATGTAAGAACTTTTGAAGGTATGGGTATTTCAGTCGAGTTCAATGTAGAAATGGATGAACAACCACAGGAAGTTCCTCAGTTCAGAGACCCTGTGGAACAAGACACAATGGTTAACTCTCATTTTAGAAGCTGATGTTTTGGTGGGAATCAGATCTTGATAATTGTCATGAGGAGTTGATGGGTGTAATCAACCAACTCAATGACACCCATTATGATCGGATGATGGCAAATCTGGACTTTCTCAGAGTTTATTCTCAGAGAAGGTATGATCTGCAGGATTTCAAGCAGGGTTTGGTCAAGACTGCGAGTTATTCATTAGACAAACGTGATGACATGAGGATGAGAATGAATGTCACACAGTCGATGATAGACACAATTTCATCCAAGATTGGTAAAAATAGACCCAGACCAATGTATTTGACAGAAGGAGGTGATTATTCTCTGAAGAATAAGGCCAAGATGATGGGAAGAATGATGGAGGGAATGTTCATGCAGACAAAACTGTATGAGTTGATGCCCAAAATCTTTCAGGATTCCTGCATTTTTGACCTTGGAGTACTCAAAATCTACTCAGAAAACGATAAAATTGAGGTAGAGAGGGTATTTGCAAACGAAATCCTCTGGGATATGAATGATGGGTTGTATGGAGACCCTCAATCACTCTATCAGGTCAAAAAAGTACATAAATCGTATCTTTTGGACCGTTTTTCAGGGTTTTCAACACAAATAGACCGTTTAGGATCAGAAAATCAGGAAGAAACACCAGATTCAGACTTAGTTGAGGTTGTAGAAGCATGGCATTTGCCTGTAAACAAAGATTCACAAGATGGAAGACATGTTATCTGTGTAGAAGGAGCCACACTCTTGGATGAGGAGTACCGCAGGGATAAATTCCCGTTTCTGTTCCTCAAATGGAGTGATTCCGTTGTAGGTTTTGGTGGAATCTCCTTAGCAGAGCAACTTTACCCTGTTCAGAGAGAAATCAATGCATTGTGCATCAGGATTCAACAATCCATGCACTTATTGAGTGTTCCAATGGTATTTCTTCAAGCAGGAAGCAAAGTTGCCCCGTCACACATCAGAAATCAACCCGGAACGATCATTCACTACAATGGTCAACCTCCAGTTGTTTACACTCCCTCTGCAATGCATCCAGAGGTGTATAACCATCTGGACAGACTCTATCAGAGGGCATACGAGATCTCAGGGATCTCAGAATTGTCTGCCACAGGAAAGAAACCTGCAGGGTTGGAATCAGGAGCAGCATTAAGAATTTATCATGATATTGAAACGGAAAGATTCATCCTTATAGGAAGACGATACGAACAGGCATTTATGAATGCTGCAGAGCACTATTTTGACTTGGCAGAAGATGTGGTTGAGGAAAAAGGTTCCTATCCTGTTCAAACTACTTACCGCAGAGAGATGTCCAAGGTTGATTTTGAGAAGATACGATTGGCACGGGATGAGTTCATCTTGGAACCGTATCCTGTTTCAATCCTTCCCTCCCTACCTGCAGGAAAGTTGCAGACCGTTCAGGAACTGATCAATTTGAAGGTCATTGACAAAAGAGAGCAGATCACAAGACTGCTAGACTTCCCAGACCTCAATTCAGTTACACAGGTTTATGAAGCAGCAGAAGCAGATGTGGAGTGGAGGATCAGCAAGATATTGGATGAAGGAGAGTACATTGGTCCAGAACCTTACATGGATCTCAACTTAGCCAAACAGAGGTTTCAGTTAGCGTACTTGGAAGCAAGACAGAAGGGTGTGGATGCAGACAAGATTGCACTCTTGGATGAGTTCATAGTCCAGACTCAGACCATGCTTAATCAGGCACAAGCACAAGCACAATTACAGCAGGGACTTCCTGAATCACCTGCTCAATCCCCTGCAGGGGAGGTTCCTGCACCACAGAATCTGATGCCAGAAATGCCACAGACTCCAGAGACACCTGAATCGCCATTACCAATATGACAGAAGAGACTGCAGTAGTTGAAGAGACTGTGGAGGAAACTCCGCAACTATCAGAACAGGCACAACAATTCTTCAGGGACAAGGGTCTTCTCAAAGAAGAACCTGTGGAAGAAGTGGTTGAGGAACCTGTAGCAGAAGAGACTGAAGAAGCAGAACCTGAGAAGGAAGAACCCAAGGTTTCCAAAGCATTCCAAGAGGTTGCACGGAAGAAGAGGGAACTCTTTAAGAAGGAACAGGAGTTAAAGGATCAAAATGATGATCTGGGTAAGCTCAAGGAAGCAAGAAACTTAATTGAGCAAGGCAAGCATCTGGAAGCATCTGAGGTGTTAGGGTCCAATTATGAGTCCATGACAGATCAGGTACTTGGCAGATCCAGTGAGAAGACTGCACTGCAGAAGATGCAGGAAGAGATCTCACAATTGAAAAAAGAAAAGTTTGAATCAGATAAACAGAAACAAAAAGATCTTGCATCTCAAGAGGTGCAGTTTTATGTTTCTGAGTTGAAAAGTGTAGTTGAGGAATCAGAAAAGTATCCGTTGGTTTCAGCCTTTTGGGATGAAGCACAACAAAGCGTTCTGGATATTCAGAAGCACTATGCCATGAATGGTGGGGAGACCCTCACCAATGAGGAAGTCTTGGATCAGGTTGAAAAGACTTACAAAGATTTCATGGATAATGCAGTTCAGAATAAAAAAGTGAGGTCTATCTATAAAATAGGTTCACCCTCCGAAAAGCCATTGGGTGAAGTCCAAAAAAGTCAGTCGAGGACACTTTCTAGTAAAGGAACATCCCGAATGAGGACTTCTGAAACCAAAACTGGACCTGTTTCCAAACATGAAGCACTGGAAAGAGCAGTTCAGGCATTCAGAGAGACCAAATCGGGAGTATAAAATGACTTTCAATTTGGAGTATACCAATGGCATCAGCCACAAATATGACGGCATGGGATAATGCCCTCAAGATTTACTATCAAGATAAACCTGTAATAGACACGGTTTATAAGAATCATCCCTTTTTAAGCCTTGTCCCTAAGAATCCTAGATTCAAAGGGAAGTCAATGCCGATTCCTGTAATTTTCGGTAGACCTCAAGGGGTATCAGCAAACTTTGCAAATGCTCAAAGCAACGCAAGTGCAACTCAGGTAGCAGAATTCCTGCTCACCCGTAAGAAGCACTATGGAGTTGCAACTGTGGACGGGGAGACACTCCTTGCATCACAGGGTAATGAGTATGCATTCTTGGATGCTGCAACCACAGAAATTGATCAAACTGCAAAATCTGTTGGAGATGCACTTTCCCGGCAACTGTACAGAACTTCTGATGCAGCAATCGGAAAGGTCAACAACTCATCCTTTGGTGTGACCACACTGGATCTTGTAACCGATTCTGATGCACTCAACTTTGAGATCGGAATGGTTCTGCAAGTTTCTGCGACACAAACTGGAGGTTCTGTTCGTTCAGGAACTTTGGAAGTGTCTGCAGTCTCAAGAGATGCAACCTCCAACCAAGTAACGATGACAGGCAACCTGTCTGCAGGAATTTCTGCAATTGCTCAGAATGACTTTGTGTATGTTCAGGGCAACTATGATGCAGGAGTTTCAGGTCTTGCAGATTGGATTCCTGCTTCTGCTCCCGGTGGTACTGCATATTTTGGTCAGGACAGATCCAAAGATCCAAGTCGATTGGGAGGTCAGAGACAGGCTTTCTCAAGCACCCGTGAAGAGACCATCATTAACGGTCTTGGATTGGCAGCAAGAGAAGGTGGAGCACCTGATCACATCTTTGTTTCTTTCACAGATTTCATTGCACTTGAAAAAGAACTTCAGTCTACAGTTCAACGTGAAGTTGATCCTGAAACTGGTTCTGGATACAGGTCACTGGAAATGTATGCACCTTATGGAATTGCTAAAATTATTCCTGATAAGGACTGCCCTGTGGGAGTTGCATACGCACTTCAGATGGATACATGGCAACTTGCTACCATCAACGAAACTGTCTCCATCATTGATGTAGATGGAAATCGGATGCTCCGTCAGTCTTCAGACGATGGAGTAGAAATCAGAGTTGGATTCTACGGACAACTTGGTTGTTCCGCTCCCGGTTTCAATTGCCGAATCGCCTTAGCATAAAGGAGAAAAATGGCATCGAGAGTCTTTAGGGACGTTCAGGCTTTAAATCCTGAAGTCAAAATAATTGCAGGTTCTTTCAAGACCAACGCAAGTTCTGATCCCGTTGCAGCCGATAACACAGGCAAAGGTTGGTCTGTGGCACGGACTGCTACAGGAACATGGACTGTGACCTTGGAAGACACCTACATTGAACTCATCAGTGGACAATGTTCGTTAGCACATAATGCAGCAGGAGATCATAAGCTCCAATGGGGAGCAATTGATGTTGCGAGTGCAAAGACCTTAGTGATCAGAAACATCACAGGGACTTCTGCAGCCGATCTTGCAGTTAATGCTAACAATCGAGTTCACTTTGCTCTGTTCCTCCGTAATACGGACGTAACCTAAAGGAGCAATATGATGGGAAGTGAAGCAGCAACCATCATTCTTGGACCCCTCAAAGGATCAATGGGGGGTTCAGATTCCTATGATAAGGATTCTGATAAAGAAGAGATGGAAGAAGAGTATTCATACTCTGATGAACAAAAAGAGATGGCAAAAGAACTCGTCAAAGCAGTCAAAGGTGGAGATGAGGAGACCGTCTTAATGGCAATTCACGGAATCATGATGAGCTATGACTGATCTGGTTAATCTGACAGAGCTTAGACTCCTGACCCGTCAACGTGCAGATCAGGAAAACAGTCAGTTTGTGAATGATACAGAACTCACTAGGTATCTCAATAACTCATGGGGGGAACTTTACTCCTTGATCAATGAGAACTTCAATGAGGACTATTTCACCACAACAAGCACTGTGTCTATGGTCTCTGGTACAGATACTTATGATCTTCCATCAGATTTCTACAAAATGAGAGGAGTGGATCTTGTGGTTACATCCACAGAATCTGTTCCTCTTAAACGATACAATTGGGCACAGAGAACCCGTAATGCACTCACAGTGTATGCACGAGACTACAAGTACCGTGTTCAGAAGGGTTCTATTGTGTTCAGTCCAGTTCCATCAACTACGGATTCAGTCAAACTTTACTACATACCATCTCCCAAGAGATTGCTTTCCAAGGATACCACTGCAATCACCAGAGGGACATCAACGATGTGGACCACAGGTTCTCATGAGTTTGTAATAGGAGACTTGATTACAGGTCAGAACTTTTTGGCAACCGATTACAATGTAGATCAGACCGTGACTGCAGTAGGAGCAAACACAGTGACTACAGATCTTAATTCTGCAGGTCTGTCAGATCCTACAAGTTATGGAAGCATTGAGTCACGGTTTGATTTCTACTCAGGATGGGATGAGTACATCATTATAGATTCTGCAATCAAGATCATGATCAAGGAAGAAGCAGATGCAACGGCACTTCTTCTTCAAAAGAATCAGTTGAGAGAGAGAATCATCACAGAATCACAGAACAGGGATGCAGGAGAACCAGAGACCGTTACAGATGTGGTCAGTTATGAAAAGTTTTATTACGCATGAGCAGAGTCAACTTTACGGAGATTCACACAGGTGATGCAAAAATCGATCAGTTACAGAGCAACATCAGGACTGCAATCAGTCCACTCTTGTCACTCCCCTTTGCAGATGGAGTACATAAGACAGACGTTGCCCTTGGGACATCAGACACTCTTGTGGATCACGGGTTAGGAAGGAAATTTGTGGGATACATCGTCACCAAACAGAATGCAGATACCAGTGTTTTTGAGTCTTCCACAACAAACAATTTTCCTGATGTTCAGATGATTCTGAAAGCAGGAGCAACGGTCACAGTTGACCTTTTCTTTTTCTAAGATATGTCCTCTGGAACGAATATAACCGCTATTGAGAAATCCACAGTTGCAGTAACTCCTGCACCTACTTGGGGAACAAATCTCAATACATCTCTAGATGCAATAGACAACCATGACCACACCTCTAACAAGGGGGTGAGGATTACTCCAAGTGCCATGAACATCAATGGGACTCTGGAGTATAATGACAATGCTCTGACAGAGGTAAAACAGACTTCATTTGAGAATCAGGGTTCACAACCCACAGATCTCCTGAGAGCACTGTATTCGTTTGGAGGAGAACTTTACTACAGAGATGCATCAGGAAATCAGGTCCAGTTGACCACAGGAGGATCTGTCAATGCAGGAGGATCTATCACCAATCTTGCTGCTCCTGCAGCAGCCAACTATGTATCCAGTTCAGACTTTTTCACATGGCAACATAACTCCACCTATTCGGAGTATGCGAAGATGGCATTCTCCACATTCCAACTCTACAACTACAGGACTGATGATTCTGGTAGTGGAGTCAATTACTTTGTCACTGTTCAGTACACAGGAACCGGGACTTCAGGGACTCTGACTCTTCCTAATGAGACAGGGACGGTACTGACTACTGCAACCTCATTTGGAGGTGCAATCAGTATTGGAACATCCTCTGGAAATGCCAACATCACCCTTAGTCCTCATGGAACTGGAGAAGTAGATATTTCCAAAGTGGATATTGCAGGAGGGGAGATTGATGCAGTTACGATTGGGACGAACTCGGCGGTTACGGATCTCCGTGTAGATAATCTGAGACTCGATGCAAATACGATTTCAAGTACAAACACAAACGGGGATGTCATTTTAGATCCCAATGGTACTGGAACTGTCAAAACTGATGATATTGCTACATCCACGACTAATGGTGATCTTTCTTTAAGTGCAAATGGGACAGGTCAGGTAAAAATCAACGGAGATGATTCTTCGAAAAGTTTTACTCTACCAGATGGCAGAGGATCTAATACTCAAGTCCTTCAGACTAATGGTTCTGGTGATACTTCATGGACATCGATCTCCGCACTTTCAACGGTTGATAATATTGTCGCTACCTCTGCACAAAACGTGAATGGGACTGTTTCTTCACAAACCGTAAAATTCGGAGACACCTTCACGGTCAACGGCACACTTACAATAAACTCGGATCTCATTTTATCAAATGTCCTTGCAAAAACAACGGCAATGACTATTACAAACGCTTCTGCTCAAACTGTTACTGGTGATGGAGGAGCAACATTAACCGGGCATCATGCACTGTACAACTAAGGAAAATCATGGCTAATTTTATTATAAAACCAGCGTCCTCAGACGATTTACTCCTACAAAATGATGGAGGGACTACTGTAGTTTCCATTCCTGGTTCTGGGAATCCCAGCATCTCAGATGATGCAGGAAACGCAATTGCTACGTTTGAAACAAATACACTAAATTTAACAGATAAAACACTCAAACGTCCTTGTATTAGGGATTATTCAGAATATTTTAATGCCATTTCGGGAACTCAAACCTCTGCTTTCGATTTTGATTTAGAAAATGGGAATGTACAGTCAGTTACTATTGGCAGCATGACTGCGAATGTTGGTATAACGAATGCACTTTCTGGCAAATCAAACTCTCTGACAATTATTATCACTAATGGAGGGACGGCGACGATTACTTTTAAAGCAGGGGCGCACGGGGGTGGAGGAAATTCCGTCAAATGGGCAGGAGGATCAGCGCCAACTTTAACAACGTCAGGCGTTGATGTCTTATCTTTTGTGACATTTGATGGAGGAACAAATTTTTACGGATTTTCAGGTGGACTCAACTTCAGTTAAAGGGAAAAATGGCATTTTCTAGTTTGCGAATTTTAATTGGTGATGTCGGCGGAGGTGGAGGTGATCGAGGGGTTTTTGGAGGCGGGAACGATGGTCCTTACAATGTAATGGATTACATCACAATTTCCTCAACAGGAAACGCAACTGATTTTGGAAATCTCACTGTACCTAGAGCCATCCTAGCTGGGACATCAAACGGAGCTACAGGCCGAGGTATTTTTGCTGGCGGAAACGATGGATCGGGACAATCAGATGTCATTGACTATATCACAATTTCATCAACAGGTAACACAACTGATTTTGGAAATCTGACTGTGGCACGGCAAGGTTTGGCTGGGACATCAAACGGAACTACAGGCCGAGGAGTTTTTGGAGGCGGGACTACAGGATCAAATTCAGATGTCATTGACTATATCACAATTTCATCAACGGGAAACGCAACTGATTTTGGAAATCTGACTGTGGCTAGAGCGGTACTAGCTGGGTGTTCGAGCGGAACTGCAGATCGAGGGGTTTTTGGAGGCGGGTCTACATCTACACAGTCAAATGTTATTGATTACATCACGATTTCCTCAGCAGGTAATGCAACTGATTTTGGAGATCTCACTGTGGCACGTAAGGATTATTTGGGAGCAACATCGAACGGAACTGGAGGCCGAGGAGTTTTTGGAGGCGGGTCTACAGGATCAAATTCAAATATTATTGACTACATCACGATTTCCTCAGCAGGTAATGCGACTGATTTTGGAGATCTCACTGTGGCACGTCGGGCCTTAGCTTCAACGTCCAACGGAACTGCAGGTCGAGGTGTATTTGGAGGCGGATATGTATCAGCGAATTCAAATGTGATCGACTACATAACGATTTCATCAACAGGAAATGCTACCGATTTTGGAGATCTGACTGTGGCACGATACTATCCAGCTGCTCTCTCAGATGGATAAAATGGATTTAATTTTGAAAAATCCGTCTGTTTTAAAGATTGACGTTGATGCTCTAAAAAAAATCGAATCTCGGTTGCCCGAAATCAAACGAGCTAGAAATTCAGCAGGTCGCAAAAATACGCAAACGACATCACAGTTGATGACACTGAATATTGCAGGTGATGAACCATACCGTCATCTAAGACAAATCCTAGCACAAATTGAACGAAAGACATCGGCATTGGAAGAGGTATTTTTTAAACTAAAAAAAGATGATGTACGTTTAAAAATAATACAGAAAAAGGAAGATGAAATATCTTTGATCCGGGCCGAAGAAATCAATGCTAAAATGGAAAGAGCTAGGTTATATGTAGAAGGTGCGTTGAAAGAAATAGGGATGTACCAGGATGCATATGACGAAATAAGAGACTCACACAATATCCCTGAAAAATGGGATGAAAAAGATTCGGAAAAAGCAGAAATTCGGCATCATATAAAAATGGCTTTTAGAAATTCTTTTCAGGAGATGATGTCAACAGGCATGATCGGTAGGGGATCAGCTGAGTATCTGGAGCAATTCGGAGTTCATCCCCAATCTGCAAGAAAATATCTTCATGATTATATTGTACAAAATGAAAAACTCATGGATTCAGGCAAGGAACCAACTATTGAACATTTTCATAAATTCCTTGATGCAATGGCAGATAAATTTCAGGAATCACATAAACTCTGCATGAAACGGATTGGGCTTAAAACTCTGGTCAGAGATGAGTGGTGCTATCGTGAAACCGTATAATATAATAACTAGACTTTTTTAAGAAAGGATAATTATGAGTTATGTAAAATTAGCCAAGAATGGAACTGTAGAACAATGGCCCTACAGGGAGGATGATCTACGAAATCAAAATAGAAATACTTCTTTTCCAATACAAGCGATTAAAATTCAATCAGTTCGTGACATTTTTGGTATAAAAGAAATAAAAGCTGTAGAGAAACCTTCGTATACGGAATCGACCCAGCGAGTTATTGAACAGATACCTGTTTTAGATAATGGACTTTGGACTCAAGTCTGGGAAGTGAAGGAAAAAACGAGTGCTGAAAAAACAGCAGATAATAAATTTCAGTGGGAAAAAGTACGGAACCAACGGAACCAAAAACTACAGGAAACTGATTGGCAGATGACAAAAGCGCTTGAAACTGGAGAGGATGCATCCAATTTGCGAAATTATCGTCAAAAACTGAGGGATATTCCACAAGACCAGACAGATTCTTTTGCGATCACTTGGCCAGATTTATGATCGAGGAATTGATGCTTTAAAAGCAGAACTAAAAAAGACTAAAGATAAATTTCCCAAGCCATGAAAACAGTTGAAGAGATAGACCAAGAGTTAGTACAAATCCAAGAAAAGTTAAACCAATACTCAGTAGAACAACAACGGTTATTAGGTTACAGACAAGCTCTTTTAGATTTACAGAACTCTCAGAATGCCACTACAGAAAGCCCTAGTTCCAGTTGACCTGTCTGGGTCATTAGATACCAAGACAGATGAGAAGTTAGTTCTCTCCTCCAAACTGGTAGAACTGGAGAATGCAGTCTTCACCAAGGGTAAGTCTGTGGAGAAGAGGTTTGGCTATTCTGCTCTGGGTACAGAGTTGGTGGACGGGTCCACACTTCCCACTGGAGAAGCACTCACTTCTCTTGAGGATGAACTCCTAGTCTTTGGTTCCAACAAAATTTATTCGTATGCATCAGGTCTGACCAAGTGGGTGGACCGTGGAGGGTTCAGATCGGTGGATGCAACCTCTACAGACCTCATCAGAAATGAGAATCAACAAAGTGCAGTCGATTGTGCTCTCAGTGAGAACATCATCGTCTATGCTTGGGAGGACACTTCTGGAGGAGTACGTTGCAGTGTAGTGGATTCAGACAATGGTGTAGTGGTCTTAGAAGATGCACTGGTAGATAACAATGGGAGAAGTCCCAGAGTGGTCTCACAGGGTAAGAATATCACCATATTCTTTGCAGACACAGACACAGGTGTAGAGAAACTTGCTGCAAGACAGGTCAATGTGGAGCAACCCACAAGTCTGGGGTCTATAGTCACCATTGCATCTGACATCAATACCACCTCATTCTTGTTCGATGTGGTCAAGTATGACACCACTATTGACTCCTGTGTGATGGCTTATGCAGACACATCAAACACAATCAAAGTCTGCTACATAGACTCTAACGGAGCCAAGGGTTCACTTTCTACAGGGTTCCCAGATCAGGTCACAATCTCTGCACAGGCAGAAGACTCTTTGACCATTACTGCAGACAAAACTTTAGACACAGACATATATGTAGCGTTTGGTAAGAGCTCCTCTGGAACAGGTCTCAAGATCTTTCATCTCAATGAGGATCTGACCACAGATGGTTCCACCACTTCTGCAGACTCTACCAAGATCAATCGGATCTCCATGATCCTGACCAGTTCTGCAAATCTGGAGGTCTTTTATGAGCATAATGACTCCAATACTTATGATCATCTGGTAAACAAAAGGACTTATACTACTTCATCCAATTCAATCACTTCTGCCACAATAGTCATGAGGTCTGTAGGTTTAGTTTCCAGACCTTTCCAGTTCTCCAGTACCACCTATCTGTGGGTGATTCATGAGAGTGTTCTGCAACCCACATATTTCCTCATAGATTCATCAGGTCTGGTACTCGCAAAGTACAAGCAGGGTTTAGCAGGAGCACATCTGACCCGTGGTGTGACCACAAGTATTCTCAATACCACATCAGGCATTTTTGAGGTTCCTGCACAGGTGCAAACCAGACTGACCAGTACAGGAAATAATGTTTACTCTTTGAAGGGGATTTCCAGACTCAAAGCAGACTTTTCAGGAAACAGAACTTTTTTGACGAAGCAGTTGGGTAAGTCACTTCTGACAGGTGGAGGATTCACCTCCTTGTATGACACCCAAGAGATTGCAGAGTTAGGATTCCACATCTTTCCTGAGAATGTGACCTGTGTTACTGCAACATCCAGTGGGTCACTGGCAGCAGGGACATACAGTTATAAGTGCATTTATGTGTTCACAGATGCAAATGGTAGGATACACAGATCTGCACCATCCTCTGGTGTGCAACAAGCAACCACAGGGAGCACTTCCAAGAATACTCTGACTATACCCACACTTAGGATCACAGATCACAGTGCAGTGGATGTTGAGATTTACAGGACTATCGATAACGGGACTCTCTATTTTAAGGTGGGTTCTGTTTCTAATAATGAGTCTGCAGACACAGTGACTTTTGTGGATTCATCAATTACAGATGCAAACCTAATAGGTCTGGAGTCTCTTTACACCAACGGAGGAGTTCTGGACAACATAGCACCTCCTGCTCAGTCTGTTTTGGGTACATTTAAAAACAGGATGTTTGTGGTCTCCTCAGAGGAACCACAGGTTCTGTATTACTCCAAGCAAAGATTGGGGGATCAGGCTATTGAGTTTAATGACTCATTCAAGATCACAGTCAATGAAGCAAAGTCCATTACGGGTATTCAACAAATGGATGAAAAACTCATTCTGTTTGAGGATAACAGGATCTTCTCTCTGACAGGCAATGGTCCTACACCAACTGGTAATAATAATGATTTCAGTGATGCACAACTCATCACTTCAGATGCAGGATGCACAGACCCCAGATCCATTGTCCTGATACCACAGGGGATTCTGTTTAAGTCTGCCAAGGGGATTTATCTTCTGAACCGTAGTCTGGAGACTGTGTATATAGGAGCACCCGTAGAACGCTATAACTCCAATACCATCACCTCTGCAGATTTGTTGCAGGATGTGAATCAGGTCAGGTTCCTTTGCTCTGATGGAGATACCATCTGCTATGACTACTATTACAATAAGTTTTCAGTCTTCACATCTCACAGTGGTAATGGAGCAACGGTCTGGCAGAAGACAGGCAATTATGTGTATCTCAGAACAGATGGGTCTGTGTGGGAGCAGTCCACAAGCTACACAGATAATGGTGCATTCTACCCTCTTAAACTGACTACCTCATGGCTTAAAACTGATGCAGTGCAGGGTCTCCAGAGGGTCCGTAAAGCATTTGTTTTAGGAGAATATGCATCAGACCACATACTGAATGTTCAGGTGGGATATGACTTTGAACCATTCTACAGAGAAACCCACAGTTTTAACTATTCCCGTGACCTGTCTCTGACAAAATTTGCAGAAGAAAACCCCTTTGCATCCCAGAGATTTGCATCAGGATCTGATGGAGATCTGGCAAACGGAGTCTACCAGTTCAGGATGCATCTGGGTAAACAGAAATGTGACTGCATCCGATTCACCATCCAAGACAATGAGGATTCTGCAACCTCAAAACCTGAAGTGGGTCAATCCTACAGTATCTCAAACCTGATGCTTGAGGTGGGACTCCGTGACACAGGCATGAAACTACCTTCCCAGAAATTAGTATGATGAATCAAGCAAACCCCGGTGGGTTGACAGACGATGAATTATTGAGACTTGCAAGACTCCTCCAACAAACGAGAGGTGAGGGTCTGGCATTCATCAATCAGGGTGAAGCAGAGATGCTCAAGGATGCAGGAGGTTCAGGGCAACCGATACAGGGAACTCAAGGGTTTGGTGTAGGTGGTGGACCGATTCGGAGTTATGATAAAGAAGTATCAGATTACCAAAGTGGGTCTGGAGGACCATCAGCTTCATCTCACGATTATTCAAGTACAACAACTGAAGATTTAAGTTCTTTTAGTGAAAATACACCTTCCTATGACAACGATGGTGGTGGTTCAGACTCACAACCTGTCTACACTCCTCCACCTAAATACTATGACAAACTAGGCAGAGAATACTCCTCTCAAGCAGATGCAGATCTTGCAAATGGCAGGATTGATACTCAGAGAACACAACTTAACACTGCATTCACGAAACTGACCACAGATCAAGAGTACGATACCTTAAAACTACAAGATCCAGATAAATTTGCCTTTGCAGACCTCCCAGAGGATGAGGTCAGGAAGAAGTTTGATGATCAGAAGATCCTTGCCTACGAAGATTCTAAACTGCAGACCAAGAACTTCTCTGATGACATTGGTAGATCATTTCAAGAATTAGATCAGACTGCACTCCAGAACCTTACCTACGATCAGATCTCAGAGGGTGTAGGAGACTACAATAGACTCTCTGAGGATACGAGAAGGGCAATCTTTGGGTCCATGTTGCAGACTGCAGTCAGAGAAGCACGGTTCACACTGACTCCAGAGGAGGTGGATGTCTTTGCCAGAGATGCAATTACTGCCACTCCAGTAGGAGATGCAACTGCACCCACAGTTGGTGAGGTTGCTCCTGCAGAACAGGTTCAGGTTGGTGAGGTTGCAGAACCAGACAGAGTGGTTATTGGACAGATTGGAGAACTGAATCGATCTCTCATTGATGATGTAGTCGAGGGAGAAACAGAACTTGCAGAACACCTCAAGCAGAGAATCAGAGGTGAAGCAACTTCTCCTGCGGAACTGCAACTTAAACGTGCTACAGAACAGAATCTCAAATCACTTCTTGGAGCATCTGCAGGGACTGCAGACCCTGCCAAGCTCAGACAGATCAGAAACCTCTATTCAGAAACTGCTCAAGTCCTCTCAGGACAAGCTGCAGAGTTGAGATCCAGAGAACAGATTGATGCAGAAGGACGTTTAGTTCAGATCTACAAACAACAAGGAGATCGGGAACTGCAGGTTGCAATGGTCAACTTAGAGAACAAGAAGCAGGAAGCATTTAAGCAAGCAGACTTGGATCAAGTCCGTAACCTCTCCGTTCAACAAGCAAACCTCCAGAGGGTGATCACACAGGTAAATCTGGACAGAGATGTGGAGCTTGCAAACCTTGACACCCGGAGACAGAAAGCACTGGCACAGGGCAGGATTGATGTTGCAGTGGCACTTGCCAACTTAGAGAAGGACATCACTCTGTCAAAGTTGAACTCAGAGTTATCACTGAGGTCCAGAGCACTTGATGATGCTTTAGCCCTTGCCAATTTTCAGGGTGAAATGTCACTTGAGTCTATTGAGGTCAAGATTGATTTGGCAGAGATGGAGTTGGATGTGAAGACCAAACTTGCAGAGTTGGGATTTGACACACAAGAGAAGATTGCACAGTTAAATGCAGATACTCAGTTGGCAATCTCAAACCTGAATGCAAGTGCAGCCAGATATGCTGCAGATTCTAAGGAAAGAGCAGCAATGATTAGTGCAGTTGCAACCATCATCTCAGGGGTATCACTGTAAAGGAAAGAAATGACTCCAGAACAAGAAGCTAAGTTAATGCAGGACCGTATTCAGGAACTGCGTTTTGTTTTAAAGAGATCCCCCACTAATGAAGAGATACAGGAGTCTATTAGTCGCAACCCTATAAATTACAAGAACGAGGGAGTTGCAGGCCTGACAGATATTGCAGTGAACCCTAACAGAACAGTTCCAAATATAGGTTTTAGAGAAGATCCGGGGGATGTTAGTAAATATGATCCCATGGAGGATGATCTGAATGATGAGATTATGAATCTTGTCCAACAAGTAGATGGTGGAGAGCAAAACGGTCTTGCACAGGCACTCAACGCAACTAAAGCAGATGATCCTGTAACAACCTTTTCCAGAAGTCCAGAAGACTTAGCAGATGAGGGTTCAGAGGTTATGAAGTTTGACTATCTGGAAAATGGTTATCAAACAATTACACCACTCCGTCAAAATGTTGGACCTTCTGGTTCTCTGACATTTGGACCTAATGATGTCATTACTGCAGAGACTCCTGACCAAAAACGGGACAGGATTAATCAGACTAGAAAAACAGTCTTGTCTGACCCCGGATTACCTGAAGAAAACGTCACTGCACCCAGACCTGTTTCTGAAATCTCTGACACAAGCACTGTATCAGAAAGTTTTGACTACTTATCTGCAGAAGGCATCCCTCCAGAAGATGTCACTGAGACCAAAGAAGAGGTTGAACGGAAGAACATTGCTCAAGTTATTGCTGAAAATGTTGCAGAAGTGATCACTCCAGACTCAGAAAAACAAGTAGTGGAGCAAGCAGAAGATCCTGTGGAGTTGGCACAAAAAACCATTGCTAAGAATGAAGAGATTGCCAAGAAACAAGAGGGTAAAGAAGTCACAGATGATTTAGTGATGCCTGAAGAGGGTGTAATCACATCAGTGGATGCAGTGTCACCAGAAACTGAACAAATTGAAACACAGGTTGTTGATGGTGCTCCTGCAAAACCATTGGCTCAGACTGCACTTAAAACCACATCAAGTCTGCCACAAGATACTGAGATGGTGCAGTTGACAGATTTGATGAATAGCTTGTCTGCAGGAGATCTTAATAAAGATATTATCGATGCCGTTCTTGAGTCTCCGGGTTATGACATGATGTTTGAGAAAGGTATTGAGAAAGAAAAAGTTGATCTGATCAATGCAGAGATTACTGCAAACAACAAAAGACTGAGTGATGTTGCAAGTAAGAAGATCAAACCCTTCTTTGGAGAAAAAGACACAGGACGTAAAATCCTTGCTGCAATAGCTGCAGGTTTGGGTGCTTATGCATCTGCAATGACAGGGACTAAGAACTTTGCTCTGGACATCATTAATCAAGCAATAGAGACAGATCTCCTGAAACAGAAAGAGCAACTGGAAAGGGAAAGGTTATCCATCCTTGACCAGAACAAAATATTAGAGAGTAGGAAAGCAGAACTTTACACCGTTGCACAGATACAGATTAAGGATGCAATGGCGAAGGCAGGAGATGAAAGAGATAAACAGAAATTAGTAGTAGCTTTAGAACAAATTCAACAAAAAAATAAAGAAGCAAAGATTGCTTTGGGTGCAGAGATAGTTAAAGCAAATGCTACTAAAAAACAGTCTTTAAATAACAGGTATGTTCCGGGTTTTGGAGTAACTCAATACACAGATCCTACTCTTTACAGAGACATTGTAAAGGAAGCACACAAAGCAGTTAGAAGTGAAACAAAAATTAAAACACACATGGAAACTGCTAGGAATATTTTAAAAGGAAAAGATGGAAGAGGTAAATTCTTTGCTGCAATCCCATTAAGCACAGAAAGACAAAGATTACAAAGTGCTTTAGCAGAGATTGCTAATCAGTACCGTCAAAAAGAACTAGAACTTGGTACACAGTTTACTCAATTTGAGGGTCCGTTCTTAGATAGAATTATTGACAAAGAAGTTAGATGGAAAGATTTAGCTTTTAGTAGAATTGAAAAAATGTTGAACAACTTAGAAATTGGTTTAAAAGCAAAGAGAAAAGGTCTTATGCAATCTGGTAGATTCATACCTACAAATGCAGAAGAGTCACAAACAGAACCTCAACTTAACCTTAGTCCCGGCACACAGAAAGTAAGTAACTAATGGCTAATCTTTATGATTACTCTCTTAGGGAAGTAGTTACTGTCCCTGATAGTGAAGTCAACCAAAAGGTTGGTCAGGGGTCTCACTCTTTTCTCAAGGGTAAAACAGTTCATGTCCTAGACCCAGAGGGTAATATCTTTAACCTCCCTGCAGAACAAGGTCATCTTGCTTTAGAACAGGGATATAGTTACGCAGGAGCAAAGGATGTTGAACAGGCAAAGGTTAAACAGTTTATTGCTGAAAGACCCACTAATGCTGCCCTGCTTGGTTTTCTGAGATCCCTGTCATTTGGTTACTCAGACAAACTCCTCACAGATGCAGGGGTAGATCCTAACACTCTCAAGGCATACAGAGATCTTAACCCCATAGCAAATGTTGTGGGTGAGGTAGGTGGAGTCCTGACTCCTTATTCACCATTGGGTGCAACTGCAAAATTCCTGACTAAAGCAACGCAGGGTTTTGTAGGCAAAGCACTTGCCAAGAAAGGTCTGGAAGGTACTGGCAGGATTGCAGGAGGAGTGGCAGGAGGTGCAGTTGAGGGTACTGTCACTGCTACCCCGTTTGCAGTCTCCTCAATGGTCTTGGATGAGTCTCCAGAACTTGCTGCAGAACAGATGATTGCAGGGTCACAGTTTGGAACTGTCTTTGGAGGTATTGGGGGGATACTGGCACAGTCTCTTAACTTTTCTGCCAAGAAAGGTAAAAACTTAGCAGATCACCTGTTCTACCGTTCTTTTGGTGCAAGAACTCCTGAGTACAACAAGATCACCAACTTTGGTAAGAACAGAGATCGAATGGGTGAGATTGGTAGAAGACTGAAAGAATTGAATGATCAGGGTGCTATCAAGAGCATAAGTGATCATGAACAGATCCTGGAAGAGTTAAGGACTAAACTGATACCAGAAACAGGGTCAGACCTAAATGACCTTATTCTTGGGATGAAGAAACTTACTGATACAGGTTTCTTTGATGACGTTCTTCCTAAGACTGATGACATTGCTCAAAAAATGAGGGATGCAGTCAACAAAGAATTTAGTGTTGGGGGTGAGATACCTGACAACCTAATCAACTCACCCTATGGGAAAAAGGTCAACCGATTAGCTCAGAAAGAAATAGAAGCATTTGAGAAACTTGGGGGGAAACTAAATTTTTTTGATCTTGAGACACAGAAAAGGATTTATCAATCCCTTAAGAATTGGGACAAAGCACCACCAACCAATCAGGGGGCAAACATCCATGAGAGAATATTTGGAGTTATGTCTGGTGTGCTTAGAAAGGAATCAGAAAGAACTCTGGAAGCAATCGAGGATGTCATTAATGCCAAACTATCTCCCAGGTTTACAGGGCAGAATGGCAAAGGAATTTTAGTAGCATTCAGAGAACAGAAAAAACTCTACGGGGATCTTAGAGACATGGAGATGCTCCTGAATGCATCTGTCAGGAGGACATCAGTAAACAACTCTTTATCCCTCACTGACATCATCTCTGGTGGGTCTATTGGAGGTGGGATGATTGCAACCTCAGACTCATTCCTCACAGGAGGTCTTGGAGGTGCAGCAGGGTTTATTGGAGGAGCACTGGCAAGAAGGTATCTCAGGGATTCAGGAGAACTCCTTGCTGCCCGTGCAGTAGACTCAATGGCAGACTACGGACTTGCTTTGAACAGGATAGGCAAGACCCAACAAAGAATTGATCAGGGGGTCAGAGCACTTATGAAGGGTGGGACGGTTAGTGCAGTCAAGATTCTTCCACAGACAGAACCTGTCCAGAATCAAGAGAAGACTTTTAAGAAAATTAAGAAAGATCTTGATGAGGTGATGTCTAATGATTCTGTAATCATGGCAAGGCTTGATGAAGCAATACCCAAAGTTGATGGGAATGAGGATCTCCAAAGGTCTCTCATGACAACCATGATGAGACAGGCAAACTTCTTACACTCAAAGATCCCTAAGAACCCAACTGCAAATCTTCAGATTATAAACAATGAGGAATATGTCCCTAGTCCTACAGAGTTATCTAAATTCTTTAGATACAACCAAATTGTTAATGATCCTCTTAAAGTATTAGATCATTTAAGAGCAGGGACTTTGACTTCAGAGCACAGGGAAACTTTGGTTTCTGTTTGGCCTGAATTTTATAAAAACATACAAGATAAGATCTTAGAGGGATTGGCACAGGGTAAACCCAATATGAGTCTCCCTCAGAAGATCCAGTTGTCTGTTCTTCTTGGCAAACCTGTGGACCCCACTATGACTTATCTGGCTAAGTTCCAAGAGAGTTTTATGCCTGATGAGGAGGGAGGTCTTGCCATAGGAGATAGGAAGATCAAGGGACTAAAAGAACAAGCACAGACAGATATTGAGAGAGTGAGTTGAGAACCCAAACAATGATTGCTTATAAGAATTCTACTCTTACTAATTCCTCTAATCCTCCTCTGCATGACAGTCATGAGTGCAGTTACTCTGGTGGAGGAAAGAGATCTGCAATGCCTTGCCCTCAACATCTACCATGAAGCAAGAAATGAGAGCACTGCAGGACAGATTGCAGTCGGACAGGTTGTTCTTAATCGCATGGAATCCAATCGATTCCCTGACACAGTATGTGAAGTGGTTCAACAAGGAATATACAAGCAGGGATTTCCTGTTAGGGACCGTTGCCAGTTCAGTTGGATTTGTGATGGTCTCAGTGACGTTCCTTTTGATCTATCTGCTTACAATCGTTCTGTAGAGCTTGCTCAATGGCTTATTTATACAAATCCTTGGCTGCCAGACTTAGTGGATGGGAGTCTGTTTTATCATGCTACCTACGTCCAACCCAAGTGGAGCAGGACCAAGAAGGTAACATCCAGAATTGACACACATATATTTTACAAATGAGTGGACATCACCCTCCTGCACCAGAGGTATTTATGGAGTTAGAACAAATATTTGTATTAGTAGAAAGAATTGGTCTACCCGGAGTCCTACTGGGAATCATGTGTTACTACATCATGAAGACACAACAAGCCCACAGAGAAGAGATCATTAGGTGGGAAGAGAAAGATACTGTAGGAGACTCAAGACTAATCGATGTGATTAAGGAGCAGAACAAACATAATGCCACTACTGCACAGGCACTCAATGATCTCAATATTAGTAACAAGGATGTGACTAAGAGCAACGAAAGACTTGCTTCAGAGATTAAGGGAATGGCAGAAGCACTCTTGTCAAGGAGAAGATAATGGCTAAAGAAATAACAACAACCACAGTAACAAAACCTGATCCTCCTAAACCGATTAGACAATCTATGTCTGTGAACGAACGGATTCAGGTTTCAAGATTCATTGCAAGATTTGTTGTGGCTTTAGCTGCTTTAGCAATTTTTGCTTACATAGTTCATGTCATGTTGGGGTCTGCAGATGAGTTGCCAGTTTCCTCAAAAGACCTCTTAAATATTTTGATCGGAGCCTTCATTCCCATCATTTCGGGCATCGCAAAATACCATTTTGAGAGTGGTGGAGACCTTCATCAAGAGGAAGAAAAGAACCCCATAGCCCCACATCCAGAAAAGGAAGAAAATGAATAAACTGTTTGAATCAATTGTAACCTGGGTAAATATTAAATTCGGAAAGGAACAACCTATGATACCTCCATTTTTGATGACTTATGCAGCCAACTTTATAAAAGATTTGGTGATGGATAAAGCACAATCTCTTGCTCAACCTCATATTGAGAAAGCACTGGAAAATGCTCCTAAAGAGTTAAGAGAAGCATTAGACAAAGCAGTGGATGAAGATTCCACACATGGTCATAAATCTTTATTGGATATGATTAAGTGAAGATCAGTAAAAACTTTTCTTTGGGTGAGTGTCTGAAGTCTGACACTGCCCAGAGGTTAGGTCTAAAGAATGAGATCACACAGGAAGGTCTCGTTGCTTTAACCACATTAGTGACCCAGTGTATGCAACCTCTGAGAGAACACTTTAAGAGTTCCATCCGTTGCAATTCTGCGTGGAGATCCCCCCTAGTCTCAGAAGCAGTGGGTAGTTCGTCCCGGTCACAACATTGCAGAGGTGAAGCAATGGATTGGGAAATTGTTGGTATCGATAACAAAGAATTGGCACAACAAGTCCCAAAGATTCTGGTTGAGTGGGATCAGATGATCCTTGAAATGTATGACGAGTCTGAGAAGAATCCTGAGATCCGAATGGAGACAGGTTGGATTCACCTCTCCTACAATCGGATGGGTGAGAATCGTAAACAGATCCTCAGAGCATTCCGCAAGGGGAAAAAGATAGTTTACGAACCTTGGGATCTGAGTTAGTCTGGGACTGAATCTGGGACGATCTCAGTCTTAGATTATATTTTTTTTTATCCTACCATTTAGACCTCCTTAAAAAAAACTGTTGACACGCATTGTACTGATGCGTATTATGCTCATACCAATACATTTGATACGAATAATACAGTTAAGACTACTATAGTTGAAAGGACTTACAGTTTGCAAGAAGAAAAAATAATTAAATCGTTGGTTGAGCAAATGTCTCGACTTACAGAGGAGGTTCACCAACTGCGTTTGGAATTTACCCCTGCTCTGAGACACACAGAAACCATGCAGAAGCAGCGATTAAGCGAGGACCAGATCAGATCCAGTATCAGGAAGGTGAGGAGTAAGGTGAATGCGTGATCTACATTCTGGATCTTTTCAGTGGAATCGGAGGGTTCACACTCGCATCACAGTGGGTGGGTGGATACATGACTCTGGCATTCTGCGAAATCGAGGACTACTGCAGGAAGGTTCTGTCTCAGAACTTTCCCAACATTCCAATATTTACTGATGTCAGAGAACTCCACCCAACTGATGTTATTCCCAGAGATGGAGTCATCCACCTCATCACAGCAGGTTTTCCATGCCAAGACCTGTCAGTTGCAGGAAACCAAAAAGGTATTCAAGCAGACAGGTCAGGTCTCTTCTTCCAGATCCTCAGACTCAGTGATGAGTTCTATGCCTATAGCAGAGTTAGACCTGCGTTGCTCCTGGAGAACGTCCCAAACCTGCTTACTGGTAACGGGGGAGATTGGGCAAGAACCGTTTACTCAGAACTGGCCGTCAGAGGGTATCGTTGCGAGTGGAAAATTATATCCGCAAGTGATGTGGGAGCACCTCATCTCCGCAAACGATGGTGGTGTATCGCATACCTACCCTACTCCAAGAGCTTGCACGGCAATGTCAGCAACAATCACTCCAGAGTCCTCATGGGAGGACAATCAATTCCCGAATCTGGAGACCGTGGTAGGGAGGATGACATGGCCCACACCAAACGCATGGGATGGAGCAAGGGGTCCGTTGAGCAAGGAGAAGATGGAGGAGGGGGTACACCAGATCACACTGGTGACTGCAGTGAAGCACTTCCCAACAACTACCGCAAGGGATTGGAAAGACAGTGGTCCCAACACCAATTACCAGAAAGCAAAAGAAAAACACCGTCTGGCAGGATTCACGGGAGCAGGTCTGTCACCAGATTGGGTGGAGCACTACCTGATGGGCTATCCCCGTGGATGGACGAACCTGCAGACCTCCCCAGAGTGACTCATGAGAAGAAGTACCGAAAACAAAGACTCATGTCTCTGGGGAACTCAATTGTGCCAAGGGTTGCAGTGATACCACTCAGACGTTTTAAAGAGATTTATGAAAGCAATAAACCTGACTGCATCTGAAGCAAACATTCAACAATCCATCATGAACTGGGGTGAATGGCAGAAACAGAATGGGATTGGGATGTTCAGAATCAATGTCATTGGAGTTCCAGTGGGAGAAGGAAAGTTCAGACCCTCACCTAATGTGGGAATGGCAGACATATATATGAGTGTTCAAACAGAGGGTATCTCCATAGGTGTGTGGTTAGAAGTCAAGAAGCATGGAGGAAAACAGTCCAAAACACAGAAGGAATTTGAGAAGAAAGTAGTTGAGCAGAGTGGATGGTATTTTATCGTCAAATCCATTGAGGACGTTGAAGAGGTGATCAAAATAATCCGTGAAGACACTTGGAAGAAGATCAATAAATTACGCAATGAGTTAAACGAATACGAGACAGGCTAAGTGAGATCCTGCACCACCTGTGTCCATACAGGTCTCCTTTTAACAAGCGTGTAGGTCAGAGGTTCTCTTTTAACCTTCATTCACTCACAAAGGTCAGACACATCATGGAGTCCTGTCTGTCTCAAAACTAAAAGGAAAGCATGGGTCTGAAGTTAAGCAGAAAGAAGGGAGAGAGGATCTACATCAAACGTGGAGACAGGATCATTGCAGAGGTGGAAGTGAGCAAGATTCGAGGAAACATGGTGTTCCTCTACATTGATGCAGATCAGGATTTATACATAACCAGAGACAAGGATTGGAAGGGTAGTAGACATGATACTAGTGGAGAACGATCAGATAAGAAAGTACCAGTTTGAAGGGTACACAATTAAACACAGCAGTTTCCACCAGATGTGGGAGGTGGTAAAAAAAAACCACAAAGGAGAGGGAGGGTCTGTGGCTATAAGACCATTCCGTTCAAAGGCTCATGCAGAAGCATGGGTGAATAATCAATTAAATCCAGTGAAAAGTGAAAGGGATTTATGACAATAACGATAAACGTAAGCAGACCAAATCTGTAATGGAAGACTTTATAGGTACACCAGAGGAGTACAACAAAATCAGGTTTGGCATTGAGGAACCCTACTGTTCCATCTGCAACTGCATGATTGAGATGGGAGAGGAGTGGGAGGAAGAATTTGATCTACAGTTCCATAGTGAGTGTCTGGATGACAGACAAATGACACAAAAATGAAACAGATTTGGAAGTGAAATGACACACAAATGAAACACCCTAAGAACAGACTGAAATTCCTGCGATTCAGTCACTTCTATCATTACAAGAGACCCTCTGGGTTCACTGAGAAAATTCCATACAACTTATATCAGTGTGAGTGTGGGACCCAGAAAGTTATTAGAGAGTCAAGTGTGCTCAATCACAGATCTAAGTCTGCATGGAGTTGTGGCTGTCTAAGGAGAGATAACATGAAGGACATTCATTCCAAGGGACTGAACAGACATGGAGGAAATAAGAACTGTGAGGGTAGAGGTGCAACAAACAAGGGGAAGATCAGGATCAAAGAAAATGGCAGAAACAGGTATGTGACCATGCAGGAATTAACAGATATGTATTACGGACTATGAACATCACCAACGAACTCAACCTGCCAGAACCACTGGTGGATGCAATCAGAAACGATGGGTACACCAAGGGAGATGCAGATTTCTCTATCACTGGTCTGATGTCTCCACCCTACCAGAGAAAACTGATGGGGGAGTATGGAGGAAAGATCACTGAGGATGCTGCAGACAGGATCTGGAGTCTCTTTGGTCAGGCAATCCATTCCATTCTGGAGAGAGCAGGAGAGTCAGACACAGACTATGAACTGGAGAGAAGATTCTTTTCAGACTGTCTGGGAAAGAGAATCTCAGGACAGGTGGATGTGTATCACCCACAGGATTCATTGATTCAGGATTACAAGACTACCTCTGTGTGGTCAGTTTTGGATGAAGGATACAAAGCAGATTGGGAGAGACAGTTGAATGGGTATGCGTGGCTGGCAAGATCCAACGGAATCAAAGTCAAACGATTGGAAGTCGTAGCGATTCTAAGGGATTGGTCACGGATGGAGAGGATGAGGAGAGGGAATGGATACCCAACTCATCCAGTAGTGATCAGAGAGATCCCGGTGTGGGGTGAGGAGATAGCACAGGACTACATTGAGACCCGTGTTCAACTCCACAATAACCCTGATCCTCTTGTCTGCACTCCCAAGGATAAGTGGGAGAAACCCACAACTTATGCAGTGAAAAAGGAAGGAAGCAAGAGAGCAGTCAGAGTGTACGAGACCATGAGTGAAGCAGAAGCACATATAGAGAAGCATGAGCAGGTCTTGGAGGGACCAAGTGAACACAAACTTTTTATTGAGACACGCAAAGGTGAAGCAGTGAGGTGTCTCAGTTACTGTCCTGCCAAATCATTCTGCAATGAAGCAGGAAAGATGGAGCAGGAACCAATTCCATTTTGAAAGGAAGAGTCATGGGATTTTTACCAAAAGATTATCAGGAACCGTCATCTGGGAATAACCGATATCTGAGACTGCAGAAAGACCAGACTGCAAAGATCAGGATTTTAGGATCATTTGAGGATAGTTCTGGGATTATGGGATGGCAGGGTTGGGAGACTGACAAGGATGGAAACAGAAAACCTGTCAGGGGTACACAAGATCAGAAGGGAAGCACACAGGCCAAGAGTGAGGAGAATGTGAAGTTCTTCTGGGGGTTGCCAGTTTATGATTATGAAGCAAAAACGCTAAAGGTCTGGGAGATCACTCAGAAGACCATCAGAGATCAGATCAGTGCTCTGGCAGGAGATGAGGACTTTGGGAACCCAAACCACTATGACCTCAAAGTTTCAAGAACAGGGGATGGATTTGAGACTGTATACAAGGTCAATGCACTCCCACCCACAGACATTTCCAAGGAGGTTCAGGAGGTGATTGATAATGAACTGATTCACATCAAATTGGATGCTCTTTTTACAGGAGGTGATCCCTTTGATGGAATGCCCTTCTAGGAGTTTAATATGTCCAATCACATGGAAGTGATTAAGACAGCACTAACAGACCCTGAGTTAACTAAAAACGAACTTAGGGTCTTACTGTGCATCGTCTTTTTCAGCACAAAAGAAAAGAAGAGAATACTAAGAAGTTTCTTATCAGATTCACTCAAAATTGATGCTAACCGTATCTCTAAAATCACATCAGATTTGCAGAGAAAAGGTTATATAAACAAGGTCAATGTAAAGGGTGTCATCGAGTACGAGCAAACTTACCAAAACGGTAATACTTACCAAAACGGTAATACTTACCAAAACGGTAAGCCCAAACCCCTTACCGAATCTGTAAGTACTTACCAAAACGGTAATATCACGACACTATATAATAAAACTAATACAGTATACTCTATACACAATACAGATAGTCCTGCAGAAGATCCTGCCCCACCCCCCTATGCTGAGATCATCCGTGATTTGAATCTTGTCACGAAAAAACGATTTTCACATCAGACAGAGAAAACCAGAGTAAGTATCAAAGCAAGGTTCAGTGACGGGTTTACTTTAGAAGACTTCAAACATGTTCACCGTGTCAAATCAGAACAGTGGTTAAACAGTGACATGGAAAAATATCTTCGTCCTGCAACTCTGTATGGAAATAAATTTGAGAATTATTTGAATGAAAGACTTAAATCTGAAATTGAAAAAAGTGCAGAAGAAGCAAAGATAAATGCACCTGAGACTCAGGAAGCAATTGATTATCTCAAGGTGCTAACTGGAAACCACAAGCAACTGAACTGATGCACCCAAAGAACCAACTGATCGATCAGATCCTCAAGGGTCTGTCCAGCAATTACAGAAAACCCAACGGAGATCACATTGAAATCTCTGCAGTGGATAAAGGGAACTGGATGGTGACTTTGCAGGACATCAGTGAGGAAGCACTCACTCTGGGTCTGCAGAACTGTCTGAAAGAACAGAAGTTCATGCCATCGATAGCACGGTTCAGAGAATGTTGTGAGATGGCAAGAGAACAGAAGGCACAGTGGAATCCTGATCCCAATCAGAAACTTCTGGATGGACCACAGACTGAACGCTATGTGCCAGAGGAGGGAGAGATGCGGAGGAAACTGGAGGAACTGATGACTGAGGTTCAGGAGAAAAAAGTCAAACCTCAACCAGTGAGATACCCGTTCACAGTCTCAATGGAGGATGGATCAACCATGAAAGTTTTCTACAAAATGATTGATGGAATCGAATACGAATGTGTGGAAGCAGAACAGAACTCAACCGGGGAACTCATCCCCAAACTAAACAGACACACTTGGTGAAAGGAACCCAATGAACGAGAACAGTCAACTACTCACACCCAAAGAAGTAATCTACGAAATGGGAGAACGTGGATTCCCTGTCTCCAAAGCCACTGTCTGCAGATGGTGTGCAGAGGGAACACTCAGAGCAGAGAAGATGGGTGGGAAGTGGTACATCCTCAGAAAACACTTTGAAGAGAAAATGCTTAACGATGCAGACAAAGTGCTCTCCATGTTGGAGGAATGAGAACCCATTGATTTCTCAGATTTGGATTTTCAGACACATGAAATCCATTGATTTCTAAGATTTTGGTTTTCAGACCCTTGGGTTCTGGGGTAAATAGTCTAGGTTGTGCTTAAAAGGTGGGTAGGAGAGAAGGAAAGGGTTTAGGGGTAGGTGAGTATGGGGTGAGTGTGGTTTCGTGTGAAAGAGATGCGGTTTAAGCACAATTGAGAAAGGGGAGCAGAATGCCCCCCCGGTGAGGTGGGAGTCTAATTCGATGGGTCTTGAGATGGAGGAGTGTCCAACATAACCCTTGTCTGAACCATGATCTTCCTGCAGTGCTTTATTCTTAACCACATTTCTGGAGGCCAGTTCTCTTCCTGAAACATCTCCCTTTCCAGATATTCATCTATCTCAGAAATTGCTTGTGCTAAGACATCAGAGATCATGCTTCCTCCTCATACATTACCAGTGCATGAAACTGATCAAGACTGAGCAGAACTGCATCCACTCCATCATTGATCATCTCTTCAAAGTCTGGCACATTACCCCAATCAGTCTTGGGAGGGATCACATGAGTCCTGAGACTGTAAAGTTTCTCTGAGTCTTCAGGGTGTTCAATGTTTACTGTGGTTGTGATGTTTAACATTCTGTCTCCTTGAAATACGAAAAAGGGAATGCTCTCTCAAGCACTCCCTTGGTGGTGGGTTATATTTGAAATTCTTCCTTGAAATATTCCAAGTGCCTTTTTTTGTACTCTTGTAAAAATTCTTCCTGCGAACATGGAGCTAATTTCATGTGAATCTCTTCTCGAATTTTATCGTCCATCAGTGATACGTAGGCTTCAAATTTATCTGTAACCTTGGTAAATATTAAATTTGGAAAGGAACAACCTATTTTCTCATTTTTCATTCTCCTTGATTTGTCATTGATTAATTGTTTTAAACTTCTGATTGATTTCTTTTTATCTCCTAATTGAATATTTAGTGAGTAATAAATATTATTGCAACTCTCTTTGTAGTTAGGATTTACTGTCAATAAACCTTCTTTAGTTTCTATTGAATACTCACTAATCGGGAAGTTTTTTTCAGCATATCTTCTGCCACTTGCAGAACTTGAAGGTCTCCATAAATAACTGCTTTTGTATTTCTCATGAGTCTCGAGTGTTTTGAGAATTAGTTTTCTCAGTTTGGGTGAAGTTCTCTTAACTGCTTTAAAATGTTCCATTCTGTACTCCATTGATTGTGATTAACTGGATTTTCAAAACCCATTGATTCCAAACCCATTGATTTTCTGCCAGTGGATTTTCACCCCGGATTCTGAGACAAAAAAACTCCCAACACTGCACGGGGCAAAGTAGGAGTCTGAAAGCAGGACTCAACCTGCTAAGATCATGACTGCTTCACTGATCCTCTCTCTTGAGATCGGATCAAACTCATCAAACCAATCGATATTAGTGTCCTGATCTGAAAGGTTTCTAACGTATGGATAACCATTCTGATCTTTGCAGAATTCCAGATCAAAATTGATTAATAGTTTTCGTGCTTCGTAAGGTGTCATTCTGTCTCCTGTTCTAATAGTTCTTGATTAACCTCAACTGACCAGTGAGGATACCCTTCTTTTCCTCCATCTAAATGCATTGGTTCTGAGTAATTCTGTTCACTTAACCAATTATTGTAATCATTAACAAACTCCTCAGATTCATTCTCAGGAAGATCAAAGTATTCGGTTACTGTGTCATAGTACACAGTAGCTTTACCCTCAAACTCCTTTCTTACTCTCTCACCGTCTTTACGCTTACCAACATAATAGATTACTGGTAGTGAATATCTCTTCATTCTGATCTCCATTGATTGTGATGAACTGGACTCTTAAAACCCATTGATTTCAGATCCATTGATTTTCTGCCAGTGGATTTTAACCCCGGATTCTGAGACAAAAAAAAACTCCCAAATTGCACGGGGCAGAGTGGGAGTCTGAGAGGGATATTAGGCAACGATTTTATCTCTGAGAATATCCCAAGCAAGAACAGTTTTATCTTTCTTCCATGGAGTGCATGAAACAAAGTTAATCAACTGATTCACTGCACTTTCATAATCTGTAAACCATTCTGAAATTAAGTTGTCACCTCCTGACATCAGATCAACAAAAAACATCCCTTCAAATTCATTGATCTTTTTCAGATGATTGATTTCGTCATCAGTTAATTTACAGACTACACCGCAAAGATCATCCTCAAAGTTGTCCATCCTTAACAGTTTGATGTTATCCATTCTGTCTCCTGATTGAGTTAAGCGATGATCCAAAACAGAACATCATCAAGAGCACTCAAAAAGAATGCTCTTTGTGATGGTCTATTCTGGTTTTTCTAGTGGCACCCAATCCCTGCAATCTTCACAGAAAGCTTTATCATCTCTGCCATCATCATACCAATCAGAAAAATTGCAATTAGCATCACATAAAGCCAAGAAAAGCAGTTTTTCACTTCCACAATTTAAGCATTTATCTTTGATCATTCTGTCTCCTCTGTTATTGCGTCAATGATTGTAAAACCATGCCTGTCTGAAAGAGTGAAGTAACACTCACCCTCTGGATTGACAAATCCGATAACAACTCCATTAAAAATATACTCATCATCCTTTTCATGGGGTGGGATTGCATCTCCATGCTTGTTAAGCCTGATTTCTTCCAATCCTTCTACTCCTGCATCATTGTCAGTAATCCAGATTTGATTTCCTTTATCATCAAGGTCTTTAACCATAGCCCAACATCCACCACCAGAGTGATAGTGATAAAAACCAATTGATTCTAATAATTTCACTAAATTAATTTTTGTCATTTCTGTCTCCTGAAATACTGGATAATTGAGGAGAGAAGACCCCTCTTTTGAAGTCTCCTCATTTTGCGTTTGCGGTTTATGAAGTCAGTCATGTTAGAAGTCCTGAATGATTAGACTTTCAGACCCTTCAATCTCTATCACTGTTGTGTAGTCTCTCAGATCATCAATATCTGAGAAGTTATGGGAGCATGAATAATATTTTTTCAGTTCTTTGAAGTTTTTATATTCTGAATACTCACAACATATAGCGATTACATCCAATTCAATTGGTTCACCAATGTCTTCTGATAAGTCATCAAGATAATCGTAAAGTGCTTTGAGTCCTTCATAGCTAAAATTTTTAGGTCTGACTTGCCTGAATGCTTCTGCGAAACTGTATTCGTTAACTGTATCTACTATCATTCTGTCTCCTTTGATTAGAAATTTAATGAGTCTTGTTTCAGTTCAATCTCAAAACCTAAATTGCGTTTGATCTGCTTAAGTTTGTGGTCTGGCAGAGTCACTAAACCCATAAGGTCAGCGAACGCCTTGGCCTTCTCACAAACTGGATAAAATAACTCATTACCGTACTTAGTTTTCTTTTCTATGATTATCTTGTCTGTCATTCTGTCTCCTTAATTGAGTGCTTAACGCATCACCGTAATTGATAATGTACTCATATAATACGTTTAATACTCATGAGAATCAAGAGAAAAGTGAGAAATATAATACTTTTTTTTATTGACTGAGAAAAAAGTGGGTGCTCAAATCTCTCACAGTGAGAAGAAAACCACACAGTCCTTATGATTGTATAGGTGAGACACTTGAGACAATTGAGAGAGATTTGGAGACAGTAGAGGACATCAGTCCCACAGAAATCATCGAATCAGAGAGAAAACCTGTAAAGATGGGTAGGAAAGGTTTTCAAATCACTCCTAGCATTCTCAAGCAGGTTGAGAAATTTGCAGGGCAAGGACTGACTCAAGAACAGATCTCACACTGCATCGGCATTTCCAGAGACTTATTCTTTAAGAGTAAGAGAAACTCTGAATACTTTCATGACGCTATAAAAAGAGGACAAAGCAAAGCAATCTCTCTTGTCTCAAATGCTCTGTTTGAAAATGCGATGTCAGGCAACGTGGTTTCGCAGATTTTCTGGTTGAAAAATAGAGCACCTTCAGAGTGGCAGGACACTGTAAACCAAAAGCACACAGTTGAAGCAGTGGGCAAGCTTTCAGATACTCAGTTGCTCGATGAGATCAGGAAAGATGAGTCTATTTCCTCTCAAGTCTCTGGTTTGCTTCCTCTTCCACAGTCAAAAAACCTAGAGTGATAATTTCTTATGTTCTTTAAGTTACATTATCAAACATATAAATGACACTAGCAGATCAAGCAACTACAACGGATCAGGAGAGACAAGCACCAGATTCTGAATCTGTTGAGTCCTCAGTCTGGATCAGATCTGAGAAATCAGGAGATCGGAACCTAATTCTTTCATCATGGTTAAGATCTTCCCTCCAGTTCCCAATCTGGCATGAAGGGAGGATAGGCTCACCATCGATCAACCTACCCCCCGGTGGGGGGACCCCCCTCCACTCTGTCCATCAGTCAATCCTAAAAAAAATATTAG
>Ga0208134_1000318_pt1 | contig 31795 bp, 41 predicted proteins | sample VirMetDEL_Mar_31_FD_184515 | JGI IMG/M metagenome (GOLD analysis project Ga0208134, IMG submission 184515) | Aqueous microbial communities from the Delaware River and Bay under freshwater to marine salinity gradient to study organic matter... | ecosystem: Environmental > Aquatic > Marine >...
CCCTCGTCTGTTAGGTCCTTGTGGCCTTCTCCTAGAATATACCGCTCTAAATGTAAGTGCATGTTAGTGCCCCTGCTTGCAGCCTGATTCTTGACACGTTCTGCTTCTACCTCACCAACACGTTTCTGCCACTTTAAAATCGACGCCATCTTCTCAGCGCTCTGTGTAGCAGATAAAATAGTAGTTACACTCGGCAACTTCTTACCCGTTATCTCGTAATGACGTTTACCCTCTATCGATGTTCGCATCGACGCCGGGTACTGGTATAATTTATTCCATTTCATCTTCATATAATTTCTTTTCATATTCAAAACCTTCCATCAACTCTTCGTGTAAGGTTTTCTCTTTCTTAAAAATTTCGTTAAATCTTTTTCGGTATAGTTCAGTAGACGGTCTAGACTTACCGTCCCACTTTTCCTTTTTTGTAGCCATAGCCATCCTTTCTATTCCCATATAGTTTCTGCCATGACCAAGACGTCAAAACAGTTGAATAACTATATATTACTTCAAGTATTTTGGTGTAAATTTTTGACATTTCTATACTCTTCCAGGTTTACCACATTCTCTCTGCTTTGTGTAGAGTAATGTTCTATCACTTCTTGTATCTTAGGTAACTTTGTATGAGCAAAAGGCCAAAGCAAACAACACACATGATACGCGTCTCTAAATGTACAACGCCATTTGTATTGTGGCAGATAAGGTGTACCATCTTTCCGTAAACCTTTGACAGTCTTAGGTCTTAACGTTCCTACACCCAACACTTCATGGACCCAAATCAAAACAGATTTATCAGTCATGGTTATCTCCATAGAAATACGCATAGAGTTACTTGTTCTATATCCTTTGCCTTTGTGTTTTTTCTTTTTCTCAATACCACGTTTGATATTGATACTGCCTTCTCCATCAAAGAGACCGGCAATATATGCTATGTCAACTTCACCTATCATTTTTTTCCTTTCTGTTCAGCTATCCAAATAAGTTCTTCTAGCTTTGTTTTAAACCTTGGGACACGTGATCTTTCTTTATGTATTACTTTTTTACCATCACTGTGCCCGTGTTCATGCTGGTCTCTTGTCGCTTGATTCTCTTCTCTTAATTCTACCTCAACACCTTTTTCTAAATTTTTCAACCATTTAATCACGTTCAAAACCCCCATAGATACCAGCACCTATGTTAATCATGTCAGTTGTGTTTAAAGCGCAGTGGCTTAAGCAAAGGGTGAGTATCAAAATACTCATCAAACTCCTTATCATGTATTTCTCCTTTCGAATTGCAAATTGCACATTGCATTACTGTATCGTTAGCAGGGTTTTCGGATTTGTGCACTTTGACAAATCCGTTTCCCTGACAGTTAGGACAAATCTTTTTTTGATTCGTCATCTGTATACTTACTTGTTGTTTTATTTGATTTACTTTCTGTTGGTTTTAGTGATGCAAGCATTGCAATATGTTGCGCTACTTCACCATAAGGTCTTGCCCACATATACTGTAAAAGTTGTTTTCTTTGTTCTTCTGTAAGTGTAAACATTATTTCTCCTTCATCTTTCCGTTAAGTTTCTTTGCTTTTTCGTTTGCAATAGATTCTATAGTCTTGCTAATTGACAGTTGTGCATCGGGCAATAATACCTTCGACAACGCAATCAAAGTCTTGTATGTTTCATGTGTTAGAGAAACATTGCGATATTTAGTTATATCAGTCATGTTGATTCCTTTCATTTATTTATAATGACTATATAGGAGATTAATATAAAAAGTCAATGACAAAATTTATTTTATTAATGCTAGTTTGCAGTCAGATTCCAGGAAACGAATGTAAACCTGTGCCAACTCCTGTTCAAGAATTTGATAGCTATCATCAATGTGCTTATTTTGGGTATGATTACTCAGACACTTTGTTAAGATCTATGGGTGATCAAACTGTGGACGAATACAGAATGTTTACAGCTTTTAGCTGCAAAAAAAATGCTTCAATATAGTTCTATCTACACATACACCCAAAAAATTGGGCACCTGCTAGTTTACCACTGGTGATAATGTATCTATTCATTTGTTCAAGATAAGTTGTGTACTTTTCTCGAAGTATATTACAATAGTCAAAACAATCAGTCACGTCTTTTGCTATCGTGTACACATGATACATTTGATCCTTGAAGATTATTATATCTAGTTCCATATTCTTTTACTTTCTTAAACCAAAGATCTTTATAGTATTGTTCTTTGGTATCGTGGTATTTTCTTGCTATCTCGTCTAGCTTCTCTGAGAGTTTCTCCATTACTTGTACCTTTCTCTATTATTTTTTTTATTGAATGTGTTTTCAATTCAACATTAACACCATAAGGTTTCCATGCTTTCTTCATTAGATTTAATTCTAATATAAATGTGGACCACTGACCTTGTGATATACCATCAACGTTTACTGTAACTGTTTTCATTTTTTTAACCTCTTCATTTCTTCGTACATTTTTTGTAATTTAAATACACTACAGTTAGATATAAAGTCTTGTACTTCTTCTCTCATTTCTTTCTGCTCTGCGTATACTTTCTGTTTATTTTTTAGTTGCACCATATCGATGCCCCATCTTGTTTGATCTGTCATAATATTCCTTTCATATCTAATGTATATAGGATATTATATGATTGTCAACCCTTCCCCTGGCCCTTGTATCTTTTCGTACGTTTTTGGCGTTTTTCTTGCTTATTTAACGATTTTTTATGTTTTCTAGGCCCTCTTTTTTTAGGTTTGTCACGAGGTGTGAAGAATTTAAAACTTTTTTTAGCCACGAGTATCTTTAATTTCTTCTACTGATAAATCTATCGGCAGATAACTTATCTTACCATTTACTTTTTGTTCAATGTCTCCACCACAGTTTAGACATCTATAATAATCTTGTACTATTGATATTAGTAATGTGTGGTCCTCACAATGTGGACAAACTCCATCTACCATTTTAGCTTTCTTAATTATCTCTGCAAAGATCGTGCTTTTTTTAGACAAGATCGACCGCCTTTCCTATTACTGGTTTGTATTTAGTTTTACCTTCTGATTTAAATGCGTGTAAGAATTGTTTTCTAGGTTGGTCAGTTGTGAAACTGCAGTGTATCCATCCTGAATTAGGTTCGCCGGGCGTGTAGAACTCGAGTATCAATTGATCAAATTCTAGGTTCATGTAAATCCAATCAGCTAATTCTGCATTGTCAGTTCCCATACATTCAAAGTCTGCGGCCTCAGCTTTTGCATGTTGGCTGTTGATCGAGCTACCTATTTTTAGGCACAGCTGCTCGCTACGGAACCCGCTAGTCACCTTGACTCTACCAAAGTGATCACGTACCGGCTGTAAAATATTTTCACAAAGTGCTTTTAATTTCTCTATCTGACCTGAGTTAGGATTGTTATTGATATCCAAACGAACAGCAGTATCTGATTTAATTAACTCTTGAAGAGTGAAGTTACGTGAAAGATTCATTTTAGTTTGATAGTGGATTTTTTGTGCTAACCTTTATCTCTTCTATTTGTACTTTTAATAAATCTATTTCTTTTTTGTTGATTAAAGAAACAGTGTGTGAATGTTCTACTTGTTCATGTGTATGTGATGTGTCAACATTTTCTAGTTTGTTAACTTTTTCTTCTAGTACAGCTATTGCACTTTCAATACCTGATGTATCTACTGTTGAGTGTTCTTGTGATTCTAATGCGTCTAACTTTGTTACAATCTCACCATACTTAACAAACCCACCACCTATTGCTGCGATGACACCAAGTAATGCTGCGACTCCTGCTAGTTGACCTTTAATTTTATCCATTTTTAAGTACCTCCAACTCCATTAAGATTTGTTGTTTTCTTGTGTTAATCTCTTGAAGCTTACGTGCTTTGATCTCCATCTTATCATTTTGAATATAAGTTGCAAGACTCTTATCTGCGTAAATTAATCTATTATCTACCATGTTTAATTGATCTAAATATATATCTTTTGGCTTATAAAATGAAGTCGCTTGATACTGGTCAAGTGATTCTTGTTGGCTGGTCATAGCTTCCATTTTAATTATATTTTTTATTTGTAGATTTTTAGATATATTTTTTATATCCTTGTCTACTTTTTCCATTACTTTTGCAAGATTTTTGACGATAGCTTTTTTCTGTTGTATAGCTTTTTGTTCTTTAATTTTTTTGGTTTGAACAACGGACTTCTTAGCAGTTTTGCTAACAAGTTTCTTTTCTTTAACTTCTTTTTTCTTTTCATCTTTTGCTTGTACCATTTTTGTAGGTTTCTCTTCAACAGATTCTTCTTCAGCCATCTCTGTAGGTTCTTCTTCTATCATTTCTTCGTCAGCCATCTCTGTAGGTTCTTCCAACATTTCTTCTTCAATCATCTCTTCTTCAATCATCTCTTCTTCTTGTGGAAAAGATTCTGTCACCATGGCTGGTTTTTCTTGTATCATTTCTTCTTGTGGAAAAGACTCTGTCATCATTGGCGGCTCTTCTTCTATCATTTCTTCTTCTTGAAATGTATCTGTCATCATAACTGGTTTTTCTTGTGAAAATGATTCTTCTTCCTCTGGCATCATAGGTAAAAATGTTGCAACTATTTCATTTGATTCTTCGTACACCTCCTCCATCATTGCATCATCAGCGAATAAAATCATAGGGCCATTTGTAAGTTCCATACCTTCAGGTTCCATCGCAAACTCTTGGTCCATCTCCATAAAAAATTCTTCTACAAACTCTTCTGCAAATTGAAATGTTTCCATTGGCATGTCCATAGGCATTTCCATTTCAAACTGTGGTTCTTCATCAAAAGTAAACTGTTCTTCAAAGAAAAACTCTTGTACATCATCAAACACTTGATTATCTAGATTTCCTAAATCATCTTGTACTTGATCTAATGAGTCTGATGCATCTTGATTTAAAACTGTATCATCGTAAGTCATAGTAAGAGCGGCACCTAGTAAGTTAGGACCACCTCGTTGCCCTGTGCCCGTGTTGTTATCTGTACCACTCCATGACCAGTCTACTTTGTTTGATCCGTGGTTATTATAAATAACTTGATCATTGTACTGTCCACAGTCTGCAGCTTGGCCTCCAGAGTTTGATCCTGGGTATCCGTTACAGTTTCCTTGAAACCCTACTATCTCTGTTCTTGTTTGTGTAGTTGTAGATAAAACATCACCTGATGAATCTTTTAATTGTATTGTGACTGTGTGTGAGTCTGCATTACCTGTTTTACCTTCACAGTTACCAGGTTGACTATCACAGTTTGCAACATCGATATAACTATTTAAAGTTATACCGTTGTCTAACATCTCTTGTGTTCTAGTGTTATTTGTTAATGCAATGTCATCCACTGATAATGTAGCTGTGCCAGTAACTTCAAAATCACCACCAACACTATATTTGTATCCACAGTTAGCTTGAGATGCGGGGCATGTTACATCAAATCCGTTTATTGTTGCACCATTAGATACAGTGCCAGATGAATTACCTGAATTAATTTGATCAGTAGCGTTAGAGTTCCAATCTACGCCGTCACCTGCGTTTGGAAGTAAGTTACCAGTTGTGATACTATCAGCTTGTGCTGCAGTAAATAGAAATAAAAAAGGTATTAACCATTTCATTCTAATATAAGTTTTTTAATTGACTTTGACCCATCGATGTTCGACTCGAGCTCGGCCATCGACTTGATGCACTGATACTGAATGTTGTTATTTTTATTTGTTCGAGTTGCAATACGTTTACCTTTTAAACAATCTGACATAGATTCTTGTATTCTATGTTCCTTAATTTCTCCGTTGACAATCATAAGTAAGGCTATAATTAACTCTGGCATCAGTGCGCTGCCTTTCCGTTTGCTCTTACCTTATCTTTTAAATCTTCTATATCACTTAATGCTTTTTCTAATTGATCTCTTAAAAATTCTATGTTGACTTTGTTTGTCATATTCATCTCTTGAGTCTCTTCCATCTTCTCTACGGACTTATATAAATCTTCCAATAAAAAATGTTGCTCCTGGTCCACAGGGACCTGTTCAGATTTTTTAAGTAAATCATTTTCAAACAACTCACGTGAAGTCTCTAACGAAACTAACCTAGCCGTTAGCTCTGTGTATGCGAACACGCCCATTGCAACTAAAATTATTAGGGATGCTACCGTCTTCATCGGCATCTGTACAGCTGCCTCTTCAGATATGTTCATTGGTTTTTTATTCATTTTCTTTTCTGTCTTTTGGGTGTAAATAATTTATCTATAACTCCACATATTTTATCCAACGCTCCAAAAAATTTATATACAAATCTATCTATCATCTAGGGTCTTTCCACTCTATTTGTTTTTTATTTTTAGCTTCTTCTTTTGCTTTAGCTTTGTCCATAGCTTCTAATTCTTTTGTCATTTGTTTCTGTGCTTCTAAATCAGCTTTTGCTCTATCTTTCATACGTTTGACATATGTTTCATAATCCGGTCTTTCATGATCGTACTTAGACCATAATGCTTTTGCATCTTTACCAATTTTACCATCTATAGGACAAGGTGTGCCTGCTTGTATCATAGACTCAAACACTCTTTCGTCTTGACAAAGTATAGCTACAGCTGCAACTTTCATACCGAAGTCATTTAATATTCTTGCTAATTTTAATCTTTCACAGTTCTTATCAATAACATGCTTACCACCACTAACACCCAAACCAAATGTTTGCACACCTAATGATACACCCACAGCACAAACATCTTGTGTCATACTGTTGTATGATGGTGCACCTGCACTTGGCGGTGCTGACTTAACATTAGAATTACTTGTAGAGTTTGTAGTTGTATTAGAACTAGACCCTGTTTGGTATGTTGTAGTAGCAGTAGATGTATACCCACCCTCAATAGCAGTATTAGATCCTGATGTGTTAGTCTGAGTTGAACCTGGATACGCTGGTTTTGCAAATGCTAATAAACAAAATAAAACAATCAGTATGCCTGTAAAATAATAGTTCATCCTATTAACCTCCATTACTTTTTTCAACCTCGTTTTCATATGTTTTATCTACATTACTGTCTTTGCATTCACATCCTTCACAGGTGCAAATGCCATATTCATCTGCATGTAAGTCTTTGTCCTCACCACAATGACATGGGTGAAAACATTTATTACACACTGTCATATTATTTAATCCAGCTTGTTAACCAACTCCAAATCTTTTTAATTGGTGTTACAACCCATCTTCTCCAAAGATTTGCTGCTCTGTTTATTACTCTTTTAATCATTTTTCTTCTCCTCAATTTCGTAAAAGAACTTGTCGGTGTCTTCTGTCTTCCATTGTCCAGAATCTTCTACGTTCCATTCTGAAGTTTGCACTTTCCAGTCAGGAATATTATCTTTCACAGTGAAAGAAGGTAAATCCCATATACATCTATTGTTAGGTTGTGCTGCATAATTACCATCATTTAATGCAATTATGTGTGCGCACTTATGTTCGTGCGGTATCTCAGAATGTTCGACGTCTAGTATATTACTCTCTGGATGTGCAAAGTCAACGGTAAATAAATATTTACCGTGATGCCATTTTTTATCTTTGCCTATGTACTTACCTGAAGTACCTGCTAATAAATCCCAAATATGAACAGCAGGATAATAGCTAAAACAATTCCAAAGCTGAAGTTCATCAAGTCTACGTTTTGGAACATCTTCCGGTCTAAATCCTCTCTGAATGAAGGCAGATATCGGGAGACGATAAAAGACAGCGCCATTCTCCATAATCGCATGGAATAGAATAGCACGACCTGAAATAGCGCTAAGACCAAACACAATGCAGTCTTCAACTTCTCCATGATGTTTTTTAAGATCATATAAGTACTCCTTTTTTATTTGTGCATACTCTGGTGGTATGTTTGCATTTAAATAAGCCATAAATATTCCTCATTTTATATCACCCCAATTAGACCCTTTTTCATAATCTACCTTGTTAGGTATCTCAAGTTCAACTGCAGATTCCATAATTTCTTTTATACGTTTAGCTTTTTTATCATCTTCTACAGAAATATCCAACTCGTCATGCACTTGTATGTGTGCAACAATGCCTTCTTTATACAGTTCTAACATTGATTTTTTAGTCATATCTGCAGCAGATCCTTGAATTAATTTATTTAAAGCTTTGTATGTATAAGCACGCTTGATACCTGGCCCATGTTCCTGGACAGCTTGATCAAAAGGTAATGCTTTATGCATACCAAAACTATTTGGTTCCCATAAATGAAACCTACAAAGTCTGCCAAGTAAAGTTCTTATCTGTCCACGTTGTTGTGCTCTGTTAGATACAGACCTTGTTAAACTTTTAACAAACGGAACTCTTTCATGATAGATAGAAAATAGTTCTTCTGCTTTTTCTTTTGATACACCAAGTTCTGCTTGTAGTTTAGCTTTACCCATACCATAAAACAAACCAAGATTAATTACTTTAGCTTGACTTCTTGGTATGTCTGCCATCTTAGCAACGATTGTATGAAAGTCAGCGTCATCTTGTAGGTAAGAATCTTTGACACTAAAGACACTTGTATCTTGATCAAGGGATGCATAGTGTACTACTAGTCTTGGTTCTTGTTGACTGTAGTCAAAGCATCCCCACTCGCAACCAGACTCAGGAATAAAGAGGGATCTAATCATCGGTCCTAAATCTTTGTTGCGTGCAGGAATTTGTTGTAGGTTTGGATTCGAATATGAAAATCTACCAGTTACTGTCCCACCAGTATCTGATCTAATCTGATTTATATCTGCATGAATCCTACCATTATGTTCGTGTTTAATAATTGTATCTATAAATGTTGTATGTGCCTTGTTAATCTCTCTTGCTTTTGCTATACATTGTACTAAAGGATGATTATGAGTAGAAAGAAAGTTTTTAGTAAATGAAGGCGCTTGTGTTTTTGCTGTCCGTTCGTATTCCAGGTTTAATTTATCAAAGACTTTGGCTATCGACCGCGCTGCCCATATTTGAGTTTGTACTCCTGTTTCTTTTTCTACTTTTTGGAGTAATGTTTCTTCTTGTTTCGCTAGCTGTTGCTTCAGTGTATGAGCTTTTTGAACGTCCACTCTCACGCCAAGAAATCGCATATCGACCAGGCAAGGAAAAAGATCCGTTTCCAAATCAAAAATAGATTGTAAGTCTTGATCTATAATTTCTTTCTGCATAACTTTCCACAAAGCTAAAGTTAACTCTGCATCACGTTCAGCATAGTTACCTACATACATTGCAGGCATCTTCCACATGTCAGCTTTAGGATCTAGTCCCCATTCTTTTGCTGCATTGTTTAGTTCTGCCTCACTCTTACCTTGACCACAATAATCCCAACCTAATGATCCAAGATCAAATCTAAATCTATTCTCATTAACAAGTGATGCTGCAATCATGGTGTCAACAATTCTTCCATTAACTTTTATACCCATAGCTTTAATCCATGAGATATCATACATTGCATTGTGAAATATTTTAGTAGAGTTAGATGCACAAATATCTGTAAACCATTGAATTACTTTACTTTTTTCTAGGTTACCACCACCCTCGTGATCGAATGGAAAGTACCCTGCATAGCCATCTGTTGCAATTGCAATGCCAACAACTTTACCTTTACCAACTACAGAACCTGAGCCCATAGTTTTTAATTCTGGATCATGTGTTTCTAAATCAATTGCAATCTCATCACAAAATCTTAAATCCGGAAACTCAGTAGGTTTAACCCATTCTGTCTGTGCTTTAAATATCATATTATTTTTTAGGTTCATAAATATGTTCTTCTTCTATTATTTTATTTAGTTTATCTTTATTACTAAAAGCATACAAAGCAGCGTGGTGATCTTTAGGATATATCTCCCATGAAACTAATCTAGGATATATTTCTAAATCAAACATATACTTGTCTTCAACTTTAATAGTTTTTTTAATTATAGATTTACTCGGCATTGTAGTCTCTTTCCTTTATCATTTCTAAATAATGTATAGCTTTATCTATGTCTTCTACTCCGCCTTTGTGAGAGTGTCTGCATATGTATTTTATAGCATTCCCCTCTGCAAAAAGCAATTTATTCTTGTTTATAAATTCTGCTGGCTGTATTTTCATGTACATATAATGTGTACCTGAAACTTGTTTTAAGTATGGATCGTCGCTCATATTTTAAACTCCTTAGATTTGTTTGGACATTTTATTAAGTATAAATTTTTCATAGTTCTTGTGATACCTACATACCAAACACGATATTCTTCATCTTGTTTTTGTATAGATTTTTTTGCTCCTTTAAGTGTATTTGCTGTGTGGTTTAAAAACAAAACAACGTTAGTCGCTTCACCACCTTTTGCACCATGTATCGTTGATACTTTTATTCTTGCTTCTTTAGTTGGATCTTCATTGTTAAGTAACAATAACTTCATGTAAGTTATCTGACTGTCAGATACATTGTTAAATGCATCATACCATTTTAATGATAGATTCATTGGTCCTTTTATTCTTTCTTTAATTCTTTGTAATTGTATATCAGGAAGAGTGATCTTTTTTTGTAATTGAGACCAGTATTGTATATCCTCATACAAACTTTTACCAATACTATTTCCTTGTGTTGTATTAAAAAATAAACCTTTCTTTTTTAAATAAGTTGGTATTGGTTTTAATAATGATTTAGTTCTTGTAAGTATTAACCAATCACTTGTAGACATATCTATATCTGATAGTTTATATCTTTCGTAAATTTCACCAAATTCAGACTTTGGAAAATACTCTTTGTCAATTCTATTATCTTGTATTCTATCAATGACATCTAATGCAATTTTCTGTATACTACTCGGCACTCTTTCTGATTTTGTAAGTGGTATTTCTGTTGCATCATAGTCAATAAAAGAATCTACATCTGCACCGGCCCAACCAAATATAGCTTGGTCATCATCACCTGCTACCCACACATCACACTTTGTATCTTGTTCTATTTTATTTATCATAGACCATTGTATTAGGGAAAGATCTTGTGCTTCATCTACAAATATAACATCAAACTCTGGTACATCTTTTGTATCTAAAAATTTTTGTATCATGTCTGTAAAATCTATAAGACCATGTACTTTTTTATAGTTGTTAATTTCTTTTTCTATTGCATCTAGTTTGTCTCTTTCAATTTTAGATAGGTGTTCGTTTAAATCCAACTGATCTAATACAGATATTTGTTTTACTCTTGCTAAATTAATTAACCCTAGATACTCACTGTCAGATGAAAATATACCATTCCAATTATTGGTTTCATATGACGCGTATTTAATTTGTATGCCACAGCTATCACCGATTGCTTTGTAGTTAAGATCTTGCATAACGTTTTCTTCTCTAAGACCTAGTCTATTAAATGCTAGTGAGTGTAACGTTTGAAAGTATTTTATATCTTTCTTGGTAAGTTCTGTTTTTATTTTTAAAAACCTATCTCTTGCTTCACCCGCAGCTTTACGAGTAAAAGCAAAGTAACCTATACGATTTAGCGGTGTGCCTTTGTCCACATACTTCTGTACTTCATTTAACAATCTTCTTGTCTTACCTGTGCCTGGTGGACCTACTACCTTATATCTCATTAGTAGTTACTCTCTTTTCTTTCAACTGGTTTATATTCTATCTTATCTATATGTAATTGTTTTAGTCTACATACTTTAATTGTTTTACCATCTACATTTAATGAATGATTAAACTCAACTTGACATTTATCTTTTAGTTTCTGTGCTATTCTTTCCTCTGGTATTTTCCAACTAGATCCTAGGTGATCTATAAAAGAATTAAATCTAAATAAATGAAAACCTTCTTCTGTCAAACAAGAACCACTGTTGATTTGTATTCTGTTTTTTGCACGTGGACCATTGACACAATATTGATATAGTTCTTCATTCAATCTATCTTCTATTTGTGTACCTGCTGGAGGTGATATCTTAGTAGAACCTTTTCTAAGTTCTGTTAGTTTTGCTCTAAAATCTTTTGGTTTTAATGGTTCATGGTAGATACCTGTCTGTTCCCATATTAAATCTAACAACTCAGTTTGTTTTGTAATTAATCTTCTGTGGTTTGCAACAACACCTTCTTTAGTTCCATCGGGTAGTACAACATTGAATCTATATTCTGGTTCTGCATACATTATAATTTCAAAATCTGTGATGTCAGGAAACATTGTAATACTATCTGACTTAACACCAAACGGTCTTGAGAAACAAAGTGTACGCATGCATTTACTTTGTATTGGATCTTCATAACAAGTATGACCTGCAGTATCTTTTTTCCATGCAGTTATTTTAGAATCTAGTTTTGTTTTATCCCATGGGTCTTCTAGATAACTATAGTTTGCTTTTGCAACTTGATCTGGCCATTTGTCTTTGTATTTCTTTTTAGCAAAGACCATGTAGTTATACATAAACCTATCTCTGCCATCATCTAGTTTTCGTTTTGAACACAATGCTAAACATGGTGGACCATCTTCAAACTCTGGATCTGTACCTATTAATATATTTCTGTATGTTTCATCTACTAGTTTTTCTAGTTCTTGTTTACCAATCTTGCTTTGATTAGCAACTTCTATAAATTTTTCTAAATCTAATTTGTTATTATCTTTATCAACTGCATATCTTTTTGTGCTACCATTATTGTAGTAAGGTAAGTTTATAAAGTTACCTGGTTTTATTTCGCCTTTGTCATCTTCCTTTAATTCTTTCTGTTTTGGAAAAACCTCTGTGTCAGGATCTAATCCAAGTGGCAGAAGAAAAGACTTCAATGCCGAGATTAGATCGACAGCTGGTATGGGTTCTTTTAAAAACAAATAACAATGCAATCCTCCACTCTTAGATAACAATGGTATTAGTGGTAATTTAAATTGTTGAAACAATGCTAGATAATTTTCAACTTTAAAACTTGAATAATCTTTTGAGTCTATGTCAATACAACCAAACTGAACTGTTTTATCTAATCTACATGGTTGTATACCAATAGATATTTTACCTTCAATGTGATCTTTATAATCACCTTGTGTAATTGGTCTACCAGCCCACTCATAGTTTGGTTTGAGTTTGTTTTTGTCAGTGTCTAATTGTGCCGAAGACATATCGGCAATACCAAAGTCGCCTTGGTATCCAGTAAATAATTCTATAAATTTTTCAACCATAAAGATCCCGGGTCGGAGCGGCTCCACTCTCGCTTTGCCGCTCCTATCTGCTCCATAAGAGTAGAATTAGTAGTTAGATTCCTCTTGTGTTACAGCTGCAGCTTTTTGCTGACTGTTTTTCAAAGAGTTATAAAAATCTCTAGCCATTTGATATAGGCCGGCATTGTCTACTTTTCTTACCATAGACACATTGTAACCATGCCAAGTAAAACTACCTGAGTTTTCAACAGAATTTAATTTATAAATTCTAGAAAATGTAGGTGCTTGTAAAGATTTTCCTGTGTTAGGATCGTTTTCAAATTCATTCTCCATTAAAGAATTCCATTGTCTACTTACCTTAAGCTGTGTTGACTTCATAGTCATCAAAGCTTTCTCCGGTCTCTCACCATTAATAATTACAAAGTGATTTGCTGTTTTGATAATTTCATTTCCATTATCTAACATATCTTTGTTTCTATCATTTTGAGTTACCTTCGACATAATTCCAGGTCCTCTGTCATTATGTATAGGTCTACCTTCTCTTTTTTCAAAAGGTGCCCACTCTGGATATGTCATCTTGTAGAATACAGGAATAACTTCTATTCCTTTTTCTCCATTATACAGTTTCTTTGTAACTGTATTGTAGAACATACCAGCTTCAGCGCCTTCTACATACTTTGCATGTTTCTTTTTAGTCTCATCTGATCCTGATTGTAACAGTTTCAGAAAAGGTAAAGCTAGATCTTGTTTGTCTACGTTCTCTAAACCCATTCCTGAGTCTGATACGAAGTCCAAAGTTGCTAATGATCCGCTTTCTTGTTTTGCTACGTCTCTTGTTTCTTCATTCATATTATTTGTTCCTTGTTATTTTTGTTTTGTTTCCCTTAAACAGATTAAAATGTTCAGAAGGTAAGTCTAAATCTTTTTCGACTCGCTCTCTGAATAGTGCTTTGAGAGTCATGGGTTCCACTTTAAGCTTTTGAACCGGTTGGTACCCATTGCTCTCGGCAAGGTTTGCATATTCGCTCGCCTTGTTATCTTCGTTTCGACCAAAGGAAACAGTGATTTCATTCTTAATCAAATCACCCAAGTCGTTATTTCGAAGCCAGTTAAATGCGCCTTCCTTTTTATCTACAGGAATTGTTGCGCTATAAATTTCTTTTACCTCTATTGCAGAACCATCTTTTAATTTCATAGTTTTTAGTTTCATAGAGTCCATAATTTCTGGTATCACTTGTTGTGAAAGTTTATCCGCTTGTTGTTTTTTTCTAGATAATCTTTCTTCTTCAATTTTAATTTCATCTTCTAGCTTTTGTAATTCTAAAACATGGCTAGATAATGACTCAACATTATTTAATTCATTTACTTGTTGAGGTGCATCCTCAATAAACATTTTTTCTAAGTTACTCATCTGTATTTCCTCTTTCATATAAATTTATTTCTATTGGGTAGTATTGTCTTTCTTGTTTGTCCCACTTTAATAAATTGTATTTACCATTAGTCATATCAGAAACTATAGAACATGTAACTCCAATAATTGCAGGATCACCTGTTAATAATAAATAATCTTCTGGTGTAAAATCTTTTAATAGATTTCTTAATTTAAAAATTAGTGGACCAGGAGAAAAAATAATTTGTGATAATTCAGGAAGTAAAAATTTAAACTTACCGTATTTACCTGCACCGATAATATTTATTTTTGGGTTACCTGTTTTTGTACCTGGTATTTCCTGTATCACGTAAACTATATTTTCTTTCATGGCTTGACTTCTATTTTATATTTGATATCTTGTCAACTAGAAAGAAGAAAATAAATTATGAATTACAAATTTAAAACTAAGCCATACGCACATCAACTCAAAGCATTAGAAATGTCTTGGGAGAAAAAAGCTTTTGCGTATTTTATGGAAATGGGTACAGGTAAATCTAAAGTGTTGATAGACAATGTTGCAATGCTTTATGACAAAGGTAAAATCAATGGTGTATTAATTATTGCACCAAAAGGTGTATATAAAAACTGGTATAGTTCTGAAATACCTACACACTTACCAGATCATATAGAAAAAGTGTCCGTATTGTGGCAAGCAAATATTACAAAACAACAACAAGAAACACTAAATACATTATTTAAAACAGGAACTGATCTACATATTTTATGTATGAATGTTGAAGCTTTATCTACAACTAAAGGTGTTGATTTTGCAGCTAAATTTATAAACTCACACAACACGATGATGGCAATAGATGAGTCTACTACAATAAAAAATCCAGAAGCTAAACGTACAAAAAATATTGTGTCACTTGGTGTAAATGCAAAGTATAAAAGAATACTTACAGGATCACCGGTAACTAAATCACCATTAGACTTATACAAACAATGCGAGTTCCTTGACCCCTGGCTCTTGGATCATAATTCTTATTACTCGTTTAGAACTAGATACGCTATTATGAAGACAGCAAATTTTGGTGGACGATCGGTACAGATTGTAGTTGGTTATCGTAACCTTGCTGAATTATCAGAAAAACTAAAACCGTTTTCTTATCGTGTATTAAAAGATGATTGTTTAGATCTACCAAAAAAAACTTTTATGAAACGTATTGTACAACTTACACCGGATCAAAATAAAGTATACACACAGATGAAAAAAGAAGCACTTGCAATATTAAATGGCAAGATGATTACCACTGCAAATGCATTGACACAGTTGATGAGATTGCAACAAATAACTTGTGGCCATTTCAAAGCAGATGATGGCACTGTTCAACAACTAAAAAGCAATAGACTAAATGAGTTAGTCGATGTGCTATGTGAAATAGAAGGTAAAGCGGTTATTTGGGCTCATTGGCAAAGTGATGTAAAACATATTATAGATGCACTTGTAGATGAGTTTGGTCCTGGCTGTTATGTAGATTACTATGGTTTGACACCACAAGATGAAAGACAACAAAACATAAAACGTTTTCAAGATGATGAAAAATGTAGGTTTTTTGTAGGTACACCTCAAACTGGTGGATATGGTATTACACTTACTGCAGCTTCTAATATGATATACTATTCTAATGGTTATGATCTTGAGAAAAGACAACAGTCAGAAGCACGTATTGATCGTATTGGCCAAACTAAACCTATGACATATATAGATATTATGTGTGAAGATACAGTTGATGAAAGAATTGTAAAAGCTTTACGTAAGAAAGTTAATATTGCAAGTCAAGTTATGGGAGAAGAATTAAAAGCTTGGATATAGGAAAAAATAGGACTTACGTGTGAGCGCTACAATTTTTGTAATAAGACTACAATCACACCACCCATACCTGTCATAATAGCACCCATAGAAACTAAAAGTATTCTTTCAATTCTAGTTATATGGTTTTGTAGTTGGTTCATTCTATCGTAGGTTTGTTTCTGCATGATACGACACAGTTTTTCATGTGATTCTATTTTCTGTAATGCGCTTTCTTTATTTGGCATACTTACCTACTATGTAACAAATAGGTTCTAATATTTTTCTATATACTCTACCTAATAAATGCACCTTGCCTCTTGACTCCTGTCTAATGTCTATAGTTCTATGCACTGCAATATGTTCTAATATTTTTTTAACTATTTTATTTGTTTTAGATAGTTTTACAAGTGGTAAGAATATTTTATGATATCCTTTTTGATATTCAGGTGCCAAACCTTTTGAATGTTTTAACCAAATTTTATTTCTAAAAGATCCAAAACCGTAAGAGTCGTTCATCATAGTGCAGACGATCTTGCCGCCACCGCCTCCGCCACCGCCGCCGCCTCCTCCGCCACCAACGGATGTTGGAGCATTTTGATAACTTGAGTAAGCAGAAGATATTCCTGTAGGTGTTGATACACTACTTTGACTTGGTGGTCCTTTTGTTGATACAGTTCCCATGTTAGCTCCACCACCTGTAGCTGGGCTAGATGAAGGACTATCATCTCTGCTATCTCCACCAGGTCTGTTGGTGCCTGTAGGTGCAGAAGGTGCACTTGGTGCAGGGCTATCGTCTCTGTCATCTCCACCTGGTCTGTCTGTGCCTGTTGGTGGGCTAGGTGGTGCTGGTGGTTCGTAATTCATATCATCAAATTCAAAATCATCTTCTAATGGTGTTATAGTTCCTGAGTCTACTAGTTGTTTTCTATCTGGATAATTATAACTATCTGAAGTTTCACCTATGTCTTGATAATCTGAATATACTACTTGATCATCAAGATCTTTAAATCCAAATATATCATCTTTTGGAGTTGTGTCTAGCATCTCGCTGCCTGAATCATCATCAGCTGTTTGTATGCCAGCAGCTATTTTTTCTGGATCTCCATACTGTAATTGATCTAGCATAGTTTTTTCTTTTGCCATTGCTTCTTCTAAATCTTTTTTTCTTTGAACTAAGTCTGTGTTTTGATATTGTTCTAAAGTCATTCCACCTAAAGTTTTGTTTATTGTATCAATTCTTTTTTGATAAGCATCTTGTAATCCGTAATTTGGATCTAAAGGATTACCAGATACAGGATTGTATCCTTTCATCAAACCACTTTGTATTGTGCCATCTTTAACATCGTACATTTCATCTAATGCAGTTTGTCTTGGATCTCTGTCTGGTAATATTGCTCCTAATGCTTTTCCAATTAAAGTTATTGGAACTCCAACTGCTAAATTTATACCAGCTTCTATAGCTGCTCTTTTAATATCAAAGTCTGCAGGAAGACCTAATTTTTGTAATAAACTTGTGTTATCTGCTATATCTTCTTGTGTTACTACATCAGTTGCTGCTGCTTGTGCATCAAGATCTTCATATATAGGTTGGCCTGTTACAGCATTATAAGTAATGCCATCTGGACCTAAAATTGTTTTAACTGCTTGTGGATCAACCGCATTATCAATAATTCCTGTTTGATTTGTTAGTGGCGATGCTCCTGTAATTTGAAAGTCTCCAACATTACTAGGTTGTGTTAAATCTTCCACCATTATACCCGTATCAGTAGGAAGTCTAGCTCCACCTGCTGCTCCTGATGCTAAAAAAGGATCAGATGAAGGTGGTGTTGGTGGTTCATAAGTTTGAGCATCATCATAGTCTTTAATGTCTATATCCATGTCTGGATCTAAACCTATAAATCCAGAAGGCCCTGGAGTTACACCTGGATCAAAGCCTGCAATAGGTTCTGGAGTTGGGTCATCAAAAACTGGTAAAGTCGCTTGACCCGCGTCGCCTGATCCTCCGCCTGATGGTGGTGTTGCAGCTTGAGGTGTATCAAACATTGGTAAACCTTGCATATAAAGCCTCATGAGATCTGAATATTTAGTAGGACCTAGATAGTCATACTGTATACCAGAATAGTCTGGAATATTACCTAGTAGGAAGGGACTAGTATCTGTAGTTGTTCTTAAATTAGATACATCAATACCTTCATCAACTAAATCTGGATCGGTTACTATTAATGATTTAAAATCTTCACTAGACATTACGCCATTCCCCTTTGTCTTAACCTTATAGCCTGTTCTTCAGGACTTAGCAATGCCTGTTCTGAAGGTGTTAACCCTGTCTGTGTTAACGATGCCTGTTGCACTGGCTGTATCATTGTTGGATCCACAGTTGGTGTTGTAGGCAATGTAGATTGTGTCATATTATCGTAAGATGGTAGGTATTCTTCTATATTAATATCAAATTCATCATCAAAAGATAAATCTCTTAACTCATCTTGTATTTCAATTAACACATCTCTTACCTCTTCAAATGGATTATCTACACCAATACGGTCTTCAATTTGTCTAAATTCTCTTTGTATATTTTCTGATGGAAAAAATGGTGTGTATATATCATTATCCAATCTATTATATAAATTAATTAGTTGTCTTTCTCTAAACTCAGTTCTAATAGCGTCCATGTCTGTACCCAAAATATCTGCAGCTTGAATGTTTGCACGCATTTGTTTATCATTATTAAATTTAGCTCTGTTAGCCACAATAAATCTTTCAATAACATCTCTTCCTGTTTTAGGTCCACCTTTTAATAGTGACTCAGATCCTCCAGTAAATAATGCTCTTGCTTCCCTGTTACCTCTTTGATAATCAGAAATTTTAAAACCCATAGATCTAACAGGATCTATCTTAACTTGTCTATACCCTAAAAATCCTGTCAACTCATCCGGTAATTCAAAAAACTCTCCACGATCTGATGGTTTATCAGCTGCTGCTTGATATAATCTTGTAAGTTGTGGGTAAGAAAAAGGTAACATTGATTTTGCTAAATGTTCAATCATGTTTTTGATTGCAGTTCCCGGTTCATTTTCCATTTGCGCTTGAGTATAAATTTGTCTACCTTCTCTAGTTTTACCTTCTCTTGCAATTAAATCTAATGCTGCTTCAGTGTAAATTGCTTCTGATATAAATGGTGATGCAAGTTCACCAGCTGCTTCTGCCATACCTTTCATAACACCTTTCATTAATACATCTTCGTCTTCTATTCCTTGTTGAATATTATTAAGTAAAGTTTGAAAAGGTCTTGTTACTGTGTCGTATGCATTACCATGACTAAAATCTACATATTTTAAATCACCTGTTTCTTCATCTCTAATTGGTAGAATAGTAGAATTTTTAGACCACTCAGGTAGAAATTGTTTTAATGCACGCAACTCTTCATTAGTTACATTGTATAAACCTTGAAATCCTTTTTGTATTCCAATAGGTGCAATACCTAATACAGTTGTCATACCTGCTAATCTTTTTAAACCAATAGATCGTAATGCAGGATCCTTAATTTCTTTAATAGATCTTTTTGCAATGTTAGTTGTTGTTCTTAACATTTCAGATGGAAACGACATAAAAGTTCCAAGTGGTAAACGTCTTAAAGCTCTTACAGTATCTGATACATATGCATAGTTTGGTACAGTGTTTCTTACAATGTCAGCTGCTTCTTCTTTTAATTGTCTTTCAGTAAATTTTATACCTGCTTTAGTATATGCACCTCTAAGCCTTTGCATTTCAACAGCATAGTTTGCTATCTTAAATAAATCATCTTCTGCTGTATATAAATCTTCTGCAAATTTCATACCTGATTTTAATTTTCTACCAGTTCCTGATGTAAGTTTTTTCATCATAGATTCTAATGGTTTTCCAATATTTAAATTTTCACCCATACGAGTATCTGTTAAAAGATTTTTTATATCTCCTAATTGTACTTGTGAGTTTACCACTCCAAGTTCTAGTAATTCTCTGTATGCTTCATTTGCTTCTGCTGATCTTTTTCCTACTTGTAATTTACCAAATGCATCTCTAAATGCTCTACCAACTAATGCAGGGTTTTCAAATAAAATACCATTACCAGCAGAAAAAGCGGTAGCAGAAAATAAATTTCTAAAGTGTGTTTGCGGTGATAAGATTGTTTTTGCAACTTGTGATGCTGCTTTTGGAAACAATACTAAATTTCTATATCCCCATGTTAATCCTTTTTCAATACCAGTTGCACCTTCTCTGGGTTCAAATAAAAATTTTAAAGTTTTAGTGCTATCTCCTAATCCTTCAGCAATAGCTTTAGTGGTAAACTTACCTGCTAATGGATTAATAGTAAACTCATCCTTAAAATATGGTGTCATGTATCTATCTAATTCTACTATTTCTTGATTAGGTAATGCTTCTGCCGCTTCTAATGCATCATCAAAAAAGAAACCTCTTGATCCGCCCGGTGTAGTTGCAGTAGCTGCTTTTTTAATTGCATCATCTTGTTTTGCAATATTTTCAAACAACTCATTTTTTCTAGCAATGTTAGATAACTTTGTCATACTATTGTAGATAGAAAATCTAGGATCTTCTATTTCACCAAACAATTTTTTTATAACTGCTCTATCTTTACCAGGTGTTTCAGCTAACAAACGTTCTGGTTTAATATCATCTGTTACTACTCTTTTAAAAAACTTATCTATCTGTGGTCCCTCTTCTGCTAAAGTTCCTTGTGTAAATTTTATAGGTAAACCTGGAGGTGCTTTTTGATTTTTTGCAGATTTAATTACAGCGTCAACCATACTTTGTGCTTGAAAATCTGTTAGGTTTTTACCATTTTCTTTTGCATATCTTTTAAAATATTCTTTTGTGCCTTTGATTGCTTCTTCTGTTGGTGTGTAAGCTAAAAAAGGCAACACAGATTTATCTTCAAATATTCTATAAGTGCTACCAAGATAATCTTTTACTCTTTTACCCATTAATGTTTTTAAAGTTTGTACATCTTTAGGTGCGTTTGATGATGCGTTAATTAAATCTACAAATTTTTCTCTTGCACCACCTATTGCTTCAAATATATTTTCTATAGATTCGTCTGTTGCACCATTGTCTTTTAAAAACTTGTGTGTTCTAGCTGCTGCACTGCTTGGAATAGCTTTACTTAATTCACCTTCAAATAAAATATCATTTAGTTCTTTGTATATGTCAGCTTTTCTTTTGTCTGATGATTTGTCTAATACAGATTTTACCATTGGAAACATGCTGTCTACTTCAGAATCTATTGTCTTAACTAACTCCATAGCTCTGTTGGTATCAGCCATAGTAGCACCTTTTTCTGCCATCTTAGCTTCAAAGATTGATTGTGGTTTTGCACCTCTAGCTCTTAATGCAGAAAATGTTTTATTAAAAAATTTATCTAATTTAGAATTACTAAACTCTATGTTTTTACCACGTAAAGCTGCAGCTTTAATACCTTTACCTACACCATATACAATCGGTGTTATTAATAAAGACTCTGCACCAAACTTTGTTCTGTTCATTAATTTTTTAAATGCATCTTCTCTACCACCTTCATCGGTTACTTCTTCTAAGTCTGTTGGCCCAGCTTCAAACACATCACCAAAAGTTCCAAGTTCTTCTACATCAGCAACAAATGCTTCACCTGCTGCCCCACCTGCAACCCCTGCTGCAAATCTTTTTTTACCAATAGTTTTATTAAAATCATCTGCTTTCTTTGCAGCTTTCTGTAGGTTAGTACCTTTTATGTTCATGTAGTTACCAGCTTTTTTAGCTTTAATTGCTTTACTAGCTAGTTTAAAACCTATACCACCTGGTACACCTATTTGAACTAAACCTTCTGTAAGTCTACCTATTGCTGTATCATCTGCAATGTCTTCAAATATATTTATTTTATCAAACATTTGTTCAACATCTGCTGCAAGATCTGTATCAAAACCTAAATCAATTAATTCTGCACCAAGAGATATAACACCTTCAGGTACTTTTATAACACCAGATGCAACTCCTGCTAAAGCAGAGGTAATTGCACTTCTTTCACTATTGATTTCTTCGTCTCGTAGGGAGGTAAAGCCTTCTGGATCTATAATCTCAGCCATTTGTCCTCCTATCTAAGTAATGCCGAATATTCTGGTAATTCTACTGCTACGTTGCCATCAAATTCAATTACTTTACCATTTTCTACATCAATATAAACTCCAGGTGTTTTACCTTTTGTTTTATATTTACCGTCTTTAAATTTAATGTTTGATCTTGGGTTTTTTCCTGCCGCTCTTAACGCTGGTGCAACTTTAATATCAAATGCAGCATGATTAAATGCTTTACTACCTTCGCCATATATACTTCTATAACTAGTTACTGCTCTTTCTAAATTAGCTTCTGCTCCATAAGTTTTTCCTCTCATTTCTGATTGAATAATCTCAGCAGTTTTTGCTCTTATTTGTTCTGCGGTAGCGTTAGGTGGTAATAAAAATCTAGCTTTTTTTTCTGCTGCCAATACACTAGTTTTATCAGGTTTTGCTTCTGTCATAGCTTGACTAATACCTAGTTTAACAGCGCCACTTTTAATTGCTCTTTCTCTTGCATCATCAGCTTTTACAAATTGTTCATAAGGACCTTTTGCAGAACCAACTATATTCTGTAGTGCACCATCGCCTGCAAATTTACCTGATGCTAAGTTTAAACCAAACTGACCTATGGGTAATCTTGTTTGCGGTGTAAATTCTTCTAACAATGAAGCAAGTTCAGGTGTCAGTTCTCTTGCTCTACCTGCTATGTCACCAACTTTTTTCTGTTCTCTATCTACAATACCAGTCATGATACCATCATTAACCTGGCCACCTCTTCTAAACATAGGTCTCTTTAAAGCTCTAGACACTAGAATATTCTCCCGTATATGTCCGCTCCTGCCAAACCAATACCTAGAGCTTGCATCAAGGGACTTGATTGCGCTGCTGCTGGAGCATCAGATAATCTTATTGTTCCTGCACCTGGTGTAATACCTGCAATACCTTGACCAAATCTAGATAGTGCTTGTCTTGGTTCATCGATTGCCATCTGTGCTGCTTGTCTTTGTGCATCAAGTACAGCTTGGTTTTGTGCTTGTTGCGCTGCACCTAGTGTGCCTAAACCAGATATCTGTGCTCTGCTAAAGTCTTGTGCTCTTGCACCTAGTCCACCTTGTAGGTTTGCAATACCCATTTGGTTTGCTAAATCTTGTTGTCTTCTTGCTGCTGCATTTTGAAAACCTGATTGTCTTAAGTTTGCTAATGTCTGTGCTCTGTTCTGGTCGCTTGCCGCTTGATACTCGGCTCTTTGTACACCTTCACGTCCACCGCCAAAAGCACCTGGTACACCAAGTGTAGCTGCTGCGGTTTGATTGGCTCTGATCTGTGCTTGTTTATCAAAATCTTGCATCGTTGTATCGATAACTTGTTGTTGATAAGGTGACATGTAAGATTGAATTGATCCTGTACCTGTACCTGCGCCAGTTCCAGTTAATGCTGTGCTTGCGTCTGCAGCTGTTCCTGCTTTTGTTAAGAAAGGTTGAAAAGAACCTAGCCCTGTTTGACCTAAGTTATAAGCTTGAGTTTGTGCTGCATCTTGTGCTGCAACTTGCGGTGCAAGATCAGCCATACCTGCTTTTGTAATACCGAATTGTTGTGCCTGTGCTTGTCTTTGTGCAAACTGTGCATCTGTTTCACCAGGTTGTTTCATGTTTGCAGTTGTAACTGAAGGTAAACCTGCTTGTGTTGCAAGATCTGTTAAATATGTTCTTTGTGCTGCTTCTACAAATTCTGGTGGTAAACTTCTTACTTCTTCATAAGTTCCACCTGTTTGAAAACCTACTCTGCCTCCTGCTTGTGCCATTTCTCTTGGTTGGTCTTTTCTTTTAACCATTTCATCTATCATCATTTCTATTTGAATGATTTCATCTTCACTTAATTCGTTTAAAGGTTTACCAAATTGTTTCATGGCTATTGCTTCCATGACCTGGTTTCTTTCATCCATTGCATCTGGCGCTGAAGCCATCATTGTACCATTTGCAAGACCCACTCTGCCGCCTTGTTTCAACATAGGCATTGGAATACTTAAACTATCATACGGACCTTCTATCATCATATCTTTGTCATAAGGATATTCATTTTCAAACATAGGCATAACATCCTGCATGTATCTCGCACCAGGATATCTTTCTTCTAGAGTTCTGCCATCTCCATCTCCTATAGGTCCAGGTAGTGGAATGGCACTAGATCTTCTTTCACCCGTATCTATGGGTCCAGGTAGTGGAATAGGTTTACTTTCTAAATTTTCTATTTTTTTTCTAGTATCTGGATCACTCATGTCAGGAAATCTTTTAGAATCTGTAGTTATTTTTTTATCTGGAACGTCATAATAATCTTCAGCTCCTGAGTCTATTCCAATGTTTTTTCTGTACCCATCATCAGGAGTACCATCTGGACCTTGTGGACCAAAACCTTCGTTAAGATCAGTCATTTCATTTGCTACCATTCTTGCTGCAACTGATTCAGGTATCTTGTATCTGTCTACAATAAAATTTACAATTTTAGCTGCTTGGCCTGGAGGAGTTTTTTCTAAAAGTTTTTTTATAACTTTCATAATTTCAGCTTGATTGCCTTGTAATTTTTCAGCAAGTGATTTTGCCATGCCGCCTGGAGTAATTTTACCTAATAGGTTTAAAATGCCTGCTGCATCATCTTTTAATTTATCTGTGTTGATTGCCATTAAGTAACCCTTCTCTCTAAATTTTTCATTGTATCATACATCTTTTGTGCTCCTTTTTCAATGCTTCCATTGCCTGCTCCTCTTACAGCATCTGCTGTAAATACAAACTCATTTTTTGATAACATTGCTGGAACGTCATCTGCTTTTTCTTTTATACCAACTGGTACAAATCCACCTTTAGCTCTGTAATCTAATTCTGTAACACCACCTTGATTAACTCTAGGCTTACCCATAGGCATAGTGCCACCCATCAAACCAACCCTGCCGCCTGATGCAAATCTTTGATTATACACAACAATACCTAAATCATCAATTGCTTCTTGTTCACTTTTATATTGTTTGCCACTTATAGGATCAGTTAAATAATATTGTTCTTCTTGTGCTTGTTGCGCTGCTAAAACTCTATCTCTAATAGCGTCCATTTCAGCAATACTTTTCATTGAACCATCTGCCATATTAGGTAACATCATTGATTCAGGCATTCCTGTTAATGAATCTTTTGGTTTAGGTGGTTTTTGAGATGTTAAAGAATAGGGTTGTTGAGTGTTCATTATGTCTTGTATAATTCTATCCCTCATACCTTTTACAGCAGGTATACCTCTCATAGGTCCTGGTGTAGAATCGTATTTTTTAGGGTTTATGCCGTATTTAGATAAATTACTAAAATCAAAACTTCTACTCATTTGATTTACAGCTCTTGCTGCATTGTTTCTTCTTATGTTTTCTTGTAAAGAATTTCTCATTCTAGGATCAACTAAATCTCCATTAGCTAAACCAACTCTACCACCTGTTGCCATACCCTGACCAACTATACTATCTATATATTTATCTTTTTCTTCATCACTCATGGCTGCATATTGTGGATTACGTAATGGTGTGTAATAACTATCCATGTAACCTCTCATTTGTTGTTTAACACGTGTGTTTCTTCTAGCCATGTACTCTTCCATACTTTCACCAGGTTGTTGTGGTTCAAATTCACCTGCAAAATAACTATATAATGCAGAAGCACCTGATGTAATACCGCCTACTAATAGTTTTTGTTTTACCATTGATGGTAATTTATCTCCTCCAGGTATTTTACTAAATACTTTATCTGATGTTTCTCTTACAACATCTAAACCTTTTGTTTCTGTTGTGCCAGGAAGTTTTTTACCTGCGTTTGCAGTTTCTTCAAAAGGATTTACTTTATCTTTTTGAAACAAAGCTTTTCCTTTTTGTACATTTTCTGCACTTAATGGATTAGTAAAACCACCTCTTAATCCACCACCTGTAATATTTGACATTCCTCTTTGTCCACCTAAATATCTTGCACCTGCTCCTGCTGCAAAAGTTCCAAGACCTTGTTTAAGTGCATCACTGATACTACCTTTTTGATCAAATCTACCTACACCTCTCATGATGCCTGCAATAGCAGGATTAAATGGTGCAACAAACGGTGCAGCTTTAACTGCAATGTCTGCAAGTTCATTAGGTATTAATTTTCTAAATCTATCTTTTAGTTTACTACCAAGACCAAACTTTTCTCTAGGTGCCACATTCATAATGCCACCTTTTGCACGCATTTGTCTTCGCATTTGAGCTCTTGTAATCATATATGTTAAATTTTGTTTATATTAAAAAGGCAGGTATTTCACCTGAATTTATACTAATACTTGTTTTTAACAAGTAAATCAAGACTATGTTGTAACTTCTCTAGGCTTAGATTCAAGCGCTGATAATATTACATGTAGTCGATTAGCCGTAGCTGCAGTCACTTTTAATACTTCACTTTCCTGTAATACTAAAGGTGCTGTAAGTAATTCTGTTGTGCCATTTGCTGATATCGACTTAGTCTTAAACACACTAAATACAGCATCTGATGTATCAGTAATAGTAACCGTTATAGTATCTGCATTACCAGAGTCTTCTGATACTAATATAGACTTTATGATAGCAGTGGTTGCTGTAGGCACAGTATACAATGTTGTAGCTGATGTAGAAGTTAAGTCTACTTTTTTATTTACAAATGAATTAGCCAAAGAAATATGCCTCCGCTTCTGCTTCGTCTTTTAAATCTTGTTGATAGGTAGTATTTAATTTTTGCACTATACTATCTACATCTCTTACAAAAGACTGTTGAGTTTGTTGATCATATTCTCTATCGGGTTGTGTTAATGATTGTACAATTCTTGCCATTATACTAATCCTCCTATATAAAATTTTTTTAAAAACTGAATACCACCTTCTGTTTCTCCCGTGTCTACATTGTACTTACCGTAGCCACTTAAACCTTCTCCACCTAGATTATATCCTAATCCAAGGTTACGAATTCTTTCTCCACCTTCTCCTACAAATAATTCTTGATCATCTAAAAATATTTGATCTCTACCTTTACGACGTTCATAATCTCCTATAAGAGTTATTTTATCATTAAAAGGTATATCTAATTTTAAAATTACATCTATTATTTCTGAATCAATTTGTAAAGGTGTGTTAGGAATATCTTGTTTTCCTGATTTTGTATAATTTATTTGTGGTTTAATTATATCTAATATTCCTGCCATTATCTTCTTCCATCTGGTTGATAGTCTATTCTAAAAGTACCTACTTTCCAAAACTGACCTGTGCTTGTGTTATCTATTTTTAATGATATTGATCTAGCACGTGCTCGTGTGTCTATTTTTTGTGTGCCTGATGTTACTGTAAATGGACCTAAAGAAGAACTTGCCTGTGCATCATTTGGAAAATCTCTTAGATTTAATGTTATTCTTGCATCTCCTGTTTGTGCTAAAAAATCTGGTATGACTCTTCTTATTTTCATCATAAACTCACCATCACCATCAAGTCCTTGTTGTCCAATATCAAAATCTCCAGATTCAATTGATGCAGTAATTGCAGTTGTCTGACCTTCTTTAACTTGATTTAATCCTGTTTCATGTTCGTAGTAAGTTGATGTGCCATCACTATTACCATAAACATAATTAACATCTGTTGTTGAAGTTGTGCCACTTGAATCATATTCTGTTGCATGAGGTTTACCAAATACGGCTGAGTCTTGCCATGCGGATCTAGCTAATGTACCACTAGTCCACACTGGTCGCTCGGGACTTGAGTCAAGATAATTGTATGCAACCATTCTATTTACAGTTCCTGAACTTGAACTTGGATAGAACCACATAATTTCACCAAACAAATTATTTAATCCTGCATTGATGTGTTGTTTAGGAGTCGTATTAATATCGTCAAAAACAAAATCTTCAACTAAACACGGTAATGATTCTAGTTTACCAGTGTATCTAAAGAAACCGTTTTCTGACATCCAATAAGCAGCACCATCAACTTCAACAGCTGCGTTTTGTCCAATCAATCCACAGTTAGTACCAACTTGTTGAAATGAGAATGTAAATGGTGGACCAACAAAACGCATAATAAATAATGCAGTATCAGTCCAAATATAAATTGCATCACGACCACGTATTGCTCCCATAATTTTTGATCCATCTGCAAGTCTTTGTGTACCTGCAGTATTAGTAGCTGATGGTGTATAAGTATTTATATCTTCTTGAGACGAGAATCTTACAAACATTTCATCTTGTGTAGATTTTGTTCCAATTGTTGTTTCTGTTCCAAAAAATATCAAGTGACGATCCGGTGTTGATACTAGACTAAATGCAGAAGCTGTTGGTGCACCAGTTATAATAGTTGCTCTTGTATCAGTTGCATCTGTTGGATTTGAATTCCATTCAAATGTTTCACCTCCATTAATTGTTGCAATTAACTTATTACCTAAATTATCTAAAGACCATAAACCTGGTGCTGTAACAATATCTCCTGATGCTGCTGCGTTCCATGCAAAAAAGTTTGATGCATCAGTTACTGTTGCACCAGAACTATGTGTTGCTGCTGTTGTACCATTAGCACCTCTTGTTAGTCCAGATAAAGTTCCACCACTATTTGATGTATATGTAATTAATTCTGTTCCTATAATAACCGTTCCTGAAGATGGAAATGAAGTTGAACTTGCCATTGTCAATGATGTTACACTTGCATTAATTCCTGATGATAGTGTTGATGTAAACTGACCTGCTTGTTGCCCGCCCCATGATCCAAGACCAAAACCTGTCGATGCAACCTCAACTGCTGGTCCTACAGGATAGTAGTGTCTGACACGAATACCACCTGATGTAGATGCTCCTGATCCTGTCTCATTAGATCCAGTATCAATTGTAAGTGTCGTATCTGTTGGTATTGACGTTACCATAAATTTATTGTCGTCAAAATTACTAGAGTTAAAATTAGAATTAGTAATAGATGAAAAATTATCTAATAATACAATATCAAATTTATTAATATTGTGTGCTGAAGAAAAAGTTAGTGTAACAGTTGAAGAACCATTAGTTGTAGAAAAAGCTGATGTTAAAGTTGTTGTAGATTTGATTGGATGTATATCATAAAATATACCACCAGAATAAGCATATAAAATTCTGTTTGTGCCTAATGCTGCATACTTAATACCTGATGTATTTACAAAATGATGAATAGCAGTGTTTCGACCTGTAATATCAACAGATCCTAGTTGAGACCAACCGCCTATTTTTTCAGGTGAACCATATCTAAAACGAACATTGTCACCACTAACCCATTGGCTCTCACCACCTGTTGAGGTTACTTGTTTATTAAATCCTGGTGCAAATTTTACTTTTTGTAACATAATTACCTCGCTGTTGTTGGGATTCCTGTTGATGTAACTAATGGGGATTCTGCAAATGCCATGTAGATGTATGTATCTCCAGAACCATTAACTTTTGCTTCACTAGCTATTCTTAATTTAAAACCATTTGAAAGTATGTCTGCAAAAAAACTTGCAGTTTCTGCGGTATTAGCATTTGGTCTTAAAATTCTTTCTGCTTTGTTAATTGGATCTCTTTTATTGTCATAAATAACCCAATCTTCAGCTCCATTAGTTTTTTTAAGCATAAAAAAAGCTGGTTTAAATCCTGTATAAATAAAAGCACCATTAGTTGAGTTATTTCCTGTGTAGCTTCCAAATTTTGAGTAGCCTTTAACTTCGTTAAAACAGTAAGCTATATGTGTATTACCATTTCCATTAGTTTCTGAACCCTCACCTAAAGTAAAAACACTTGAAGTTGGTGCAGTATTATTCCATCTACCTGAATTACTATTTGTTGCATTAGTTTCATTTAAAATCAAATAATCATTTTGAGGTGTAGAAGTATTTGCAGAGTGATAAACATTCCATTCTTTAGTCACTGCATAATTTTTTACAATTATAACATCTGGTGCTACACCTAATCCATGACCAACAGTTGCTCCAGCAGTTTCAGTTCCTGTGTATTTAACGATACTAAATCCACTTGTAGTATTAGCACTAACAGTTGAGGTTATACTTCCATCAGAATTTGATGATGCAGAGCCACCAGCTTCCCAATTCCATGCTACATGACTATCGCCATTATCATTTACATTAGCATCACTACCTACAGTAAAACCATCTGAACCAAAAGCTGTTAATCCATTTGCTACTGTTGCTTCTGCTGAATTTCTATCTGAGCCAATAACTTTAGTTACACCTCTAATTGAATCATATATTTGATGATCTCTTGCATCTGGTCTATTTTTAATCCACACCCAATCTGGTTGAAAACCTACACCTGTAACAGCTAGTGTACCACCATTTCCTGTATAAAGTTTTGTCTGAAAATAAAGTTCTGGGTCATCTATTGTTGTATAAGCCATTATCCATACTCCGCTAGGTTTTTTGTGTTAAGTGCATAAAATGATTTTGCTGAACCATCTCCTGTTATATTAGGAGAGTATTCAAAATTACCATAACCATTATCATCTGTATTGCTTGATGATATTGAAAAAACTGGATTACCAAAGTTACAAGAAACTTCTCCAGAATCTCCTGTTCCAAGATCACCAACACCAAAAAAATAATCATATCCTGTTGGAATATCTATTCCTGTACTGCTTTGTAATGCACCATTTTTTGAAAAATATAATTTATGATTATCTAAATCTAAATAAATTCCTAAAATATCATTTGTTGTTAAAGTTGCACCATGTGATGAGTTTGTTCCATTAACATATACAGTTCCGTCAGCAACATAATATGAATAAGACAATGTTCCACTTTGACCTAAATAATTAAATCCACTTGTTAATAAAGTTGATGCATATGTAAATGAAGCATCTGTTGCAACACCAAGAACATGATTACTTCCACCTGTTAATTTAATTTCTGCATAATATTTTCCACTACTTGCACCTATGGTAGTAACATTATGAAATCTTCCTCTAACATCAGATTGCACACAATCTAAATTACCATTAGATAATTCTGAACCATATGCTGTTGCTATTAAGGGACTTAATGTTGCAAAATTATTAGTACAAGTATCAGTAGTTTGATCTATTGCTGTAAGGTTATTTACAGTAAAGTTATTTCCATTTCCTGATACATCTGCACCTAGACTACCAGAGCTTTCAAAGTCTAAATAGAATCCATTTGTGCCAAAGGTTAAACCAGATACATCTTTTGGTTTCCATATCCCACTATCACTATCAAATTCTCCAAATGATGTTGGGTCTAGTGCTGTGCCATCAATTAAAACAACTTCTGCCATGTAGCCACCATATGCCATATTTGTAGAGGTTGCTCTTACTCCTATAGCATGTT
>Ga0208134_1000321_pt1 | contig 31649 bp, 48 predicted proteins | sample VirMetDEL_Mar_31_FD_184515 | JGI IMG/M metagenome (GOLD analysis project Ga0208134, IMG submission 184515) | Aqueous microbial communities from the Delaware River and Bay under freshwater to marine salinity gradient to study organic matter... | ecosystem: Environmental > Aquatic > Marine >...
CTCTTTTTGGCTTTCTCTTTAAATCATACCCTCTGTACTTTTCTTTATTATTTATATAGTACTGTCTCATATACTCTATTCTTTTATCTCTGTCTGCGTGTGGCATATCATTCCTCCTTAAACTGTTGTCGTGCAGTCAATGCACTGTTAGCACTAAGATAAGTATTCTTTATGTAAGGCTTCACCGACTGTGGATTAGCGTGACCTGTCACTGACATGATCTGTGGCAATGGCACACCTGCCTCTACCATTTCAGTTGTACCAGTTCTTCGTAGATCCATCAAGCGTAATTCATCTGGCAGTTGAGCCTGTCTCATAACTATTCTACCTATCTTAGACAATCGTTCCATTGAGAATGGTTTGTATTCACCACCTCTAGGTGAAGGCATAGGTGCTACATATTTCTGGAAGTCAAAGTCCTGTTGTTGTTCTGTAAGCATATCATGTAACGCATCTGATATGGGTAGCTGTACCTCTGCACCACGCTTGGACTGTAACAGTCTTAGTCTACGTGTATTGAAGTCAATACTGTCCCATGTCAGCATACGCATGTCACCTACTCGCTGACACCATTCATAGGCCATCTGCACTATCAGTCCTACATTACGATACACAAAGTCACCATAAGCTACGTCAAGAAACTGACGCACCTGATCCTGTGTCCATACTGTGTTACGTGCAGTAGGTGATAGCTTCCTTACTAGCGTGAATGGATTACTCTTAACATACTCCATGTCCTGACCATGCCTGTACACAATGCCAGCTACTGCTGCCACATGATTAGCTAGGTGTATGCCTCGTGTAACCCATTCTTCATACGCCATCCTTGCGTCCTTACCTGACACTACAGATGCAGTTGTTTCACCTAACGTGTCTGTCAATATCTTTAAGAACCTAGTGTAGTCTAACTTTGTTTGATCACGTAAGCGATTAAACTCAGATGACTGTAAATATAGCTTGACCAACTTCCTTAGTGGTATCGCTCTCATATCTACCTCCTAAAATATATAAATTCTAGCTATGCTACTCGTGAGTATGGCTAATGCAAAGGTATTAATAAATATCAATGCCCTATCATTCCATAACATACCTACCCACAACCAACCTGCAATACCAACTGCATGAAAGATCAAGTTGACAGGAAAGATATTGTTTGCAGTAAGTACCATACCAATCATAAGCAACAGACTTGCTACCCATTTTATGTACCAATCAAATGTGTACAGTGGTGTCTTAGTCACTGTTCTTGTTCCTTCATGGTCATCAAACATAATGTATATCCTTTATTATTTAAAGTTATTACTAATAGTATTCCATTCAACTGTCTTAGGTGTACGCTGGGCATGACGCACTACCTTCATAAGTGTGTCAACAGGTATGCTATGCATAGAGGCAACGAGTGATGCATGTTGTTCATTGTAGTTAGGATCGTAGTGTGCTGCCTTCCATACCATCTCAAATATACCATCACTATACATCTTATTGCCTACCATGCCAGCTTCTTTTTCTTGAGTGTACTACCATCACCATTGGCTAGTATCTCTCCTGTACTACCATTGTCCACACCACATAGCAAGGTAGGGTTCTGAGTACGTATGATACTGGCAGTCCACTCACCTGTCTTACTATTCAGATGTACTAGTGTGATGTGTCCTCGTGTAGATATACCTCTGAACACTAGCTCCTCACCATGTACACCCTCTAGGTATTTGATTGCCTTGTCTCTATCTCTACATGGGGCAGGGTTCTGGGCATAGGCAGTGAGAGGTAGCACTACCATTAGCACTACCATATATAGTATAGTCTTAAGTTGTTTAGTGAACATATTGTATCTCCTTTCAAAAGATAAATGCCATAACTAATCCAAGGATCATTGCTATAAGTTGCCAATCCACATCAACACCTGATCCAATCAGGCTCAGGCCTACCTGTCCACTGTAGTATGTGTGCCTTGTCCTTACGATAGTAGGCACGATACGCTTCAACATAGTCATCACACTTGAACTCATCTGGCATACATTGTGGTGGTGGTGTGTAGAATTTGTAATGATCGTGTTCATCCATAAATGTATCACGCATTTCTAATAGTACTGCTGTACTTTTATGATGCTTACCATACCTGTGTGTATACTCCTTACCTATGGCAAGTCCATGTGTCAAAGCCCAGTAGAAGTTGGGCATGTTCTCTCGTACCCATACAGTCATGGGATGATTCTTGTATGCAGATTTATATGTACTGATCAATGCTTCATCCCACTCATGTAGTGCAGTGCTACACATCTGAGCAGTTTCAAGTACCATCTTGACTACGTGCTTATCGCATAGTTGTTGCGCTGATTTGATTGGGCATTTGTCTATAAAGAATAAGTTCATGTTACATTTCCTTTTCTTGCCATTTCAATTTTAGTTGGTACATCTATTGATCCTATCTCACCACCTAGTCCTGCATACCCAGCTAGATCTGTCCAACTATCTATGTGACTAGGTGTCTTTACTAAACGTGCTATCTTAACCCATGACATACACAGCATGACATCCTCTCGTGTTACTTGCTTGTCTAGTATGACACTCCATCCTCTAGCTATGTCATTGAAGTTATCAAAGGCACTGCCATACTCCTTGTCTCTATCTCCTGTGACTAAGGCTTTAGCATTGTCTAGTATAGTGTCTCTACCTATCATGTCATATCTCCTATCTATAAAATATGTGATCTTCTATTGTTGTAATGTACTCTCTATTCCATGCTGGGTCAACAGTTACTGAATGGTAGAACGTAGCACCATCAACTACATTAAGTGACAAACCATATGAGTAGTATACTTCCTCTGCCACAGCTACAGCTTTAGCCCATGCCCTTTGGTCAGTTGGTACGTCAGGTTTCCCATCACAATACCAACTGAACTGGCACTTGTTTTTAACAGGGTAGCTTTGCTTCCAGCTATAGGTTGGGCCTTCACGTATGACCTCACACACTGTGTTAGGCCATGCAGGATGGTGAACCCTGTTCAGTACGACATAGGCCACAGCCATCTGCCCCACTGTAGGTTGATCACGTGCCTCAAAGTAAATGTTCTGTGCGAGACACGCCATTGTCACACCTAGTGACGCTATTGTTGATGCAAGCATGGTGATACTTTACCTTTCTTGTGATTAAAGAATACATAACTAGGCTCACCCTGTAGGTTCACTCTACGTTGGAACTGGACAGGGCAGTTGGCTAACCATTCAAAGAACTCTGCCTCTGTCTTTAGATCCCATTGCTGTGTCATGTCAGGCAGCCATCTCTAAAAATGATGGGTGTTCTACCCACTTGGCTACCTCTAGGTTGCGGTTAAACTGACGCTGTACCTGAGTGTCATTGTTGGTCTTACGAAACTCAAACCTGTCACTGTGAGTAGCGTACTGTGTCATAGCTGAGTACACAGCCCACATGTTACAACCACGTGTATTTAATTCCTCTAGTACAGAGTGAAACATCTTATCTGCCTTACGTTTAGGCATCATGGAATCTAGCATAGGCTCTATTGCACTAAGGCATACTTCCTTCTCAGCTAAACTCTGACACCATGCGTTGTGCTCACTGTATCCAGTAATCATACCTCCTGCCTTATCAACAAAGGTAGACAGGTCAAAGTTCTTTGTGTTTCTTTTCTTCAACACAGAGTAATCACCTGTCACCATGCCATTCGTACAGAAGAAATCTATCAGCCCACCTACAAAGTTGTTAGACGTACTACCATTGACACTATGCCAGTAGTTCAGCTGCATAGCTGTCTCTGTCTTATGCTTCTTAGTTTCAACCACACCTTTGAGATCAGGGAAGGTGACAGTCTCCAATGCCCATGCCCCATTACCTGCTGTCCTAGTCTTGATGTCATATTTCTCTGGTTGCAGTGTGTCCATCCATTGCTCACGCATCTTACCAAAGTAATCTGGATGTGACGTACCAGCATAGGTACTGTTGACCATACCAATACATTCATCTGTGTCAGTACGAATAACATACTTGTGTTTGTCTGATCGCTCCGTAGTTACATAGTCTACGTCAAACTCTGCATGTCCATATGTGTTCATCATGTTACTGTCCAATCTGTTGTGTTTGTTGTTTCGCTTTACGTAACTTACGCCTATCACGTTTCCAATCGTCACGCTTAGGTTTCGGTACTGTTAATTTTGTTATACGCATCTTCTGATATTGTGACTGAGACTGCATCCTCTCGTCCTTTCTTTCTGTTGTATGAACCTTTACCCTTCTTACTGGGTATGACCTGAGTACGAGGGCGATTACGAGCTACTGCCTTTGCTACTGGGTTTACTCTATGTATCTTCATAATCACTATCCCTATACTCAGATCACTTAATTGGTGGGTCAGACCCACTTACTTAGGTTGCACTGTGTAGTCACGTGCAGTTGTTGACACTATCCCTGCCATATTCCAGAACACAGTAGGTTTCAGGGACACATACAAAGAGAACCTACCAAACTGATAAGACCTGAACTTGTTTAGCTTCTTACCAAACTCCCAACGATTCTGCTGTACTCTCTTTCTAGCAATGAAGTCACGATTAAAGATACGTCCACGTAAAACTGTTGATGTAATAGTCATTGTTCTATTCTCCTTTGAAGTTTGTAAATGTTGTAGTGTCTTCTTCAACCTGCTTGGCTAGTATCTGCTCACCAAACTCAACCACCGACATTGAGAAAGGTTCGGTGAACCTACTGTGCAAGTCCACCAAGATGTGATGGGGTAGCTTGTTAAGTCTCTCAAGTATTTGAGTATCATTCTGGTAGTAAGGCATTGTATATATCTCCTATTGAAAGAATATTAATAACATAATTAGTATAACTAGGATTACAGGTAATGCATCCATGTGTCAAGTCTCAATGTCAATGTGTTTGCCAAGTCCCTCCTTCGATGGTTGTACAGTGTCTTTATTTGTTAGTGGTACTGGTGCTCCTGTCTCTGGTTTATGTCCATGACTGATCTTGTCCTTATGTTTAAGCACATTACTGATAGTGTCATATGCTAGTGAACTATTACCTAAGTGATTAATACTCATGCTATGTCATCCTTTTCATAATAGGCAATTAGATCAAAGGTAAATCCATCAAGGTCTTCATCGTCATTATCTGTATCAATACCCTCATCCATTAAAACACCATGTATAATATCAGCAATTATATCTACATCCTTACCCCTTAGCTTTTCACCAATATTAACCCTATGAACGATTACCTCACCAATAGTCATGCTGCGTCCTCCACACTACCTATTTGCATTATAATAATCCTTTCAGTATATGGGCTATCACATCCACAGTGAAGCCATTGCCACATATTTTGTAGCGTTGCGTATTGGACACATGATCTGTGTATCCATCAGGCAGGGTTTGTAATCGTTCGCACTCTAGAGGTGTCAGCTTACGCCAACTCATACCTTCTGTGTACACCTTTGGCTCACGATGACCACCACCCATACTTGTGAGACAGGGTGACTTTCCAGATGAATGATAGACACGCCTGACAGTATCGTTACCCTTAAGATCGGCATCACCTACATGACACATCTGATCCTTACTGAATACCAACTGTCTTCTGTGCTTCTCAAAGTATGTCTTGAGATTACCACCCTTCCAGTAGTTAGCGTCAAGGCAGAACGACTTATCCCTGTCTACATAACCATCCTCTAGTATGTCCTTGAGCATGATGCCTTTGTCCTCTGGCATACCTAGCTGTGGTACATTAGTCCAGTATAGTCTGCGTCTATTCTGTGCTGACACAAGACTGCTGTTGATCTCAATAGGTTCCACACCTAGATACTTGCTGATGATATCCTGATACTCCTGCTTCATGGGTACGTTCTCAAACAGAAAGTACTTAGGTCTGAGTAGATTTTTGATACGCACTATCTCCCAGAATACCTGACCACGTGGATCATCAAAGCCCTTACCCTTACCTGCCACAGAAAATGAGGGGCATGGAAACCCACCTGCCATGAAGTCTATGGGATCACCATTGAATGAGTGCAGACCTACATTGTAGATGTCACCTAACTGCTGTGTGTCTGACCAGTTCTTCTGTGTCACCTTGATAGCCCACTTGTCTAGCTCACTGGCATAGTACCTGTAGGTTGGTGCTAATACACCTGCCCTGACCATAGCTTCCTGTAACATAGACCCACCATCACACGCTGAGAATACTGTATTAATCATTTTACTATACTCCAATATCTAGGTACGTGGTAGTAACCACCTACCTCGCTCCAGCCATCAAACCTAGTCCATGCTATGTCAATGGCTTCCTCTTCTGTGTAACCTTCCGCTACGAGGTCATCAACTATATCTTCTAGTTGACTTGCTATCTCTGGATGTAAACTCATTTACTTTCTCCTCTGTTAATGGGCTGATAAGTGAACTGTCACTCGCTTGCCTATGGTAGTCTGACTGAAACACCCTGCCTTACATACAGCACAATGTCCAGACATTTTCTTCCATGTCTTAGGACACTTGAATGCCTCACCCTTCTCTGCGTACTTGGTATCATCACCAAAGTACATAATATTCCAACCATCAGCAATCAAACTGTCCTCTTCATCCTGTGTATTGGATGGATCAAGTGACGCATTGAGTGCTATGTTACTGATAGGGAATAGCTCTATCTGTATTAGCTCACGTAGTAATGTATTACGCCATGCTCTAGTAGGTATCCACCATGTGGTGTCTGGCGTAGCTAATGCTATTTCCTTGACACGATAGACATCAGGTAAATCCTTGATAGCTTCACCTCTAGTCATATGCCTAGCACGTTCAGTCTGCTTCCTCTTACGTGACAGATAGAGACGCACTGCATCCCCTGATATCTGTTGCCACTCACGTTCACAGCGTTCATCACGTTTACCCATGTTAGGGTACATCCTGTACAGCTTGACATTGTAACAGTCTTCATCACAGAAACTAGTCCGATGATCACATGATCCCTTAACAGATCCCACATCATTGATTGGTCGATCACTAGCGAACATGCCAATGTCAGCGCAGTAACGAAACAAATCCTTAATCATATTACAAATCCCTATTGCTAGTTAATATACGTAAGATATATCTAAAGGTTCATGAACTTGCGGATAGCCTGTTCATCTAGTTCCGTAACTAAAGCATCCCAATGCTTATCGAATTGAGAGTCAGACATAGAGTCCACCCAATTAAGTGTACAAGCAATAGGTCGAAAGCCATCTAGTTCTTTTCGCATATCACTATATAGTAAACGCCTTGCTTCCCGATGATCCTTAATCAAACTGTCTTCCTCAGTGTTTCTCATTTTTTATCTCCATTGTTAAGTCCAATGTTAGTATGTATCCAACGAACCCCAAACATAGGGCTACTATATGTAGTGTGTCAAGTTCCATTTATTATACTCCATTGTGTCGGACATTTGTATTTATCCATGATGTCCTTCACTTCTTTATTGAATGTTAATCCCATAACTTCATGGATAGTTTCTGAACTTTTCCTAAGTTGTACGATAACCTTATTTATTTCAGTATAATCCTCATTGAAGTTACCATACTCATCCTTGTATGGCAGACTATCCTGTATGTTTTCCAATTCATCAATCATCTTGTCCATGCTGTAAACTTCATATGAAAAGTGAAAGAAACTTTCTAGCAATACTCTAGCTTCCTTGTTGTGTATCATTTTCTTTACTCCTAGCTTTTTTAGCACCTTCATAACGCAATACTCGTTCTCGCTGTTGTTCACACAGCAAACGCCATTGTTCCACGTGATCCTTGTGTGCTTTCCTAAAATTAAAGGAAGCATTACTCCAATCCTGAGTGGCAATTTCCTGCAAGTAACCTACTCTTGAAGATAGCGATTTCTTTTCTTTCTCTATCTTTTCATCTAATTTACTATCAGAATAAAAGGATAAGGTTGTTAAAGTGTCTGTCATTTCCATTAAGTTTCCATTCCTAGTTGGTGGGTCAGACCCACTTATTCATTCTTCCAATCGTCAAGAAACTTTTTAAACTCTCGATCCCAATCCGATGATACCGTCCTATTATTACTAGCAGCTTTTCGGAATTGATCATCGAAGTCTTTTGTTTCCTGTCTAGACATTTCATCTACTGATCCCACAGTTTTATTCCACCATGAAATATTGTGAGTAGATGATCGTTCAAATATTTTTGCCATGCAAATCCCCCCTTATAAAAATTTCCATAGAAAAGGCAATGTAAATTCAGTGATCCCTAGTCGTACTAAATGTAGATTAACACTCATTGCGACAACATAAATTACAGGAGAAAACATCACCCATAAACTAATCTTTTCTATCGTGTTCATTACAGATCCCAATCTAGTCGGTGGGTCAGACCCACTTATTAAAAAAATAAACAACAGGAAACCTGTCGTTCGGTTAGTCTCTAAACAGTACTAGAGGTTAGAGGTTGGGTCAATAGGGCTATATCTGCTGTAAGGCATTCTAAGGGGTCATACAGAGCATGTAAGGGTGTTGGCTATAGTAAGGTACTCTGTAACTCTTAATGGCTCTATATGGCTCTTAAAATTGCTTATATATAAAAGCTGCTTTTTACTATTTTAAAAAATTATCTAGAATTTAGGCATAAAAAAAGGGTGATCAATTAAGACCACCCTAGATATTTAGTTTTGTTGTTGGTTAGCTATTCACTGCGACTTTATCTAATTGGCTTTTCAGTGGTGGTAGGCTTGGCTTTTTCTTCTCTTTTGGTTGAAGACTATCAAATAATGCCTTAGCGTCTGTTGCCACTTCAAGAAGATCAAAATTCTCTGACATACAAGTATCAACAATCAACTCGACTAGTTTCTCTTGGGTAAGTGCGTTCTTAACAGGAGGGGTAGCAGTCGCTCTTCGTATTGCCATTCTGACACCATCGATGGTGGTGGGGTTAAATTTTATTTTGATGGTTTTGCCGTCTTTATCTTTTTTATAGTACCCGTCATCTTTATAAATTTTCTGTGCTGTTTCCCAATTTTTAGCAACAAACTTATAGGCAAATTTTTGCTCTTTAGTGAATGGCTCGAACACTTTTTTATGATCTGCTTTCGATATCTCTTCAGTACCGTCTTCGATCTTGATCAATAACTCTATTAACTGATGACGGGCTATTGATTGGGTCAGATCGGTGTTAGCAGGTCGCTTGCCGAATAGATCGTCAAGGAAGTTTTTTGACGTGTCTTTTTCAAGAGTGCTGACGTTAGTGATTGCTTTAGCTAAGGTTGCTACGTCTGCTTTTTTTACTGTTGTCATAGTGTGTACTCACCTTCTCTAGGTTAAAAACCGACATGCGAAAGTGCCTGCCGTAAGCATCTTAGATCACGTATAGAGACCTACGTCAAATGATTTGAGCAAGTGGGTCTGACCCACCTTTTATTTTTGGTGGGTGGTATGTGTGACCATTTGAAGTGATGGGGTGGGGTCATAGCTATTATGTAGTCCGTCATAGTCATCTCTTATCACCTCAAATACTCACCCCATCATCTCACCCCATGTATAAGGCAAGTGTTGCACTATCACTTGATGCAAATGAGGTGATAGACCGCATAAAATCACGCTGTGAGCTTAAGCTATTGATACAAAAAGATGATTTTTTTAAAAGAATTGTGTTGGGTGGGCATGAGCCACTGCCCCTACCCCCGTTATATGTACACAGAAGACCACAGATCAGGTATTTTAACTGTTAACCATACAGGCAAGTGATAACTATATGTGTCCTATTAGTCACACATTTAAATTATTTTCACATTAATTGCATTTTTTAGTTGACAGAGTTTGATTGAGCCAGTATAACTATATACTATAATGATCACTTAAGTGAATAGATAAACTATTCTATCATTAAAACTTAAAAAACATATAAGTATAAAACACATTAGTGAACATTGAAAGTGAAACACTTAAATGGATGGTCATAACCTTTCCCTTTTACAAATATTAACGAGTACATGGCCTATACTATTAGGTTTAGTAACTCTTATTATTGTATTAGCAAAGATGCATGGTGATATTAATATACTTAAAGAGAAAGTAAGAACTTTGTTTGATCTATGGAACTCAAAATAGGTAGTATGATAGTAAGAGAACCAGTATTGATACGTATTTACTACTACCTGCCTGATTATAGTAGTTTAGTGCAGGAATTTATATGGGGTACTATGGACATTATTCCAGAATACCCACGTATTAATACATTTTTAAATTACTGGCATGAGAATATAGACGCTGTAATAGCTAGTATTGACATTGATCCATATAAAGGAGTATAAATAATGAAGATTAAAGAATTTTTTAACGGTATGTGTGCGTTTGGTAAGAAAGCTTACCTACGTATTGAAAGTATACTGTCTAATCCCATGAATCGTAGAGCAGTAATAGCTGTAGTAATACTACTAGGCTTTGTAATACTAGCAATGAGCTTTGGTTACATAAAATAATTACAGAAACAACTTGACATTTATGAGAAAACAGGTAAAACTATACACAGAAACAGTACTAGAGTCTTTTTATGACTCATTAAGAAATAAATCATACAGGTATTTACACGTACCCCACAGTAAAGTGTTCTATGTACGTGCAGCATTAGAGAAACGTACTGGCATACGGTATAGTTTAGAAGAAATAGAAACTGCTATGGTAGCAGAGGGATGGAAAGATGGCTAAAACCCCTGCATGGACACGTAAGGCTGGTAAGAGTGCCTCTGGTGGTCTTAATAAAAGAGGTGTAGCTTCATATCGTAAAGAGAATCCCGGCTCTAAACTAAAAACTGCCGTAACTGGTACGGTTAAAAAGGGATCTAAGGACGCTAAAAGACGTAAATCATTTTGTGCCAGAATGAAAGGCATGAAGAAACGATTAACGAGTGCCAAGACTGCTCGTGATCCTAACTCAAGGATCAATAAGTCTTTGAGAAAATGGAGATGTTAAAATGGGCTTACGAGTAGAAATAACTTACCCCCCAAAGTATTATAAAGAACAAATAGCAAAAGCTAAAAAAGCTGGTGACATGAAAAAGGTAAACGAATTACAAAAAGCCTTAGTACAAAGAGAAAAAGAAATAAATAAACAAGAATCTATGGATCGTAATGCCAAAGCTAATAATGCCTCACTAAAAGCTAATTCACCGATGGGTGGAGCAGATGCACCAAAGCCAAGAGCTAAACCTAAAATAACTAAACCTAAAATGCCTATGCCTAAAAAGAAACCAGAAATGATGTATGGTGGTATGGCAAACAATAAGAAACATATGTATTCCGCAGGTGGATCGGTCACAGCCAATCTAGGTCTAGCTGCATTAAAGAAGCAACGCCCAGACGTAGTTGCTAAAATGATGAAAGGTAAAGAATAACATGTACAAAAAAACAAAGAAGATGTCCAAGGGAGGTGCTGCCAAGAAGATGTATGGTGGTGGTATGAGCATGGCTAAGAAGGGTACGAAGAAGTACTCTAAGGGTGGGGCAGCTAAACGTAGATAATGCCTAGTCTTATTAGTAATGTACCCCACTTTAATTGTTGGGTACGAAGAGAGTTCACTAGTAACCATCAAAAATATCACGGTGAATTTCTTCATGCGATTGCATTCGCAGTAAATACAATACCAGACAGATCACTTAGTTTTCAGGTTGTGTTTACGGGGTGCGAAATAGATAGGGAAGATGGACCTCAAGAGAATGTACATGGAGGAGCTATGTGGGCAAGGATGCCGATACAGGCACTCGTAGCTGACATACCTCTAGAAGAGTGGCCTGACCCAATGGAAGATCATTTATGCCAACCTTGGGATTGTGAGTCACGAGAGCATAGTACAGTCATTCTAGACAGAGTAAGTTCATCCCCTTGGATATGTAAGATAGGAGGTGATCTCTATACAGGTAGGTATTTATTTACCGTAGATTATACAGGTAACGATATAGCAGACGACCCTGCACAGCACAAACAGTCACACGTAATATATTTAACAGGGGCTGGTAGCTGGACAGGAAATTTTGTAGCGTTACCTAACAATAGAGTAAGGGCTACGAGTCCTGCTTTATGGAGAACGGGGGAGGGTGCACCAGACTTTGTACCGTCACAATGGTCGCACTCAGCAGAGGGACATGAGACATACTTAGATCCCTCTGTAACATTTAATAATCTATATGCAAGGGACACAAAGAAAAATGCCAGTAAAAACAAAAGCAAAAAAACTAAGTAAGGGTGGTAGCACAGTTAACGCAGCAGGTAACTATACACAGCCCGGTATGCGTAAGGGTTTGTTTAATAGAATCAAAGCTGGTGGTAAAGGTGGATCACCCGGACAATGGTCTGGGCGTAAGGCACAGATGCTGGCAAAGCAGTACAAAGCAAAGGGTGGTGGCTATCGTGGATGATAAGCTATGTGCATGTGATGACGCAGAAGAAGGTCAGCTATGTGAATGTCGATGTGACAGTTGCATAGAATGTAATTGTAATCCAGATGTATGTAGATGTGAGTGTCATGGCAAGAGCTAAGTCACAAAGAAGTCTGTCTAACTGGACGAATCAGGATTGGCGTACTAAGTCAGGTAAGCCATCTACACAAGGACCAAAGGCTACAGGTGAAAGGTATCTACCTGCTAAAGCCATTAAGTCATTGTCATCATCTGAGTACGCTGCCACAAGTAAAGCTAAACGTGCAGGAAATAAACAGCACGTAAAACAACCAAAGAACATAGCTAAGAAAACAGCTAGGTTTAGGAGAAGTTAATGTTAGGTGCACTACTAGGACCAATTAGCAGTCTAGCTGGAACATGGCTAGAGGGACACGTAGCTGAGAAGAAAGCTAAGTCTGAAGCTAAGATTACTACAATTAGAAGTGAAGCTAAGATAAAAGAAAGACAGGCAACTGGAGAAATAGATTGGGACATAGCACAGGCTAAAGCGAGTTCAAGTAGCTGGAAAGATGAGTGGCTTACAGTTTTGTTCTCAATACCTTTGGTGCTTGCGTTCATTCCCGGTTGTGAAGACATAGTTCAAATAGGGTTCAATCAGCTACAGCTTATGCCTGATTGGTATAAGTATGCCCTTTCTATAATCGTAGCAGCGTCATTTGGAGTACGTGGTGCTACTAAGCTATTTAAAAAGTAAGGAGATATAAACATGGCAGAAGAAAATGTAATCGTTGACAAAGCAGCGTATCAATCTAATAGACGTTATATGGCATGGACTGCACTAGCTACAATGCTTATCGCTACTACTGCTGTACTAATATGGCCCGGTAGGTTTGCAGCAGCAGACAGCATTCTTATGATGATGTATGGTTCATTGTCTGCGCTCGTTGGTGCGTACTTTGGCTTTGCAATGCCTAAGAAGAAATAGATGAAGTATAATACTAGCCAGTTACTCGACATGCTTATTAGAGATGAGGGTCTAGAACTAAAAGTTTATAAAGACACTTTAGGTATAGACACTATAGGTGCAGGTAGGAACTTAAGAGATAGACCACTGACTGTTGCACAATTGCAACACTTAGGGTTATCCGATATGCAGGACTTATATGATAATGGGATAACACTCTATGGTGCTAGATACATACTTAGGATCGATGTCGATATTGCTGAACGCGAACTCATTACTGCTCACTCTTGTGTGGAGTTTTTAAATGCCCCACGACAAATGGTCTGTGTTAATATGGCATTCAATTTAGGTGTACCTAGATTAAAGCTATTTAAAAATATGTGGTCTGCTATACATCGTAAGGACTATGAACGTGCAGCAGTTGAGATGTTAGACAGCAGATGGGCAAAGCAAGTAAAAGGTAGAGCAACCAGACTAAGTGACATAATGAGGACAGGGGAATTAAATGACTAGACAGTACACAGAAAATCAGGTAAAATTCCTAGATGTACTATTTGACGATGCTGGTGGGGATGTAGCTACAGCTAAGAAACTAGCTGGCTATGCAGAAGGTACATCTACCACAGTAGTCGTTAGGAGCCTCAAGGAAGAGATACTAGACGCAACACAGCAGTATATGGCACGGAATGCTCCTAAAGCTGCTGTAGCGATGGCTAGTGCGTTATTAGACCCTACTGAGTTAGGACTTAGGGATAAGATGTCAGCAGCAAAGGAACTACTGGATCGTACAGGTCTAGTTAAAACTGAGAAGCTACAGGTAGAAGCGAGTGGTGGTGTGATGTTAATGCCACCTAAGAAACAAAGTGACGATGACGATTAATGGATAGGAGTTTAGGCAAATGGAAATTACCGCAACCAACAGATATAAAGGAAGAAAATGAGTGGCTACCTGTACCACGTATTGCTAGAACAGTCCCATTCGGATATGAAGTTGACCCCGAAGACGAAGACTTGTTATTGCCAATACCTAAAGAACTGGACCATCTTGAAAAAGCTAAGGCGTATGTGCGACAGTATTCGTTGCGACAGGTTGCAGCATGGCTGAGTACAAACACAGGAAGATATATATCACATCTTGGACTACAGAAAAGAATAAAGCATGAGCGACAGCGTAAGGACAAAGCTAGAAGCCTCCGTCAATGGGCAGACTATGCGGAAAAGGCGATCAAGAAAGCCAAAGAAATCGAAGAAAGTAGACTTGGTGCAAAGCGAGTCCACACTACAGAAAGTAGAGTATGATACATCTGCCATTGAACAAGAAGCTAACGTACTGTTCAAACCAAATACAGGACCACAGACAGAGTTTCTAGCTGCACCAGAACGTGAAGTACTATATGGTGGTAGTGCAGGTGGTGGTAAGAGTTACGCAATGTTAGCTGATCCATTACGATATATGGGTCATCCTGCATTTAGCGGATTGTTATTAAGGCACACAACAGAAGAGTTACGAGAATTAATATCTAAGTCACAAGAACTATATCCTAAAGTCTGGCCGGGAATTAAATGGTCAGAGAGAAAGATGCAGTGGACCGCACCATCTGGTGCAAGACTTTGGATGTCATACTTAGATCGTGATGATGATGTCATGCGCTATCAGGGTCTAGCTTTTAGCTGGATAGGTTTTGATGAGTTAACTCAGTGGTCTAAGCCTTATGCATGGAACTACATGAGATCTCGTCTACGCTCCACTGCCCCTGATTTAGATGTGTATATGAGAGCAACGACTAACCCCGGAGGACCGGGACATGGCTGGGTTAAGAAGATGTTTATTGATCCAGCACCATATGATACAAGTTTTGCTGCGACAGATATAGAAACAGGAGAAGCGTTAAAGTATCCAGCAGGTCACAGCAAAGCAGGTAAGGCATTATTTAAACGTAGGTTTATACCTGCAAGGTTATCAGATAACCCATACCTAGCTGGAACAGGTGACTACGAAGCAATGCTACTGTCTCTACCTGAACACCAGCGTAGGCAGTTGCTAGAGGGTGATTGGGATATTAAAGAAGGTGCAGCCTTCACAGAGTTTAACAGGTATGTACATGTGGTTGAGCCATTCGACATACCAAATAACTGGGTTAAGTTTAGGGCATGTGATTATGGTTATGGTTCTTATAGTGGTGTTCTTTGGTTTGCTGTTACGCCAGATGAGCAACTTATAGTATATAGAGAGTTATATGTATCAAAAGTACTAGCAACAGATTTAGCTGATATGGTACTTGACTTAGAAGTAGGAGATGGTAATATAAAGTATGGAGTACTCGATAGCTCTGTATGGCATAAACGAGGTGACACAGGACCATCACTTGCAGAACAGATGATTAATAAAGGCTGTAGGTGGAGGCCATCAGATAGAAGTAAAGGAAGTAGAGTGTCAGGTAAGAACGAAATACATAGAAGACTACAGATAGATGAGGATAGTGAACAACCTAGATTAGTATTTTTTTCTAACTGCACAGAACTAATTTCACAATTACCTGCATTGCCTATTGACAAACGTAACCCAGAAGATATAGATACTCATGCAGAAGATCACTTGTATGACGCATTACGATATGGAGTTATGTCAAGACCTAAGTTTAATTTATTTGATTACGATCCTAGCAAACGACCACCAAGCACCATGCCAGTAGCAGATGCTGTATTTGGATATTAAGGAAAAAAATAATGACAGATGAATTTATAATGGAAGAAGACGCTATACATCTAGAGGACGCAGAAGAGTCCAAAGATGAAGACATTGCAAATCTAGTACCATTTATCATCGACAGATATAAACGAGCAGAGGACTTTAGGTATCAGGATGAAGAACGCTGGATTAAAGCGTACCGCAACTATAGAGGTTTGTACGGCACAGATGTACAGTTCTCAGAAGCAGAACGATCACGTGTCTTTATTAAAGTAACTAAGACTAAAACACTTGCTGCGTATGGACAGATAGTTGATGTACTATTTGCAAATAATAAATTTCCATTATCCATTGACCCTACGCAATTACCAGATGGTGTAGCAGGTGATGTACACTTTGATCCAAAAGAATCTCCTGAAGTACGAGAGGTTATGGACAGTCCGTATGGCTTTTCTGGTGATGGTAAAGACTTACAACCGGGTGACACTCAGAATACCCTAAATGAAAGATTGGGTGAATATGCAAATAAACTAGGAGAGATAGAGGGTGTTAGAGAAGGTGTTGGTAGAACTGGTACGGCAATTACGTTTAGCCCTGCTCTTGTGGCAGCAAAGAGGATGCAGAAGAAGATACACGATCAGCTAGAGGAATCAGGTGCTAGTAAGCATTTAAGAAGTACCTCATTTGAAATGGCTTTGTTTGGTACTGGTGTTATGAAAGGGCCATTCGCTATTGACAAAGAGTATCCTAACTGGGACGATGAAGGTGAGTACAATCCACTTATTAAAACTGTACCACAAGTATCACATGTATCAGTGTGGAACTTCTACCCAGACCCAGACGCTAACAATATGGATGAGGCACAGTATGTGATAGAACGACATAAGATGTCACGTTCACAACTACGTGCATTAAAGAAACGCCCATACTTTAGAGACAGTGTAATTGATGACGTTATTACAAGAGGTGAGAACTACGAGAAGCTGTACTGGGAAGATGACCTATCTGACTATGCACCACAGCATGACATAGATCGTTTTGAAGTTATGGAGTATTGGGGTACAGTAGATATTGAGCTACTAGAAGAGCAGGACATAACAATACCTAAAGATCTACAGGATCTAGATGAGCTACAGGCAAACATCTGGGTATGCAATGGTAGACTATTACGTGTCGTACTTAATCCATTTAAACCTGCACGTATACCTTACATGGCAGCACCCTATGAACTTAACCCATACAGTTTCTTTGGTGTAGGTATTGCAGAGAACATGGACGATACCCAAACTCTAATGAATGGTTTTATGCGTATGGCAGTGGACAATGCTGTGCTGTCAGGTAACTTACTCATTGAGGTAGATGAAACAAACCTAGTACCGGGGCAGGACTTAACAGTGTATCCCGGTAAGGTATTTAGAAGACAGGGTGGTGCACCGGGACAGGCACTATTTGGTACAAAGTACCCCAATGTATCTAGTGAGAACATGATGATGTTTGATAAAGCTAGACAGCTATCAGATGAAAGTACAGGCTTTCCATCGTTTGCTCATGGTCAAACAGGTGTAGCTGGTGTAGGTAGAACTGCATCAGGTATATCTATGTTGATGGGTGCAGCAGCAGGTGGTATTAAAACAGTTATTAAAAACGTAGATGATTATTTACTTAGACCATTAGGAGAAGGACTCTTTCAGTTTAATATGCAGTTTGATTTTGATCCTGACATTAAAGGTGATCTTGAAGTATCTGCACGTGGAACAGAAAGTTTGATGGCTAATGAAGTACGTAGCCAAAGATTGATGCAGTTTTTAGGTGTTACATCTAATCCAGCACTTGCACCTTTTGCAAAATTCAATTATATTATACGTGAGATTGCAAAGTCTCTTGACCTTGATCCAGATAAGGTCACAAACAATATGGATGAGGCAGCTATACAAGCTGAGATTATGAAAGGTCTACAACCTGATCAACCACCAGCAGGTGCAGCACAGCCACCAGCAGGAGCTAATCCAATGGACACATCAGGAGCAGGAGGAGGAACAATTGGAACAGGACAAGCACCAGTACCCGGAGAACAAGGGTTTAGTGGGTCACCGCAAGGAGCTGCTCCAGAAGCTCCGACCCCTAGTCAGCAACAGCCACCAGTGGGTACTATTCAGTAGTTATCTAGACTCTATGATTGAGAGTGAAAGAAAGACGTTAGAACAATCTACCGATATGGTTACAATGCACAGAGCGCAAGGATCAATCAGTGCGTATCAGAAACTTAAACAACTAAGGGAACATATAAATGTATAATAGTCAAATGGAAATGTTTCAAGATGGTGGCTTAAGGGATCAGGGTAATACTACTGATCCCGTGTCTGGTAATGATGTACCTTCAGGCTCACTTAAAGAAGAGGTACGAGATGATATAGATGCAAAGCTAAGTCCGGGTGAGTTTGTATTTCCTGCTGACGTTGTACGCTTTATTGGTTTAGAAAAACTAATGATGATACGTGACAAAGCTAAGAAGGGCTTGTCTCGTATGGAAGATATGGGTCAGATGGGTAACTCTGATGAAGCTACAATAGATGATGATGTACCATTTGGTATGGAAGATTTAATTATTGTTAGTGGTGGACCTGAGAATGAAATGAGTAAAGGTGGTGTACCTAGTTATAGTAGAGGTGGACAGTTAATAGGTGACATAGGTGATGGGTATCAACCACCTACACGGTATCATAATCCAGCTACAGGACAGGAACTAATGGTTACTAAAATTGCAGGTAAGTTCTTTCCACCGCTACCAAAAGGCTTTGTACCTAAACCAACTCTAGCTCAAGCTAATCCTACATCTGGTACAAGAGTAGGAACAACATCTGTACTAGCAGACGATCAATATGATGAGACTACACCGGGTGATCCTATTAATACAGGCATCAATTCAGATGGTACTATGACACCACAGGAATCTGCTGGCGGTGAGCAACGAGGTAATGCAGGTACAGAAAAATCTTTTGATGAAATGACACCTACTGAACTGGCTAATTATGGTGACTGGGCTAAAGAAAATCCTATGAAGGCTAGTATTGGGCAGTTTATGGGAAATACAGCCGAGTATCTTTCAGTTAATCCAATGTCTCCTATATCAACGGGTGCTAGTGTGGTGGGTGGTGTTGCATCTGCTGTAGCAGATAGGTTTGGTATGGTAGCACAGGCTCCTACTTTTGGTCCTACGCCGGGTTCGATGTATGATATAACAGGTGTTGCCCCTGAGGTAGTAGATTATAATCGAACTGATCGTCCAAAAGGAGCAATAAATGTAGCTCTAGGCACTAAGAATCTTAATAAAGCTAGAGCATATTCAACCCTACGTACAGACAGACCTGAAACATTTGCTCAAATGCAAAGGGACGCTAATTCTACTGCATTAGGCAATGCTAAAGATTCAGTTGCAGGATATAGTACAGCTACTCAAACTGCTGCCTTATCTATGTCTTTTGGTGCAACCCCTGCTCAGGTTGCTAGTCATGCAGATGCTGTGGGTAGAGGTGATAGACCACAAGGTTCTACTGCAACGCCAGACGGTTATACTACAATAGGACCAAATACAACACTAGGTTATTCAACAGTGAATAATGAAATAAATTATCAAGCAACAGTAAGAGACAGGGAACTACAAGATAGAAAAAATAAAGCAAAAGCAGACTTTGATAAATCACCGCCTGCTGAGGCACCTGATCCAGATCCTGTTGGACCGGGGGCGCAGTCTGTTGGACAAATGCAAACGCAAGATCCAGCAGAAACAGGCACACAAACTGATGAAACTTCTTCAATGGATCAACGTGGTGGTTTGTCAGAACCCGGTGTTGATCAATTTAGTGGACCTGACGCACCAGACCCAGATGCACCTGACTCTGAAACTGCTGCTGCTGAAGAGGGTGACTTTGGAGGCGTAGAAGGAAGTAAAGGTGGCTTTATACCTAAAAGAAAAAAACAAAAGAAGATGAAGCGTGGTGGTTTAGCTTCAAGAAAATAAACCACATGTGTTGGCTACCTATGCCCCTAACAAGGCTACCATAGCCCCAACGAAAGGAAATATAATATGTCAGACGTAACAGAAGTAGAAGTACAACCAAGTAAAGTAGCATTTGTAGCTAGACCATATAGTAAGGATGAGAAACTTAAGAAGGATGAAGAAGAACTAGAACAGCTACTAGATGAACAAAAACAGAATGCCTCAACAGAAGAAGTAGAAAGTGAACCCACTACTGCTGAAGAAAAAACATTTAAGAAAAGATATTCAGATCTACGTAGGCATCAACAGAAACAGACAGAAGAACTAAAGGTTGAGATATCTGCATTGAAGAGCCAGTTAGAACAGTCAACTAAGAAACAGATTAAGCTTCCTAAGTCTGACGAGGACATAGACACATGGGCTAAAGAGTATCCTGATGTTGCTGCTATAGTAGAAACAATAGCTATGAAGAAAGCAGCAGAGCAATCAGCTAGTCTAGAGCAACGTGTTAAAGCATTAGACGATATGCAACAGGACGTAAGCAAACAACGTGCAGAGACAGAGTTGTTACAGATGCATCCAGACTTTGATGACATACGTAATGATGAAGACTTCCATACATGGGCAGAAGATCAGCCACAATGGATACAAAATGCTTTGTACGAAAACGATAGTGACGCACGATCTGCTGGTAGAGCAATAGACTTATACAAAGCAGATAAGAACATTACAACTAAGAAAGCTAATAGTAATAAAGATGCAGCTAAGTCTGTATCTACTAAAGGAAAACGTAGTAAACCGATGGCTAATGAGTCAGGTGGTTTCTTGAAAGAGTCTGATGTACAACGTATGACCGCAAAGGAATACGAAAATCAATCGGATGACATTATGGAAGCAATCAGACAGCAGAAGTTTATTTATGATATATCTGGATCGGCACGATAATAAGTGTTGACAAACAGTAGATTGTGTATATAACTATACATAGTCGCAAGATATAGTTAGCCCTTGAATAAGACTACCTAACTATATTACACTATACTTCTAAGACAACCCGATGATGAAGAGCCTATGTGTAGTTGGCCTTACATATACAACCTCTTAGTTCACGGCCCTTAAGGTAGATAAAAAATCGCGTACTTTATGTACGCATAGGATGTCGTATAAGGAGAAAATAAAATGGCATTTTCATCTGTATCAGGCTACGGCAACCTGCCTAATGGTAATTTTTCACCAATTATCTACTCTAAGCAGGTACAAGTAGCTTTTCGTAAGGCTTCAATAGTTGAAGCTATTACAAATAGTGACTACTTTGGCGAGATCGCAAACATGGGCGATAGCGTTAAAATAATTAAGGAGCCAGAAATCACGGTCAAAGCATATGCTCGTGGTACTACGATTACTCCGCAAGACTTGGATGATGAAGAGTTCTCTCTCACCATCGACAAAGCAAACTACTTTGCATTTAAAGTCGATGACATTGAAGAGGCACACTCTCACATTAACTTCCAACAGCTTGCTACTGATCGTGCGGCTTACAGACTAGCTGACCAGTTTGACCAAGACGCTCTTGGTTACTTAACTGGTTTCAAACAGACTGCTTTGCATAGCAATGCTAGTGCTGTTAACACAACTGTTAATGGTGCGGTTGCTGTATCTACAGCAGGTACTGACGAACTCTTAGACACTATGAAAATAGATGCTGCTGAGTTTGGTGGTTCTGGTTCTAGTGCAATTGGTATTCAGGCACGTGCTGGTGGGGCAACTTCTGCTACACCCGGTTCAGGTAATGCTAACCCATTACAAATCGTAGCTCGTATGGCTCGTTTGCTTGATCAACAAAATGTTGACACCAACAATCGTTGGCTTGTTGTTGATCCAGTTTTCGTTGAGGTTCTCAAAGATGAAGACTCTCGTCTTCTCAATGGTGACTTTGGTGGAAGCGGAATCCAAAATGGTCTTATACTTAATAACCTTCATGGTTTTAAAGTATATATGTCTAACAACCTACCTTCAATTGGAACAGGCCCATCTACTACTGGTGGTACTAATGCTTCCAACTTTGGTATGATTGTATCTGGACATTCTTCTGCTGTAGCAACTGCCGAGCAGATTAATAAGACAGAGACATATCGTGATCCAGATAGCTTTGCCGATATAGTTCGGGGAATGCATTTGTATGGACGTAAGATACTTAGACCAGAAGCTCTAAGTGTTGCACGTTACTGTTTGGTTTAAGGGAGGGATTGAACAATGGCTACAGTTACTGCTCAATTATCAACACCTCGTGGCGCGAGTATGCGTGGAAGACAACCTTTCATGCATGAAACATCAATCGATTTCGGTGCGGCTGCTACCTCTAAAGGTACTGCATTAGCCGCTGCTGACATCATACAGGTAATGACTATTCCTGCTAATCATGCAGTGCTTGATGCAGGTATGGAAGTTACTACAATTCATGCTGGTACGTCTACTGACGTAGCTCTTGACTTAGGTGTAACTGGCGTAGACCCAGATGCATTTGTTGATGGATTTATTCCTGACGCAAAAGCAGTTGGTGTCTATTCTGTTAGTGCTGGTAACGGACCAATATCCGCTGCTGCTGCTGACGATACGCTTGACATCTTAATTCAAGCCATGACAGGTACAACTACTGCTGGTGTAGTTCGTGTTTATGCTCTTTTAATGGACATGGATGCGCTAGGCACAGTAGGTGCTGATGAAGTAGATCGTGATACGCTTGCGTAATACGTAATGTTTGGGGTAGGGTTAACGCTCTACCCCTTTCATACATAGGGAATATTCAATGGCTACTACATTTCTTACATTAGTTAATGATGTTAATAAGAGGCTCAATGAAGTTGAACTAACTAGTACAAACTTCGCAGCCTCTACTGGTTTTTATGCTCATATAAAAGATGCAGTTAATTCTGCTATACGATATATTAATGAGAGTGAATACGAGTGGCCTTTTAACCATTCACAAAAAGAACAAGTCCTTACTGCTGGTACAACCAGATATGCATTTCCTACTGACGCTAAACTTCTTGACTTTGAATCATTCAGAATAAAAGAGAACGCTACGCTAGGAAATGACACTAGAAAATTATCTATAATATCTTATGATGAATACTTAGAGAAATACGTAGATCAGGAATATGCAGCTAGTCAACAACGCGCATTACCACGTTATGTATTTCATGGGCCTGATTTAAAGTATGGATTGGTAGAGCCTCCAGATCAGGCATATACACTAGTCTATGACTATTATGTATTTCAAGCAGACCTAGACGCACATGGTGACACAATGGTGATCCCTGATCGTTTTAAGCACGTTGTAGTGGACGCTGCAATGTTTCATGCATTAATGTTCAGGGGCAACACTCAAGACGCTGTAGTGCTCAAGGAGAGGTCAGATGAGGGCATTAAGGCAATGCGTTCTATGTTGATTAATAGATACCACTACATGAGATCTTATATGATCCCTGCTGCAACAGGAGGACGTAGACTAGGTTCAGCTAGGTCTACAGCAGGGTCGAGCTTGGATGGTCTATAATGCCTGACGCATGGGAGACATTTAGAATAGAGTTCAAGGGTGGATTAGTAACTAATCTTAGCCCATTGCAACAAGCTATTAATGCACCCGGCTCTGCTAGAATACTACGTAACTATGAACCCTCTATTGATGGGGGTTATAAACGTATACAAGGATATGCTAAGTTTGACAGTGCTATTATGGCTCCGTATGGTAATCCAGTTGTGCATGGAGCTAGTCAGTCTGGTACTACATTAATCATAGGAGCAATACATACTACTCCTGCTGTTGGTGATACACTAACTGTAGCAGGTGTCTCTGGTACATATACAATAGCAGGTGGTGGTGTTTCGTTTAGTTCTACTAATAATAGAGCAACACTTACTTTAACTACCTCATTAAACTCTAGCCCTGCTAATGGTGCACTTGTAACATTTGCTACTGTAACAACAGAAAACTATGCTAATGGTATTACATACTTTAATGATAAAGCTGTTGTAGCACTTAATGCAGATATATTAGAAACATCAGGTAGTGGCTACACTAAAATAAATAAACCTAACTATGGTACGCCATTAGTTGATGGTGCTAGTCAAACAGGTACAACATTAGTAGCAGATGCGTTTGATACATTTCCACAAGCAGGTGATGTATTTACTATTGCAGGTATAGATAAAACATACACAGTTATTACTACTGTATCTTCTTATTCTGATGCAGGTACTAAAGAAGTAAATATTGTTATTGACCCTGAATTAGCTAGTAGCCCTGCTAATAATGCAGTTATAACATTTATCTCTAGTGATAGAGAAGGTGCAATTAATACACGATTTGACATCATTGACTTTACAGGTACAAAAACACTTGTGTTGGTTGACGGTGTGAATGCACCTGCACTATATAATGGCACTACATTTACTGTACTAGATAGTGCACCTTCTGATGTTATTGGAGCTAAAGTAGTTGCTACACATAAGAATCATATCTTTTATGCTAAAGGTAGGGTGTTAAGTTTTGGTGCACCACTAACCACTACAGATTTCCAAAGTGGTAATGGTGCTGGTAATATAGGTTTAGATAATAGTATAGTAGCAATAAAAAGTTTTAGAGATCAGCTTATAGTATTTACAGATTCATCTATCTTTAGATTAAATGGTGACGCATTAGCAACATTTAACTTACAACCTATTACACGTGACATAGGATGTATACAGACAGATAGTGTACAGGAGATAGGTGGTGACGTTGTATTCATGGCTCCTGATGGTTTAAGACTCCTCAGTGCTACAGAACGTATTGGTGACTTTGGATTAGCACCTATTACTAAAAAGATACAGGGTACGTTTAATGAGTTTGTAAAACTACATACTGAATTTTTTAGCTTAGTTATAAGAAATAAATCACAATATAGGCTATTAGGATGGAATGATAACTTTACAAGACCTAACGCACAGGGTATACTGTTTACACAATTTGCATCTCCGGGTGAAGCATCTGTTATTGACTTTGCAGAAACCAGAGGTATACAGGCAACAGCGTGTGCAAGTGTGTATTCAGGAACAACTGAGTTTGTTCTCTTTGCTGGTAAAGAAGGTTTCTTACACCGAATGGAAAATGACACATCTAGTTTTGACGGGAATAATATTGCAACAACATTTGCTACACCTTTCTATCCTATCAATGATCCACGTATACGAAAGACAATATACAAAGCTCAGTTCTATTTAGATCCAGAAGGAAGAGTAAACTTCGATCTAAACTTAAAATTTGACTTTGATGAGAGTGGTGCTGTAGTTATGCCAGCAGTTACATTTACTAATGCTACAAGTAATGCCTCTCAGTTTTATGGTATTGGTGCTTATGGTACTGCTACCTACGGTGCTAAATTACAAAAAGTATTTTCTGCACAAACTACAGGATCTGGAAAGACTATATCTGCACAGTTTGAAGCAGACAACAATACAGATGTTCCATATGCGCTTGACGCATTGACATTAGAATATGCAACACATGCAAGAAGGTAATTAAAAATGGGAACAGGATACACACGTAACGATTCTTCTAATAATATTGCTGACGGTAATATCATTAATGCCTCTGACTTTGATGGAGAGTTTGACTCTATTGTAAGTGCCTTTAGTACGACAGGACATACCCATGACGGTACTACTGCTGAAGGTGGGCCTATAACTAAGCTAGGTCCGGGTCAACAGTTAACTATAGCTTCTACTAGTATAACACCTTCTTCTGATGGCGTGTTCGATTTAGGCTCTAGTAGTTTAGAGTTTAAAGATTTATATATAGATGGTGTAGCATACGTAGACGCTATTAACTTTAATGGTACAGCCATTGCTGCTACTGCTGCTGAACTTAATATTGTAGATGGTAGTACCTCTGCTTCTACTGGTGTAACTATAGCAACCTCAGATCAGTTTATTATAAATGATGGTGGTACAATGAAACAGCTTACGTTTGCTGATTTAGAAACGTGGGTTGAATCTAATATCGACACAGGTGCAAGTTTAACAACTGTAGGTGCTCTAGATTCTGGTAGTATAACTTCAGGCTTTGGTAACATTGATAATGGTGCATCTAACATAACGTCAGGTGGTTTGTTAAAGATAGATGTAGATGCTGATGCAGATGATCTAACAGGTGACAGTGCTACTGGTAGAATTACATTAGGTGCAGGTGAAGATCTAAACATATATCATGGTGGTACTAATTCTTATATAGTCAATGATACAGGTGATTTAATTCTTGACACAGTAGGTGATGTAGTACTTGACGCAAATGGTGCAGATGTACTACTAAAAGATGACGGTACTCAGTATGGTGCTTTAACTAACAGTTCTGGTAATCTTGTACTTAAGTCAGGAACAACTACTGCAATTTCAATGTCGGGTGCTGATGTTACTATTGCTGGTGACTTAACTATATCAGGTGATGACTTGACTATGGGTACAAATACTTCTGGTATGTTACTTATAGCTGATGGCACAAACTTTAATCCTACTGCTGTAACTGCCTTAAGTGAAATAGCTACAGTAGCTAATGACGATGTATTTCTTGCAATAGACACATCAGGTGGTGGTCTTAAAAAAATAGCTAGAAGTGCTGTTGTAGCAGGTCTTGCTACATCTTCTGCTATATCTAATGTTGTAGATGATGGTTCTCCACAATTAGGTGCTGACCTTGACACTAATTCTTTTAACATAGCATTTGATGATGCACATGGTATTAATGATGACAGTGGTAATGAGTTTATTATATTTCAGAAAACAGCTACAGCAGTCAATCAGATTGACATTACTAATGCTGCTACAAGTAATGCACCAGAACTATCTGCCACAGGTGGTGACTCAAACATTAGCCTTAAGTTAACACCTAAAGGTACAGGTCAGGTTGTATTAGATGGTAATGTAGGCATAGAGTCTGGATTAATAGATCTTAAAAATGCTGGTTCTGTATCTGCATTACGTCTTTACTGTGAGTCATCTAATGCTCACTACGCTGCTCTTGTAGCCCCTGCTCACAGTGACTTTAGTGGTAACGTTACACTAACTCTACCAGTTACAACATCTACACTAGTTGGTGATACAGTTACACAAACTCTCACAAACAAAACTCTTACTAGCCCAGTGCTTAATACTGGCGTAAGTGGTACAGCAGTTCTTGATGAAGACAACTTAGCTTCTAACTCCAACACTCAACTAGCTACACAGCAATCTATTAAAGCATACGTAGATAGCTCAATGACATCTGCTGTTACTGCTAGTTCTACAACTACACTTACAAATAAAACACTTACTGCTCCTAAGTTTGCTGATGCAGGTTTTATTGCTGATGCAAATGGTAATGAACAGGTTGTATTTCAAACTACAACTTCTGCTGTTAATGCTCTTGAAGTAACCAACTCTGCAACAGGCAATGCAATTACAGTAGGGGCATTTGGTTCTGATACAAATGTAGGTATTAACTTAACACCTAAAGGAAATGGTGTTGTTGCTATTGCTAGTGAAAATTTAAGTTACGCAGGTACTGCTATAACAACTACAGGTGCAGAAATAAATTTAATTGATGGTGATACAGCTAGAGGTACAACATCAGTAGCAAGTGGTGACGGTATACTTATTAACGATGCAGGTACAATGCGTATGACTAATGTTGACACTGTATCTACATACTTCTCTAGTCATTCTGTAGGTGGTGGTAACATAGTTACAACAGGTGCATTAAATGCTGGTTCAATAACTTCTGGCTTTGGTGCTATTGATAATGGAGCATCTGCAATAACTACTACTGGTCTTATATCTGGTGGCTCTTTAGATATTGACAACATACTAATTAATGGTACAACTATAGGTCATACAGATGACACCGACTTAATGACATTAACTAATGGTGTTCTTACTGTCGCTGGAGAAGTCTCAATGACTACTCTAGATATTGGTGGTACTAATGTAACCGCAACTGCTGCTGAGTTAAATCATGTAGCAGGAGTAACTAGTGCAATACAAACTCAATTAAATGCTACAGCATCAACTGGCAAAGCAATAGCGATGGCAATGGTTTTTGGGTGATATAGAAAGGGAAAGTTATGAAATACATTATGGAGCTAATTAAGAAAAATCAAACGTGGTTTAGGACAGATGATATACTTGAACCTTGGGTTGGTGGTTATGGTTTAGAAAATTTAAACGTAGAAACTGAAAAGGAAACTGAAAATGGCAGCACCTAATATTGTCAATGTCGCTACTATTAAGGCAAAGACAGACACATTACTACTAACAGGTACATCAGCAGTGCAACTGTTAGAGAATCCTGCATCATCTGGTAAGGTTATGAAAGTTAACAGCTTAGTTGTAGCTAACGTAGATGGTACTAGTGCAGCATCAATAACTGTAGGAATATACCCTGAAGATGATATTGGTGGTACACCAGTAGTATTAGCATCTACTATATCCGTACCAGCAGATGCATCTCTTATTGTTATAGATAAGAACATGGGATTATATTTAGAAGAGAACACATCAATCGGTGTTACTGCTAGTGCAGCTAATGACTTAGCTTGTACTATTACATATGAAGAACTTTCATAAGGATTTTAAATGCCTAATAGAGGTAATTTTATAGGTAGTCAGGATAATCTATACGTTCCCGACGCTCCAACTGTAGGTACAGCTACTGCTGGTGACGCTCAAGTATCAGTAGCATTTACTGCACCTTCTGATGTGGGTAATGATGATATTACTGCTTATGGTGCGTCAGCTACAGATGGCACTAATGTTATTGGTGCAACTGGTTCATCTTCTCCTGTAACAATAACTGGCCTTACAAACGGTACAAGCTATACTGCACAAGTATGGGCTATCAATGATTATGGCAATGGCCCACTATCTGCTGCATCTAATAGTGTTACTGCTGCATTAGATGCTGCTTATGTTAAAACTGCTAATTTTGATATTGAAAAATTTAATATTAGTACTACAGGTAATGCATCTGATTTTGCCCATGCTAGTTATGATGATCGACCAACAGCAGGATTTGGAAATGGTGTTTATGCATTCTGGGCTGGAGCAGATAGCCAAGCTACAATAGATAGATTAACCAATGCAACAGGCGGTACAGCAACAGACTTTGGAAATCTGACTCAAACTGGTACTAATATGTGCGGTATATCAAATAATGTTCGGGGTATGATTGTAGGTGGAGATAGAACTTCTCCAGATAACTTTACTGTTCTTGAATATGTCACAATGGCAACAACTGGCAATGCCACTGATTTTGGCGATATAAATGTTGCTGCAAAACGTCTTTATGGTTTAGGTAAAGGAAGCACAACAAGAGGTGTATTTAGTGCTTCTGGAACTGATGGTGGTTCTGGTGGGCCAACTAATGCAATGTCATACATTACTATAGCTTCAGCAGGAAATGCGTTAGACTTTGGAAATTTAACTACCGCAAGAATATTAGGTGCTGCTGGTAACAACTCTACTAGATTAGTATTTAGTGGTGGTCAGGTAGGTGATGAAGTTCCTACAAACGTCATGGATTATATTACGATAGCGAGTACTGGAAATGCTACTGATTTTGGAGACACTTCCGTAACTAGAATGAACCTTGGTGGAGCTTCTAACTCAACTAGATCAGTGTTTACTGGTGGTGCAACCTCTGGAAGTAGTAGCTCTAGAAAAAATACTATTGACTATATCACAACAGCAACAACAGGTAATGCGACAGATTTTGGCGATCTAACTGCTAATATGGAATTTACGACTGCAAACTCTAGTTCTAATCCTAGTCAACAAAACGAATCATACTTTGCCCCTGCTGCTATTGGTGTCATGGGTGGTGGTTATGCAGCCACTCAAGAATCTATTATAGAATATATGAATATAGCTAGTGATGGTCAAACTGGTTTATTTGGAGATCTTATAAATCCAGCAAATAGTATAGGAAGTGGTGCAGCTTCAACAACTAGGGGTGTTTCTTTTGGTGGAAATGCTGGTTCTCGCCAAGATGTAATAGAGTTTATAACTTTTAGTACTAAAGGAAAAGCTACTGACTTTGGTAACTTAGCTACTGCTAAAGATGCTAGTGCAGGGTTTAGTAGTAACACAAGAGGCATAACAGGGGGTGGAGATACAGGTAGTAAAATTAATGTTATTGAGTATATTACCATTGCATCAGAAGGAAACAGTACAGATTTTGGCGACCTAACAGTAGCTAGAGAACGTCTTGCTGGGTCATCTAGTACGACTAGAGGAGTGTTTGGTGGTGGTACAGATGCTAGTGCTAAATCAGATGTAATAGATTACATAACTATTGCTAGTACAGGAAACGCAACAGACTTTGGAAATCTGTCTGCTGCAAAACAATTTGTTGCTGGTTGTTCATCAAACACTAGAGCATTATTTGCAGGAGGAAACAGTGGTAGTTTAGTCACAGATGTTGAATATGTAACGATTGCTAGTACAGGGAACGTAACAGATTTTGGAGATTTATCTACTGCATCAGATAGAACCAGTGCTGTTTCAGATAAAACTACTGCATTGGTACATCCTGCTTTAACAAATCTATCTATAACAAGACTTGACAAATTTACTATTGCATCTACTGGCAACGCTTCTGATTACGGAGATTTAACAGCAGGTAACTATGGGCCAAAATTCTCAGCATCCAACTCACATGGAGGTATAGCATAATGGCTCCATCGTATTCAGGTGTATGGAATATATCTACATTCTATCAATATACCAGTGCTTTACCTAGCCCACCTGTAAATGGTATTCTTGCTGGTGGATATACTGGATCAGCTACTGTTGCTCATACTCAAACTATAAATTTTAATGATGGCAATGGTACTGATCAAGGAGATTTAACAGTAGCTAGATATGATGCTAGTGGATTTGGTTCTACAACTAGAGGAGTGTTTGCTGGAGGATATAATACTAGTAGCGCACCTGTAGACGTAGTTGATTATATAGAACACGCTTCGTTAGGTAACGCAACAGATTTTGGAGATATGACAGTTGCAGCAACTGGACATGGAGGACATAGTAGTAACACTAGAGGTGTTGTAGCAGGTTTTCAAACTGCAAGTGGTGTAAATACAGTAAACAAAACAATAGATTATTACACTATTGCTAGTGCTGGTAACGCTACTGACTTTGGAGACTTATCTTCTAATAGAAATGGTGTTTCTGGTGGAGGAGGTACTACAAGGGCTATATTCTTTGCTGGTTATGCTTGGGGAAGTTCTGCTACAAATGTAATTGATTACATTACTATAGCCACTACTGGTGACGCTACTGACTTTGGAGACACTTCAAATAATTTATATACTCATTACTCTAATGTAGATAGTGCAACAAGATCTATATTTTTTGGTGGGTATACTGGTTCTGCTCATGTAGATGTCATTGAGTATGTAACTATAGCTAGTAAAAGTAATGCTACAGATTTTGGTAATTTAGATCAAGCTAGTAGTGCTAGAGGTGCAGGATTAAGTAATGGCACTATTGGAATACTTACTGGTGATGAAGCAGGAACAAGTGCAAATAACCAAAAAATAAC
>Ga0208134_1000322_pt1 | contig 31641 bp, 43 predicted proteins | sample VirMetDEL_Mar_31_FD_184515 | JGI IMG/M metagenome (GOLD analysis project Ga0208134, IMG submission 184515) | Aqueous microbial communities from the Delaware River and Bay under freshwater to marine salinity gradient to study organic matter... | ecosystem: Environmental > Aquatic > Marine >...
TAACAGCCACTCCATCGATAACCGCAACTCCATCGATAACCGCAACACCATCAGTAACTCCGTCAATTACCGCAACTCCTTCTATAACAGCCACTCCATCGATAACCGCAACACCATCAGTAACTGCAACACCATCAATTACTCCATCAATAACCGCAACTCCATCAATCACGGCAACTCCATCAATTACCGTAACACCATCGATAACTCCGTCAATTACCGCAACACCATCAATTACCGCAACACCATCCATAACAGCAACACCGTCTATAACGGCAACACCATCAATTACTCCATCAATAACCGCAACTCCATCAATCACGGCAACTCCATCAATTACCGCAACACCATCTATAACTGCAACTCCATCAATTACTCCATCAATCACAGCCACTCCATCAATCACGGCAACTCCATCAATTACCGCAACACCATCTATAACTGCAACTCCATCAATTACTCCATCAATCACAGCCACTCCATCAATTACTGCAACTCCATCCATAACAGCAACACCGTCTATAACGGCAACACCATCAATTACTCCATCAATAACCGCAACTCCATCAATCACGGCAACTCCATCAATTACCGCAACACCATCAATCACTGCAACTCCATCAATTACTCCATCAATTACTCCATCAATAACTCCAACAATAACTCCAACATCAAGTGTTAGTTACTTATATATTACTCAAATTGGGATATGTTGTGACTCTACTGATACGCCAGTAATAGTACCTTCAGGAGGTTCAGTTGCGGTCCCTGCACAAGGATTATCAAACGGTGACTATATTATTATAGATGAACATGCATATCAAATACAAACTTCAAGTCTAACTCCTATTGGTACAGTTGATTTTTATACCGATGTTCAGGGACCATATACTACATGTGAAAATGCAGTTGCGGCTGCGGTAGCTATATACGGAACTACCTCTGGATGTAGATATACGTTTAAACCTTGTTGTGATGTTGTTGGTAGTGCATCATATGTGGCACCGTTTAGTACTCAGGGAGTTTCATTTAGTACGGGTCACATTATAAGTAATGGTCATGGTTTAATTGATACCACTTCAGACCCTGATATATGTGTTAGCTCGTTTGATTATGATAATACTGTTACTATTGATAACACTCAGTTGAGTGATTACGATACTCAAGTTATATCCAATGCTTGTGACGACAACAGATGTAGTAGATGTGTGGCATCGGTAGAACCTTGTGACGATGCTGGTGTAATAATAACATGGATATATAACCCTCAAGCTGGATTTGATTATAGTGTTGGTAATGTGTTCTCAGGTAGTAACATCAATGGATATACTACAAGTACAAGTTATAATGTCGGCATTAGTTGCGTTAAGATAGTTACTACTGCCACTGCTACAGAAGGTACTATGACTACAGCCTCCGATGGGTCAGGACAAGAAAACGGGACTCATATTTCAATGCAAACCCAAGCGTGTGGATGTCGTTCAGGCGTCCAAGTAAAAAATAGTTTCGCTGATGGTGCAGCCATGGGAGGAGGTACTTCAGTTACGTATACTTGGAATCAATGTGGTAGTGTGGTATTACAAACACATGTTTTAAACGCTGGTGATGGGGTAACCAGCCTTTATAATATACCAGCATGTATAGATTTAGACTCATTGTCATGGAGTCCTACAGGTTCAAATACTGGAATTGTCTCATCAGGTGATTGTTGTAATGCGTCCACATAACTAAATGATATATCTAAAAAAATCCGAAATACATGGTAGAGGAGTTTTTGCGAATAAAAATATCCATAAAGAGGAGTTAATAGAAAAAATTCCTTACATAGAATTTAATAGGGAAGACCAAATTGAAGAGTTTAAAAAATATTCTTTCGGATTAACTAATGGTAAATTGTGTGTGATGACATCATATTCTTCTTTTTTGAACCATTCAGAGGAACCAAATGCTGTAATAAAAAATAATAAAAATGATGAATATCTCTATCTTTACTCTTTAAGGGACATAGATAAAGATGAAGAAATAACAATATGTTATTCTAAGGATGTAAAATTTTAAAAATCATTTTATGATTGTATTTATATATAATGTCAGAAATTAATCAAAATAATTGTAATGTTGTTAGTTTAAGACCTCTTGAGGTAATTTGTAGTTCTACAAACGCTACAAGCCCTGAAACGCAAGACGGTTCTATACAGTTATTTGTTTATGGGGGTACCTCACCATATACTGTGACATGGCAAAATGGAGGTATAGGTACTTATATAGGTAATCTTCAGGCTGGAGATTATACAGCAACTGTAACTGATTATTATGGTGATTATACCAAAACTGTAACATGTACCGTAGGTAATAATACATTTTATTTGGATGAGTTTATAAAATGTGAAGAAGAATTTAACCCGAATATATTTGTATTTTATGATGGAACATCTTTAAATTCTACCGTAGCCGCACAATCCTCGGAAAGTATAAGAACTTGGTACCAAACTAAAAAGAATAATGGGTTCGGTGGTTTACTGTATGAAGGTGTTATAGGAAAAGAAAATCATAATGCAGAGAATTGGTTATGGTGGTCTACTTACCCCTATCTTGGTTCATTAACAGGAGGTACTTTATCTGACGGGATTACAATAGTAAAATCCTTCGGACTTAGTGGGGAATCTGTCAATAATTCAGTATATAACTCAAGTTGGTGTGAATCTAATGACGCTGGTAAGTGTGTTCCAAGACAACCATCGTTTAACTTTAGTACTTCAGTTGCGGGTGGATTTATATCTGATATATATAAAAGAATTAATAATGGATTCAATTTAACTGGTGCTTACGGAACTAACGATAATAGGAGTATGGGAGTTCCCTTTACTGTTACCACATCTATGGATGGTAATTATGAAACAATATATGGTGATTTTATTGGTGGTGATAAAAACTATTTATGTGTAATAGTTTCAGATGAAGCGGACGGAGATACCGGTTTATATCACGGTAATGTTAATACCATAAGTGGACAGCCAAATAAAAACTATCTATTCACCAACCCTTTTGTTTTGTCAGGTACGGGATGGAGTGCGACAACCCAACAGGAACCGTCGAATAGATTTACTCATGACTATGAATCCTTTTTGAAAGTATGGGAAGACATAAAAGATGAGAGTGGAAGATTTGAAGGATTTATTTTCCCTGTTATTGAAAATAACACGGCAGAGATACCATATATCCAACATACTGTTGCTGCGGTAGAAGGGACGACTATATCCGCAACAACCTTTGAGGATAAATACAATACACCTATAACAAATGTAGGTCCATTAAGTTTAAACTTAAGTGCGTTAACCACAACGAACGTATATTCAGGATTAACAGGTACTACCGCGTATACTAACTTAAACCCATCATATAAAAACGGTGCTGGATTAAAGAATTTTGATTGGCAAGTAGACCCGACAGTAAGTGGATTTCAAAGTGGAGTGGTGGGTAATGTAATTGATGAGTTCTTTTCGGGTATTAGTCTATCATCAATTAAATTCTACACTTCACCAATATCCGGACTAACTGGTAACACAATATATAAATTTACTAACACAAACGGATGTTATTCATATAATCAAAGGTTACTTTCTACAGGACAAACATTCTCAGCATTAACAGTATCTAACATATATGATAGTTGTTTGAAATGTCAACCATCCCCACCTAACCCAATATTCCAACCTACTTTATGTTTCGCCGACTCGAATAATCAATATGATTTTACACCTAGTGGTACAGACGTAAACAATAATTTTGTATGGGAAAACACACCAAACACCCTAACTTTAAAATATAATATCTCTTTAAATAGATGGGAAATAACTCCATGGACTAATATAGGTGTTGGAGGTATGGTTAGAAGTGTAAATGAAACAATACCTTCGGGTAACTTTATTAACTTAGGTAATCCACAAGCGGTTATTTGGTCAATGACCGAAGGGGTATGTACAGGTATACCATTAACTTTAAATTCCGAAACGAGTGACGAGGTTTGTAGAGGAAACGGGAATGGTGCGGTAATATTAACTGCAGATGGAGGATACCCAACATACCAATATAGAGTTCAAAATGTATCTCCTTACCCCACTTATAGTAATGTCGGGATATTTAATGGATTATCATCAGGTAACTACTTAGGGGAGGTACAGGATATTTCAGGTAATACGACTAGTACGGTATTTACGATTAGTCAAGGTGAAATCGGTGTAAATTATACTGTGAGTTTAACATCAATAGTAACAAGTAGTACTAATGGAAGTCGGACTTGGAATTATAGTGTACAAATAAATCCTTCTTTACCTGTCGGTTTTGAAGTAACAATGAACATTAAGTTAACTCATATAAGAAAATGGAGAGATATTGGGTCACAAACATTTAATTATAGTCATGTAATTACTAAAAACGGTAACCTAAATATACCATATACAACTACCACACCTCTTAATAGTAATATAGATACTAATTGTAGTGTAAAACCTACCTTAGAGTTTACACAAACATTTAGTAATGACGCACCTTCAATAACCTTAAATAGTACTGATACGTCACTAAATGGGGTAGTCACACAAACGGTAACTATAGACGGTAGTGAGGCTAACTGTTTAGAAAACTGTAGAATGTTAGGTACATATAATACAACACTACAAGTATCTAATTTAAGTATTACGGGTTCTAATTGTTCCACAGTTGTAAATGCTAATACACCTATAGGTGAAAATATAACCATTTATGATTGTATAGCTCCACAAACATAAAATGATGAAAAGAATATTTATAATCAATGGGATACATAATTAAAGATACCGCGGCGTTACTCACAACTAAAGTAACTGACGCTGCACGTAAAAAAATGTCTGAGGGAACATTTAACATATCCTATTTTCAAGTAGGTGATAGTGAAGTTTGTTATGACTGTGTAAGTGGTGAAGATTTAACATCTGGAATGGTGTTAGACGCTGATTATAACGCTCAAAACTTAGCGCCCATACCTCAAAAAAGTAAGTCTAATATAAAGTACCCTATAAAAGTCACATCTACTTCAGATAGTACTTTCGGAATACCAGTTCAAGCATCATATATTGACCCAATATATAATACTGCGGCACCACGAGGATTTTTTACTACAGGGACAACACAGACTAAATACGATAATGTTCTAATTTCAAGTGCGTATACTGTAAACCCTAATTTCATATTTAATATTTCAAATATAAATTCAGGTGATACATTAAGTGTTACTGCTGATATTATAGATTCGAATGTTTCAGGAAACACCGAGGGAGGTGATTTTGCTATTTTATTTTTTGGTCAAGAAGGGTCAATAACATCTATTACTGAAAATTATCCTATATTAACTTATAAGGTAATAGATGTTACAGGTAGTACCTCTACAAACTCCGGTACGGTCACTGTAAAATTAGACAGAGACTTACCCGACTTTAATAGTATGGGATACTCAGGTAACGGAAGAGTAATCTTTTATCCTTCTGGTATGACGGAGATATATGATTCCACGACACCTTCATATTATTGGCAAAGTGACGCTATTGATTTTGAAAGTAATTGTGATATTTCTAACACAGACGTAAAAATATGGAATATGAATATTCCTTGGACTGAAACACCTGCGGGAATTGCGAGTACAACCTACCAAGATTACACTACCTATAATTCAAAATCTTATATCGGAACCAAAGAATATTTAGGTTATAATTCCAATACAGGTCAAACTGACACAAGTAGTACATACTATTATAATTCATTTAGTGAAAAAATTAACTTATCACCATCCGACCAAAAGTCGATATCTATTGTACATTATACAAATCAAGCTATTGATAATTACTATGGTGAAAAATTTGCTTTAGAGCCTTACGACGCATCAGACGCAGGAGAGACAGGTCAAGCTCGTAATTTTAAAATAACAATCCCTACTTTAATGTGGCACAAATCTACCGATGGTAATATTGGAGAAACATTTTATGTAGACCCACCCGGTTACGGTAATTTAAATCTATTTACGGTGTACTATATGAAGTCAATACCTAATAGTAACATGAACGACCCAGGGTTAAGGTACTACCACCTATGGGACACTAATACCAATACTAATGGATATCCAAATAGAGTGGGTAAGGTATGGCCTGATTTAAAAATAGTTACCTTTGATGATGATGAAATTATTGCGTCATTAAGTTATAAGTCAAATAGAAATTGGACTTTACCAGCACCTAAGTTAGGTTTAATTGTACCCAACACATGTAATGACACACCTGCGGATGATGAAGGTTTATTAAGTGGGACATCACAATCCCTATGGGTAACCTATAGACTTAATAGTACAGCATTTACTGAGTCACTTCATTGTAACTATTATAGTTTAATATCAGGAACTGACCCCGACTGTCCACCCGACACTGCTGATGTTACATTTAGATTAGGTGATGAGTTCCCATTTTTAAAAAATGAAATAGGTTTAAACCCATCAGGTTTTTCTGCGAATAACTTAGTAATTTTAGCTCAAAGAGTAACTACAGGACAACGACCCAATCCATCCGGATGGAGAGAAATAGATGTAACAAGTCAGATTGAATCTACTAAAATAGACGGTTATATAACAGCCACAGGATTGACAAACTCAACAATTAGTATTAATAAACCTGATTATGACTCGGCAAGTCTATATAATTTAGATAATTACATTGACATCCCGACTTTAGGTGAAACAGGTCAAACTTTAAATTTTGGAGGTGAATATTTCTTTTACGGAGAACTACAAACGGATATCCAAGCCACAATATACGTATTAAATTACCTATGTAATTTAGGTCAAAGTCAATTTATGACTTCAAACAATCCTACATGGTCAACTTCAGATACTCCTTATGTTTCTGAGGTTGGGCTTTACGATAATAATAAAAATCTTATGATTATATCTAAAGTACAGTCCCCTGAAATGAGGTTAGGTGTACAACAATACAATATAAAAATAGATTTTTAATATTACATGACCAAAAGCAATCTTAAGAATACCCCAAAAATACTGGGGTTAGACATCTCAACCAAAACTATAGGTTGGGCTTTATTCGATTTAGACACACAGAATCTTTTAGAATTAACTCACGTATCACCAGTTATTAAGCCTAAACCTGAAGATAAGATGGAGGAGTTAATGTTTAAGGTCGACGCATTTGAAGATAAGTTAAACGATTATAAAAACATGGGAATAACTAAAATAGTTATTGAAGAACCCCTTTTAAATTCCAATAACATATGGACTGTAGGTACACTTTTAAGGTATAATTCTATGATATCTAGGTCGATATATAAAACCTTAGGTATTGTACCAAACTACATATCAACATACAACTCAAGAAAATTCGCTTGGCCTTCTTTAGTCCAAGAAAATAACAAGGGGAAGAGAGTATTATTTGGAGGACTGCCAAAGGACATAGATAAAAAAGAGTTAATTTGGAAAAAAGTTTCCGATAAGGAGCCACAAATAACATGGTTATATACTAGAAATAATACTCTTAAGAAAGAATGTTTCGACCAAGCAGATGCGTATACATGTGTTTTAGGTTATATGAATAAAGAGGGTATATGGTAATTGATTATTAAGTATATTTTACTTATCTTCATTCTATGGACCATACTGATGAAGGATTAATAGTTGATATGTTAACAAGTATGTTCGGTAGAGAACATGCACATAATGAACACAGACATCAAATATCTTTTGACTGTCCTGTATGTTCTTATGATATTAAAGGTTTAGATAAAGGTGACGGTAAAGGTAATCTTGAAGTCAATTATGGTGACCACGTTTATAAGTGTTGGGCGTGTGCAGAAACACACAACACCAAAGGACATTTAGGTTGGTTAATAGAAAGGTATGGGGGTAAGAAAGACAAACAATATTATGAACTTATCAGACCTGATGAATTTATCAGGGAAGAGAAAACCTATAAAAAATTAACCTTACCCAAGGAATATCATAGGTTTGATGATGTTAGTGACTTATACCCTCAGAAAAAGAGGGCTATGAACTATTTAAAGGGTCGTGGTATCACTAAAGACATTGTAGATAAGTATGATATAGGTTTTGCTTATGAAGGTGATTATACGGGTCGTATTATCGTTCCTTCATATGATATGGAAGGTAAATTAAATTATTTTGTAAGTAGGAGTTGGAGCCCAAATACTCGAATGAAATATAAAAACCCTGAAGCGGCTAAAGAATTTCTTATTTTTAATGAGAGTAGAATTAATTGGGAAGAAGATATATGGATTGTAGAGGGAGTGTTTGATGGGTTTTTTGTACCGAACTCTATACCTTTATTAGGTAAATATATTAATGATAACCTATGGGAAGTTCTTTATGAAAGGTCTAAAAAAGATATTATAATTTGTCTCGATGAAGATGCATGGGAAGATGCAAAAAGACTTTACTATAAACTATCGGGGGGTAAGTTGTTTGGAAGGATAAAAATAGTTAAACTACCTGAAGGTAAAGACCTTGGAGATTTAAGAGGAGTCATACCTGAAGGTTCATATATAAAATTAGAAAAATAATGGAAACTATATTAGAGTTAAGTAAATTTAATCATGTGAAATATTATGATGGACCTCATAAATATTTTATTCATGATAGGGAACTTATGTCAGCCACAAGGTTTATCGGAATGTTTAAACCAAAATTTGAGACACAGAGGATAGCTGAAGAATATGCGGCAAAAAGAGGACTTAAAGTGGATGATGTCATTGCCGATTGGGATTTAAAAAGAGATACATCAACAGTAAAGGGGTCAGCGGTTCATGATTATGCAGAAAATTGGTGGAATAATAAAGAGTTCCCATATGATTCTTCTGTTGCTATTAGAGAATTTGGTCACGACATAATAAAAGAAAGGTTTGATAAGTGTCAACAAATATTTAAAAATTTTTATGAGGACTCACGAATAAATTTAATTCCCGTAAAAATGGAATTAGTGGTCGGTGACGAAGATTATGGATTAGGAGGTATGGTCGACTGTTTATTCTACAATAAAAAATCAAATATGTTGGAAGTATGGGACTATAAAACAAACAAAGCTATTAACACCAAGAATAATTATGGTCAAAGGTTTAAAAAACCTATCGAACATTTAGATGTGTGCGAAATAAATACATATTCACTACAATTATCACTATATAAACATATTATTGAAAAGAATACTAATTTAAAAATAGGTAATTGCTACCTTATATGGATTAGTGAAAAAAATAAAAACTATAAAGTTTTTAAGTGTAAAGACTTAGAGACAGAGATTAAATTAATGTTAGAACAATTATGAAAATAGATTTTTTAAAAACTGATTGTGAGGGTGGGGAGTATGAACACTTTATAGAATATTACAATGAAGTAATAATACACATAGATAATAGATAATATAAATATGGATTTAAACAACATAGGACAAGGCGGAAGACAGATGCAATTGAACATTCAAGAAGCCCCTAACATAACATGTGAAAAATGTGAAAATATTTTTTTTGATAAAGTCACAGTTATAAAAAAAATTAGTAAATTAATGGTCGGAACACCCGAAGACCAATTGGTACCAATGGAGACCTACAAATGTTCGGAGTGTGGAAATATTAACGAAGAATTTAAAGTATGAGTATGAGTAAATATAGTATACCTGATAATCAATTGAAATTATCTTCTATGATAGGAAATACTCCTATGATTAAAATTAGTGATAAAATTTATGCTAAGGCAGAGATTTTTAATCCTACAGGTTCTATCAAAGATAGACCGGCTAGTTATATTTTAGATTATGCAGAACTTATGGGGGATTTAAAGGAAGGTGACACTATCATCGAGGCCACTTCAGGTAATATGGGTATTTCATTCGCTTGGTTAGCGGCAGAGAGAGGTTATAAATGTAAGATTGTAATGCCGTCTAATATGTCTGACGAAAGAAAACATATGTTGAGACTATATGGTGCTGAATTAATTGAGGTTGATGCTGGTGATTTTGATGGCGCAATTAGACTAAGAGATGAATTGTCTATAGAAAACGGGTGGTACAACTGTAATCAATTTGGTAACCCGATAAATATAAAATCACATTCTGAAGGTACGGCTGTTGAGATATTAGATTTCTTTCAAAAAAGAGGTTATTATCTTGAGGCAGTAGTTACAGGGACAGGAACGGGAGGAACTTTAATGGGTTGTAAAAAAACATTAGACAATAATTACCCACTAATAAAAATGATTGCTGTTGAACCTGCAGAATCACCTGTTATGAGTGGTGGAGAACCTGGATTACATGGTATACAGGGAATAGGTGACGGTTCTAAATTTCTTGTAGATATGAATGAAGTAAAAGAAGTAGTTACAATATCTACAGAAGATGCTAAACATAGGGCGATAAAACTAGCGAAAGAAAAAGGTATTTTTGTAGGTATATCTGCAGGTGCAAATATTTTAGCCGCTGAAAGGTGGGTTGAAAAAAACAATCCTACAGGATATGTAGTAACATTCCTATGTGACAGAGGAGAAAGATATTTAAGTTGCTTATGATTAATAAAATTATACATTTTTCTGACTTACACGTTAGGTTATTCAAGGACCACGATTTATATCGTGAAATAATGACTAATGCTTTATCTCAATGGAAAGAAGAAAAACCTGACAGGATAGTGTTTACGGGTGATTTAGTACACTCTAAAAATCAAATGACTCCCGAATTAATTAATTTTGTTGTTTGGATTTTAAGTGAATGTTCTAAAATATGTAAAACTGTCTTAATCATCGGAAACCACGATTTTTTAGAAAGTAATTTAAATAGAGTTGATGCATTATCACCAATCATTGATTCCTTGGAAAATGATGAAATAGTTTATCATAAAGATAGTGGAGTGTATACCGATGAAAATATAGACTGGGTAGTCTACTCACTAGTTAATCATAATGTAAGACCGCAAATCGATAAATCTGATAACCTTAAAATTGGATTATTTCACGGACCCATACAAGGATTAACAACTGATATCGGGTATAAGTTTGAAGATGGATTTGACACCGCAAGGTTTAAAGGGTGTGATTTAGTTTTATGTGGGGACATACATAAAAGACAAACTTTCAATATACCTAATAAGAAAAAGGCGTACATGGTTGGCTCTACTATACAACAAAATTTTGGTGAAAGTGTAAAGAATCACGGATATGGTATTTATTATGTGGATAAGGATAAGTATGAAACAATTGACCTACCAAACCCACGACCATTTTTAAATTTTAAAATTAAATCAATAGATGATTTGGTAAATGGAAAAGAAAGACTCGTCAATAATTAAATTTTCTTCAGATGAATTAAAAGATATCAACTCATTTTGTAAACTTAATGAGTTGGATTATTTTAAATTTGTAAAAGAGTGTTTTAATAAAGGATATCAGATTGAAAAGTATGGTTTATTAACTATAGACGGTCAATCTGTTATTGAAAAAGAAGTAATTAAAGAAGTTGAGAAAATTGTAGAAGTTATAAAAGAAGTTGAAGTTGAGAAAATTGTAGAAGTTATAAAAGAAGTTGAAGTTGAGGTTGAAGTTGAGAAAATAGTGGAAGTTGTAAAAGAAATAGAAAAACCAGTAGAAGTAATAAAAGAAGTTGAAAAAATTGTGGAAGTTATAAAAGAGGTCGAAGTTGAAAAATTAGTGGAAACTATAAAAGAAATCGAAAAAGAGGTTTATATTACAGACGATACAGAGATAAAAGAATTACTACTTAAAATACAACACTTAGAAAGTATACCACCCAAGACGATTGAAAAAGAAATAATAATAGAAAAGCCGGTTGAAGTGATAAAAGAAGTTGAGGTGGAAAAAATTGTTGAAGTGGTGAAAGAGGTTGTTACTGAAAAAATAGTAGAAGTTACTAAGGAAGTAGAAAACAAAGAAAAACAAAAGAAATTACAAAAGACACTTCAAACATTGAGAGAAGAAATGAGAAAAAAGGATGAAAACATTTTACAATTAGAGAAAAATGTGTTAGAATTACAAAAGATAAAAGGACCTATAAAAGCTCAATATATGGGCTCGTCCAACCTAAACGATAATTTATATAAATAATGGAAATGTTTTTATGGTTAATAGCTGCTTATGGAATGAGTAATATTCTTGTTTACGGTTCTATATTTGAAGGATTTAGAAATAATATTCATAGTATGTCAAATACAGATATACCAGTTATTACACCATTATTTAAATTCCTATCAGGACTTATAGTCTGTATGATGTGTACATCAACATGGGTAGGGTTTTTTATGAGTTTGTTCTATTCACCTTTTACGTGGTACTTAGGTTTACATCCGGCTTTTGGAATATTCTTTGACGGTATGTTTGCTTCAGGTGGTGTTTGGGCTATTAACGCAATTGTTGAGTGGTTTGAAGAAAATAGAAAAAATGACTGAAGAAGAAAAGAAAAATATAGTTAAAAGTCACCTTATACCGACAGATTACCGTTTAATTTTTAGAGTGTTAGCTATGTTTGTTAGTTGGTACTTTAATAAATCTGTATTTTGGGGTATATTCCATTTCTTGTTAGGTTGGGTGTACTTAGCCTATGTATTATTTTTAGAAGGTTTTAATAACGGTAGAATGGGTAAAATGGTTGAGTTTTATTTAGGTTAAAACCATTTGTATTTTTTAAAGTAGTACCATAACCCACCTACGGTTAATAAACTAAGTATTACAAAAATCCAAAAACCATAATGACTATTCAAAAAAGGAATGTCATTAAAATTCATACCGAATAAACCCGTAAAAAAAGATAAAGGAAGAAATAAAGTGGACCATATAGTTAATACATTTAATCTTCTATTAATTTTATCATTTTGTACTTTGTCAATTAGAGATTCTAACATATCGTAAAGTTCCAATAAATCTTTACAAGTTTCTCGGTTATCGATAAGAGTCTTTTTTAACATAAAAAACTTTTTATCGTCAATCTCTTCACCTTTAAAAATAAGGTTCTCAAACTCATTTAACTCTCTTCTGAGGTCTTCCAAATGTCTGCTATCCATAATAAACTTTCTAATAAATACATTACCCCAACGATAAATAATCCATAATGTGTGTAACCATTGTTGACTGGGTCATGAAAATCTTGTATAATTGAAGGTACAGATGAGACAATAATTGAAATAGAGAATAATAATTTAACCCAAGTATTATCTAATATTTTTTTAATAAATTTTTTCATAGTAAATTAACTTTAAATATAAATATCATGCCAAAATCAAGATTACGAGGCGGTGCAAAGGCACACAAAAAAAGAGTTCAGAAAAGAAATAACACCATTACGAATCAACGTAGTAAATTGCAACAGATGTTCGAAGAAGAGATGATGAAAAAAATGGAAGAGTTAAAAGGTTCAGGAGAAACTGAAAACCAAGAGATAGACACATCAGAGTCTATGAATATAAGTCTGTAATGGACCTGTTCAATCAACCGATAGAATTTGACTATATTAACATGAACCACGAATTAAAAGTAGACGAAATAGAAAACCCATACATACAAGTTGTATGGGAAGACACTCCTGACAATTTCACACAAGAAAGAATCAAGAGAGTCCGTTCTTACTTTGAAAAAAAGTATGGTTCAAAAAACGTTAATGTAGTTACTAAAGTAAAATCTTCAAACGAAGAAATACAGTCGGTTGACGTATCTATGAATATTCTCGATGAGAATTTTCAAAAAGATTTAATTACTAAGTTTTTAAAAGTCCATGAGTTACTGGATGATGAAAAAGAAATACTTGAATTTAATGATATTGTTGAGAATAAAGTAAGTGCGGATAAATCAGATATCACGCCCTTTAAAAAATGGTATATAAATAAGATTGAGTTTTCTAACTTCTTATCTTTCGGGGACAACCAAGTATTAGATTTTAATAAGGTAAAAGGTATTACCGCTGTTGAATCTAATCCACCAAACTTTGGAGGTAAGACAGTACTAACAGTAGACCTTTTGCTCTTCTTATTCTTTAACACTACAACTAAAACAAATAAAGCTGAAGAGATATTCAACAGATTTAGAGATAAGAATAAGGTTAGTGTTAAGGGAGATATTACTATCGATGGTGAAAACTACATCATAGTTCGAGAGGTGATAAGAAAACCAAAAAGAAGTGGAGAAGGGTTTACAGTAAGTACCAAGTTAGATTTCTTTAAGAAGTTAGTTGATGGTTCCTTAGTTAACTTTACTGGAGAACAAAGAAGGGAAACCGAAGAGTTCATTAAGAGGTCCATAGGTGAGATGAATGACTTCCTAATGACTATCTTAACCACATCAAGTAATTTAGAGGAACTAATAGATTCTAAACCAACAGCACGAGGTCAGGTACTATCAAGATTCTTAGGTTTAGATAGTTTAAAACTTAAAGAAGAAGCTGCTAAAGAAATAGTGTCCAACTTCAATAAACGGATGACCTCAAATCTATATAATATTGAGGATTTAAAATCAGATATTGAAATCAATAAAGAAAAGATATCAGAGGAAAAGGTTAACATTAAAACATACGATAACCAAATAAAAGATGTTAACGAAAGAATTGATAAAGGACAAAAATATCGTGATGAGTGGATACAGAAGAAACATACAGGAATTGATAAAGACTTACTTAGAGTTAATCCAAACGACTTAGATTTAGATATAAAGAATTATGAGTCTAAGGTTACAAAAACTCAGAAAGATATCGACGAACTAAACATTACGGAACCACCAAAAGGGTATGAGGAAGATAAACATGACGGGGTTAAAGAACTGTTGTTAATGTCTGAGATTAGTTTTGGTACTACTGAGTCAAAGATTAAGGATATCGAGGGGGAATTAAAAGAATTTGAAGGAGGAATTAAATGTCAATACTGTGGAATAACACTTGCTCAGTCCGAATATTCTGAGAACAAAAAATTAGAATTAATAGAACTAAAAGAATACCTTAAGAAGTGCGTAAAAGAAGTTAAGAAATATACAAAAGAAGAAAAAATATTTGTCGACCTTAAAAATCAATTTGATGTGTATGAGAAGAACAAATTGGTTAAAGAAAAGTGTGAAATACAAATAGAGTCTTTTGAGTTAAAAAAGAAAGGTGTTGAAGATATACTAAATAGGTTTAGGGAACAAGAGGTTAAAGTTAAGGAGAACAACAAAATTGATGAGGTACTGCTTAAAGCCGATATGAGATTGGACGAATTAACAAATGAAAAAGAAGAAGTCAATTCAAACATAACAACCTCAAATAACAACATAACTAAGTACAAAGATAAAATTGAAGAACTTAATGGATTCATAACTAGAATCAAAGAGGAAGAAGAAAAACTAAGAGTGTATAAGATATATTTAGAGTTGTTTGGTAAGAAAGGTATAACCAAAATGATTATGAGAAGTATGACACCTGTTATTAATTCTGAATTACAAAGACTTCTTATGGACTCTGCAGAGTTTAAACTTGAGGTACGTATATCTGAAAAAGATGAAGTTGAATTTTGGATGGTAGATAACAATACCCAAATAGAGAAACTAATGAGTAGTGGTAGTGGATATGAAAGAACTATTGCTTCACTTGCATTACGAGCGGTACTATCCAAAGTATGTTCATTACCTAAACCAAATATTGTAGTGTTCGATGAGGTGTTTGGTAAGATATCAAATGATAACCTTGATATGGTATCTGAGTTTTTTCATAAGATTAAATCATACTTCGAAAAGATATTCGTTATTACACACAACCCTATGGTTAGTCAATGGTCTGACTCTATCGTAAAAATTGAGAAGAATAAAAACGTATCAAAAGTAGTACAATGAATTGGACTGAATACTTTTTGAATATTGCTGAGACAGTAAAACTTAAATCTAAAGACAAACGTACACAAATAGGTGCGGTAATAGTTGGACAGGATAATGAGATTGTATCCACAGGGTACAACTCATTTCCTCGTGGTATTGACGATGAGGTGGACGAGAGACAGGTAAGACCTGAAAAGTATTATTGGATTGTTCACGCTGAAATGAATGCGATACTTAACGCTGCACGTATAGGAGTATCCACTAAAGATTGTACTATGTACCTAACCTGTGGAGTTCCGTGCTCTGATTGTTGTAGAGGAATTATTAATGCGGGTATTAAAAAGATATATGTCAAAAAAGAAGACACTACTCGTAATCGTGAACATTGGGACGCCCATGCGGCACGTTCAAGAGTAATGTTTGAAGAAAGTGGAGTTAAAGTTTTGTTTTATGAATAAGGAAATACTACATTATGAAAAAAGAGACCAATACTTTGCTTATGATAGTATGGTTGATATCTGTTTAAATGAACTTAATAATAGGATAGGTGAGTTTAATTTAACAGAAGAAGAATATACATATATTGAACCATCAGCAGGTGACGGTGCGTTCTTAAAAAAATTACCGGTAGGTAGGAGAATAGGTGTTGATATCGAACCAAGGAACGAAGAGATTATTGAATCTAACTTCTTAGAATGGAAACCCGAAAATGGTAAGTATATAACAGTTGGTGGTCCACCATTTGGACACAGAGGAGATTTAGCTGTTAAGTTTATAAATCATGCATCTAAATTTTCAGATGTAGTTGCATTTATACTTCCACAGTATTTTGAGTATAAAGGTAAATTTTACTGCGGGGATAAAATTCAGAACCTAAGATTAATAAACTCAATACCTTTAAGTTCTGAATTTTATTTTCCTAATAGACAAAATGTGAAAGTGGGGGTAGATATGTATTTTCAAATTTGGATTAAGAGTGATTTTTGAAGAAAGTGGGGTTGAAGTTTTGTTTTATGAGTAAATTTCTTTATATTTGATTTTATGAAGAAAGGAACAAATCCAGCACAAACCTTAATGATTATCAATGAGATAAAATCTGAATATAATAACATAGAAGTTACAAGTGAGAGATTCAAAAATATGGTTATTAATAGATATAACAGTATCTATAGTACAACATCTAAAGACACAATTATTGCTAATTTAAGGGAAGATGCGATGATTTATCACCAAGAGGAAATGTTTTTAACAAAATTACCGCAAGATGGTAATAAAGTTGATATTTTAGGTGCTAAAAGGGTTAATAATTGTGTAAAAATAGTTATCAGTCAACAAAAAGGTAATAATGCCTCATTTAACTCAACAAGCTTTCAGAAAACTTTAGAAAAATTACAATATTTCCTTGATAATTCTTTATTTGAACAATATTTTAACTTATTACCTGAACACCTTAATCCTAATATTTGTGGATTAAACTATGAATTTGAAGTAATTATTGGTATGACTATCGCTTTTGGTGAAACTATTATTTTAGATAAAGAAAGGAATATAAAAATGTACGCGGGTGAAAATTATTTAACAAAAATGGGGATATGTAGTTATAATATTATAGATTTAGATATGTGGTGTATTAATAAGAGTAAGATTAAAAATCATTCATATGACGCGATTTCTAAATGTTGTGATTTTGATGAAATTTATAATAAATGTATTGAAAAAATAAATTCATGATTGAAGTAAATAAAACATATAATGAGAGTTGTCTAGAAACGATGAGTAAAATGCCTGATAATTTTATAGATTGTACAGTAACGTCACCACCTTATGATGATATAAGAAATTACAATAAAAAAATAAAAGGCTTAAGTGATGAATTTAATGGATACTCATTTCCTTTTGAAGAAATTGCAAAAGAATTGTTTAGGGTTACTAAAAAAGGTGGTGTAGTCGTGTGGGTAATTAATGACGCAACACACAAAGGCTCCGAGACACTTAATTCATTTAGACAAGCTTTATTTTTTAAAGAAGTTGGATTCAGGATGCACGACACGATGATTTATCGGAAACTAAACCCAATGCCTAATGCTGGTAAAAGATATCAACAAATGTTTGAATATATGTTTGTTTTATCAAAAGGGTCACCTAAAACTACAAATATATCACTAAGAGAAAGAAGTAATAAATGTGAAGACAAAAGAACTTATAGAAAAAAGAAATTTTCACGTAATAAAGATGGGGATTTTAATGAGAACGATTATTATGTCAAAGAAATGGTTCCTGACTATAATATTTGGGATTTTTATGTTGGTTGGGGAAACACAAGTAAAGACGATGTTGCATTTGAACACCCCGCAATTTTTCCCGAAGAATTGGCGAAGCGCCACATTGAGAGTTGGACTAATGAAGGTGAATTGATTTATGACCCATTCATGGGCTCTGGAACAACTTCTAAAATGTCAATATTAAGTAATCGTAATTATATAGGGTCTGAATTGTCAGAAGAATATTGTATTATTGAAAGTAAAAGGTTATCACAAATACAATCTAAATTAGACTTTTAACTACTTTTTTTATGAACGAAGAAATGATTAAAATGTTGATTGCGGTCTCAGACGCGGATGGTGTATACACAATGATGAGAGACATGGGTGAAGATGATATGGCGGATTGGATTGAAGAAAATTATTTTGATTAATAGAAATTTTACCTTATATTTGTTTTATGAAAACAGTTATTTTTGATTTGGACGGAACTTTGGCTGACATCACCAAGCGTCGTGAAATGTCAACCAAAGAGAATGGTAAGATTGATTGGGATACATTCTTCACACCTGAGAACATTTGGTTTGACACACCAAATGAGGTTGTTATTCAAATGGCTCAGATGTTGAGTCAAAAGAACCGTATCGTTATCTTCTCAGGACGTTCTAAGGGTACTAAGAATGAAACTAAGAGATGGTTGGATAAGTTTGATGTTCCTTACGATGTCATCAAAATGCGACCCACCAGTAAGGATTGGATGTACATGCCTGATGATGAGTTGAAGCAACACTGGTTGGATAGTCTTTTCCCTGATGAAAAGAAGGACAATATCCTATGTGTGTTTGATGACCGTGATAAGGTTGTAAAGATGTGGAGAGACAATGGTCTACAATGTTTTCAAGTTGCAAACGGTAACTTCTAATGGATATAGTTGAAACATTAACATATAAGAAGAGAGGTACGGATGATTATTATCCACCACTCAAGTACTATAATACGGACGATAAAACCCTCGTTGCTATCTATCAGGGGTTCCGTGGCGGGAATCCTGAGTTAGATTTCATCGTCAAATATAAAGAGGAAGGAAGGCGTCTAAGGACGCCTTCCCACACTCACTGGATTGTGGACCTATTGGTTAAATGTGAAACACAAAAAGATACTGTAAAAAATTACATTAATGATATGATTGGTATGTATGATACCATACAACCATTCAATAGTATCGATGAGAGAAATGGTTACGAATTACAATACGTTAATAACCAACTACAAGAAAAATACGGTAGTCTATCTAAAAGTGGTTATTACACTATAAGTACACTCACAACATTTATTGAGTTATTCACTAAATGTGAGAAACAGACAGAAGGTGCGTTTATGTTTTTGAACCTTCTAAAATTAGTAAAAGAGTACACTGAAGATAAAAAAGATTTTTATCAGGTGGTTGGATATTCAAAAAGAGTTTAAAATATGTTAAAAATTATGGCCTGCTCGGCATCAAAAGAGTACGGAGAAAAAGTTGCAAAATCATTTGGGACTAAATTGGTTCCTGTTAAAACAACACGATTTAGTGATGGAGAATTTTCGGTTAGTATTGAAGAAACTATTCGAGGAGATGAAGTTGCAATCATACAATCAACATTTCCACCTACAGATAACCTTATGGAGTTATTGTTATTGGTTGACGCAGCCAAACGAGCGAGTGCGAAAAAGATAATTGCGGTTGTACCATACTTCGGTTATGCTAGACAAGACAGAAAGGACCAACCAAGAGTCCCAATTGGTGCTAAACTAGTAGCTAATCTACTCACAGCTGCGGGTATAGATAGGTTGGTAACCATCGACCTTCATGCGGACCAAATACAAGGGTTCTTTGAGGTACCTGTAGACCATTTATACGCTAACACCTTGTTCGTACCTTATCTTCAGAGTTTGAACACTGAGAATCTGTGTATTGCAACTCCCGATACGGGTGGCACCAAAAGAGCAAACTCTTACTCTAAGATATTGGGTGTTGACATGGCGATTTGTTATAAACAAAGAAAAGCGGCAAACCAAATTGAAGATATGAAAGTGATTGGTAGTGTAGAAGGTAAAGATGTTGTTATCGTTGACGATATTTGTGATACCGCAGGAACCCTAACAACCGCAGCATCCCTTATGATAAAAAATGGTGCAAAATCAGTTAGGGCTTTGTGTACTCATGCGGTTTTGAGTGGACCTGCATATGATAGAATAAATGAAAGTTCTTTAACAGAACTTGTGGTTACAGATACAATACCATTAAACGAAAACGAGGTATACTACAAGAACACAGGTAAGATAAAAGTAATACCAACCCATGAATTATTCGCTAACACTCTTCATTGTCTAACTGAAAATCGTTCTATTAGTGATACTTTTTTGGTGAGTTAAAACTTTAGACCTATATTTGTACCACAAACAAAATAAAAAATGTCAGAAAAAATCTTTCACCTTCAACTCAAAGACTCAATGGGTAATAAACGAACCTTAATCTGTAACCTTGTAGATGGTTCCATTAAATACCAATTTTATACTGGATGGGCTAGTACAGGAATTGCGTTGGCTCTCAGTAACATGCAAGTTGGGTATCGAAATGGAAACCACCTTCCTGTTGAGAATATTGATGGTGAAACTAAAGAGTATTTTACTTACCGTGTCATTGAAATTATTAATAACGATAGTGTTGAGAGAGTAGTAAAGGTTGTTAGTAACGAAGTAAAATTTGCGTAATGAAAAAAGAACTTTATATCCTTCGAGGACTTCCCGGTAGTGGTAAGTCCACCCTCGCAGAATCTTTAGGTGGTTATAATCTTGAGGCGGACACATACTTCACTAACGATGACGGTGAATACAATTTCGACCCTTCAAAACTACCTGACGCACATAAGTGGTGTCAGTCTATGGTTGAAGAGTTGATGACGGAAAACGTTGAAAGAATCGTAGTATCTAATACCTCAACACAAGAGTGGGAGATGACACCATATAGAGAAATTGCGGAAGAAAATGGATACTTGGTGTTCTATTTGATTGTGGAAAATCGTCATAACGGAGATAATATTCACGGAGTTCCTTCAGAGGCTATCGAGAGAATGAAGAACCGATTTGAAATACAACTTTAATATGTAAATTTACATATTAAGATAAGTATATATAAGTATAAAACACAACATATGAACAATAAAACCGAGAAATTTCAATATATGATATTTATATTTGGAGACTTCAAAAATGATGATGAGTTAGTTAAGTTAATTGCAACTCAAATATCTCCCTTTACCAATAATAACTCATATCTAAAATATAATTATGGTGACCATGGTATCGTAATGAATTTAGAAAGTCTTCTACCTTTTTATGAGATTAGAGATTATATTCATTTGGTTTTAGAAAAGGTAACTCCACAATATTTTCTTATAGAGAGACCAAAACATATGTATGCTTTTATACCTCCCGAATTAAAGTTAAATTTATTCGATTTAAATGAAGAAAATGAGAAGATTGAGCAAAAAGATATTAATTTTAAAGATATGACTAGTATCATAGACAGCTTTTTGTTAAATGCCGCGTCTACTATATTACCTGAAAACTTTCTATCAGAAGAAAAAATGAACGGACTGTATGACAATATTATGACCAAAGTCAATGAAGAAAAACCAAGTATGGACGACATCCTTGAAAAAATAAAAGAGAACGGTATAACCTCCTTAACCAAACAAGAAAAACAAATTTTAGATGAATACTCAAAAACTTAATTTAATGAACAATCAAAATCCTATTAATCAAGACGAGATACAAATGTATCTTAAAGATATCCGTAAGATTAAAGTTATGACACCAGAGAGAGAAAGAGAACTGGCAAAAATCATATGTTCAACTGAATGTACTGAAAAACAAAAAGAAGAAATCTACCAAGAGCTTTTACAGGGTAATCTAAGGTTTGTTATTACAGTGGCTAAACAGTATCAAAATCAGGGGTTAGACTTAAGTGATTTAATTGCTGAGGGTAATTATGGACTCATGAAGGCGATAAAAAACTTTGATTGGACTAAGAACCTAAGATTTATATCTTATGCTGTTTGGTGGATTAAACAGTCAATTTTACAATCACTAAATGAGAATTCTCGTACAATCCGACTACCGGTAAATGTAGTTCAAGACTTATATAAGGCTAAAAAAGAATGTCAAAAGACAAATAAAGAGATGGATTCAAAATTCACTTCTTTACCCAAAGTGACAGGTTTAGATAATCATATCAATGAGGAAGGCGATACATTAATTGATTTAATTGAGAATGAAAACTCTAGTAGTCCTGACGCGGCTTTTGATGATGACAAAGCTTTAAAAGGTAAATTATTTGCGATTATGAAAACTTTAGATGAAAGAGAGCAAGTAATTGTTAGAGATTATTATGGGATAAGTGGGACACCTAAAACTTTAGAAGAAATAGGTAATGATTTTAACCTTACGAAAGAAAGAGTTAGACAAATTAAAGAAAAGGCGTTAAGAAAACTCAGGAACGAGAGTAGTATACTTTTTGATTATTTATAATAACTTAGTCTATTTATAGGTAGACTAAAAATAATCAAATGAGATTTATACAAAGATTAAAAGAAATATTATTCCCGACCATGGTTGCACTATCTGCGTTGTCAGTTAGTGCTTCTGCGGCATTCTATTCAATAACTGGATTAAGTAAATTGTTTGCAGGTGCAAGTTTTGAAGTAATAATTATGGCTTCTTCATTAGAAGTATCTAAACTTATTATTGCATCATTACTATACCAGTATTGGGGTGAATTAAATAAAGTGTTAAGGTTCTATTTAACAGTAGCAGCAACTACATTAGTGATTATTACCTCTATGGGTATATATGGATTTTTATCTGCCGCCTATCAAGAAACTGCATCAAAATCAGGTATAATTGATAAACAGATTAATTTATTAGATGTTAAACGGAATCGTTTTATTGAAAATCGAGAATATATTATAGAAGAAAAGAAAATCGTTGAAGAAAGTATATCATCACTTAGGAATGGAATTTCAAACAACGTAATTCAATACAAAGACAAGGAGACAGGTCAAATAATTACCACAACATCATCTTCTAATCGACGAGTTTTACAAGAACAATTAGATGAGGCAATAGGAAATAAAAATAATTTATCAATAAAATTAGAGTCAGTCACAGATTCTATAACATCTTTAGATATTAAAATATTAGATATAGAATCTAATTCTGATGTAGCGGCTGAATTAGGTCCGTTAAAATACTTAAGTGAGTTAACAGACTTACCGATGAATAAAATTATTAATTACTTACTATTAGTTATAATTTTTGTATTTGACCCACTTGCGATTGCACTTGTAATCGCGGCTAATTTCTTATTTAAAACTATAAGAAAAAAAGAAGATAATGATGACTTATCACAAAAAAACAATACTATTATTATAGAAGAACCGAAAGAAGAAATTATAGAAGAACCAAAAGAAGAAATCATAGAAGAACCAAAAGAAGAAATCATAGAAGAACCAAAAGAAGAAATCATAGAAGAACCAAAAGAAGAAATTATAGAAGAACCAAAAGAAGAAATCATAGAAGAACCAAAAGAAGAAATCATAGAAGAACCAAAAGAAGAAATCATAGAAGAACCAAAAGAAGAAATCATAGAAGAACCAAAAGAAGAAATTATAGAAGAACCGAAAGAAGAAATTATAGAAGAACCGAAAGAAGAAATTATAGAAGAACCGAAAGAAGAAATTATAGAAGAACCGATTACAATAGAAAAAGTTCAAAACAATAAAAGGTTAGTTTATAAAAAACGTAATGATAAAAGTTAATGTTATTGATGGTTTTAAACCTGTGGGGAGATATAAGAAAAAAAAACAAATAATCCTTACACATACTTCTAGAAATCTAAAAGATTATATTTCTTCATTAAAGTACAGATATAATGGGGATAATAAAAAACTACCACACTTTATTATCGGAAGGGAAGGAGATGTATATAACATAATCCCAACGGATACCTATAGTTATTATATGGAAACTAGCAATAACAACAAACAATCTATAGTTATTTGTTTGGAAAATTTAGGGTGGTTAAGAAAAAACCCTTTAACTCACAATTTTATTAATTGGATAGGTGATATACATGAAGATGAAATATATAGTAGAAAATGGAGAGGGTATCATTTTTGGCAACCATACACAGACAACCAAATGGATTCATTAGTTAATATAGTAAATAAATTATGTGATGATTATGAAATACCTAAAATAAGTGTAGGTCATAATGTTAAGGTAGATAAAATAGAAAAATTTAGAGGAATATATAGCAATAGTAATTATGATATAATTAATACTGATTTGAATCCTGCTTTTGATTTCGACATATTTATAAATAAAATAAAAGATGAGTAACCAATACGACGAAATCAAAAATTTACTAAAAAATAGTAGAAACTTAATGGGTGTTAGTGGATTAGAAGAGTCTAAAAAAACTTTAATTAAAAGTGGACTATTAAAAGAAATGGACATTAAACCCGATAACTTAGCCGTTGATAGTGAGGAGGAGATTGAATTACAAACTCAACCTCAAGAAGATAAGCAAAAGACCTATAGGGTGTCTGGAGGTTTAATAACACTTCACGGAAAAGATAAACAAGACTTAGAACTGTCCACAGATGAAAAGTTATCTTACCAAGAGACAATGGATGATTTTGTTAACGAAGTATCTGACCTATCTGACTTTGGTACGTTAAATATTTACCCTAGTAATGTTGATTGGTCAGGTAAAGTAATTGATTTTGATTTAGAATTTTATTTTACTATAGGAGAAAATAATGGTGTGTATATTAACGGAGATATGATTAAATTAGATACGGAGTTAGTTGAGTTAATAAATAAGTTAACATCCTTTTATGAAAAGTTTAAATCAAAATGGGCCAAAACTTTAGCGCAGAGAAAGAAGACTATGCCTGCAGGGGAAGAGTAAAAAATATAATAATTTTTACTTTAGTTATTGTAATTATTTTTTTAAGTAAGTGTGTAGGAGATAATGAGGTAATCGTATCTGAACCGATAACTATTATTGAAACTGAAACGTTACTGGATACCATAGAGACTGTGACGACTAAAACATTATGGAAAACAAATACACACTTCATATATGATACAGTGATTATTAATGTACCTATAAAAGTGGATACTTTAAATATTATCCAAAAATACCGAAAAAAAAACGTATGTATCGATACACTACAGATTGATAGTATAGGTTATGTACAGGTGATTGATACCATATATAATAATAGTATCCTATCAAGAAATTATATTCCCGAAATAGATATACCTATTAAAACCATTAGAACAGTAGAAAATATTAATAAGTTAGAATTATATGCTGGTTTTGGGGCAAGATATAACATGGAAAAAGTTAATTGGATGGGGTTAGAAGGAGGGGTAAAAAATAAGAAAGGAAACCTATTTATTTTAGGTATAGGAACAGATACAGAAAATAATTTATCAGTTGGAGGAAGTATTCATTGGAAATTAAAGAGTGAGTGATATTTATATGTGATGGCACTAAGTAATACAGATAAAAAAGATATCGAAGTGATAGTCAGGAAAGAGATTAAAGACTTTCTTAACTCTAGCACACTACAACAATTCGAAAAAAAAATTGTAGACAATATCCAAAAAGAAATTAATAACGGAAAGATACGTGGTGATATAAACGAAATAGTGACTAAAATCATGAAAGAGTTCTATAAGATTATGTGGACTAGAAGAAGTTTTTGGGAACCATCTTTAAAAAATGTTAAGTAATGGATTCAGTTAATCAACAATTTAAAAAAGCCTTAAGTAGTGAATTTAAAGATGCTGGGGCACAGATTACCACAGGTAAAGACCCACTACCGATTAAAACTTATGGGACTATGATGACTAGTTTGAGTAAAGCTCAAAAAGAGGTAAAGGAAGAGGATTATGATGAGTTTTTCGATGAGGTTACTAAAGTTGAGGCCAAAGAAGCTACAGGTTCAGCCTCATCGGGGTCTTTTGAAAAACCAATGTTTACTGAACCCGTTAAAAACACATTGTTCCAACCCGATACTGAAACTAAACTAACCAAATCTGTGAATGAAGATGAAATACCTGGAGGATTGGCTGACGGAATGACTGTTGGTGATTTAGCCAGTAAACATGAGGTCGATATTGAACAACTTTTAGACAAAATGGAAAAAGGTGTTAATGTTGAAATGGAGCACACTAATGATAAGTCTATTGCAATAGAAATAGCCATGGACCATATATATGAAGATTTAAATTATTACGATAAGTTAGAAAAAATAGAAGGTGATTCACATAAAGAAGAATCTACAGAAGCTACTACATCGTCGTCTGCTGGTGTATATGACGCACCATTTGGAGCACCAAAAAGAGACCCACTAAAGATAGATACACCTAAGAGTGTTTACAATAACTTAAGGTCAGTAAAAGATAAAAACTTTCCAAAGCTTGGAGGACCTGGAAGTACCTTTGTAAGAATCAAAGATGAATGTAAAAAGTTCCCATACTGCAACCAAGGGGATATTAAGGCTTTAGAATTCTTTGAGAATAGCTTAGTTAAAGAAGCCATAAAAAATATATCAAACAGATATAGTTTAAATGAAGATTATATAAAAGGTGTTATTTTAGAAAACACTAATATTTATTATAAAAATACTGATATGAATAAAGAACTTGAAAACATGATTGATGGTATCGTCGATAAAGTACTTTCTGAAGAAATACAAAAAAAAGTAAGCCGAATCACTGAAAGTGATAGTGAACAAATTGATGAGATGGAAGAATATTATGAGACCGCTAAGAGTCGTAAAGAAGAGCGGTTAGAAAATATGGGTAAAATGCCTGAGGATAGGAGTCAGTATGGTAACCGTGACTCTGAAGTGGTAGGTGTCTACTCTAATATAGATAAACAACGTGAAGAAATGAGTGAAGAAGATGTTGAAGAAGGTAATGCTTTTGTCGGTGCAAGGGCCAAAGCCATTGAGAACGGTGAAGATGAATTTAAAGTTAATGATAAAATTTATAAAGTCACTGATGAAGAAGGAGAAACCACAGAAGCTACTACTGCTTCATCATCAGGTTCGTTTAGTGCTCCTTTAGATTTTCATGAAGGTAAAAAAAATATACAGTTGAGTGAAGAGGATATGGTAGATTTGATTGAAAAAATAATCGAAGAACAAAAAATAGAAGGAATTACGTCTCAAAACAAGGCTTTTAAACAAACCAAAAAAGATACGGATAGTTATATGAAGGAGTTAAAATCTAGATTGGTAGACTTCTTAAAAGGCTCCAACGGTAAGTATGAGATGAATCCCAAAAAATTTCCATCAGGAAATGGAGACCTTAAAGATGACAAGATGATGTATACCGCATCAGATGGTGTTGAAGAATATATAAAACAGATTGCTCGTTCAGGAGGGCAAGAGAATTTAAGTTACGACCAAATTAAACCAGATGAAGAATGGTTAGATAAAAATATTTTAGGTTCTTCTGATACGGGTAATAATCCTGAATGGGCCAATGCGGTGGCTACGGATGTTGGTGATGAAGTTAAAGATAGAAAAGATAAAAATATTTTAGCTAAATTAAAAGATAAATCTTACAACAAGGCTACACAGCCGGTTAGTGACATTGCGGGTCATAATAAAAGTGATGAAAAGTTCGCAGGTATAGAGATGGGTGAATCTAAAAAAGATAAGAATAAATTAAAAATTAACGAGAATATTGATAGAATGAAGAAATTATTCTCGCACAATTATAAGTCACAATAATAAAACTTATCATTCATTTTTTATTGGTCCGTATTATATTTCTTATATGAAGAGATATAATCCGGACCAATTCTTTAAGTGGTTATCTGAACCTATGAGAAAGGAAGACATACATACATGGAATATGGCTCATAATATAATGCCAGAATTGACAGAGTTATTTAAAGACTTCTGTTTCTCCTTTTATTACTTAGTTAGGGATACATACTTAGGGGATAGTTATAACGACTCTAAAGAGACTAAAATAGGTATGACGACATCAGATAAAGTCAAACACTATGAATGGTGTTGGAATAGAACCATAGACAACTTTAGAAAAGAAAATATAGTCTTCAAATTTAGTGAATCAGACGAAGAGTACTTCAAAGAATTTTTTTTCGAGGTATTTTATGACCAAGAAGATAAGGAAATGAGAGAGGCACTCAACGACTTTCTAAAACAGATGTTTAACAGAAAAAGACCAACCAGTAAGTCCGATTTAGAGATGTTTACTGATGTTTACAAAGCACTTGAAAGGTCTTTACATATTTAAAAAAGTGGTTATCTATTTACTATAACTGTAAAAAAATTACTTTTTTATAGAATAATAAAAACAAAAAAATTACAAAAATGGAAACTTTAGAAAACATTAAGACGCTTGTCGAAACACTATCGGTAGATACTGTTAAATTTTACGGAGGTAATAAATCGGCAGGTACTAGAGCTAGAAAGTCAGCACAGGAACTAAAAGCTTTACTCCAAGATTTAAGAAAAGAAATTTTAGAAGAAAGAAACAAGTAATATGAATATAGAGATACCTATAATGGGATATATCATCACTTTTTTATTTGTTTTTGCAATAATTTCATTACTTAGGTTGTTGTTTAAATTTATTAGTGCGTTGTTGTCCACACCACCTCAAAAGTTTATACTGGATAATAACGCACTAATTTATTACGGGATATGTATATCTTTTTTAACTACAGTTTTATTTAATATTATAACATGATGTCGTACTATAATTTTATAAGTTCCACTAAAAAATACCTTAAGTCGGTTAGGGTTATAAAAGACTATATAAGTTTTGATATGTCATTTCCTGATAAATGGGTAATTTTAAAAGAGCATTCAGAAGGAATTGAAATAATTAAAAACAAAGGTGAAAACGGAAGAATTATAATATCTTTTGTGTCGCTCTTTAAGGAAGAATCTATTAATAAAATAGAAAGTACCACTAACTCGATAATTAAATTCAATATCGAGAAAGAGGAGAAAGAAAAACTATTTAAAAATAAAGTTCAGGAGTTAAAGAGTATTTTTGAAGATAAAAAGTTAGATACCTTAAAGAACCTTAAGTTTGATATTGATGAGTTTACCCTATTAACTAATAACGTTGAAGAAAATGGACAAAGTTCAGAAGGAGATAGAGAGGTTGAAATTACAGATAGAGAAAAATCAACAGAACCTAAAACAGCATAAACAAGTTCTTATTAAAGAAATAAAAAGTACTCAAAAACCCATAGTAGAGAGTAAAATTAAGGAGGAAGAAAAATATTCATTATGGAAAAGAATCAAGAAGACTTTGGGGATAATATAAAATCATTCGCGGAAATCGCAGATTTAATTGAGAAAAATTCTTTACTAAAGGATGAAGAGGTGCAGATAAAACTTAATTTAGAAAAACCTAAATACGATAAAATATTAAAGCACTTTAGAGAAATTGATTGGAATTCAGAAAAGTTTTTTATTACCTTTGGTAAGGTTAGTTTTAAGTTCGTTTTGAAAAAGTAGTCTTTTGTCTATAAAGTTTTTTCTTATTAAATCCATTTTTTTCTAATACTCCATATAACCATTTACGTTGAGTTTGAGTACTATCTTTAATAAACATAGCGTCACTCCTTCCTAACTCTCTAAATGAAGACTCTAGAGTGTCTATTAGACGTTCAGAGTCTTCTGTGTTTTTTAAAGAAAATAAACTAAAAACTTCATCTATTTGAATAACAATTTTATTATTTAACTTGGATATAACTTTAAAGTCTTTTTTCTTACAATATTTTGTTATTAGCTGATTAAAAGATATACGAGAAGATGATTGCCAATCATAAATTAATTCCTCTAACTTATAGTCTGATATATTTTTAATTGTGTAGTCTGATTGGTCATCCATAAAAACTCGATTATTTCTACCAACCTCATCCATTTTATATAAGGGTAATTGATAGTCGTCTATTTTAGAGAGTAGTGCTAACTCGTATTTAACCTTTTCCGAATTTTCATACTTAGTGTCAAATAAAACGTCATTACTTTTCAATAAAGAATTAAATTTAGATAATGCGTTTTTCTCTGTAGAATAACCTTTGATAATTTTTTTCTTTTTCTTATTCTTAAATAATACTATTATAAAATTTTCCATACATGAAGGATTACTATAAAATACTAGGTGTTAATAAAAAATCAACAAAAGATGAGATTAAGAAGTCTTATAGAAAGTTGTCTAAAAAGTATCATCCCGACATTAATCCCGATGGAGGGGATAAATTCAAAGAGATTGTTGAGGCATATGAAACACTAACGGACGATAATAAAAGAGCGAAGTACGATAACCCTAATCCTTTCAATAACCGAAGAAGTAATGGATTTGACCCTTTTTCTGATTTTATGTATCAGTTTAGAAATCAAAATAAAAAAAAGAGAAGAAGTCCAGACAAAAAAATAAATGTACAAATTAACCCTATTGAATCCTTTAAAGGTGTTAGTAAACCGATAACCTATCAAACAAACAATACCTGTAATACCTGTGCTGGAAGTGGAGGTAAGAAGAATGTATGTCAAACTTGTAAAGGAAGTGGTAACATAAGAAGAAAGATGGGCTCAGGGTTTGTTAATCATATAATTGATACTCCATGTAACTCCTGTAATGGAGTGGGTGAAATTATGATAGACCCATGTTTTCATTGCCAAGGTAAAGGGGTTAAACAAAAAATAGAGAATATAACTGTAGACATTCCGTCAAATATAAATACGGGGGAATATTTAAGAGTTAAGGGTAAGGGTGATTTTACACCTAATTTAGGTTTTGGTGATTTAATATTACAAATCGAAGTAATCAATAGTGATAACTTTGAAAAAATTAATCATGATTTAGTTTATACTAAATCTGTTAAACTATATGATTTAATTATGGAAAATGAGATTAGTCTTCCTCACCCTGATGGTGAAGTATTAATAAGTATTCCTAAAAATACTGAGACGGGTAAACCATTAAGGTTAAAAGGTAAGGGATATAAAACTAAAAGTGGGATGGGTGATTTTTACGTTAAAATGAGTGTAATTAACGAAATCATGGACGAAGACATGAAAAATAAGATTATAGAAAAATTAAAAGAGTGAAATTATATTTTGTATTATTTTATAAGTTCCGTATATACCAGAAATTAATATATAAAATGACAATACTATCATTGATGTCTGAGAAACATTTAAACCTTTATTACAGGTTTTACACTCTTCTTTTTTTTCTTCCATTATATTTATATTTTGATGAATAGTATTATTAAACGTGTTATTAAATCCTACTTAGAGGAGAAAGAACAAAGTAATGATAAGGGAACTCGTAAGATGAGTAAATCTTATTGTGAAAAAACGCTTTGTAAAGATATGGGGTTCT